>VFQS010000117.1_pt1 | contig 107650 bp, 88 predicted proteins | sample 3512361 | NCBI WGS metagenome assembly VFQS01 (sample SAMN10412375, study PRJNA504923) | tailings metagenome | isolation source: Relicate 1 Philex TSF3 active mining | place: Philippines | reverse complement strand
CATCTCATCACGAAATGTCCTTTTTTGTTGACCAGAGGTCGAAAAGTAGCCCCGGAAGGAATCGAACCTTCATCTTAGGTACCGGAAACCTACATTCTATCCATTGAACTACGGAGCCAGGGTGGCAAAATTACGAATACTTCTCCAAAGTCTTTACCAGCACATTGAAATCTTTTGGGTAGGGTGCTTCGACGGTGATAGGGTCGCCATTCATGAGATTGAACGACAAACTATGGGCATGAAGTGCCACGCGGCGCATGACCGCCATTTCTTCTGTATCTTTTTTCAAATGGAAATTGCGTTTCAAATCTGAAAGGTAGACCTCGGGGCCTCCGTACATCACATCGGAGACGATGGGCGCTTTTAGGCAGGTGAGGTGGATTCGGATTTGGTGCATACGACCTGTGATGGGCATGCATTCGACCAAGGTATATCCTCGGAATACTTTCAATGTGCGGAACCAGGTTTCAGCGTGCTTTCCTTTGGCACGATCAATCACCACTTTTCCGTCTTTCAAAGGCAAAATGGGTAAGTTGACTAAAAATCCGTCCCAGTCGTGCATGCCCTCTACGACCGCGTGGTAGCGTTTCGCTGTTTCGCGGTGCTCGAATTGCATGGAGATGTGGCGGTAGGCCTCCGGATTTTTAGCGATTACTAATGCCCCGGATGTTTCTTTGTCCAAACGGTGGCCCACCTGCGCATCTGATAAATACTCCTTCGCTAAACGCAAAATGGCCGGCGCTAAATCATCCTTCCGCTCATCCAGCGTTGAAATGCCCGAGGGCTTGTTAATCACAATAAAATCAGCATCCTCAAAAAGGATGGAATCAATAAATTTGTATTTCATAAATCTCGCCGCTTCGCGGCTTAGTCGTCAGTTGTCAGTGTGCAGTCGGCAGTCCGAAGGAAATGAGTCCGAAGGATTTTTCACCATACTCATCGCCGCAGGCGATTCCAACTTTATGCTTTATTCTTTGTGCTTTATGCTCTATTCTTTAACTAAAAAATTACAAAGAAATCTTCCCAAAGCTTTCCCACGGTGAATCCCCCAATCTCTCCGCACCAGGCGAGTCAGCCAGCGTTTCATTCGCAAGCAAAGCAAATAAAACCGCTTCTTTTGCAGCCGAAGGCATCCCCAGTTCATCACTTTCACAAACACGGAAAGGAAGCAGCTCCGTTAAACGCTCCATGATTACTGGATTTTTGCTGCCCCCACCGCTTACGTAAACCGTTCCATCGATACCTGATGGGATGTAGGTTTTCATGGCGAGTGTGATACTTTGAGCGGTGAATTCGGTTAAGGTCGCGACTAAATCAGCAGGGCTGATGGAGGCGCGAACAATATCTAAATTAAAGTATTCCGGTCCGGTGCTTTTAGGGAATGGTTCCTTGAAAAAGCTCAGGCTCAAGAGTTCGGCTAAAATGCTAGAGTCGATTTTCCCGGAGTGGGCGATGGCGCCATCTTCATCGTAGGCTTGATTAAAATAACGGCGAACCGCTGCGTCGATCAAGGTATTTCCGGGGCCAGTATCGGTCACTAAAATGCCAGCTGGGTCCCCTGAAGCGGGTAAATAGGTGAAGTTGCCTATGCCTCCTATGTTTAATAAGATTCTATTTTCTCCTTTCTTAGAGAATAGAAAATAATCGCCAAACATCGCCAAAGGAGCTCCCTCGCCCCCGGCTGCCACGTGTCTCTGGCGGAAGTCGGAAAGCGTAATGATGCCTGTTAATTGGGCAATGTGGTCGCCGTCGCCTATTTGCAAGGTCGAATGCGGAAGTTTTCCCGTTCTATCTGGGCGGTGCATGACCGTCTGGCCGTGGGAGGCGATCGCGTCTACTTCAGATGGATTTACTCCCCAGCTAGCTAAAACTTCTAAAATGAGAGAAGCGTGCAAACGTCCAATTTGCGCGTTTAGTGTGCTGAGGCTGGGAAAATGAATATTTTCTTTGGCAAAAACCGAACGAATGGATTCCTTAAATTCTGCCGGGTAGGGGCGCGTATCGTAGTGCAAAATCTCGTACGAAGTGTCTAGCCCAAAACCCGTAAAGCGTACCAAAGCCAAATCCAAGCCATCCAATGACGTACCCGACATCAGACCTAAAATGGTCCTTGTAGGGGCTTTGGAAATCTGATACAATTGCTCTATCCGCGGGTTCATACTTCAAAGCTACGAATAATTCTTTTTACCATCGTTTAGCCGTATATTTGTTATTCAAATTTCATTTTATGGCATTAGACGTAATCATTGTAGGCGGCGGCATCGTGGGCCTCGCAACGGCGCATCGCTTATTAGAGGCGAGACCTGATCTTCATATCGCTTTGTTCGAAAAGGAAAGCATGGTTTCTATACATCAAACGGGCAATAACTCCGGGGTGATCCACTCAGGATTGTACTACAAGCCGGGTTCCTTGAAAGCCAAAAATTGCATCGAGGGCTACCATCAATTGATTGATTATTGCACAAAAGAGAATATTCCCTTTGAATTAACTGGTAAAATCGTGGTTGCCTCTACGGAAGAGCAACGGGCACAATTAGATACTTTGTACCAAAGAGGTCAACAAAATGGCCTGGATGGATTGAAAAAATTGAGCTTGGCAGAAATGCGGGAATATGAGCCGCACGTAACGGGGGTGGAGGGAATGTTTGTTCCTCAAACGGGTATCGTAGATTACCGCGCGGTGGCGGCAAAATTAGCCGTAGGCACCCAAATCAAGGGTTGCGAAATTCATTTAGGGGAACAGGTAACGGATATTAAGAAAGGCTTGACCTTCTCCATCGTAGAAACAACGAAGTCTGTTTATGAAGCTAAATTAGTGATCAACTGTGCCGGACTTTATTCGGATAAAGTAGCGCAGATGACTCAAAAAGAACCATTAGACGTGCGCATCATCCCATTCCGCGGTGAATACTTCAAGCTCAGAAAAGACAAAGAATACTTAGTCAAGAACCTGATTTATCCGGTCCCAGATCCGAACTTCCCATTCCTAGGCGTTCACTTCACTCGAATGATGAAAGGTGGCGTGGAGGCAGGACCGAATGCTGTTTTAGCGTTTAAAAAAGAGGGTTATAAGAAATTAGGGGTCGATGCGAAGGAGCTTTGGGAGACCTTAACTTGGCCAGGATTCCAAAAAGTAGCCATGAAATACTGGGAAACGGGTCTAGGTGAAATGTACCGCAGCTTCTCGAAAGAGGCCTTTACGAAAGCGTTACAAGTCTTAATTCCAGAAATTCAAATCACGGATTTAGTGGAAGGCGGTGCGGGAGTGAGAGCCCAAGCCTGCGACAGAGAAGGTGGATTATTAGATGATTTCTCGATCGTAGAAGATGCGAAAGTAATCAATGTGTTGAATGCGCCTAGTCCGGCGGCGACTTCTTCCTTATCTATCGGTAAGACGGTGGCGGAAATGGCCTTAAGTAGATTTTAATCAACAAACATGAAATTATTACTGAATTATTTAAAAGTATACCGCTGGCGTGTGGTGGGAGCTCTAGCTCTGGCAGCCACGAACCAGGTATTCTCCTTGATGGATCCCTACATATTCAGGAAGATCATCGATGATGTGGCGGCGGTATACCGCTCGGATACGCATACGCTTGACCAATTCGTGGCGGCTATTTGGCCTTTGGCTTTAGCTTCTGTGGGTGTGGCTTTCGTGAGCCGGGTAGCGAAGAATTTTCAGGATTATTTCATTAATACGGTTACCCAAAAAGTAGGTGCAAACCTCTATTCAGACGGCATTCGCCATTCCTTGGAGCTACCTTATGAGACGTTTGAGGATCAAAGATCCGGCGAAACCCTGGGTAAACTCCAAAAAGTCCGCACAGACGTGGAAAAGCTGATCACCCTGGGAATCAATATTTTATTCCAATCCATCATCGCCTTGATTTTCATCTCTGTCTATGCTTTTTCGGTGCATTGGATGGTGATGCCACTTTTCTTGATCACGGGTCCCCTAATCGGATATGTTTCGTCCGTTTTAAGCAAGAAGATCAAAACGATCCAAATCGAAATCGTGAAAGAGTCAACGGGTTTAGCAGGATCCACGACAGAATCATTGCGCAATATCGAGTTGGTGAAATCACTTGGTTTGGCAGAGCAAGAAATCGCCCACTTGAATGCGACGACGGAGAAAATCCTGAAATTAGAGTTAAAGAAAGTGCGTTATGTGCGTTCCATGGCCTTTGTCCAAGGAACCTGTGTGAATTTATTGAGAATGTTGATGGTGGTCGTGTTGATCTATTTGATCTACGAAGGGAAAATCACCATCGGTCAATTTTATTCGTTGAATATCTATTCATTCTTCCTGTTTAATCCTTTGCAGGAGATTGGTAATGTGGTGAATACCTACCGTGAGGCAGAGGTTTCCTTGCAAAATTTCGAGCAAGTGTTAGCTATTCCATCGGAGAAGAAGCCTGAAAATCCGAAGGCCATTCCGTCTATTCAGGAATTGAAATTTGATCAAGTTTCGTTCAAGCATCAGTCTGCCACTACTGAAGCTTTGAATGGCATCACGTTCTCGGTTAAAGGGGGTGAAACGATTGCCTTTGTAGGGCCATCAGGTGCGGGAAAATCGACCCTAGTGAAATTGCTCGTTGGTTTATACCGTCCTAAACAAGGACAGGTCTATTACAACGGTGAGCCGGGCGACGCGATTGATTTTGATCAATTGCGTAAGAAGATTGGCTTCGTGACCCAGGATACACAATTGTTCTCCGGTTCTATTCGCGAGAATTTATTGTTTGTAAATCCGCAGGCGACGGACGCAGAGTGTATGGCTGTGTTAGAGAAAGCTGCCTGTCAGTCGTTATTAGCCAGAGCCGACAAAGGATTGGATTCTTTGATAGGGGAGGGCGGTGTAAAGGTTTCGGGTGGGGAAAAGCAGCGTTTGAGTATAGCGCGCGCTTTGTTGCGAGATCCGAATTTATTGGTTTTTGATGAGGCAACTTCAGCATTGGATTCATTGACAGAAGAAGAAATCTCGGAAACCATTCGTTCGTTATCAGTTGATACGGAGCATCTTACGATTCTAATTGCCCACCGTTTATCGACGGTGATGCACGCAACCAGGATCTATGTGTTAGAGAAAGGGCAGATCGTGGAACAGGGCTCACATGACGATTTAGTGGCGAGCAAAGGATTGTATTTTGCGATGTGGAGACAACAGGTAGGAGAAAACAAATAATTAATTTTGCTTTTTCTATAATTGCCAAAGATTCTTTGGCATAAACTATCCGTCTACAAATCGAATTGCGTATATTTGTTGTTTGAAAAAATTTCTTAAACCTTATGTCATTAAATAAGTATTCACGGACATTAACTCAGGAAGTATCTAATCCCGCTGCGAAAGCGATGCTCTACGGTATCGGCCTTACAAGTGAGGATATGAACAAAGCCCAAATCGGTATCGCAAGTACAGGTTACGAAGGGAATACCTGTAATATGCACTTGAATGGCTTGTCTGTGCACGTTAAGAAAGGGATCCAAGAAAATGGAATGGTCGGTTTGATCTTCCACACGATTGGGGTTTCGGATGGAATGACGAATGGAAATGACGGGATGAGCTATTCATTGCCATCGCGTGATATCATCGCAGATTCCATTGAGAACGTGGTAGGGGCACAATGGTATGATGGCGTTATAGCCGTGGTAGGTTGTGATAAAAATATGCCGGGGGCCATGATGGCGATGGCGCGTTTAAATCGCCCAGGAATGTTGGTTTATGGCGGAACGATTCGCAGCGGTTCTTACAAAGGAGAAAAATTAGATATCGTTTCGGCATTCGAAGCATTGGGTAAAAAATATGCAGGAACCATCTCTGACGAGGATTATGAAGGCGTTATTCGCAATTCAATCCCGGGCGCAGGAGCCTGCGGCGGTATGTATACGGCGAACACAATGGCTTCTTCTATGGAAGCGATGGGCTTAGTACTACCTAATTCTTCGACGTATCCGGCGACACACGAAGGCAAGAAAGCGGAGTGTTTGGCGATAGGCGCGGCGATGAAAGTGTTATTAGAGAAAAACATCTGTACGCGTGACATCATGACACGTAAAGCATTTGAAAATGCGATGACTGTGGTGATGGCCCTAGGAGGTTCTACGAACGCGGTGCTTCACTATTTAGCCATTGCACACGCGGCTGGAATTACGTTTACATTGAAAGATATTCAGGCTATTTCTGATCGCACGCCATTAATTGCAGACTTGAAGCCTAGTGGGAAATACTACATGGAAGACGTGTTAGCGATTGGTGGAATGCCAGCGATTTTGAAATACTTATTAAGTGTAGGATTGTTGCACGGTGAGTGTTTAACAGTCACAGGAAAGACAATGGCGGAGAATCTAGCGGAAGCTCCTGACTTGAATTTTGACACACAAAAAATTATTTTCCCCATCACACAACCATTAAAACCCTCAGGTCACTTGCAGATCTTGTATGGTAATTTAGCTCCAGGCGGTGCCGTAGCGAAAATTACTGGGAAAGAAGGCGAGCGTTTTGAGGGTATTGCGAAAGTGTGTGAGCGAGAGGAAGAGGTGATTGAATATATTTCAAAAGGAGAGATTAAGCCGGGCCATGTGATCGTGATTCGCAATGAAGGGCCTAAAGGTGGACCTGGTATGCCAGAAATGTTAAAGCCTACCTCAGCCGTAATCGGGGCTGGTTTAGGAAACTCCGTGGCGATGATCACAGACGGTCGCTTCTCCGGAGGAACACATGGTTTCGTGGTGGGACACGTGACGCCAGAAGCGCAGGAAGGCGGTCCAATCGGCTTAGTAAAAGATGGCGATAAAATTACGATTGATGCCGTGAACAATACCCTAGTGTTGCACGTGTCGGATGAAGAATTAGCAGAACGCAAGAAAAACTGGAAGCCTATTGAGTCTCCATTTAAGCAAGGTGTTCTTCGCAAATATATTAAAAACGTATCCTCTGCTAGCCAGGGATGTGTGACGGATTTATAAGAAAATAATTTTTTTATCTATCCAGAAGGCTTAAATTGGGCTTTCTATTACATTGAGACAGAATTTTTGAAAATTGTTAACCATGGGACAAACCCAAACTCAAACCGAAGCAGCTAATCAACCTGACCAAAAGAAATTTTTGTCTGGCGCTCAAGCTATCATGCAATCATTGGTAGAGCAGGGTGTGGACACGATTTTTGGTTACCCAGGTGGTGCCATTATGCCTACCTATGATGCGCTTTTCGATTATCAAGATCGCCTTAAACATATTTTAGTTCGTCACGAACAAGGAGCTGGCCATGCTGCGCAAGGCTACGCGCGTATGTTAAATAAGGCGGGGGTTTGCATGGTGACTTCAGGTCCTGGGGCTACGAACTTAATCACCCCCATTGCAGATGCGATGCTCGATTCTACGCCATTGGTTTGTATCGTGGGTCAAGTGAAAGGAAATTTATTAGGAACCGATGCATTCCAAGAATGCGATTTGATCGGTATTTCCATGCCCGTGACGAAGTGGAATTACCAAGTCATCGATGCGAATGAGATCCCTGAAATCATGGCGAAAGCTTTCTACATCGCAGAATCAGGTCGTCCAGGTCCAGTTTTAATTGATATTACACGCACGGCTCAAACGGATTTGATGACTGTGCCTTTTGAATACAAGCCTTGCACCTCGATCATTTCATACAAGCCTCGCGTTGTTCCCAAGCCAGAACATGTAGAAGCAGCTGCGAAATTAATTAACGGGGCAAAGAAACCTTATATTTTAGCGGGTCATGGTGTTTTAATAGCTGGAGCGGAGAAAGAATTAAATGATTTCGTGGACAAGACGGGCATTCCGGTGGCGACAACCTTATTAGGAATGTCAGCGATGGATGCAGATCACCCGCTTTATGTAGGCTGGCCAGGTATGCACGGAAATTATGGTGCAAACGTATTAACGAACTCATGCGACGTTTTGATCGCGATCGGGATGCGTTTTGATGACCGTATCACGGGAGATTTAGCGACTTACGCGAAGCAAGCGAAAGTCGTACATATTGAAATCGACCCGAGTGAAGTGGATAAAAATGTGAAGGCGGATGCTCCAGTGGTAGGTGATGCGAAGGCAGCACTTCAAGCATTGCTGCCTTTAGTAAATAAAGCAGACCATAGCGCCTGGAGAGCTGAATTCAAGAAATACGACGATGAGGAATACGAGAAAATCACGAAGAAAGATTTGTTCCACGAAGGGGATAAAATCAAAATGGGTGAGGCCGTAAATCTCTTGTCCGATAAAACGAAAGGGGAAGCCGTAGTCGTAACGGATGTAGGGCAACACCAAATGATTACGAATCGCTATTATCGTTTCAAAAAACGTAATTCGATCGTCACTTCGGGTGGCGCTGGAACCATGGGCTTTGCCTTACCGGCGGCTTTTGGAGCTAAAGTAGCTGTTCCTCAGCGCGAGGTAGTGGCTATAATCGGGGATGGTGGTTTCCAAATGACGTTGCAGGAACTCGGCACCATCGCGCAAAGCGGCTTGCCGGTGAAAATAATCATCTTGAATAATAACTTTTTAGGCATGGTGCGCCAGTGGCAGCAATTGTTCTTTGAGAACCGTTATTCATTCGTAGAATTACAGAATCCTGATTTCATTACGATTGCGAAAGGTTTCGGCATTGCGGGCCATACCGTTTCGGATCGAGCAGAATTGAGTGATTCATTAGATACTTTATTGAATTCAGATAAGCCTTATCTGTTAGAAATCGTTTGTGAAAAAGAGGAAAATGTATTCCCCATGGTACCTGCAGGTGGCTGTGTAACCAGCGTGAGGCTAGAATAATTATGTTAACGAATTACACTATTTCCGTTTTTACGACTAATACGGTCGGTTTATTAAATCGCATCACGATTATTTTCACGCGTCGTCGGGTCAATATCGAGAGTTTGACGGTTTCTGAGACAGAGCGTAAAGGTGTATCTCGTTTTACCATCGTGATTAAGCACGAAAATCGAGAATTCGTTGAAAAATTAGTTCGCCAAATCCGTAAAGTAACAGACGTTCTCGCCGTATTTGGTTACCTAGATGACGAAATCGTTTTCAACGAAATCGCCTTATTTAAGATTGCGACACCGCTAGGAGGAACTCCAGTGGATGTGAAAACGATTAATTTAGATTGGAATGCGAAGATTGTGCACTTTGGCCTAGATTATGTAGTTGTAGAAAAGAATGGCTCGGAGGAAGAAATTCAGGAGTTTTATGCCTATTTGAAAAAATGGGAAATATTAGAATACGTTAAGTCTGGTCGTGTTGCCGTAGGTAAAACGGAGAAAGGCTTAGTGGAGTTTTTGCCGGAAGAGGGCAATTGGGAAATCGTATAATCGAACAAAGAATATAAATTAAATAACAAAAAAATGGCAAAGATTAATTTCGGTGGAGTTGTTGAAGACATCGTAACAAGAGAAGAGTTTCCATTAGAGAAGGCTAGACAAGTATTAGCAGATCAAACGATTGCAGTAATCGGATATGGAGTTCAAGGTCCAGGACAAGCGTTAAACATGAAAGACAATGGTCTGAATGTAATCGTAGGTCAACGTAAAGGTAAAACGTATGACAAAGCTGTCGCTGACGGTTGGGTTCCAGGTGTGACTTTATTTGAAATCGAAGAAGCTTTGGAAAAAGGTACTATCATCTGTTACTTACTTTCTGATGCGGCTCAAATCGAGTTATGGCCTACAGTGAAGAAATATTTGACGGCTGGTAAGTCTCTCTATTTCTCTCACGGATTCGGAATCACGTACAAAGAGAAAACAGGAATCGTTCCTCCAGCAGATGTGGACGTATTCTTAGCGGCACCTAAAGGTTCAGGTACTTCTTTACGTCGTTTATTCGTAGCAGGTAAAGGTTTGAACTCTTCGTTCGCTGTTTACCAAGATGCAACGGGAAAAGCACGTGAGAAATGTATCGCGATGGCGATAGGTGTAGGTTCTGGTTATTTATTTGAAACAGATTTCTACAAAGAAGTAACATCTGACCTAACGGGTGAGCGTGGAACTTTAATGGGAGCTATCCAAGGTATCTTCGCTGCACAATACGAAGTATTACGCGCGAATGGTCACTCTCCATCTGAAGCTTTCAATGAAACGGTGGAAGAATTAACACAATCGTTAATGCCATTAGTGGCTGAAAACGGAATGGATTGGATGTATGCAAACTGTTCAACTACGGCGCAACGTGGTGCTTTGGATTGGTGGAAGCCATTCCGTGATGCAACTAAGCCTGTATTTGAGCAATTATACAACTCAGTTAAAACACAAGCGGAAGCAGAACGTTCCATTACGTTGAACTCTCAGCCGGATTACCGCGTGAAATTAGAAGCTGAATTACAAGAAATGCGTGATTCAGAAATGTGGAGAGCAGGGGCTGCGGTACGTAGCTTGCGTCCAGAGAATAACTAATTTTTAAGGTACTTGAAAAAGGGTAGGCAAGCGATTGTCTACCCTTTTTTTGTTAATTTTGGGGCGCATGGAATTCAACAAACTAAAACACGTTCCTAGCGTCATAGAAATAAAACAGGTAGCGGAACAGCTAAAGGGGGTTATATCAGAGACGCCTTTAGAATTCTCTGCCTCACTTTCTGCGCGCTATGGGGCAACTATCTATTTAAAGCGCGAAGATTTGCAGGTCGTTCGCTCCTATAAAATCAGGGGTGCCTACCACAAAATTTCGAATATTCCCTCGGAGTTAAGGTCGAAAGGGGTGGTGGCTGCGTCTGCAGGTAACCATGCACAAGGCGTTGCTTTAGCCTGTGCTTTACTGGGAATTCAAGCTCATATTTTCATGCCTAAATCCACTCCGCTACAAAAAGTGGAGGCGGTCCGTTTTTTTGGGAAGGAAAAGGTGCGTATTTACATAGTGGGGGAGACTTATGATGAGGCTTTCGCGGCTTCACGTAAATTCTGTGAGACAAATGGAGCTATTTATATTCCTCCATTCGATGATTTTGACATTATTGCAGGTCAAGCTACGGTGACCTTGGAGATTTTAGATTCGGTGGTGCCTGACTTTCTGTTCGTGGCCATTGGAGGAGGAGGTTTAGCCGCAGGAGCTGCCTTAGTTTTACCTTCTTCTACTCAATTGATAGGAGTGGAGCCGGCAGGAGCGCCATCGATGCAGCAGAGTTTGGAGGCTTCAAAAGTGGTTGTTCTGCCGGAAATTGATCGCTTTGTTGATGGTGCTTCCGTGAAGCAAGTGGGTGTAAAGACTTTTGCCATTTGTGCCAAAGGCTTAGCTCGCATGTTAACCGTAACGAAGAAAGCCCTTTGCCAAACCATGCTTGATCTCTATGCGTTACGAAGTATGATCGTGGAGCCAGCCGGCGCTTTAAGTGTGGCGGGGTTAGAAGAAATGGCGGATGAAATCAAGGGTAAAACGGTCGTTTGTGTCATCTCGGGTGGGAATTTCGATCCTAAGCGCTTCCCAGAGATAAAATCACTAGCCTTGGCTTAAAAAAGTACAAAATTTTTATTTTCTGGCTCTGCTTCTTATTTTAGATTATGTATCTAATTAAATTGAATAATATAGATTTTTTATAGTAAAATTATCTTTATTTAATTGATATTAAGATTTTTAATCTATACTTTATCCTCTCCAATCTCTCATCTCCTTGCTTGCAAAATGAATTAGGTGTAATTTCACATCGAAATAAAACACCTGAAGCAAGATGAGTAACCGCATTCAAATTTTTGATACTACCTTACGAGATGGCGAGCAAGTTCCCGGTTGTCAGTTAAACCGAGAAGAGAAAGTAGAAGTAGCCAAGCAACTTGAGCTCTTAGGTGTAGATATCATAGAAGCGGGTTTCCCTATTTCTTCTCCTGGAGATTTTGCTTCAGTTCAGGCTATTTGTGACGCAGTGACTGAACCTACCGTTTGCGCGCTGACACGTGCTAAAAAGGAAGATATTGACGCTGCCGTTGCAGCCTTGAAAACAGCTCGTAAGCCTCGTATTCACACAGGAATTGGTTCTTCAGATGTGCACATCAAGCATAAATTCAATTCGACTCGCGAAGAAATTATTGAGCGTGGTGTTTGGGCGGTGAAGTATGCCAAATCCTTTGTAGAAGATGTCGAGTTCTTCGCAGAAGATGCGGGTCGGGCTGACTTAGCTTTTTTGGCACAACTAACGCGTGAAGTTATCAAAGCTGGTGCAACCGTTGTTAACTTGCCAGATACCACTGGATATTTATTGCCACACGTGATGCACGATCGCATTAAGTATTTATACGAAAACGTTGATAATATTCATCAAGCGACGATTTCGATGCACAATCACAATGATTTAGGATTAGCTACAGCGAATACTATTGCTGGAATCCAGGCGGGAGCTCGCCAAGTTGAAGTAACGATTAATGGTATTGGAGAGCGGGCAGGAAATACTTCCTTAGAAGAAGTAGCTATGATTTTAAACGTGCACAAAGATTTAGGTTTTACAACGGGCATCAAGCCTAAATACCTATACCCTACGAGTACTTTAGTTTCTAACTTAATGGGCATGCACGTACAACCAAACAAGGCGGTTGTAGGGGCAAACGCTTTTGCTCACTCATCCGGAATTCACCAAGATGGGTTCTTAAAGCATGCACAAAACTATGAAATTATGAGTCCTGAAGACGTGGGAGTGTCTTCGTCTGCGATTTTATTAACCTCGCGTTCAGGTCGTGCTGCTTTGCGCCACCGTTTGACATTATTGGGGTTTGATTTTGATAAACCAGAATTGGATAAGATCTATACTCGCTTTTTGTTAATGGCTGATGAAAGGAAAATGATTCATGATGAAGATTTGAAAGAGCTAATTGGGTGATTATTTGTTATTTAAAATAGAAATCGTGCTGCGCCATGATTTCTAGTTTTAAACACCAATATAATCGCTACTCAATTCCTCCGGACTAATTTCCTTCGGACTTCTTAGCTCCTCGCCATCACAATCTTCTCCTTCTCTAACACCTTCAATATTCCTAAATTAATCGATTGTTTTGTTGCCTGAAACTTGGCGAAGTCTTTGGTTTGTACGAAATAAGTCACGGAAATATCAATGGAATAGGCTCCAAAACCTTCGAAAATCACCTTAGGCGCTTTTTTCTTACATAAAGGCTCTTCTTGGATGAATGCTTCAATAGCAGCGATTGCTGCTTCGATTTGTGCTGGCTTGGTATTCAATTCGCATTGAATAGTATATTTTGCGCGTCTATAATCACGTTCGCTCATGTTTTCGAGCGATTGTGATGTTAAAAGGCGATTAGGGACTAAAATTAAATTGCCATCTGCTCCGCGGATTCGGGTGCTTCTAAATCCTATTTTTTCGATATCCCCGCTGATGGATCCAATTTGGATATTATCACCTACGACAAATGGCAAGTCTAAAAAAATAGTAAAGGAAGCAAATAAATTTTCTAGTGTTTCACGTGCAGCTAAGGCTAGTGCTAAACCTCCAATCCCTAGTCCGGTAATGAGGGCAACCACATCCACCTCGAAAACCCGTCCTAGGAAAACAAATCCGGCGGCGGTAATAATAAAGACCATGGACAAATCGTTCAGGAAGGGAATGAATTGTTGTTTCGATTTTTGATCTGCGCCATTCCACTTTTCTTGAGCCACTAAAATAATAACCTTCATTAGGCGAACTATAACCCAAGTGACAGTGAAAATGACCGCTGATTCGAAGGCTTTTTCAATGAGGTAAAGTAGGCCAAAATTCTCCATCGGCTGAATATGCCAGGCAGATGGGACGTGGAGGTTTTGGACAGCAAAATACAAAAAGATCCAAAAGATCAGTAATTCAAATGGTTTGCGAATAAGTTGTACGCAATCTTGTATCGAGATGGATTCGTCTGGAAGAAAACGGTACACAATCTTCGAAAAGGAATTAGAGAAAAAACGTCTTAAGATAAAACTGATTAAAATAATTCCTCCGAAAAGGAGTAAATCCCATGCTGAATTATCTAAAAAGATCCCGTTTTTTAATTCCTCCATCATTCACTTTATTAATTTTGAGTTCAAATATAGCTAATAACTTAGTCGAATGTGAAATAAAATTACGACCTTTACACACTAGTATTCCCAAAAGGGAGGATTTTAATTTTATGAATTTTATTTCTTTGAATCAGCCTACAACCCTTCCGAAAACACTTCGTTCTCTATTCATCGTATTATTTTTAATGGTGAGCCCTGCACTTTGGGCACAGACGATTCTGAATTCGCCTTATTCCTATTTAGGTATGGGGGAAATTCAATCAGGAAATAATGTTACCCAAATGATGATGGGAGGTATCGGTGTTTCTAGTTCAAATGGAATCTATACGAATGTTGTTAATCCAGCTTTATTAGCGAGAAATCGCTGGACGAATTTAGAAGTAGGTATTAACACAGAATACAAAACCTTGCAGGATTACCGTCAACAGCAAAAGGTTTTTGGAGGTAATTACCAATCTCTAAATTTGACTTTACCTGTGACAAGTCGTTGGACTATGTCTGTGGGTATTCGCCCACATTCGGCAGTAGAGTATGAAACTAGGTCTTATCGTCGCCTTAATTTATTAGGAGTAGACAGTTTAATTTACAGTTACAAGGGTAGTGGTGGAGTGAGTAAAGTGTCCATTTCAAATGGGGTACGCCTATTTAAGGAGCTCTATGTAGGTCTGCAAATGGATTATTTATTTGGTCAAGTAAACCGGAATGTATCAACCCAAAATATGTCAGATGGCCAGTACTATAGAGTACAGCTAGAGGATTTAACTTCTTACTCAGACTTTCAATTTAAGGCTGGATTCGCCTATCGATTTAAATTGAAGAATGATATGTTTATCAATGCAGGGGCCACATTGGATTTGAATTCAACTTTGGACGCAAATCAAGTCAAGCGATTCGCAACCATGGATCTATCCGGTCTAACTGTGATTAATGCTGATACACTAGAAAAATCTTCGAAATTCATTCAACAAATTCCTGTTGCCAAGCGTTTTGGATTGAGTATTGAAAAAGCAGCCAAATGGATGGCCGGAATCGATTATAGCTATACGGATTGGAGTAAGGTGAATAATAATTTAGGTCGTACAACGGCTTTGCCTGCTTCTCACAAGGTTTCAATTGGTGGAGAATATACGCCCGATATTGAGTCTATCTCCAGTTACCTTAAACGTACTACTTACCGATTAGGCGCGTCCTATGAAAAAACAGCCTATGACTTTTTGGGGAATGGAAAGTTTGCAGTGGATAAGAACCTAAGTTTTGGTGTTGCGTTGCCGCTTCGCAATCTTTCTTTCTTGAATATTGCCTACCAGGTGGGTCGCCGTGGTTTGATCACAGATAACGGAATGGAAGAACAATACCACCGGTTGACTTTAGGTCTGACCTTTAGTGATTTATGGTTCCAAAAGCAGAAAATCAACTAATTTTCTCCCATGCGCAATTCGAGTTTCCTCTTTTTGCTCTTCATTACTAGCACTATTTTTTCTTGTCGCGAAAAAGCGGACGATTCGAAAGCGGTCTATGTGGGACCTAAATCGGAATTGTACGGAATCGATATGGTGTACTCTGATTCAGCCAGGAAGGTGGTTAGAATGGTGACAGCCACTCAACTCACTTTAGCCTCAGAAGATCGGATTTACCCAAAGGAAATGAAGCTATGGTTTTATGATAAAACAGGGAAAATTACCTCCGAGGTGCGCGGCGATTCAGCCCATTTCTATCGCCAAAAAAACACCTACAAACTCATTGGTCACGTGGTTATCCATAACATTGAAAAGGGGGAAACGTTAAAAACCGATGAATTCAACTGGTTGCCGGTTGAAAAGAGAATCTTTACAGACAAGGCTGTTCAATTAAGAACACGAACGGAATTGGTCAATGGAGTAGGCCTAGATGCGGCACAAGATTTTTCCTCGTATTCTTTGCGTAAAGTTCGTAATTCAGTAGTAGCCGTCGAAGGCATGCCAACGAATTAGGGGCAGTTTTGTAAGGCTAAACGGACACTGTCTACAGAGTAAATTTGTTTTTTACCTCCCCATTTTTCTCGCATATAGGTCACAAGCTCAGCGATATCCAATGCCTGTAGTTTGGGATTAGCGGGCATGAACCCATTTCCTTTTTTGCCTTTCTTCACTAAGCAGGCCAAAGCCTCAGGACTTAAATGGGTCTTTTGAATGGAAGGGTATAAATCTCTTAAACCACCTCCATCTGCCTGGTGGCAATTCTCGCAATTTGCTTTATACAAAGCCATTCCTTCCACGGAATACTGTTGTTGTGTAATTTCCTCTTTGCTTTGACAAGAGAAAAAAATAGGGACGAATAGTAGCAGTATATATTTCATATTTCAAAGTTCAAAGTTCAAAGCAAAAAGTTCAAAGTGTTGTATTTGATCTTTGCTCTTTGAACTTTGGTATTTATCATTCTTTTAAAAGCACTTCCATGTCCTCCAGCAAGTGATTAACCTCTGATTCCAGCGTACCATCGTAAATACCCCGAACATGCCTATTTTTATCGACTAAAATGAAGGCGCCGCTGTGGACGAAACCACCTGCTTCATTTGGATCTTGCTGGGCGGAGACCATGTAACTTTTTTGTCCAATCCTATAAATCGCAGCTTTATCTCCGGTCAATAGATTCCATTTAGGGGCTTGCACCTGTAAACGCGTGGCATAATCCTTTAGAACGGAGGTGTTATCAAAATCCGGGTCTATGCTATGGGAAATGATTCGTACCTCATCACGCTCTTTGTAACGCTCATAAATGCGCAGCATTTGCGTTTTCATTTTAGGGCAAATGGTTGGACAGGTGGTGAAGAAAAAGTCGGCCACATATACTTTGCCTGCCACATCTTTCTCTGTAACCAGAACTGAATCTTGATTTAGAAATTGAAAAGCAGGTATCTGGTGATATACCGTATCCCCACTCGCATTTACCGATTTAGGGCCCAGGAATGGTAATTTTTTCTCTTGTGAACAGGAGAAAGCTAAAACAGCTAATGCGAAACTAAGGATGATATTTTTGAGCTGCATTTAGAGTGGAATCAGTTAATTTTTGAAGTTCAGTTAATTTAGTGTATTGATCCTTCAGGTAGATCACCTTGGTATTCACATCCATTTTCCCCAAACTATCGATCGAGAACTGATGCATCCAATCCATCATCGATTTATCCGCTTTATCTAAAGAACTAATCAATTGGCGGACGTGAGTTGAATCTGCGCCTGTTGAAAGGCTGTCTAATTTTGATTTCAAGGAAACGATTTGTTCCGTCTTAGGCATTAACACATCGTGCAGCCCGAGGACTTTAGCTTGTAATTCCTCGCTGAGTTTTTCCTCTGCCTGTGAGCAGCCTACAAAAAGTAGACTAAGTGCGATCCATTTGTTCATTCGTGGGATTGGATTAAATTTCGAACATTATCGAGTAAATCTTTGTAGCCTTGTTGTCCACCTATCATTTTAGCGATTTCTTCCACGCGTTCCACTTCTCTTAACTCGCGAAGGTTAGAAACAGTTTTCGATCCCGCGTGGTCTTTGTAGACAAACCAGTGTTTCGATCCTGCCGCAGCGATTTGGGGAAGGTGAGTAATGGCGATGATTTGGTGTCCTTGACTCATTTGGCTGAGCATCTGGCCCATTTTGATAGCGATTTCCCCGGAAACACCCGTGTCAATCTCATCCAAAATTAAAGTAGGCAAGGCTCTCTTCTTCGCTAACAAATGCTTAATCGAAAGCATTAAGCGACTCATCTCACCTCCTGAAGCAATTTGCTTAAATGGTTTAGGGGCTAAACCTTTATTCGCTGAGAAAAGGAGTTGGATTTTATCTGAGCCATTTGCTGCTAACTCTTTGGCCGTCATCTCCCAGGCTAAATTCGCGTTCGGAATGCCTAATGATTGTAAGGAAATCACAAGTGTAGTAGATATGGCATCTAAAACCGCAGTGCGAGACGAAGATAAATCAGCAGCGGCTGAAGTAGCGACGATAAAATCAGCGTCTACCCGTGCACGTGCATCGGCTAACAACGTGTCCATCGAAGAGAATTGTGATAAGCGCAAATCGAGTGAATCAACTAAATTGATCAATTCTGTGACGGTGGACGCCTGGTATTTTTGCAATAAACGATTGAGCAAGTCTAATCGCTTCTGTTTTTGTTCTAATTCCAAGGGATCATAAACGAAATCTTCCGCCTCGACTTCGACTTCAGCTCCAAGGTCCTTCAATTCAATCCAAATCGATTCGATGCGTGTTTTCCAATCCGCAAAATGCTCATCCCATTTACTCAAAGCACTGGCTTGTTGTAATGCAACGCGACTTTGATGCAAAGCAGACATTTCTGAAACGCTAAGCGCTTGAGCTAAAATGGCCAATTTCTCCTGGATTAGTTCGGCGTTTTGCAGTTTTTGAACGGCCGTATCTAAAGCTTCGTATTCGCCCTCTTTTAATTGAGCTTTACTTAATTCATCAAATTGAAATTGGATGAAATCTAATTCCTGAGTCCCTTTAGTGGATTCTTGTTCCAGTTTGCGTAGTGCAGAAACACTAGATGACCAGGTGGAGAATGCTGAAAAATACGTTTTTCTTAAGGCTTCATTTTGCGCATAGGCGTCTACCATATCCAGTGTAAAATCCGGATGGGACATCCACCAGGTATCTTGCTGGGAGTGTATATCGACTAATTCGTTTCCGATTCGTTTTAACGTTTCTAATGTGACTGGTGTGTCGTTGACGAAACTGCGCGATTTTCCTTGTGGGTTGATTTCCCTTCGAATGAGGCAAGGCTCTTCGAAATCAATTTCCTCTTCTTCGAATACTGCCTGTAAATGAGGAAAATTTAGGAGCGAAAATTGACCTTCAATAATGCATTTTTTGGAGGAATCGAAGAGGCTTTTGCTGTCTGCTCTTTGGCCCAATAACAAGGAAATAGCTCCTAATAAGATGGATTTCCCCGCACCCGTCTCCCCTGTAATTACAGTCAATCGACCTGTCAAGTGCAGGTCGAGCTGTTCGATTAACGAGTAGTTTTGAATGTGAAGGTGCTTCAACATAGGAAAGGCATCAAAGTTCGAATTTACGCAAAAAAAATTGTTCGCATTTTTATTTCGTCTATCAATCAGGATTTTGATAATTTTTATCAATATTTTGTACCTTTGGAAAAATTTTTCGCCTACGTTATTATAACCCCTACGAAATGAGTGTTTTAGTAAATAAGAATTCAAAAATTATTGTTCAAGGTTTCACAGGTACTGAGGGAACTTTTCACGCGGAACAAATGATCGCGTATGGAACCCAAGTGGTAGGGGGAGTTACCCCAGGTAAAGGTGGTGCTAAGCACTTAGATCGCCCTATTTTCAACACAGTAGCGGATGCGGTGGCTTCTACAGGAGCAGATACATCGATCATTTTCGTTCCACCCGCTTTTGCGGCTGATGCGATTATGGAAGCGGCGGATGCAGGAATTAAAGTCATTATTTGTATCACAGAGGGTATTCCTACGAAAGATATGATCGTGGCAAAAGAATATATCTCGAACTACGATACCCGTTTAATCGGACCTAACTGCCCAGGCGTTATGACGGCAGACGAGTGTAAAGTAGGTATTATGCCAGGTTTTATCTTCAAAAAAGGTCGTGTAGGAATTGTTTCTAAATCAGGAACTTTGACTTATGAGGCAGTAGATCAGTTAACGAAAGCTGGATTAGGTCAAACAACGGCCATCGGTATCGGAGGTGACCCTATCATTGGGACAACAACGAAAGAAGCAGTTGAATTGTTAATGAACGACCCAGAAACTGAAGGTATCGTGATGATTGGTGAGATTGGTGGCGGTATGGAAGCGGAAGCGGCTCGTTGGATTAAAGCAGATGGTAATCGCAAGCCAGTGGTTGGTTTTATTGCAGGCCAAACAGCTCCTAAGGGACGTCGTATGGGTCACGCGGGTGCGATCATCGGTGGTGCTGATGATACAGCAGAAGCAAAGATGAAGATCATGCAAGAGTGTGGAATCCACGTAGTTTACTCACCAGCTGATATTGGAGAGACAATGATCAAAGCATTAGCTGCGAAATAAGTTGAATTAATTTCAAGGAATGATTCCTTTCTTTTTAAAATCTGCTCATGTGATTCCTTCTCGGAAAACGATGAGCAGATTTTTTTTATGGGCTTTATTATTAATAGCAGGCACCACCCAGGCAGCTTGGAAGAAGGTGTATTCTTTTGATCGCGATTGGTTAGTGTACCAAGAGGCCTGGAAAAGTTTCTTGCCTTATGTTTCCTCGAAACATTATAATTATCATTCCAAGTCCTTGGAATTGCATCCACAGGACTTTCCCAAAGCCTATTTAGCTATTCACCCTACTGAAAACTACCATCTGTTCTTACAGGGAACCCTATTCAAGGCTGTAAAAAAGGGAGAAACTTTTCGAATGCCACTGGATAGCCTACCAGAAAAGGTCATTCTGACAGTTTATGCTGAAAATTTAGAAGGCCTGCCTGCAGAATTTGTTATAGAACGGGATGAGCTCCTAGCAGCTAAAGAAAAAGCGGACTTTTTTTCTTTAAAAACGCGCTCGGGATCGGTGTATTCTAATTTCTTCCTACTGAGTATTGTATCCCTGATTTTTTGCCTTGGCGTATTATATGCAGCTTATCCTCGGGTTTTTGGCGCTTTTTTTCGCTATTCGGATTGGATCAGGTGGGAGGTAAAAGATGAAGTCTGGATGCGGCGTCCTTTTGCTATGCCTAATCTCTTGGTGTTATTTACGCTGAGTTTGCTGACTAGCTGTTTGGCCTTCTTAACTGGGATGAAAACGGGCGTAAAAGACGAATTCTTTAGTAACCCGGATAATTTTGTTAAAATTTGGCCCAGCCTGTTTTTCATTTTCTCCAAATTAGGTCTTTCTTTCCTACTTTTCATTTCACGTTTCTTCGTGTATTACCTATTTACGGATCTTTTCAAGTTAAAAGGGTTAGCGAACGTCCATTATTTTAAGTCACTTCAGACAAATCTGCAATTTTTTGTGATCTTGTTTTCGGTACTTTGTTTTTATTCGGTCTATCTAGGTCCAGCCACGACGATTGATTTTAGTGTTTTTAGTTACATCGTCGACGCTTATTTCGTCATTCGTTTTTTCTATTTTTTCCAATCTTTCCGCCGGAGTTTTTCTTACAATCAACTCTTCCTATTTACCTACCTTGTTTTAATCGAAGGACAGATTATCTTGTTTGGTATCAGGGAATTAATTTTTCCAGGTTAACATTTAGTGCAGGATAATCTTCTGTGAAAAAATGTCGTATATTTGCACTCTGAATTAAAGGCTGGTGTTTTCCCGGTCCAAATTGATAGATTATGAGTAAAACTGCAACCGAAGAAACGAGTCGTTTAAAAAAAGTAAAGAGTATTCTAGTAACACAATCTGCTCCTGCAGATGCAAAATCACCTTACTTTGAGATTGAAAAAAAGTACAATGTGAAGGTTGATTTTAGACCTTTCATCGAAGTTAAAGGTATTGCTTACAAGGACTTTAGAAAGCAAAAGATTGAAATTCTTCAACACACGGCTATCATTTTTACCAGTCGTCACGCGATTGATCACTTCTTCCGTATGTGTAAGGAGGCTAAAATCGAAGTGCCTACTGATATGAAATACTTCTGTATTACTGAACAGACGGCTAATTACCTACAGAAATACATCGTTATCCGTAAGCGTAAAGTATTTACGGGAACGAAAACAGCTTTAGATCTTTTGGAAATTATTAAGAAACACAAGACTGAGAAATTCTTGTTCCCTTGTTCTAATAAACGCCAAAAAGACCTTCCGGACTACATGGGTACGAACGACTTTCAGTTAACGGAAGCGGTCATGTACGAAACCGTTTCTGCAGACTTATCGGATTTAGAAAATGTGTTTTATGATGTGATTGCTTTTTTCAGCCCATCAGGAATTACGTCTCTATTCCATAATTTCCCTGACTTCAAGCAAAATAACACTCGTTTAGCAGCTTTTGGCCCTACCACTGCCCAAGCAGTGGTCGATGCGGGGCTAATCGTAGACATTCAGGCACCTATGCCGAATGCGCCATCGATGACCGGTGCCCTCGAGCATTACATTAAGCAAGTAAATAAATAATAAAAAAGCCTCCTTCGTTGAGGCTTTTTTATTATTTTTAGCCCACTTATTATTCATCCAACGAATGACGCGTACAACAAGTCTAGTTAAGTGGTGCTTTTCCCTGTCAGTAGGGATGTTCTTGCTTTCCATAGCAACCGCCTCATTTGCTCAGCAAAGTCCACAATTCAGCATCTTTTCGGCGAATTCGAATATTGTTAATCCAGCATTTTCAGGTTGGAAAACGAATAATTACGTCGCTTTGCAAATCAGAGATCAATGGTCTGGCTATACTACATCGATCGATGGATCAGGAAGGTTAGGGACCACTTGGCTTTCTGGTTCTTTTGGTATTAGTTCTAATGGAGGCTTAGGTGTTCAGTTTTATTCAGACAAAACACCCTCTGGTGTTTCTCAGCAGTTGATTCAATTTCAAGGAGCTTATCATTTAAAGAAGGGAAATGGACTTTGGTCCTTTGGTTTATCGCTTGGATTACAAACGAAAGCCTTTGATGGACGTGTTTTCCGAGTGCGAGATCCTAATGACCCATTGGCAACGCTATTATCTGGATCTGCTGTGAGTCAAACTCAGCCTGATTTTGGTTTCGGAGCAGTGTATTCTACCGAGTCTTGGCAGGTAGGAGTGACAGCAGATCACCTGACAGCACCTAAATTCGATTTTAATGGCGGCACAGCATCTATGCCCTTAGACCGCGTCTTTGCCATTCATGGAAGTGCTGAAATCCCTTTGAGTGATTATTTTGACCTATTGCCTTATGCACTTGTTCGCTATTATTCTGGGCAAATCGTACCGGAGGGAGGAGCTAGAGTTTACTATAATAAGTTAATTTATGCAGGGGCGGCCTATCGAAATGGGGATGCCGCTATGGGTTTATTAGGGGTTTCGATTCTTCAAAACAAGTTAGATATCGGTTATTCAATGGATATCACCACTTCTAACACGCTGAATAAGAAGCCCTTGTCCCATGAAGTGTTTTTGCGGTTTAGAATTCCCGAAAGAACCATTCGGCAGAAGCCAATACCTATTCGAACGCCTAGGTTTAGGATTTTGTAGAAGGGTCGAGTAAAATTATGTTGAAACCTATCCAATTGTTAGAATATTCCTTTAAATTTGAGGAATTTGTTAATTCTGTGAGGGGATTATTTTTGATTAAAGGCAATTTTTAATGTGCCATAACGTTTAGAAAAACAGAAATTTTAAAAGGTATATGAATTTTCATAATCTGAATAAGAAAGTAGTCTGGCTTTTGTCCCTGGTAGTCTTAACCAGTGTGTTAGCCAGTTGCGGTTCTAAAAGTAATACAGGTGGAAAGACGTTGAGTTCATCTAAGAGTTCGTCTAAGTCATCTAAATCGAAAGGTCTAAAAGGTTTATTCTTCAAGCCTGCCACAGAAGATCCGGGTGTATTTAATGGAGAAATTGTTGCTGTAAACCGTAAAGGGTGGTCTCAGCCTACCCCATTTGGGATGGTATTAGTGCCTTCTGGAAGTTACTTAATGGGTCAAGGTGATGAAGACCCATCTCGTTCTGCTATCAACTTTCCGCGTCGTGTGACCGTGTCAGCCTTTTTTATGGATGATACCGAAATTACGAATTATGAATACCGTCAATTCGTAGAATCACTTTTACGCGATTCATTATCGGTTTTAGGAGAGACCAAAATTATGTCAGATTACTATCCTGACACGACGCGTTGGTCTGAAGATTTAAAAATGCCAGGTTACCAGACTCGTGACTTTACGTATGGTGATCCGATGACGGAGAACTATTTCTCTAGCCCTGCTTTTGATATGTATCCTGTGGTGGGGGTGAATTGGTCCGCAGCGAAGTATTTCTGTGATTGGCGTTCTAAATTGATGAATAGCTACCGTAGATCACAAGGTTTAGCTAATCTTCCTCGTTTCACCCTACCTACGGAGTCAGAGTGGGAGTGGGCGGCTCGTGGTGGACGTGCTTCTGCTAAATACCCTTGGGGTAATCCGTATTTGTCGAATGCAAAAGGCTGCTTGTTAGCTAATTTCAAACCGCATCGCGGAAATTACGATGCAGATGGATACGAATATACAGCACCAGCAAATGCGTATAGTCCTAATGATTATGGCTTGTACAATATGGCTGGTAATGTGGCAGAGTGGTGCGAAGATGCATTTGAAGAAAATGCTTCTGCGGTGACCTGGGATTTGAACTCCATTAATAGGGATGCTAATAATCCACGAAAAGTAGTTCGTGGTGGTTCTTGGAAGGACATTGGCTACTATTTAGAAACGGGTACTCGTACCTTTGAATTTGAGAAAAATAAAAGATCCTATGTGGGATTCCGATGTGTGATGCGTTACTTAGGACGCCCTGCATCTAGATAATTTAAACCGAAATCTATTATTAAGAATTAACAAAATGGAAAAGTCGATTAATGTAATTGCCAGTTTTGGTGCCGCTATCGTAATTGTAGGAGCGCTTTTTAAAATTTTACACTGGTCTGGTGCGAATGAGATGTTGATGGTGGGTATGTTTACGGAGGCCGCTATCTTTATTTTGTTTGGCGTTCTTTACTTGAAATCGAAAGAAGAAAAACACTACGAATGGGAAAAGGTGTATCCAGAATTAATGGGAGAAGCGCCACGTCCGGCTGCCGCTCGTCATACAGGTGATGTTCCGGGCTTAGATGCGGAGGCAGTGGCTCATTTAACAAAGAGTTTGAAGTCGTTAACGGATACAGCGAACAGCCTGTCTGAGATTTCTAAGGCAACAGGTGCAACACAAGATTTTGTTAAATCATTGAACTCTTCTGCAGAATCATTAGGTGGTTTGAATAAGTCAGTTTCTGAAGCATCTCAATCGTTAGCCACTATTTCAGCTTCTTCATCAGAAGCCGCTAAATACACGCAGAATTATGCAAAGGCTGGAGAATCTTTGGAAAAATTAAACGCCGTGTACGAAGCGGAAATCCAAGAGGCAAGCAAGCATTTGAAAGCCATCAACGGATTCTATGGTAACGTGAACGCGAGCGTAGACCACATCGCAGCAACCCAAAAAGATGCAGAATTATTCAAGGCAGAATTAGCGAAATTAAACGCAAACATTCAATCCTTGAACCAAGTATATGGTAGTATGTTAACAGCTATGAAAGGCTAATTATGGCAAGTTTAAAAGAGACCCCCCGGCAGAAAATGATCGGGATGATGTATTTGGTATTGACGGCCTTGCTCGCTTTGCAGGTTAGTGATGCCTTATTACAGAAATTTGCCCTTTTGAATAGTAGTTTGGAAATGGCAAATCAATCATCCCTGAACAAAAGTAAAGGTATGGTGCAAGGAATTGAGGAGCGAATTAAAGATCTCCCTAATCCCGCAGCCTATGCAGATGTATTGAGAAAAGCGAATGAAGTGCGTCGTATCACCGATGCGCTAGTAGGCCATATTGAAAATGTCAAAGGCAAAGTATTAGAAGCAGCAGGTGGTATTGACCCAGAAACAGGTAATATTAAAAATCCGAAAGAAGAGGAAAAGATTTATGAAATCATGGTGGGTGGAAACAAACAAGGAGAGGCATATAAGCTTATTCCTATGTTAGACAAATACCTGAAGGATTTAACACTTGCGGCTGACCCCGGCACTAAATTCTCCTCATTAGCTTTATCTGCGAAAGAAGATCCCATCGCTAGCAAAGACGCTAATCAAGCGAATAAGGATTTTGCTGAATTAAATTTTGAGCATACACCGGTAGCAGCGGCTTTAGCCACCTTATCTCAAAAACAATCAGAAATTCGCCGTTATGAGTCAGAGGTATTGAATCAATTAGCGGCTAAAGTAGGAGCGAAGGAAATTAAATTTGATAAAGTCTTTGCTCAAGTATCTGCTAATGCAAATACGGTGGTAGCGGGGATGGAATACCAAGCGGAAGTGTTTATTGCCGCTACTTCTAGTGGATTTACTCCGCGCATGAGTTACAATGGTTCTCCATTACAAGTTGTCGATGGACGTGGCCAAATCAAATTCAAGACCTCAGGTGGCGGATACGATGCAAATGGCTTAGCGAAAAAGACGTATACAGCTTCAGTTTCGTATATGAGCCCTTCTGGTCCTAAGACGGAATCGATTACGAAAGAATACTTTGTGTTAAAACCGACTTATAATATTGAAACGGGGACATTGCCTGCACTTTATTTAGGCTGTGCTAACCGTTTGAGTGTGGCGAGTGCTGGTTTAGGAGCGCTTTGGAACCCAAGCTTTACAGCGGAAGGTGGTGAAGCAATTGCGGGTTCTAATAAAGGAAAAGTGACCATTGTTCCTACTGCTGCTAGTGTAACACTGAATGTAAACAATGCAGGGACATTATTAGGTAAAGAGACCTTTAGAGTTCGCCGTGTGCCAAGACCTGAAATTAAAATTGTAGGTAGTTCTGGTTCAGAATTGAATGACAAGAGTGGTGAAAATGCCGCTAGTTTACGTTTTGTAAATGCTAAAGCGATTGCAGATGAGTCATTTGCAGCCACGAATCCAGAAGATGCAAATTACCGCGTTTCTGAAATCGAGGTAGCCTTAGCTCGCGGTACAAAGCGTGTAGCATCGATTACTTTGCCAGGAGGAGGTTCTATATCTTCTTTAGCTGGTCAAGCGCAAGCTGGTGATCGCTACCGTATTGAAGTGAAAGGTGTACAACGTAAGAATTTCAAAGGGACCATAGAGACGATACCTTTCTCATTTGTCAAAGTGATTCCATTGAATTAACCGTATTGAGTTATGAAGTTGAAATATAGTTTATGGGTTGTGATTTGCTTCGTGTCTTTCGGTGCTTGGGCACAGGAAACGTCGACTAACCCTAATCCCAATTCGGCACATCCAATTGATGAGGCGGATATTCAATACCGTGCGCAAATTTGGCGTCGAATGGATTTGAATGAGAAGATTAACCAACCTTTCTTTGCGGAGAACAACCAAATCTCTAAGTTCTTAATTGACGGTGTGAAGGCGGGTTTGTTGACTCCTTATTCTAATGATTCCCTAAATACGAAATTAAGTCTGGAGCAGTTTTTGGACCGCTTGAAATTGAAAGGTAAATTAGAAAACGGCGGATTAACAGCGGAGGAAATTGCCGCTGGTTTCGGTGGAGATGCAAAGCCTGCTGCTGCGCCTGCTTCAGGTGATGGAGCAGATGATGGCTGGGGTGGCACAAAGAAAACGGAAACTTCCAAAGCGGAAAAGCCAGCAGTAGACGATTTTTATAAAGGTCCCGTAGTGGCTGGCGTTGAATACTACATTCCTAAGCAACTATCTATTTTAGAAATTAAAGAAGATGCCATTATTGATCGCAAGCGTTCTCGTTTGTATTTCGATATCCAAGCGATTACGTTGAAAATTCCGGCATCACAATCTGACGCTGGTTTGGAAGATATAGTAGCTTCTTTCCGTTTCAAGGATGTGTATAAGTACTTCAAGAGTAACCCGAATTGTATTTGGTTTAATTCCACGAATGAAATGCAACATCGCAATATGGCAGATGCCTTTGACTTACGCTTTTTCAGTGCTCGCATAATCAAAAAAGGAAATGCGGCAAATAAAGATATTTTCGATCAGTTTGGGGATGGAAAAGAGGCATTGAAAAAATCGCAAAAATTAGAGCAACAGCTGCAAGATAAAGAAGCAGAAATGTGGGAGAATTAATCCTCATAATCTTATTTTAATACAATTTAAACCACCTTTTGGTGGTTTTTTTTGTGTAATAGATGTAACTTGCAATGTTAATAGAATCTAATCCATATTATGTCGTATCAACGCAAGACAAAAATTGTAGCCACAGTAGGTCCCACATCAGAATCAAGAGAAGCATTAATCCAATTAGCCAAGGCAGGCGTTAACGTTTTCCGCTTAAATTTTTCCCATGGAACACATGAGGATCATTTAGAGCGTTTAAAAACGATTCGTTCTATCTCAGATGAGTTGGGTTTGAACTTAACCATCCTTCAGGATTTGCAAGGACCTAAAATTCGTACACAATTAGTGGAGAATAATGGGGTTCCTTTGGTTGCGGGTCAACAATTGATCTTTGCGATGGACGAAAACTTGCTAGGTACCTCAGAAAAAGTAGGTACTACCTACACGTCGATGTACTTAGACGTGAATCCAGGTGAGCGTATTTTGATGGATGATGGTAATCTAGAAGTGAAGGTACTTGCAGTAGATAAAGTGAAGAAAGAAGTAGTGACTGAGGTAATCTATGGTGGTATTTTGAAATCAAAAAAAGGAATTAACCTACCAGGTACAAAGGTTTCTTTACCTTGTTTGACTCCTAAGGATGAAGCAGATTTGTATTTTGGCCTTGATCACGGAGTGGATTGGGTAGCATTATCTTTCGTTCGTAAGGCGAGCGATATTTGGGATATTAAAGAGAAAATTAAAGCATACGGTAAGAATACGCGCGTAATTGCGAAAATTGAAAAGCCTGAAGCGATTGAAAATTTAGATGAGATTATCGCAGCAACAGATGCCATCATGGTAGCTCGTGGTGATCTAGGCGTGGAGATGGATGGTGCGGTAGTTCCTTACTTGCAAAAAGTAATGGTGGAGAAGTGCACGGCAGCAGGTAAGCCTGTCATCGTTGCTACGCAGATGTTAGAGTCCATGATTACTAATCCGGTTCCTACGCGTGCGGAAACATCTGACGTGGCTAATGCGGTTTTACAAGGGGCTTCTGCGACCATGCTTTCTGGTGAATCAGCATCAGGAGCTTATCCGGTAAAGGCCGTTGAGACGATGGCTCACATTCACGAAGTGGTGGAGCAACAACAAAATGAAATTGAAATTGTACAAGGTAACGAAGCAGCGATCTATTTTAAGAATCACTCGTTAAGTGCGTCTACTTCTGAAAACGTAGGATTACAAGATCGCCTAATCGCAGGTGCGTGTCGTTTAGCGCGTGACTCGAAAGCGAAAGCGATTTTATGTATCACTAATTCAGGTTATACGGCATTCCGTCTATCGGCTCACCGCCCTAAGGCAGATTTATTTGTATTTACGTCGAATAAAGAATTGATGTCTACGATGGGTTTACTGTGGGGAGCACGTGTGTTCTTCTACGATCCAGGTACAGGTAATGCAGAGAAAACAGTAGCTGCTATGGTAGATAAATTAAAGCAGGATAACTTATTGTCTAAAGGAGATATCTTCGTAACTACTTTATCTGTTCCCGCAAATCAAGACAAGAAAACAAATACAGTTCAATTAGGTGTAGTAGAGTAAACCCTTTCATCAGGGCGCGCTCGTTTAGATTATGAAAAACAAAAGTTCTTTGCTTTCAACTGGTTTAAAGGGGCTTTACACTTTCTGGGCGGGATTGGTTTTTGTAGTCATATTCTTGTTATTATATCCATTGATTTTTATTTGTCTTCAAAGAAGATCTTGGAAAAGAGTTGCTCATCGGCTTGTCGGGCTGTGGGGGCAACTCTTTTTTCTTTTTGCAGGTATTCGCGTCAAGGTAACGCATCATTTTAAGCCTGATCCGAAGCAAATCTATGTGTTTTGTGCGAACCACTTTTCGTATGTAGACATTGCAGTGGTGGTAGTCATTATTCGCCATTATTTCTCCTTTGTAGGAAAGAATGCAATGAAGAAGATTCCACTTTTTGGCTACCTCTATTCCCGTTTGAATATTCTAGTGGATCGGAGTGATAAGAACAGTAGGGCGAATTCATTGAGTCGTTCGATTCGTGCATTGCAGTCAGGAAGAAGTATTGTTATTTTTCCGGAAGGAGGAATTGTTTCCAAAAATTTTCCACATATGGCCTCTCCATTGAAAGATGGAGCATTTATTATGGCTATTCAGCAGCAGGTGCCTATTGTCCCAATGAGTTTTCATAATAACCATCAAATGATGGATGATGATACCTTGATGATGCGTCCAGGTACTTTGCACGTGGAGATTCATCCACCCTTTGACACCAAGGGTTTGACAATGGAAGATTTACCTGTTTTACGGGAAAAAGTGTTTGAATCCATACAAAATCCTATCTTAGCGTATTACGGTTTAAAATAAGCGAATATGCGACTTTTTCTCCTAGGTTTTATCTTGACCTTGTTTTCCTGCGGATCGGTATCCCAGGAGGAGAACACCGCCATGCCACGACCTAAGGGTTTTCCGGCTATGGATATTCCGGCGCATCAATACCAGGCATTAGAAAATAGCCATCCGTTTAGCTTTGAATTTTCTAAACAAGCAGTGATGAAAAAAGATACGTTCGCTTTTGCAGAACCGCATTGGATGTACCTCTATTATCCACGTTGGGATGCATTTATCCAGTTAACGTATAAATCAGTAGGAGGAGATCGAAAACGATTGAATAAGATGATTCGAGATTCCTATGTTTTGGCCTCTAAACACCAAATGAAGGCGAACCGAATTGAGGATGCGTTATTAACGACTCTTGATGGTCGTAAGGCCACGATTATCGAATTAGAGGGGGAAGTGGCCACCCCATTTCAGTTTTTTGCCACCGATAGCACGTCGCATTTTTTACGCGGAGCGGTCTATTTAAACACGGCGATGAAAAATGATTCGCTTGCCCCCGTTATTCGGTATCTAAAACAGGATGCGATTCACCTGATTCAGACATTGCGATGGAAATAGGGGAGGAAAGAACGGTTTTTGTGGATGCTTTGCTTCCACTTCCTATCCCTCGGTATTTTACGTATCGAGTACCTCGGGAATGGGCGGAATTTGTGCAAGCAGGATTACGGGTGGTGTTGCCTTTTGGGACGAAGAAAGTCCTAACGGGTGTGATCGTTACGGTCCATCATACCCCGCCTAAGGAATACCAAGCGAAATATGTTTTGGAGATTTTAGATGACGTTCCTCTCGTAACCTCTTCTCAAATCGCTCTATTTCAATGGGTGGCAGATTATTATATGTGCTATCCTGGCGAGGTTTTTCAGGTCGCTTTACCGGCTGGCTTGAAGATATCAAGTCAGTCAAAAGTGCAAGCGAATCCGGAGTTTTCAAGCCCTGAGACGCTGACTGATAAGGAGTTAGCTATCTATGTGGAGATACGCGATAAAGGAGCATTGACCTATGATGAGTTGGCTAAATTCGCAGAAGTCAAAAGCCCTTATCACCTCATCAAAGCCTTAGTGGGCAAGGATGCGGTGATCATTTTTGATGAGCTAAAAGACCGCTACACGCCTAAAGTGCAGCGAAAAGTCCGATTAGTGGCCTCTTTTGAGGACAAATTCGTATTGACGGATTTGATTCAATCGCTAGAGGATAAGCCAAAGCAGCTGGCGATATTGTTGCACTATCTGCAGTATATTCCAGTGCTCAGAAGTCCAGAGACGAATCTAAAAGGCCTAGCTAAGAACAGTTTTAGTCAAGCCGGATTGTCGGAGAGTTCTTTGCAGACCTTAGTAAAGAACCAGGTATTCGAGATTTTCGATGTCGTGGTTTCGCGCTTCGATGAAACAGACGAGAATTTTATCCCTTCTACTTTTACCTTGAACTCCCCCCAGCAAAAGGCCTACCAGTCTATTTTGAATCAATTTCAGGAGAAAGATGTCGTGCTCCTTCACGGTATTACTGGCTCGGGAAAGACAGAGATATATATTAAGCTGATTCAGGAGGCTTTAGCGAATGGAGATCAGGTTTTGTATTTGCTGCCTGAAATTGCGTTGACGACTCAGATAGTGGTTCGATTGAAGCGGATTTTTGGGGAGCAAGTAGGGATTTACCATTCTAAATTTTCGGATAATGAGCGGGTGGAAGTTTGGAAATCCATCGTAGAAGGGAAGTATCCTTTCGTCGTGGGTGTACGTTCTTCCGTGTTTCTTCCTTTCAAAAATTTAGGCCTGATTATTATCGATGAGGAACATGAAACCTCCTTTAAGCAAGTAGATCCCGCACCCCGCTACCATGCGCGGGATGTGGCGATTGTCTTAGCGCATCAGCAAAAGGCGAAAGTATTACTTGGCTCAGCAACGCCTTCGATAGAGACCTATTACCAGGCTAAACAAGATAAGTATGGCCTTGTAGTCTTGAAAGAGCGCTTTGGGGCCGCACAACTGCCAGCAATGCATTTGATCGATACGAAATATGCCAACCGGATGAAACAGATGAAAGGCGGATTCTCGGTGGATTTGATCGAAGTATTGTCAGAGAATTTGAAGCAAGGTAAGCAAAGCCTCTTGTTCCAAAATCGCCGTGGCTATTCCCCATACCTTCAATGCCAGGATTGTGACTGGATAGCGACTTGTCACCAGTGTGATGTTTCGTTAACCTACCATGCCCGCGAGCAAGAATTACGTTGCCATTATTGTGGTCACCATGAATCTTTGCTACATCGTTGCGGGGCTTGTGGTTCTGCCCAGCTGAAAACGATGGGTTATGGCACAGAAAAACTAGAGGAAGAATTGCAATTACATCTACCGAATGCACGTGTAGCCCGGATGGACTTAGATACGACGCGTTCAAAGACCGCTTTTACGAGTTTGATCACCGAAATCCAAAAAGGTCAGGTAGACATTTTAGTGGGTACTCAAATGGTCGCGAAAGGCCTCGATTTCGACGGATTATCACTTGTAGCCATCTTTGATGCAGATAAGATTATAAATTTTCCAGACTTCAGAGCGCACGAACGTGGCTTTCAATTGATCACACAGGTAGCCGGTCGTGCCGGTCGCCGAGAAGTACAAGGGAGAGTGTATATTCAAACAAATCAACCCACTCATCGTCTATTTAACTATATTCAAGAAGGAAATTACGAGCAATTGTATGCTGACGAAATGATCGAGCGGGAGGGTTACCATTATCCTCCATTTACACGCTTGATTAAAATCGTGATGCGGCATTACGAAGCACGCAATGTCGAAACGGCAGCCAAAGAGTTAGGGCAATTGTTGAAAGCCAAATTTGGTAATGGACGCGTGCTAGGGCCTGAAAAGCCTTTGATTGAACGCATTCGGAATCAATATGCGATGGAAATCCTCATTAAGCTAGAGAAAGGCGTGGCTTTAGCTGCCTTCAAAAAGCAGCTTCGGGAGGAATTAGATACCCTCAGTACGAAGCCCGCTTTTAAAGGCGTTCAAATTATTGTAGACGTAGATTGCAATTAGCGGACGTGCACCACTTCCTCGTAAGGAACTCTAAAGCGTGGTCCCCACACCCCTTCTTCTGTTCCCTTACCCACCGAAATCACCATATTGATTTCCGCTCCTGCAGGAAGATTTAAGTGTTTCTTCACACGCTTTGCATCAAATCCTTCCATAGGGCAAGATTCAAATCCCTCAGCAGCAATAGAAAGCATAAATGTTTGCGCGGCAAGGGCACACGATTTGTGTACCATGACGCGTTGATCCGCTTTACCTCCAAAACGCATCATGGGTTTTCGTAAACCCATCCAGAAACAGATGTTCCATCGAATGAAGGTAGAAATGCCAAAAATGTCATTCCGGTATAAGAGTGGAATAAGCTTGCCATAATATTCAAGGCCTCTCTTTTGCATTTTAGTGGGTTCCCCTTCGATGGAATCTTGGACTAATTTCAAGTTCCATGCGGCTCTTTGTTTCCAAAGGTCTTGGCGAGTGACGAAAACCACTAAATGCGCTGTATCTTTTGCTGCGGATTGTCCCAGACAAAGCTGGTGGAATGCTTTCTTTTCCTCTTCACTTTTGATCCAATAAAACTCCCAAAGCTGCATATTGCTACTGTTAGGCGATAAAATGGAACGTTGTAAGCTGCGTTCTATGACGGCATCGTCCACTTTAACAGTGGGGTCGTAGCGTCTATTAGAACGTCTTTTTTGAATTATCTCTTCGAATTGGGTGGAAAGCATCTCTCTTTTTTTTATGCCAAATATAGCAGAAAATCCCTGCTTTTGCCTCTGATTTGATTACCTTTGTGGTTCGAAATTATAAACCCACATTTATATGCTTAATCTTGTTTTATTTGGGCCTCCAGGGGCAGGCAAAGGCACTCAGTCCGCAAAATTAATTGCGAAATACGGTTTAATCCATTTGTCTACAGGTGATTTATTACGTGCGGAAATTTCTGCAGGTACGACTTTAGGCTTGGAAGCGAAGAAATTGATGGATCAAGGAATCTTGGTGCCGGATGCAGTCGTGATCGGAATGATCGAGAATAAATTGAACGAGAACAAGGAGGCAGCGGGTTTTATTTTTGATGGTTTTCCTAGAACGGAAGCGCAAGCTCAAGCTTTGGACAATTTATTAGCTGGTCATCAATTAGCAATTAATCACATGATCGCGTTAGAGGTGAGCGAAGAAGAATTAACGCAGCGTCTATTAGAGCGCGGTAAGACTTCAGGTCGTCCAGATGACCAAAACGAAGAATTAATTCGTAAACGCGTACAAGAATACGGCGAAAAAACGGCTCCAGTGGCCGGTTATTATGCCGCACAACATAAATTCTCAGGAATCAATGGTATAGGTGAAATTGAGGAGATTTTCTCCCAAATCGTCACTATTATCGAGGCCTAATTAACACACTAGAATGACATCTAACTTCATCGACTACGTCAAAATCAATCTCCGTTCCGGCCGAGGAGGAAGCGGTTCATCCCATTTTAGGAGGGAAAAACACGTGCCTAAAGGAGGACCGGATGGTGGCGATGGCGGTCGTGGAGGTCACGTCTATATCGTGGGAAGTACCCAGCTATGGACCCTAATTCACTTAAAATACCAAAAGCATATTATTGCGGAAAACGGTAAAGGGGGTGAAGGGGGACGTCGTTCCGGTGCAGAAGGGGAAGATGTCTTCATCGAAGTGCCTTTAGGAACCATCGTACGGGATGCTGAGACCAACGAATTTATTGCGGAGGTTACTGAAGAAGGCCAAAAAATCATGGTTTTGGCCGGTGGCCGCGGAGGATTGGGGAATCATAATTTCAAATCCTCTACCAATCAGTCACCCCGTCATGCACAGCCAGGAGAACCGGGTCGAGATCTGTGGGTGGTGATGGAGCTAAAAGTATTAGCTGATGTGGGTTTGGTAGGTTTTCCGAATGCTGGTAAATCGACACTTTTATCGGTACTTTCTGCGGCAACTCCAGAGATTGCAGATTATCCCTTCACTACCTTAGTGCCCCAATTAGGTGTTGTGGAATACCGCGATTATAAATCCTTTGTTGTTGCCGATATCCCGGGTATTATTGAGGGGGCGTCAGAAGGCAAAGGTTTGGGATTGAGATTTTTACGCCATATTGAGCGTAACTCGATTTTGTGCTTCTTGATTCCATCGGATGCGGAAAATTGGGGAGAAGAATACCGAATCTTAACGGGAGAATTAGAGAAATACAATCCGGAATTATTGGGTAAACGCCGGGTAATTGTGGTCTCTAAAATGGACCTTTCGATTCCTGAAATGGAAGAAGAAATGCGCGAAAGTTTGCCTAAAGATATCCCCGTATTATTGATTTCTTCCGTTACTCAGGAGGGAATTCAGTCCTTGAAGGATTTGCTTTGGAATACTTTATTGGATGAGAATAAAGACTTCGCGAAGCCGAAAGAAGCTCCTGTTATCATCGATCTACCCGTGGTGAATCCATTGGCGGATCAATTAATGGAAGATCCGGAAGAATTAGATTAAATCAGCCACTTGCTGTGCCATTAAGGCAATACCTTCTTGAAAAGTTCTAGGTGTGTAACCTAGGACTTTTTTTGCTTTATCGAGCACAAATCCAGTACGAGCTGGTCTTTTAGCCGTTTGTTGGAAGGTGGATGAATCCGCTTTCTGTAACAAGGATTTATCCAAACCGTAATATTCTGCCGTCATCACCGCCATCTCATATGGCGTTAAGAAATCGGATCCAGAGATGTTGAATATACCTTCCACTTCATCCTTAGCGAGAAGCCAACAGCCCATGGCCAAATCCTCTGCAAGAGTAGGGGTGCGGAATTGATCAGTCACTACCTGTATCGTTTTTCCCTCTTCAAGTGATTTTTTCACCCAAAGCACGATATTCGATCGGCTCATATCGGGCACGATTCCATACACTAAAACGGTGCGTGCAATACTCCATCGAATGGAAGAATCAAACAATAATTGTTCGGCCTTTAATTTGCTTTCGCCATAATAGGAAATGGGATTGGCCACACCTTCTTCCGTATAAGGACCATCCGCTCCGTCAAAAATAAAGTCCGTCGATAAATGACATAAATAGGAACCATGTTTTTCGCAGGCCTGAATGATAAAGGCAACCGAATCTACATTCAATAGGTCACAACCTGCCCGATCCGTTTCGCAGGTATCCACATTGGTCATGGCTGCCGTGTGAATAACCACCTCAGGCTTGAATTGATCGAAAACGTTGTTTACTTCCTCTTGAACGGTAATATCTAAAGACGCATAGGTATACCCATCCGTCACGGGCAAACGATTATTCCCACGAGCGGTGGCGATTAAATCGACATTTGCCTGTGTGCGTAATAGTTCAACCAGTTTTTGGCCTAATAAACCATTCGACCCAGTGATTAATATGCGTTTTTTCATGAACCTAATTGCTGTCTGATTTTGCGTAATAATTGATGTGCTCCTAAATGGATGAGCTCCATCGCGACTTCTTTGCCAAGGATGGCGGGATCTGATCCCTCTGCTGAATGGGAGATATTTTCTATTCCATCTAAGCTGAGAACTCCTGCTTGTAGCTTTAATTTCCCCCCTTCTAAATGCGCGTGTCCATAAACAGGAACGCTACAGCCGCCTTCTAAATGGGCTAATAAATGGCGTTCTGCTACTAATGCAGCTTCCGTCGAGGGGTGGTTGCAAGCTTTACGTACTAAAGCTTTAATGCTGGAGTCTAAAGAAACCGCACACTGAATCGCTACGGACCCTTGACCCACTGCTGGGACAAAATGGTCAAGGCCTAGATGCTGTGTGATATAGGATTCCATTTCCATGCGATGAACGCCGGCAAAAGCGAGTAGCATCGCATCGCAATCCCCCTTTTTCAATTTTTCCAAACGGGTCTGAAGATTGCCCCGCATCTCCACTGCCGTATGTTGTGGGTAGAAATGGCTTAAGAAGGCACGTCTGCGCGTCGATGAGGTGCCCACACGTAAAGGTTCGTTGGAGGCTAGGGTTTTCGTCGGATCCAGGCTTAAAACAACGTCTTGCGCCGCTTCTCGCTGAGTGAAAGCAATTAATTCTAGTTCTGCAGGAATATGAGAGGGTAAATCTTTCGCAGAATGCTGTGCGATATCGATTTCTCCCGCGCACAACATCGCTTCTAATTCTTCTGTAAACACTCCTTTTGAGCCTATTTTAGACAGGGAACGGTCTAAAATTTGATCCCCTTTGGTTGTTATCGATACGATTTCGTAGGCTAAACCCTGCGTTGCGAGCAATGCGCCTACATGGTGTGCTTGCCACAGTGCCAAAGCCGAATTTCGAGTACCAATGCGAATCGTTTTCATATTAGGAGTTTTTCGCGTGGAAAACACGCAATAAATACAAAGATAAATCGAGGTGAACCATCTTTGCTCGCGCATTGCGTTCTAAATGGTAATGAACCTCTGATATTTTTTCGGTCATTGCCGCGATCTTTTCGGTATTCAATGTCTTCGAGAAATTATTCACAAAGGCTTTCTCTTTTTCGAGTGATTTGATCAAGGCACTTGCATCCGAAATTTGGTACAAGCATTGTCTGAAAATATGGAGACTATAGCTTAAAATACCTTTTTGGTTTTCTTTCGCTAAGCCGTCGAATTGGTCTGCTAATTGTACTAATTTGGATAGATTGCGGGCATATATCGCGCGCATCCATTCCGCAAACCAGGTTGTTGTGCTAAGGTTATCGGAGTTAGATTTCTCCAAAGCTTCCGAGATGTTTCCTTCACAATTTACAGCGATTTGATGGGCCTTTTCCGTATCAATTTCCGCTTTTTGGACTAAATAATCAGCTAAATCTTCTACCTCCACAGCACCCACACTGACGCGTTGAGTTCTAGAGAGAATGGTCGTCAATAATTTATCTGGTTCTGCACAAACTAAGATGAATAAGGTAGAACTAGGCGGTTCCTCCAAAGTCTTCAACAAGGCATTGCCGGCAGAGGCATTTAGCGTCTCTGGGTTCCAAAGCATCACCACCTTAAACGGCGCTTCAAACGGCTTTAAGCTGATTTTTTGCACTAGTTTACGGGTCTCCTCCACGGGAATATTCCCCTGGCGATTCCCTTCGGCTCCCATGTGAACCAGCCATTCTGGTAAGGTTCTGAAATAGGATTCTTGAATAAATTTTCTCCAATCAGGCAGGAAAGCGTCCGATTCCGCATCTTTGATTTTCTTGGTGATAACGGTAGGGTAGACATAGACTAAATCTGGGTGAACGCCGCGTTGCAATTTCTGGCAACTAGGACAGACGCCACAGGAATCTGTTTCTGATCTATTCGTGCAAAATAAGTAGCTAACAAATGCATGCGCCATTGCGAGTTGAGCTCCTCCGGGAGGACCCACAAATAATTGGGCATGTGCGATGTGTTGATTTTGCACCGCTTGCGACAACGTCTTCTTGGTTTTAGGTAGACCTGGAATGTCTTGAAATCGCATGAATGGGGCTTTATTTTAAGAAAGAACTAATTTCGGAAAGATGTATCCGCTTTCCAAATTTCTTCCATGCTTTGGCGCAGATTTTCGGGGATTTTCTGATTTTTCAATGCTATCCAAGCGCAGGCTGAAGCGAATGCTTTCTCCAAGTCAAATGCGCGTAATGCAGGATACTCGCCATAACTAAAAGAAGGAATGAATCGCGGAGGAAATCCTTTACTCGAAAGGTTGCAGTGACTCCCAATGACGGTACCGGTATTCAGATTTGTTCCTACACCGGTGGTGACAAAATCGCCAAAGATTTGGCCTACAGACGTTAAACCCGTATTTCGAGGACCCTTTACAGTATAATCATAGAGGGAAATAGGTTGAATATCATTACGTAGGTTAGAACCGTTTGTGAGTGCGCCTAAATTCGAATAGGATCCCACAATCGAATTGCCCAAATACCCTTCATGGGCCTTATTGCTAAAAGGAAAGAAGATGCAGTGGTTAATTTCGCCACCTACTTTGCAGCCTGGGCCGATGGTGGTATTTGGTCGAATCTTTGCCCCTATATTCGTTGTTGCGCCAGTTAGGAGCGCTGCTGGGCCCTGTATCAATGTCCCTATTTGTATAGTAACATCCTCTCCAATGTAAATAGGTCCTTTGCTAGCATCTAAGATACTTCCCTGCACCTGCGCGCTGGGGTGAACGTAGATGTATTCCGGAGCGATGAAGGTATTGTTTCCTGAATCAGGATGGTTTCCTTTGATTTCGGCATTTAAAAACACAGCTTGGTAGGCTAGCAAATCTTCCGGATGCTGTAGAAAAGGGAGGTGTTGTTCTATGCGATGAGTGCCTTGTCCTTTTTGGGCCAAAACCTGACCATTATATACATAGGAACTATCTGCCGGAAGCTGGTCTAAAAGGGTGAATGTGGAAGGCAATGGAAGGAGAGCGCTGAGTACTCGAATATCCGCTTGATCAGCGTTTGAAACGCGGTTCAGCCATTTACTTTCTAAGGTACTGGTGCCCACCCACAATTCAGCGACTTTGCGGTGCTGAGTTAGGGGTTGAAGGGCATTTTTTAATGCCAAATCCTCAAATAAATAAACCTTGGACTGCATAGGACAAATCTAGGATAAAAAAAGCCTTCCCCCAAAAGATGGAAGAAGGCTTTTTGTATAGGCGCAAGGAAAATTACTTCGCGTAACGCTTGTTGAATTTGTCCACACGTCCTGTTGTATCTAACAATACGTTCTTACCTGTATAGAATGGGTGAGATTGGGATGAAACCTCTAATTTGTATACTGGGTAAGTAGCTCCTTCGAATTCTGTTGTCTCTGTGGTAGCAACACATGAACGAGTTAAAAACTTGTAATCAGCTGATAGATCGTGAAATACAACTTCTTTGTATTCTGGGTGGATATCTTTTTTCATGATAATGGATAATAGACGATTCCCTGCCGTCCTGTTTAAATAATGTTTTCCAAAGGGGGATATTTGGACCTTATAATAAGGGATGCAAAATTACAGAATGTATTTTATTTTCCAACTATTCACCTTAACAAAATTTCAGATATTTCCACGCGATTTTTCAGCTGATTTTTTTTTAAAAATAATTTTATAGCACTTTTCTAAGAAGCGATACGGCTAATGAATTGAGTTGCGGGGATTTGAATGTGGTATTTCAAATACAGCCCTTTTTTATATTTTTTTTGGCCAAAAAATTGTTTGCACAGAGCCTGCTTTTTTTCTAATTTTACCAAGAGCACAATCAGCCAAAGATGCTTCAATTTTTGGTTTAGGAAAGCATAAAAACAAAACCGCCACGCACTCAATTTGTTAACGCAAAAAGAGGCAAAAAGCTAAGAAAAAAATTCTCTTAACACGGGAAATCTTTTGCCTAAATGTAGGTGTTTGGTTTTTGCATTTTTGTTTCGCATTTATATTGAATTAGAAGTTTTAAATTATAATAGATAGATACACATGTACGTAGTAAAAAGAGACGGTCGTCGCGAATCAGTAAAGTTTGACAAAATCACCGCCAGAATTGAAAAGCTGAGTTACAGCTTGGATCCATTTTTTGTTCAGCCTTTAGAGGTTGCTAGAAAGGTGATCACTGGTTTGTTTGATGGCGTTAAAACAACTGAACTGGATAATTTAGCGGCTGAAACAGCTGCCTCTTTGACAACAAAACACCCTGATTATGCAGTTCTAGCAGCTCGTATCGCTGTTTCTAACTTGCACAAGAATACATTGAAGTCCTTCTCGGCTACAATGAAACGTTTGTACACGTACATCGATCCTAAGACAGGGCAGAACGCAGCACTTCTTTCTAAGGAGGTGTATGATATCATTAAAAACAATGCCGTTGAATTAGATGAAGCCATCATCTATGACCGTGACTTTGGTTATGATTATTTCGGATTCAAGACCCTAGAGAAATCGTATCTATTAAAGCTAGATGGACAAATCGCAGAACGCCCTCAACACATGTTAATGCGTGTTGCGGTAGGTATCCATAAAGCAGACATTGCAGCTGCCATTGAGACCTATAATTTATTATCTGAGCGTTGGTTCACTCACGCGACTCCAACTCTCTTCAATGCTGGTACTCCGAAGCCTCAACTTTCGTCTTGTTTCTTGTTGACAATGCAGGACGATTCGATCGAAGGAATCTACGATACCTTGAAGCAAACAGCTAAGATTTCACAGTCTGCCGGAGGTATTGGATTAAGCATCCATAACATCCGTGCTACAGGCTCTTATATCAAGGGTACGAATGGTACTTCGAATGGTATTATCCCAATGTTACGCGTATTCAACGATACAGCTCGTTACGTGGATCAAGGGGGTGGAAAGCGTAAAGGAAGCTTTGCGATTTACTTAGAACCATGGCACGCGGATGTATTCGAATTCTTAGAATTGAAGAAGAACCACGGTAAGGAAGAAATGCGTGCGCGTGATTTATTCTATGCCCTTTGGATTCCGGATTTATTCATGAAGCGTGTTGAAAGTAATGAGGAGTGGTCCTTATTCTGCCCACATGAGTGTCCAGGTTTAGCAGATACGCATGGAGCTGAATTCGAAGCTTTGTATGAGAAATACGAACTTGCGGGTAAAGCTCGTACGGTGGTGAAGGCACAGGAGTTGTGGTTTAAAATCCTAGAATCTCAAACAGAGACAGGAACACCGTACATGTTGTTTAAAGATCATGCGAACAACAAATCAAACCAAAAGAACTTAGGTACCATTAAGTCTTCGAACCTATGTACGGAGATCATTGAGTACACAGCGAAAGACGAAGTAGCGGTTTGTAACCTAGCTTCTTTAGCCTTGCCTAAATATGTGAACGTAGACGAAAACGGCGTTTTACGTTTTGATCACAAGAAGTTATATGAGGTGACGAAAATTGCGACACGCAATTTGAATAAGATTATCGATGTTAACTATTACCCAGTTAAAGAGGCTGAGAATTCGAACTTACGTCACCGTCCTATCGGTTTAGGGGTTCAAGGTTTAGCTGACGTGTTCATCTTGTTACGTATGCCATTTGAGTCAGAAGAGGCGAAACAATTGAACAAGGATATCTTCGAAACCATCTATTTCGCGGCAATGGAAACTTCCATGGAATTAGCGAAAGTAGAAGGCCCTTACTCTACTTGGGAAGGTTCACCTATTTCGAAAGGGGTATTCCAATTCGATATGTGGAATGTAACTCCATCTTCAGGAAACTGGGATTGGGAGGATTTACGTACGAAAGTAGTTGAGCACGGAGTACGTAACTCACTATTAGTTGCTCCAATGCCTACAGCTTCTACGAGTCAGATCTTAGGAAATAACGAGTGTTTCGAGCCTTACACATCTAATATTTACGCACGTCGCGTATTATCAGGTGAGTTTGCGATCGTTAACAAGCACCTATTGAAAGATTTGATCAAGTTAAACTTGTGGAATGATTCCATGAAGAATAAATTGATCATCGCGAATGGATCCGTTCAAAACATTCCGGAAATTCCTCAAAACCTGAAGGATTTATATAAAACGGTTTGGGAGATCAAGCAAAAGACCATCTTAGAGATGGCTGCTGATCGTGGAGCCTACATCTGTCAATCTCAAAGTTTAAATATCCACATCCAAGATGTGAACTTTGGAAAATTAACATCGATGCACTTCCACGCTTGGAAGCTGGGCTTGAAAACAGGTATGTATTACCTACGTACGAAAGCGGCAACAGATGCGATTAAGTTCACCGTTGAGAAACAAGCAGAACCAGCGATTGAGCAAACCAATTTAGTAAACGAAACTGAATTAGTATACTCAGAGGCAGCAGCGAAAGCAGCGGCAGCTAGTTTTGATAATAGTGTAGAACAAAATAAAGCGGATATGACTTGTTCTTTGGATAATCCAGAGGCATGTGAGGCTTGCGGATCTTGATCCCCATACCTAAGCTGAAATAAAAAGAATCACTTAACCATTTGCGTTGAGTGATTTTTTTTTGGTAGACCAAATTACTAAACATGAAAAATATCTTTTTGAAATTATTTTGGCTAGATGCTATCTTAGAATTAGTATCCCCTCTCTTATTTTTGGATTGCCCTGAGATTAGATATGTGACGAAGCCATTATTAATGATCCTCTTAATGGGTCACATAGCACAAGAAAACCCAAGCCCTGCGCTATTCCTAACGTCCATTTTTGCCTTGTTAGGTGATGTGTTTCTAATGCTTCCAGGTGACAATCCCCTCTATTTTCAGCTCGGACTAGGATCCTTTTTGATGATGCAGTTGTGCTATATTCGTCTGTTCGCTAAACAAGCCTCAGACCAGGCTTGGGTGCCTGCCTTTGCACGAAAACCTCTAGCAGGGTTGTTTATTTATGTGTTCTCCTTTTTAGCTTTTTTAAACCCCTATTTGGCGGGAGGAATGAAGATTCCGGTGACCCTTTATGCGTTTGCACTCGGTTCGATGCTGTACTTTGCTATTCGCTTAAGGAATCGATCAATCGTTCTAGGGGCATTTTTCTTTGTGGTTTCGGATAGTGTTTTGGCTTTTGGAAAGTTTTATTATTCTTTTCCGGGGATATCGACCCTAGTGATGAGTACTTATATTGTGGCTCAATTGCTACTAATCAGCACTTTGTGTAAATTGCGGCTTAAGAAATAAACCATGGCGACGCAAATCACTGAATCTCTTCTCTCTTCTTTAGGCAGTACCTTGCAAGGAGCGCTTTACACGGATACCGTGATGAAGACGTTGTATGCGACGGATGCATCGGCTTATCGGGAGATGCCTTTAGGGGTGGTGATTCCAGAGACGAAAGATGACCTAGAGAAAATTATTCGATTTGCGGACCAAAATTCGATTCCCTTGATTCCCCGAACAGCTGGAACCTCTTTAGCAGGACAGGTAGTGGGTAAAGCTTTGGTGGTAGATGTGTCTAAATTTTTCAATCGGATCCTAGAGATTAATAAGGAGGAATCCTATGTTTGGGTAGAACCAGGTGTAGTGCGTGATGTGTTGAACGTGGAGTTGAAGAAGCATGGTTTGTTCTTTGGTCCAGAAACATCAACTGCAAATCGCGCGATGATAGGTGGAATGGTGGGGAATAATTCCTGTGGTTCGAATTCGGTAGTGTATGGTTCCACCAGGGACCATGTATTAGAAATAGAAGGGTATTTATCGGATGGAACGCCAGTTCACTTTACAGCAGAAGATCCCTTTGAGACGATTAAATCATTAGAAAAAGGTACTCGTTTGCATGGAATTTATGAGAAGACTTTAGCTGCCTTGTCTGATCCAAAGCATCAACAAAATATTACGGAAGAATTTCCCAAACCAAGTATAGATCGTAGAAACACGGGTTATGCGGTAGATATGCTATTGCACACAAAGGCCTTTGAAAAAACGGAGGCGCCCTTTAATTTCTGTTCACTAATCAGTGGATCTGAAGGGACATTGTGCTTTGCTACTCGAATTAAACTGCATGTGGATCCTTTACCGCCGGCACACTTAGGTCTGGTCTGTGGACACTTTAATACCATTGACGAAGCATTAAGAGCTAATTTAATTGCCTTGCAATTCAATCCGTCTGCCTCTGAGTTGATGGATCATTATATTTTAGAGTGTACAAAGGCGAATCCGGAACAACGCTTGAATCGTTTCTTTGTAGAAGGGGATCCAGGGGCCATTTTAGTAGTTGAATTACGTTCTGATTCGGCAGAAGACTTAGCCTCTCAAGCAAAAGCCTGCGAGGCAGCGATGCGTAAGGCAGGATTAGGTTACCATTTCCCATTTGTGACGGGTGGCGATGTGAAGAAGGTTTGGGACTTGAGAAAAGCAGGTTTAGGATTACTTTCTAATTTACCTGGAGACGAAAAAGCGGTAGCCGTAATAGAGGATACGGCAGTAGACGTAGCTGATTTGCCGGCATTCATTGCTGAATTCAATGAAATCTTACAAGCCAATAATTTGTATTGCGTGCACTACGCACACGCAGGATCAGGTGAATTGCACTTGCGTCCAATCATTAACTTGAAGACAAAAGAAGGGCACCAGCAATTCCGTCACATTGCGGAGGAGATTGCACGATTAGTGAAGAAATTTAAGGGTTCTCTTTCAGGGGAGCATGGAGATGGCCGTCTAAGAGGGGAGTTTATTCCTTGGATGGTGGGAGAGGAGAATTACCAATTGATGCGGGAATTGAAGTCTTGGTGGGATCCTAAGGGGATATTTAATCCTAATAAGATTGTGGATACGCCTCCTATGGACACGTTCTTGCGCTATGAGGCGGGTCAGCAAACACCTGAATTTAAGACGGCTTTCCGTTTCAAGGATCAAGATGTATTGCAACACGCGGAACAGTGCAACGGCTCCGGTGATTGCCGTAAAACGCCTATATCAGGAGGGACAATGTGTCCATCTTTCATGGCGACCAGAAATGAAAAAGAGACTACCAGAGCTCGTGCGAATATTCTTCGCGAGTTTTTAACACACTCTCAACAGCCTAATCGCTTCGCTCATGAGGAGATTAAAGAGGTGATGGATCTTTGTTTGGCATGTAAAGGCTGTAAGGCGGAGTGTCCTTCGAATGTCGATGTGGCGAAATTAAAGATGGAGTTCTTGTACCAATACCAGAAAGAAAAGGGTCTTCCTTTGCGTTCTTGGTTAGTAGGCAACTTTGCGAAGTTATCTAACTTGGCTTCTCATGTGCCTTACTTGTACAATTGGGTAATGGGTACGCCGGCCATCCGTCGTATCTCTAACGCCCTGGTAGGGTTCCATCCGGATCGCACGATGCCCTTAATGGCAAAGCAAACACTTTGGTCTTGGTTAAAGGCGCGCATGAGTCCTGTTCAATCGAAATCAGTTTACCTATTCGTTGATGAGTTTACGAATTTTAATGATGCTGAAATTGGTCGCACCGCCGTATTATTGTTAGAGCGCTTAGGTTATGAGGTGAAGACAATTCCACATCCCATTTCAGGAAGAGCCTATTTGTCCAAAGGAATGCTGGATGAAGCACGCGTACTAGCCATGCAGAATGTGCGACTTTGGTCCTCTTTAATTTCCGAAAATACACCATTAGTGGGCATTGAGCCTTCAGCTATCTTGACTTTCCGCGATGAGTATCCAGATTTAGTTTCGGATGAATGGGTAGAAAAGGCGCAGGAATTGGCGAAAAACACCTTGTTGCTGGAAGAATTTATCGCTCGAGAAGCGGATGCTAAGCGAATTACATCGGCAGCATTCCGCTCTGAGAAGAAGCTACTGAAATTACATGGTCATTGCCAGCAGAAGGCAATTTCCTCGCTAGTAGCGGCGAAAAAGGCCCTCTCTTTGCCGGAGAACTTTGAAGTGCAATTAATCCCATCTGGATGTTGTGGTATGGCTGGTTCTTTTGGGTATGAAAAAGAGCATTATGATCTTTCGATGCAGATTGGGGAATTAGTCTTGTTCCCTACGGTTCGTGCTCAGCCGGAAGAGGTCGATATAGTAGCTTCAGGAACGAGTTGCCGTCACCAAATCCACGACGGAACCCAGCGACACGCTAAGCATGCCGCAGAGATCCTTTTTGCCGCTTTAAAATAAGATTAGAATTTCCAGCGCACGAAAGCTTCCATGGCTTCGTATTCAGCTAGGCCTAGGGCGTTGTAGATGGAAGCCGTAGCGCGGTTTCTTTCTTCAGCACGCTGCCAAAACTCTCTTGAATCGTCTCCCTGGAATACAACCCCATCTTTTTGAGACTGGTGCTTGAAAATACCCATTCTCTTTTTGAATACTTGGTCTGGAGACATGGGAACCGCCATTTCGATTTGGTCGATATCCCATTCCGCCCAAGCACCTTTGTATAGCCACACCCAACAGTTCTTCATGTATTCCCGGTGTTTTAGGCGTGTTACCGCCTCCATGATGGCATCTAAACATACTTTGTGTGTCCCGTGTGGGTCAGCTAAGTCGCCTGCCGCATAAATTTGGTGTGGTTGAATCTCCTCGATGAGATCCATCACAATTTGAATATCTTTCTCGCCTATAGGCTTCTTGCGAATGGTTCCCGTTTCATAGAATGGCATTTCTAAGAAGTGTGCATTTTCTTTTTTGATTCCCACGAAGCGGCACGTATTTTTAGCCTCCCCTTTACGGATTAACCCTTTGATCTCCCGAACGGCTTGAATATCAATTTCAGAGTCCGGTTTGTTCTTTAGGAATTTGATAGCTTCTTTGTAGATGCGGTTTGCTTTCGCATTAGGGCTTTCGAATTTTTCATTGAAGTCAACGACGAATTCAGCGAAACGAAGGGCTTCGTCATCCGCAACCGCAATATTCCCCGTCGTTTGGTAAGCCACATGGACGTCATGTCCTTGGTCGTGTAAACGTTGGAAAGTGCCACCCATGGAAATTATATCATCATCTGGATGTGGACTGAAGATCAATACCTTCTTTTTTGCGGGGAAGGCGCGTTCTGGGCGGTGGGTATCATCTGCATTCGGTTTTCCACCTGGCCAACCTGTGATGGTATGTTGTAGATAATTGAAAACTTCAATATTGATCTCGTAAGCCTGTCCATATAAGGAAAGAAGATCAGATAACCCGTTTTCATTATAGTCCTTAGAAGTTAATTTGAGTACTGGTTTATGTAAGGTCAATGACAGGTGTATAACCGCTTTTTTAATCATATTGCGATCCCATTTTACCGTATCTACAATCCATGGCGTTTTAATTCGGGTCAGCATGGAAGCAGCCGTTTCATCCAGGATGAAGGTAGCATTAGGATGTAATTGCAGATAAGAAGCAGGAATGTCTGAAGTCACGCTTCCCTCGACGGCTTTAGCGACACTGTTCGCTTTATGTTCTCCCCATGCGAGCAGAACGATCTTCTTGGACTTCATAATGCTATCTATCCCGAGGGTAATCGCTTTTTTAGGTACTTTTTGTAGTCCTCCAAAATCGGGTGAAGCATCAATCTTCGTGGCAATATCGAGCGTCATTAAACGCGTTTTGGAATTGATTGTTGATCCAGGTTCGTTGAATCCGATGTGTCCATTGCGGCCAATACCCAATAGATAGTAATCGAATCCGCCTAATCGCTCAATTTTTGCCTCGTAATCCCTACAAAACTCAGGGATCTTATCTAAAGACAATGTTCCATCGGGTAAGTGGTAATTTGTTACCGGTATGTCAATGTGGTCAAAGAGTTGTTCTTTCATAAATCGAACATAACTCTGGATGGAATCAGGTTCCATAGGATGGTATTCATCAAGATTAAACGTGATGACATCTTTGAAACTTAAGCCTTCCTCTCGGTGAATACGGATCAATTCTTGGTAGACTTTTTTAGGGGATGATCCAGTCGCAAGTCCTAGAATGGTGGGCTTGCTAGCTTGATTGTTTTTGCGAATAAGTTCCGCAATTTCTCTCGCAACTGACTTAGATGCAGCATCAGAGTCTGAAAAAATATGTGTTGGAATGCGTTCAAAGCTAATTTCTTGTTCCATTGTCTTATTTTTTTGCGTTTTTAGCCGCTACAATTAAAAGGTCGAGTGAAAGGGCGTCGAAAATGCGTAGAATGGTTTTGATGGCGGGATTTCCCTTGCCTAATTCAATACTGTGAATCGTTTTAATGGCAACGCCACTTTTTTGACTGAGTTCTTCTTGTTTTAATCCGATGGCATTTCTTTTCTCTCGTACGATTTGCCCGAATATGACTAAATCCATGTTTGCTAGGTTTTTGACAAATGTAAGTAAAAATACAATATAAATCATAAATCGGAAATATGTTACTGATTATGTAAAAAAATCATCAATTTCCGTTTATCATATTTTAACATACAGGGAAAAACAATTCCCGTATCTTTGGGTTTTTAAAATATGCGTAAACTCTTATTATTTCTTTTTCTGCTCTTATCTGGGTTATTACATGCCCAAAAATCAACTATTAGTGGCTACGTAAAAGAGGCATCTAGTGGGGAAGGTCTCATTGGTGCTAGTGTCTATGTAAAAGAACTGAAGACGGGTAATGTGACTAATACTTATGGTTTCTACAGCTTGACACTTCCTTTAGGCAAATACACGCTTGTTTTCTCCTCCTCTGGATTTAAGAAGAAAGAACAAGAGATTCTAGTATCTGCAAAAGCACAAGAAATTTCAGTTGAATTATCTGCTGACTCAAAGGAATTAGCTGAAGTCATCGTAAAAGCACGCGCAAACGATGAGAACGTCAGAGGTATAGAAATGTCCGTCAATAAAGTGGATATTAAAACGATTCGTAAAATACCTGCCTTGTTAGGAGAAGTTGATTTAGTCCGCGCAATTCAATTGCTTCCAGGTGTTTCTACCGTAGGAGAGGGTGCTTCTGGGTTTAATGTTCGGGGTGGAGGCGTCGATCAAAATTTAGTTCTTTTAGATGATGCCCCAGTTTATAATTCATCTCATCTATTTGGTTTCTTCTCTGTCTTTAATCCAGATGCCGTGAAGGATGTGAAGCTGTTTAAAGGCGGTATCCCTTCCATGTATGGTGGACGTGCTTCATCCATTTTGGATGTGAAAATGAAGGAAGGAAATACGAAAAAGTTAGAAGTCAACGGCGGGATTGGAGTTATTTTTTCTCGCTTATCGATTGAGGCTCCTATTGTGAAAGATAAAGCTTCGTTCATCGTGGCAGCTCGCCGTTCGTACATTGATATTTTAGCTAAACCCTTTCTAACGGGTAACAACGCGAATTCTAAATTTAGTTTTTATGATTTAACCGCCAAAGTCAATTATACAATTAACACGAAGAATACTGTGTTCATTTCAGGATATTTTGGACGGGATGTGTTCGGGACAGGATTTGGGTTTGACTGGGGTAATACTACCTTGACTACTCGCTGGAATCACGTTTTCTCGAATAAATTGTTTTTGAATGCGACGGCCTTCTATAGTAATTACGATTACATGTTGGATTCGGATATTGAGAACAAACGCCCTAATGATGCGTTTAAATGGACTTCGAATATTGAAAATTTAAGTATTAAGCCTGATTTCACCTATTATTGGAGACCTGATAATACGATCACTTTTGGAGGTCAACTTTTATCCTATGACTTTACTCCGGGGAAAGCGAATGCGACATCAAATGGGGAAAAAAGAGAATTTGGTCAAGCGAATAAACGAGGGGTAGAAGCGTCAGCCTATTTTGGTCATGATTGGAAACTTAATTCACGTTTGACCATTCAATATGGTATTCGTTATTCGCATTATGATTACAAGAGTTTAAATGGCGAGTATTACGATCGAATTCCTGTGGCCTTGAGTACGGAAAATCCTTCAGGTTATGTGTTGAAAATTAACCAAACAGATCCTGATGCCATTGTGGCATCCTATGGTAATTGGGAACCGCGTTTTGCTCTGAATGTAACAGGCAATGAATCCACTTCCTTGAAATTAAGCTATAATCGCTTGGCTCAGTATATCCATTTAATGTCTAATACAGCTGCTTCAACTCCTTTAGATGTGTGGACATCATCCACGAATAACATCAAACCTCAAATGGTGGATCAATTGGCTTTGGGTCTATTTAAGAATTTTGGCGCAGATGGCAATAATTATGAATCCTCGATTGAAGTGTATTACAAGGATATGCAAAATCAAATCGATTATGCAGATCGGGCGAATCTTTTCCTGAATCCTTATTTTGAAAAGGATTTGCTCTTTGGAAAGGGGCGTGCCTATGGTATCGAGTTTTTCTTAAAGAAAAATGTAGGGAAGTTAACGGGTTGGGCGAGCTACACCTTAGCAAGGACAGAACGCAAAATAGAAGGATTAAACAATAATGAATGGTATGCTAATCGGTATGACCGCACACATACCTTGAATTTAGTAGGACAATATGCCCTTTCTGATAAATGGTCCTTTGGGGCAAATTTTGCCTACATCACGGGAGTTCCTTACACTGTTCCCGCCCAAAAATACATTTTCGACGGAATTGCTTACCCACAAACCATTCCTGGAACGCGGGGAAACATTCGCGTACCAGATTACCATCGTTTAGATATTTCAGCGACGAAGAAAAACAAGAAAGCCTTGTTTGGTAAAGGAAGTTCGGAATGGGTATTCTCGGTCTATAATGTTTACAACCGAAAAAATCCGTTCTCTATTTATACGCGTCCGAACGAAGACAATTCAGTTCAAACCGAGGCCGTTCAATTATCCATTATCGGTTCCTTTGTTCCGGCTGTCACCTATAATTTCTCCTTTTAAGATGAAGCCGATCTACTGTTTTTTCCTTTTTGTAATGTTAACGTCTTGTGAAGAGGTAGTTACTTTGCCTAGTCCGGCTTCTGATCATTATTTGGTGGTGGAAGCAAATTTGACGAATCAAAACACGGCACAGCAAATCATTTTATCACGTTCTCAGGACTATTTTGATCAAAGTACATCGCCTAAAATTACGGGTGCTCAGGTGACTGTATCAGATACCTTGGGGAATCAATTTATATTTGTAGAGAAAGTGGCTCAAAGTGGGATCTATGAGTGGGAACCCAGCGTTCAACATCCTACGATCGGAAAGGTAGGTACGAGCTTCACGTTGAATGTGAAATGGCAAAATGAAACCCTCACCGCAAAAGCTAAAATGAATCGCGTCCCACCCATCGATTCTATTTTATACCAATATGACGAAGCAACTGGCCGACAAGGAGCAAACGATGGTCCAAAAAATGGGTATGATGCCCAGTTTTATGCACGCGATTTTCGTGGGGCTGGAGATTGCTATCGGGTGAAGACCTATCGCAATGGAGTGTTGTTTAATGACCCCATCAATTTAACCTTAGTCTACGATGCAGGGTTCCAAAAAGGGGCCATGACCGATGGTCTAATGTTTATTTTGCCTATCCGCCGTTCGATTTCTCCATCTCTTTATGTTGATAAAGATAAGATACGTGTGGAAATTTGGTCGATTTCTGAGGATCAATTTAATTTTTATTCGCAAGCACGTTTAGAACTAAACAATGCTGGATTATTTTCACGACCAGCCGCGAATATCCCCACCAATATTAAGAATACGAATCCAGCTTCCAAATTACAAGGTACAGGTTGGTTCGGTGTTTCAGCTGTGAGTTCATTTGAAACGGTGATAGATCCTAAAAAGGCGAGAACTGGATTGAAATAATTACTCGAAATTGAAAATTAAGCTAATCGTATGTGAATTTAATTGGCTTAATTTAGAGTAACTATTGACTGTTCCTGGAGCTACAAATAGGTTATTCAATCCGTGTGAAATGCGAATCTCAGGAGAGAATTTAAAGTAACGGTAAAAGCGTTCAAAACCGATTCCGTATTCCAACGATAATTCAGAGGTATTTGCCGTTACTGCCGTATTTTTTTTCTTTACATTTGCTTCTAAACCTAATTTTAGGCCAGAGATCAAGTACATGCGGTGGTTTTGGCGACGCACCGAACGGAATTTCAATAACATCGGTATTTCTAACCACGTAGACTCTCTCGAGATCAGATCTTCATTAGCGAATTGAATTTGACGATCGTACAAGGCGATATTTAAGCCTGATTTTACTTCTACGTGTTTACTGAGGGCATAATTCACAATCCCACCTATTTGAAATCCAAAGGTGCGAGGTGAAGTAAGTGATAGTGGTTCTCCTGTCACATCGTTTACTAGAACGCTTGGAAATCCATTCGCGTAGTAATTGCTAGACGTTAAGCCAAACATAAAACCAAAATGCACTGGTTTTTCATCGTAAAACTCATCGTGCAGCTGAATGTATTTCTTCCCTTGTCCTAAGGCGTTAAAGCCCAGTAAGAAAGCGATAGCAAAACCAATTAAGTGACCTTTTTTCACGCGTTTTTAGCTTTTTTATGTCCTAAATAAATGGAGCAAATGCCTCCCGTCATCGGGATCCATTGGGTATTGATAAATCCACATTCCTCATAAATTTTCAAGAAGTCTTTGCCATCAGGAAAAGCTTGAACTGATTCAGGAAGGTAGGTATAGGCGGCTGGGTCTTTGGAAATTAATTTTCCTAAAATGGGTAGACAAAAAGTAGAATAGAAAGAATACAACTGCTTCATAGGGAAGCTTTTCGGGTTCGAGAATTCCAAAATCAAGCAATGACCGCCTGGCTTTAACACGCGGTACATTTCTTTCAATCCTTTGTCCAATGTTTCGTAGTTTCTCACCCCAAAACTAACGGTAATGGCATCAAAACTATTGTCCGAGAAGGGTATTTTTTCTGAATCCCCTTTTTGTAAGGTAATGATGTTATCTAAGCCTAATTTCTTGATTTTTTCCACACCGAAGGCTAACATACCTTCTGATATATCAATCCCCACAATTTTTTCAGGCTTGATTTTTAAGGCTTCAATGGCGAAATCGCCGGTACCTGTCGCAATGTCCAATACGGACTTGATACCCTTGTTTTGGAGTAATTTAATCGCTTTTTTACGCCAAATAATATCAATCCCACCACTCAATAAATGATTTAAGAAATCATATTTGTGGGAGATGGAATTGAACATGTCAGCGACTTGTTCTTTTTTTCCTTTGGACTGATTTTTGTAAGGGACTACCATAATTTTAGCGAATTGATTACGAACTAAACCAGTTCAGTAAACCAATGTTTCATAAAATTACCAAAAAAAATTGTTTAAATCGCGCTCATGTGGAAAACACTCACCATGATCCACATGATGGCAAAGCTGATGACGAGCGAAATGTTCACTAAAGAAGCAGCAAGCGGGGTATTTAAATTCAATTCATCGGAATAGGTAATGACTGTCATACCCACGGGCAGAATGAGGCAAAGCAGTAAAAGGTTGCGAAAACCTACATCAAAGGGCAGCAGATAAAAACAGATTCCTCCCACAAAAAAGCCCATTGCATAGCGTAAGCTCAACACTTGAAATACCCGAAAATAGGTTTTTTTAGATAAGCGAACGCTAAAATAGATGCCCATTAACAGCAGTACAATGGATTTGTTGCCAGAGGCAATCGTGGAAATCAAGTCTAAAGCGAAGGTGGGGAACTTAATTCCCCATAGATTGACAACCACACCCAGCACCATCGCTTGTAGGGGAGGAAGCGAAATAATCCGTTTGAATATATGGGCAGCGATGTGGTCTTTTTTAGGTCCACGACTGAAATAATTCCCCATTCCGTAATTCACAAAAAAGTTGACCACGGAATTTCCCAAGTCGAACATAATCGCATAGGTCAGTCCTTGTATGCCAAAAATTCCTTCAATCAGCGGATAGGCAAATATCCCTAGATTAAATCCAGCACTCCCTATGGTCATTACACCGCGATTCTCTGGCTCGGTATTTTTGAATAGATGGAAAGCAATAAAGGATAGAAACATCCCAAAAAACATCGCAATTAACGGGAGGTAAATCAAGTTCCAGGTGATATTCACTCGAATCATCGTAGAGAATACTAAGGCTGGGAAAGTCGTATGCATCAGAAATTTGGACAAAGACTTTCCGTCCTGCTCCTGAATAAAGCCTGCACTTTTCAGCGCATATCCAATTGCAATAATGCAAAGCGCGGAACCAAAAACGATATTAGGATCAGTCATCTATTCAGGCTTTGGTAGTGTAATGCGAAAAGTGGATCCCTTGTTTATTTCTGTGGACTTTAAAATCAATTTACCCTGGTGGTAATTTTCGATGATCCGCTTCGCTAATGTTAATCCTAATCCCCAGCCACGCTTTTTGGTCGAAAACCCGGGCGAGAAGATTTTGGACGTATTGCTAGGCAAAATGCCTTTCCCTGTATCCGAAATATCGATGTGAATAACTTGGTTCTTTCCTTCTTTTAACTCAATTCGCAATTGTCCATGGCCACCCATCGCATCCACCCCATTTTTGCAAATGTTCTCTATGACCCATTCAAACAGGTATTTGTTCAAATTAGCCGTTTGATTAGCAGCCAGAGAGGAGTGTATTTCGATGTTGACTTTGGACGAGATACGTATTTTTAGGTAGCTGATGAAGCTTTGAATTACTGCTTCGATGTCCTCTAATTTTAAGACAGGCGTGGATCCAATATTAGAGAAACGGGTCGTAATTGTTTCTAATCGTTGAATATCTTTCGATAATTCGACTACAATATCCGGGTTAATATGTGGCTCATTTCGGAGTAATTCAACCCAGGCTGTCAAAGATGAAAGGGGGGTACCTAATTGATGAGCGGTCTCTTTTGCTAATCCCACCCAAACTCGATTCTGCTCTGCTCTTCGAGAATAGGAAAGAAAAATGTAGCCTAAAAATCCGATAATGAGAACTACTAAAAGTTGCGATAAGGGGTAATAGCGCAGCAATTTTAACAGTTTTGAATTCCCATAATAGATGTATTCTTTCTGAAAACCCATATCCATTTCGATGGGTTTATTATTTTCCGCAATAATCTCCAGTAGCTTTTGCTGTAAAATTTCTTGTTTTTTCTCTGTACTAAGTGTTTCCGGCAAAGGAATATTAATCGAGTTTAGATGACCTGAGCCATCTTTCCAAATCACTGGAATCGTATTATTCTCATTGATTTTCTTAATTCGTTCGAAAAAGAAATTAATATCTGCATTATTATCACTCGTTAACGCATAGCGAATGGTTTCCGCATACAATTCGATTTGTTGCTTTTCGCGTTCTTCCAGTTTGTTAACAAGACCGTCTGTAAAGTACAAGGAGAAGCCCGCCATCACCACGCTGACCGCAAAAAAAGCTACTTTCAACCAAGTATCTCGGTTGTAAAAGGCTAATGGGATGGAGATGTTTTTAAAGATCATAATCATTATTACCCTCAAAAGGGTACGTTCATCACAAATTACCTACCGTTTATCCAAATTCACAAATAAATTTTATAAGGTACTTTGTATTACATAGTACCTTGTCTATATTTGCATTGTCAAATAAAAACAAAGAACCCATGGATATTGAAAATGCCAAGGTACAAATGAGGAAAGGGATTTTAGAATTCTGTATTCTCAAAATTATCTCAAAGGGAGAGGTATACGCCTCTACGATGCTATCAGAACTAACTTCCGCTAAAATTATGGTGGTGGAAGGGACTTTATACCCTCTACTAACTCGCCTAAAAAATGCTGGATTTTTAGACTATCGCTGGGTCGAATCAGCGTCAGGTCCTCCTAGAAAGTATTATTTATTAACAGACAAAGGCCAGGAGTTTCTAGCTGAAATGTCATCGACTTGGGATGAACTTCAAGCATCCGTTAATCAAATCTCTAACGCTTCTCCACAGGCTTAACCCTTACCCCAAATGAAAAAGACTTTATCAATTAATATCGCTGGATTTGTCTTCCACATCGAAGAGGATGCTTTTGCTACCTTAGATGCTTATTTAAAATCCATCCATGCGTATTTCGCATCTTTCGAAGGATCGAAAGAAATAATTGCCGATATCGAATCGAGCATAGCGGAAAAATTCTGGAACATTAGAGAGACAGAAAAGACGGAAGCTATTTCTCAGGCACATGTAGATGCGCTAATAGCCTCTTTAGGAACCATTGCAGATTTCAAGCAAGTGGAAGAGGAGGAAGATAAAAAAGAGGGTTATACGGCTCCTAAATCGGGTGATGGGCCTAAGGTTTTCCGCCGAGATATCACGCGTAAAAAAGTAGGCGGGGTAGCTGCGGGGATTGCGCGCTATTTTGAAGTAGATCCGATCTGGGTTAGATTGGTTTTATTAGCCCTGTTAAGTGCAAGTTTCCCTTTATTTCATTTAGGGAACATTGTTTTCTGGGCCTATATTATTCTTTGGGCTGCCATTCCAGGTGAAATGAATTTGGATGATGATAAATCCTATCGCAAATTCTACCGAGATCCCGAGAAAAAAGTGATTGGTGGTGTGATGGCTGGTATCGCCGCTTATACGGGTTGGGATGTAGGATTATTACGTGTATTGGCAGTTTTGTCTGTAGGTCTTTTTGGTTCAGGTGTGATTGCCTATATCATTATTTTAGCGATTACCCCAGAGGCAAAAACGATGAAAGATAAGATGGAAATGACGGGTGAGCCTATCACATTGGAAAACATTGAGAATAATATAAAGAAAAGTATCCAGCCAGATGAAACAGAAGAAAAAGCTTTAACGAAAGTATTGTTATTTCCTTTTAGAATTTTTGCTACCGTTTTCTCTGCCTTGAAAGGGCCATTGAATGTGATACGTTGGTTCATTCAAATACTACTGGGTGTCATTTTATTGATTTTGGGAATCGCATTTATTATTGCAATAGGCGCTTTATGTGCGGTAGGATTTACGGGAATTGACCAGGGTCAACTTGTGCATATGGGTCCTTTGCCTTTGTATTTAATCGCAAAAGACTTTCCTTTCTGGACGGTACCAGCATTGGTTTTAGCTTTCTTACCTATGTTTGTGTCTATTGTCATTGCAGGTGTTTCCTTGCTAGCCAATCGTAAATTCTATAATAAGACCTATAAAATTGTTTCTACTTCGATGGTAATCGTGGGATGGATCGGATTATTTGCGGCGGTTCCCTTTGTGGGACGTAACTTCCAACGTTCAGCTTCCTATAATCAGGTGAATGATATCGCAGTTTCGGATTCGACGACTTATGTGTTAGACATTGACAAAAAAGACAATGAGACCATTTGGCAAATGATGTTAGGGGAAAAAGTCGAAGAATTTACCTTTGATTTTGAGGACGATGAGGATAACCACGATTATAATGAGGAGCGCTTTAACCGGGCGAATATCGAAATCGAGGGCTATGATGGGAAAACAATTCAGGTAATTACGTATGCTAAATCGCAGGGTTTGACGCGTAAAGAGGCGGAGACGAATGCTAAAATGATTCAGTACAATTACCTTCAAAAGGGTAAAGATTTACGTTTTGACACCCATTTTGGCCTTAAGAATTCTAAATTCCGAGCACAACGCCTGAAGGTGAAAATTATGATTCCATATGGCAAATCGTTTAGTATGACGCGTGATTTTGCTTACTATATAGATAATGTCCTTGAATCTGGCTATTTCCATGAGGAAGGGCAGGATTTATTTATCGGTTCACTGTGGACATTCTCAGCTGATAAGGGCTTGATTTGCCTAAATAGAACTCCTCACAAAGAGGATGAGTCGAATAATGAGGACTTTTCAAACGAAAAGGTAGGATTTACCATCACGAAAGACTTAGTTAATTTCAACTCTATTTCAGGATTGAACACAGAGTCTTCTCAAATCAAGATTACGAGAGGCGATCTTCCTAAGATAACTTACCGGGGTAATCAAACCTTAGAGAGTTCGGTTCATGTGGAAAATAAGGTGTTGGTATTGGATAAAATTCAGCCTGGGATTCAGGTGGAAATTGTAGTGCCTGAATTGACAAAAGTAGAATTAGGGGGTAATGCAAGCACGGAAATAGAAGGTTTTACCTCGACTAAAATGGATGTGATTCTACGCGGTTTTCATTCCTTAACTTTAAAGGGTGGTGGAGATCAATTGAATGCAGGCATTTTTGATTCAGCAGAATTAAATGCAGGAGATTTCGCCGTAGAAAAAGCCTTTGTTTCCATCGATAAATATGCCAAAATGGAAGCAAATGTGTCTAAAATGGTGCAAGGAAAGAAATTTGAAAATTCGAAATTTTCAAACAAAATGAGCAGTGGAGTAAGTTACAAATGGAATGTAGTAAAATAGGATGCAACCTTTTTTAAAACGTCAGCATCTTGCAACAAAATAATTATGCCATGAAAAAAATCTTGTCTTTATTCGCCGCCTTAGTAGTTGTTTTTAGTTCCTTCGCAGATCCTGTAGTGGTGACTAAAAAATTCAAAGTGGCTAATTTCAAATCCATCGAATTAGGGAGTGCCTTCGAGGTGCATGTTCACAAGGGAAATGTCTATGCCGTTTCTGTCACTGGAAGGGAAAAAGATATTGACGATTTAGAGGTTACAACATCTGCTGGTAAATTGGAAATTGGATATGGGACTAATTGGACCTGGAGTTGGAACAACAGACGTTCAAAAGTAGTCCTTAATATCACCCTACCTCGCCTTGAAAGTGGTGAATTCACGGGTGCTTGTAAAGTCGATTTGCAAGGATTTACAAATGAAGAGGAAATGCGTTTGTTATTTTCAGGTGCGGCGAAAGGATCAGCAGAAGGCCTTAGAACGGATAAATTGAAGATTGAATTAAGTGGTGCCTCCGATTGCAGAATTACTGGACAATCAGATTACTTAAAGGTAGAGGCTTCTGGTGCGAGTCACTTAAAGGCTTTGGAGTTTTTATCACGTCATGTAGATGTAGAAGCTTCTGGTGCAAGTAGTGCGCTGGTACACGTACAAAAATCCTTGCAAGTAGATGCTTCGGGCGCTTCTCATGTGAAATACAAAGGAAGTCCGAATATCACCAAAGACCTGACTGGAGCAGCTTCCTTACACCAGGTTAATTAAAGATTTTTTCACCTGCCTCGATGCGAATCGGAAGGGTGTTTTCTGCGGGAGGAATGGGACAAGCGAAATCTTCATTGTATGCACAATAGGGATTATAGGCTAGATTAAAGTCCACTCGCAACCGATTGTTTTTTACATTTGTTAGGGGTAAATCTAAAAAACGTCCGCCTCCATAGGTTTCTGTGGGGGCGGTTTTGTCTTTAAAGGGGAGGAAAAAATTCCCATCCTCATGTTGGTATAAGAGTAGGGAAAGGGTAAAGCCGCCGATCTCTCCTTTTAATTTTCCAAACAAAATTAACTTCTCCGTCGTCCCATCGGTCATTTTTAATTCCACCGTTTTCGCTTTCTCTGCTTTTTCTAAAACGAAGTCCACGATGTAATCTTTGTTAAAAGAGTAGTATTTTAGTCCTTGGAAGGCTGATTTATCTTTAATGGGGGATTCCTCTCCATTTTTAAAGGCTTCATCTTTATCGCGGCGTATTTTCAGCACATCCGCTCCCGTTTCTTCGACCGGTTTCGCTGTGGGGATACTAAAATAAGCGAGGATAGCGATGATGGGAATCAGAAAGAGGAACCATTTATTGAATTTCATAGGAATGGGTGTAATTTTGGGTACGTAAAATTAGCAAATAAATCAGATGTTTACAGGAATTGTGGAGGCGATGGGATCGCTAGTTAAGACAGAATCAAATGGGACGAATGTGGAATTTTGGTTCACCTGTCCATTCACGCAGGAATTGAAAGTGGATCAATCGCTAGCGCATAATGGGGTCTGTCTTACTGTTGTGGAGATTCAAGGGTCACAATACCGCGTAACCGCGATAGATGAGACGTTACAGAAGACGAATTTGGGTGATTTGAAGATAGGCCAAAAAGTAAACCTAGAACGTTGCATGGCCGCTAATGCTCGCTTCGATGGACACATTGTTCAAGGACACGTGGATTTAACAGGTATTTGCACGGAAATAACGGATCAGAATGGAAGCTGGGAATACCGCTTTAGCTATCCCAAAAGCAGTGGCCATGTCACCGTTGAAAAAGGATCTATTTGCGTGAATGGCACCAGCCTAACGGTGGTGGATTCTCAAGACGATTCCTTTACTGTTTGCATTATTCCCTATACCTACGAACACACCGTTTTTCATCAACTAAGCGTAGGTGACCGAGTAAACTTAGAATTCGATATTCTAGGAAAGTATATTAAGAAATTAATGCAGCGATAGCCTTGTTGACTTTTTCAAAGCCAAAACGCTTCCAAGCGATTTCTTTTTGGTCTTGAATTTCTGCCAAACCTAACTGACCAATACTGCCTAAATGCGAGTGGTTGATTTCGCGTGTACTTCCGTCGAATGCACCGTCTTCGATCTTTTTACCTACGATTTGGTAAGCCTCTCTGAACGGTACCCCTTGCACGACTAATTTATTCACCTCTTCTACCGAGAATAGTAAATCGTATTTAGAGTCCGCTAACAGATTTTTCTTCACTTTCATATGGCTCACCATATAGTGTGTGATCTCTAATCCGTCCAAAATCTCTTCGATTGCCGGCATCAACAATTCCTTCGTTAATTGGAATTCACGGTGGTATCCTGAAGGTAGATTGCTCGTTAATAATTGTAGTTGATTAGGTAAAGCCTTTAATTTGTTTGCTTTTCCACGCAATAATTCCGCGACGTCCGGATTTTTTTTATGTGGCATGATGGAGCTTCCTGTCGTTAAAGAGCTAGGGAGTTCGATGAAGCCGAAGTTTTGGGAATTGTACAAACATACATCCATCGCTAATTTGCTTAGCGTGGTAGCGATCTGTGCGATGGCCGTTAAGACAAATAATTCGGTTTTTCCACGCGATAATTGTGCATTCACGACGTTCACATGCGGCGATTCGAAGCCTAATAGTTCGGTTGTGTATTTTCTGTCCAAAGGAAAGGAAGATCCATATCCTGCGCCTGAACCTAGCGGATTCTTGTTTGCCAGCCGGAACGCCGCTTCCAATAATTCAATATCTTCTACTAGACTCTCTGCGTATGCTCCGAACCATAATCCGAAAGACGAGGGCATTGCAATTTGCAAGTGGGTGTAGCCGGGTAGTAAATCGTTTTTATGCGCTTCGCTTTTGGCGATTAACAAGTCAAATAACCGCTCCACCGCATCAGCGATGTGTTGGATTTCAGCCCGCATAAATAATTTCAAATCCACTAACACTTGGTCGTTTCTAGAACGTCCGGCATGAATTTTCTTTCCTTGATCACCTAATTTTTGCGTTAATAAGTATTCGATTTGGGAGTGTATATCTTCCATTCCGTCTTCGATGGTGAAATCGCCGGATTCGATTTGAGCATATATAGCCTTCAATTCAGCGCACAAAGGGCCTAATTCGTCCGCGCCTAGCAAACCTACTTTCTCTAACATCGTGATGTGAGCCAGGGAACCCAGCACATCATAGCGCGCTAATTGCAAGTCATACACGGGGTCGTTACCAATCGTGAATTTCTCGATTTTAGTGTCTGTCGTCTGATTTTCTTTTTGCCAAAGTTTTGCCACAATCTTATAAGCTTAGGGTTGTAAGGAGATTTTGATAGGTTTGGATGCCTTGTTTCAGTTCATCCAAGAAAATATATTCGTCAGCCGTGTGCGATCTGCCGGAATGTCCAGGACCGATTTTGACTGATGGTATTGTTAATAGCGCTTGATCGGAAAGGGTAGGAGAACCGAACAAGGGTATTTCAAGGCCTTTTGCTGCCTTTACTATCGGATGTGTTTCCTCCATTCTGCTGGAGTTTAACCGCATGGATCTGGGTGTTAATTCAGCCTGAACAATGGTTTTTAATTGGGCCAAAACTTCTTCCAGCGAATAGCATTCATTTACCCGGCAATCAATCACGTAATCACAGGTATCTGGAACGACGTTATGTTGTTTCCCAGAATTAATAACAGTAACGGTCGTTTTTACAGGACCTAATAAGTCCGAAACCTTCGCAAAAGAATGGTTCTGAATGTTTTGTATGTCCTCCAATGCTAAGTAAATCGCATTCACTCCCTCGTTTCTAGCTGCATGTCCGGCAATTCCTTTTACTTTCGCATCGATAACCATCAGGCCTTTTTCTGCTATCGCCATTGCACAATCCGTAGGTTCGCCTACGATGGCAAAATCAATTTTAGGTAAATTCCCTGAATTCAAAAGGGCTTCTATTCCACCTGTTCCCGATATTTCTTCCTCCGCGGTGGCAGCAATAACTAGGTTAAAATCCAGGTTTTCAGCCGAGTAAAAAGAAACGAAAGTGGCAATCAAACAAACCAAACTAGCGCCAGCATCATTCGATCCCAAGCCGATCAGTTTCCCCTCTTGTTCCGTCGCTTGGAATGGATCAAAGGTCCAAGACGCATTTGCTTTCACGGTATCGTGGTGGGAATTCAGCAGAATCGTGGGCTTAGACACATCAAAATGCAAATTCGTTGCCCACACATTATTGCCCAAACGATTCGCAAGAATACCTTGCGCCGCAAAAAAGTCCAACAAAATCTGCGCCGTCCCTTGCTCCTCTTTACTCATAGAAGGGCAAGCTATTAGCTGGGCTAATAGGTCTTTCGCGGCTAAAAATTGACTTTCTTGGTACATGTTAAGCACTTATTTTTGTTCCGATGTCCGTTTTCTGCAAGTTATCTGCGTGGCATAATCTGACCACCGAGACACCGGCAGAGATGGCCTTCAGTGCATTCTCTAATTTAGGGATCATCCCCGCAGAGACGATTCCTTTTTCTTTTAAATCTAAAAAGGAGGCTGGATTGATGGAGCTAATGACAGAATCATCGTCTGTCGGGTCCAGTAAAACGCCTTTCTTTTCAAAGCAATACGTTAACGTAACCTCGTATGTTGAACTAAGAGCTATGGCCAAAGCCTGTGCCATCGTATCCGCATTCGTATTCAATAATTGACCAGCTGAATCGGCCGTAATTGGTGCAAAAACGGGAGCAAAACCTGCCTGAACTAATCCGGAAAGCGATGCTGCGTTAACCGAAACAATATCGCCTACAAAACCATAATCAATGGGTTTTGCAGCTCTTTTTTTCGATAGTACGATTCTTCCATCCGGCCCTGTTAATCCTAAGGCATTACAAGATAGGCTTTGTAATTCAGCCACAATTGATTTATTAATCCATCCAGCATAAACCATCGTCACAATACGAAGGGTTTCCTCGTCTGTTACGCGTCTACCTTCGATCATTTGACTCTCGATGCCCATCGAAGCCGCCATTTGAGTGGCAATCTTACCGCCACCATGAACCAGCAATTTAGGCCCAGTTAAAGAGGCAAAATCCTGCAAAAAGCTAGCTAGGGCAGAAGGATTGTCGATGACATTTCCGCCTATTTTAACTACTTGAAGGGTAGGTTTAGCTGACATTAGAATAAATACGGGCTTTCGGTTCTCATCAGGGTCAAAATCATCTCTTTTAAAACGACCTGTGCCGCCCAAACCCGGTTACCCGCTTGTGGAATTACAATCGAATTAGGGGAATCAATGACTTCGTCCGCAACGACTAAATTCCGTCTTACCGGAAGGCAGTGCATGAATTTTGCATTGTTTGTTAGGCTCATTTTCGCGGCATCCACCATCCAAGCGGGATCGGAAGAAAGTATTTTTCCGTAGTCTTGGTAGGATGACCAGTTTTTGGCATAAATAAAATCAGCACCCTCGTAAGCTTCTTTTGGATCGTAGCAAATCTTCGCATTTCCAGCGAATTCAGGGGCTAATTCATAGCCTTTTGGGTGAGCAATTGTAAAATCCACGTCCGCATGATTCATCCACTCCGCGAAGGAATTAGGTACACATTGAGGTAAAGCTTTCACGTGTGGAGCCCATGTCAACACCACTTTAGGACGTTCCACTTTCTTGTACTCGTTTATCGTTATGAGATCTGTTAAGGATTGCAAGGGATGGCGAGTAGCTGACTCCAAGCTAATCAAGGGACGACCTGTATATTTCAAAAACTGGTTCAAAACCTGTTCACTATAATCTAATTCTCTATCCACTAAGCCTGGGAAACTGCGTACCCCTACGATATCACAATAGGAACCTACGACAGCCGCAGCTTCTGAAATGTGTTCCGCTTTGTCGCCATTCATAATGACGCCCTCGTTCATTTCTAATTGCCACGAATCAGCCCCCACATTCATAATCATTACCTCCATTCCGAGGTTCTGAGCTGCTTTTTGGGTAGAAAGGCGCGTGCGAAGACTAGAATTGAAGAACAATAAACCAAGTGTACGGTTTTTACCTATATGCTTGTCCGCAAAGGGGGTCTTCTTCATTAACAAAGCCTCATTGACTAAGTTTTGAATATTGTAAGCGTCTTTAACCGAAGTGAAATTTTGCATGCTTTTAGCTGTCTAACATTGGCAATTCAGTAAAATTACTGAAAAAGATCAGTATCGAAGGCGTTCCCAGGTGAAAACTTGCATGGGCTTTTCGAGGGCTAGCGTTTTCTCCCCCGTTTTTTGGAAGTTATTTTTTTCTAAAACCCGCTGGGATCCGAAATTGTCTACGGGAGTTTCTGCTCGTAAAATACGCACGTCTACATCTTTAAAAACCCACTCGGATAAGGCCTGAACCGCCTCCGTTGCGATGCCTTGTCCTTGGAATTTAGTATCAATGGCATACCCAATTTCGGTCGTGCCCTCATTATCAGGTAATCCTGCAAGTCCAATTCCCCCTACAGAGCAGGACGAGGCATTCAGAATTATTTCCCAATTTGTGTACCAATAATAATCCAGTGGGAATTTTGCCGTTTGTGGAATCCAGTAATCGCTTAAAGCTTGAAGCATTTCCTCCTCATAAAACGATTCTAATTCCCAAGGGTTAGGTTGCAGACCTAGTAATTTTTCTAGATCTTCGCGCCCTGATTGCTCCCAAACCTGTAAATGTCGGTTGGGTAAAGGGATTAAGGTCAGTCTTGGGGTTTGAACTTGAATACTCATATTGGACTACAAATTACCCTTTTTGGTCGCAAAAAAGAAGGCCTTTAAATAGAATGTACAAATTTTGCATTCGTTACATACGATTTTAAACAACAAACAATGAAACAAATTATTACGCTATTTGCACTGATGAGTTTATCATTTTCCGCTATTTCTCAGATTCCTGGTGGAATGATGGGTGGTTTCGGTGCAGCGCCTAAGAAAGAAGCAGTGATTCCTGGTACAGCACAAGCTGCGCCTAAAGGAAGTGCAAAAATCATCGGATTCTTATTGGATTCTACGGATTCAAAGCCAGTAGAATTTGCCACTTTGGCCCTAATCAATACCAAGACAAATAAACCTGTAGACGGTACTGTGGCAGATGGTGTAGGTAAATTTACCTTGAATAAAGTGGCTGTGGGTTCCTACAAAATTGTTATTTCATTTATTGGATATGATAGCAAAACAGTTTTCGTAACCATTTCAGAAAAGAATGATGATCGCGATTTAGGAGTCATTAAACTACAACAAAGCTCTAAGATGCTTTCTGAGGTAACGGTGGAAGGCCAACGCGCTTTGATAGAAGAGCGAGTGGATCGCACCGTTTACAACGCAGAAAAGGATGCCTCTAACCGTGGGGGTGATGCGACGGATGTTTTGAAAAAGGTACCAATGCTCTCAGTTGATTTAGATGGTAATCCATCTTTGCGAGGTTCAACGAGTGTAAGGGTGTTAATTAATAATAAGCCATCTACAATCATGGCCTCTAATATAGCGGATGCATTGCGACAAATACCAGCCGATATGATCAAAACCGTAGAGGTAATTACTTCACCTTCGGCTAAGTACGATGCGGAAGGGTCTGCAGGTATTATCAATATTGTGACAAAGAAAAATACCTTGCAAGGTTTAACCTTGTCATTTGATTCCTCTGCAGGTGTTCGTGGCTCTAATTTATCTTTGAACGGTAACTTTAGAAACAAGAACTGGGGCTTATCCTTAGGTGGTTTTGGCCGTTCTGAATACAACGTGAATGGCAAATTTGAAAGTACACAAATCACAACTAGTAATGGATCACAAACAACCAATATTCAAACGGCAGAATCACGTCGTGAGGGATTATTTGGTAATTACCAATTAGGTTTTGATTGGGATATTAACAAATATAATTCGATTACTTCAAGTGTTCGTTTTGGACTCCGTAATGGAAATAACTGGCAAGATGGATTGAAACAAATCAGAAACGGAGTTGTGTCATCTCTTCGTAATACGAATTCCTTAGATGAATCGGCTAACGTGGATGTGAATATTGATTACACGCATACGTTTGAAAAACCACAGCGTGAGTTCTCAATTTTATCGATGTACAGCCGAAATAATCGCGCGAATGATTTTTACAATTTAATTTTGAATCCCAATGCTACGATGAGCGAAATTTTGAGCTCGATCAAGAATGAAAATACGTCTTATAATGAAGAGGCTACGTTCCAAATGGATTACCAAACTCCACTTGGCAAGAATCAGTTAATTGAATTTGGTGGCAAAGGAATTTTACGTAATGTAACTTCCGATTATAAGTCGTTTTTAGGTACCCCCGGAGGTATTTACACACAAGTGAATTCAGCTATTTTGCCATCAAATGTGTTTGATTATAATCAAAATATCTACAGCACCTATGGATCTTACACACTAACTACTAAAAATAAGTGGAGTATTAAGACCGGAGCTCGGTATGAGTACACGGATATTTCGGCAAGTTTCTTAAAGAAAGAAGGTCAAAACACCGTTATCCCAGCTTATGGAGTTTTAGTGCCCAGCTTCAATATGTCAAAGACATTCAAGTCAGGTACTTGGCGATTCAGCTACAACCGCCGTATTCAGCGTCCGGGAATTCAAAATTTAAATCCGAACGTAAATGCAACGAACCCATTAAATATTTCAACTGGTAACCCGAATTTAGCACCAGAGTACACTAACAATTATGAGGTTTCGTTCAGCAAATTTGTGAAACAAACCTATATTTCAACTTCTTTCTTTGTTCGTAATACGACGGGGGCAATTAATCAAATTAGAGAGGTATTTGGCGATACAGTGAAAACTACTTCTAGAAATATTGGTAATGAAGATGCCTATGGAATGAATGTAAACTTGAATGTGAACCTTTCTAATAAGTTAATGATTGGTGGGGGTGGAGATCTTTCCTATTTAGTATTAGCTAATAATGTACCAGATCCTTTATTGAATGCGAAGAATGAAGGCTTACAAACAAACTTCCGAGTATTTGGTAATTATAATATGGGTAATGGTTGGGGTGCTCAGATTTTCTCTTTCTACCGCGTGAATCAAATTCAATTACAGGGGTCTCAAGGAGGCTTTGGAATCTACAGTTTGAGCTTTAAGAAAGACTTTAAGAATAAGAAAGGAAGTATCGGTTTTGGAGCAGAGAATTTCTTTACCCCTGAGGGTTTTGTGATTCGCAGTGAAACAAAGACACCTACCATTAATCAAGTGAGTGAGAACACACTTCGCAATATGAACTTTAAGATCAACTTCTCTTACCGTATTGGTAAAATGAGCTTCGGTCCTACGAAGAAAAAGAAATCAGTGAATAACGACGATACGAAAGGCGAAAGTGATGCAGCGCCGGCACAACCAATGCAACAACCTATGGGCATGCCAGGCATGCGTATGGGAGGCGGTGGCGGAGGCTTCGGTGGGCCTCGTTAATTGAAACATTAATTGAAAGAAGGGGAATCAGAAATGGTTCCCTTTTTTATTTATTGCGTTCTATTGTGTAGCTAATCAGATCGCCTAATGAGTTGCGGTACTCAGAAGCAGGGAAAGTTGCTAAGATGGCGCGAGCATCCTCCGCGATTTCATTCATCTTTTGATTAGCGTAAGCAAGGCCGCCAGTTGATTTAACAAATTCAATCACCTCACGTACTTTATTGGAATCTTCAGACTCTTTCTTAATTAGTTGAATAATGCGCTTTTTAGTGGAGTTATCCGTGTTCTGAAGGGCATATATCAGCGGCAAGGTCATCTTTTTTTCTTTAATGTCGATTCCCAAAGGTTTCCCAATTTCCGCATCCCCGTAATCAAACAAGTCATCCTTGATTTGGAAAGCGATACCTACTTTTTCGCCAAACAAACGAGCCTTCTCAACCATTTCTGCATCTGCACCAGCCGATTGAAATCCAACCGCGCAACAAGCCGCGATTAAAGTAGCCGTTTTCTTCGTAATAATATCGAAATAAACCTCTTCTGTGATGTCCAGTTTACGGGCTTTCTCTATCTGTAATAATTCCCCCTCGGACATCTCGCGAACAGCCGTAGAGACAGATTTCAAGAGATCGAAATCTTCGTGTTCTACGGAAAGTAATAAACCTTTAGATAGTAAATAGTCCCCTACTAAAACGGCAATTTTATTCTTCCAAATCGCATTGATCGAAAAGAATCCTCTTCTATAGTTTGAGTCATCCACGACGTCATCGTGAACAAGTGTTGCAGTATGTAATAATTCGATGAGTGCGGCACCCCTGAATGTTTTCTCCGTAATTTCTCCCATGCAACCTGCCGTTAAAAAAACGAACATGGGGCGCATCTGTTTTCCCTTTCTTTGGACAATGTAATGCATGATGGTGTCGAGCAACATCACTTTAGTCTTCATGAAAGCTTTGAACTTCCCTTCGAATGCCTTCATCGAATCATCGATGGGAGCCTGAATGGAAGAAATGGAGTAGGACATGCGGATTGTTTGAATCAGTAAATTGCGTAAATTTAATCAGAATTGTGGATAAAAAGGTATTATGAGTCAGATTTTAGTCTTAGCAGGGGGTTCTGTAAAAGGCGCGTTTCAAGCGGGCGTTATAAAAGCACTTTTTGAGAAAGGGTACAAGCCAGATGCCATTTATGGTGTTTCAGCAGGAAGTCTAAATGCGGCTTATTTAGTAAACCAGTTTGGCCAACAAGTAAATACAGGAATGCCCATTTCCTATCCGCAGGCGGCGCAGGATTTATGGGATTTTTGGGAGAGACGCATTACGCGCCCAGAATGCTTATCTAAACCTTTTAACATTTTTCAGCTAGGCTGGACGGCATTGACTAAGAAGTTCAAGGGATTAGTGGATACGAGTCCATTGCGGGATTTGATGTCAGACGTTTTGCAGGATTGCCATTTACAAGCGAGTCCGGTGGCTTTAAAGGTAGGTGCAGTGAATATCATGGATGGGGCGATGCATTATGTAGACCCTAGTTTTGAAAACTTTCAAGACTATTTAATGGCCTCCTCTGCAGTGCCCATCTTAATGCCTGTCGTGAAGATTCAGGGCGAGAAGCGTAGATCCTACCTTGATGGAGGTTTGCGTGACGTGGCGCCTCTGCACAAGGCTATCCAAGATGGTGCCACTGAAGTCGTGGTTATCGCCTGTCATACGGAGATGATTGAAGGAGGCGACTTTGACTCAGGGGATCTATTAGCCTTAGTCGATCGGGTGATGGATATTGCGGTGAATGAGATTTTGAATGCGGATCTGCGTGAGTCTTCAGCTGAAGTTCAACTTAAAATCATTAGACCCTTGCAGCCCTTAAGCATCGACATTCAGCGTTTTACGAAAATGGATATTCGCCGTATGTTGGAAACGGGTTATGCCCGAGGCATGAGTGAATAAAAAAGCCTCGAATTTCGAGGCTTTCTATTTAAACGGACATGATGTCTTTTTCCTTTTCGACAAAGATTTGGTCGATCTTGGCGATGTAGGCATCTGTTTTCTTTTGGATCTTGTCTTCTGCATCTTTGATAGCATCTTCTGATACGCCATCTCCTTTTAGCTTCTTGATGCTGTTATTTCCGTCTTGACGTGCATTGCGGATATTAATCTTAGCCACTTCGATTTCTTGTTTCACTCGCTTGACTAATTCACGGCGACGCTCTTCTGTCAATGGAGGAATTGATAAGCGAATAATTTCGCCATCATTCATTGGATTCAAACCTAAACTTGAATTACGAATAGACTTCTCGATTTCCGCAAAAATACCTTTCTCAAATGGTTTGATAGCAATCGTGCGTGCATCTGGTGTGGTCACTGAAGCGGCCCCCGAGATGGGCGTCTGCATGCCGTAATAATCGATGGTTAAGCCATCTAACATCGATGTATGTGCTTTCCCTGCTCTAATTTTAGACAATTCAATGTTTAAGTGCTTGATCGCACCGTCCATGGTTTCGACAGCTGCGTCAATGTAGAATTCGATTTCTTCCATTTTATTAATTAACTAATTAATGTTCCAACATCCTCACCAGCTACTAAGGCGGCTAAATTCCCTTCTTTGTTCATGTCGAATACGATGATGGGAACGTTATTTTCTTGGCATAAAGTGAATGCCGTGGTATCCATAATTTTCAAGCCTTTCGAAATCGCTTCTGTGAAACTCAAGTTTGTGTAGCGAGTGGCTGAGGCATCTTTTTCTGGGTCAGCAGTGTAGACACCATCTACACGCGTTCCTTTTAAGACAACATCTGCTTCGATTTCAATCGCACGCAATGAGGCAGTAGAATCTGTAGTGAAGTACGGGTTACCGGTTCCTGCACCAAAGATCACAATACGACCTTTTTCTAAGTGACGCATCGCTCGACGGCGAATGAATGGTTCGCAAACGGCTTCTACTTTAATGGCTGTCATCATGCGTGTGTACAATCCTTGTTTTTCCAAAGAAGCTTGTACCGCCATCCCGTTAATTACGGTCGCTAACATGCCCATATAATCGCCTTGGACGCGGTCAATGCCCGCTTTTGCAGCACTTGCACCACGGAAGATATTTCCTCCACCAATAACAATTGCCACTTCCACTCCTAAATCATGCACTTTTTTGATTTCAGCTGCATATTGACCTAAAATAGTAGGGTCAATCACTTCTCCATCTGTCGAAAGAGATTCGCCTGAAAGTTTTAATAAAATGCGTTTGTATTTAGGTTCTTTCATGAGAGCTCGTTTATGTCGATTTTGTGCGATGCAAATTTAGGAAAAATATAGGTCTAGGCAAGGCTTTCGTCCTTGGCTTTGGGTAATTTATACCAAGGCAAATAGGGATGCGCATGGTGTTCATAATGATAGCCAAAAAAGTAGCACGAAATAAAAGCCCAAAGATGGTTTTTGCGTTGACTTCTCGACTGTTGTTTGTTTTCCTCCGCGTGTTCCCCTCGATGAGGTAGGTAGGTACCAAAAATGAATAATTGTAGCGTACTCAAAATGGCAGGCACTTCCCAAAACAAGATCAAATTCCACATGGGAAACCAGATTTTCAGAACATTATACGTGATCGCCATCGCAAGTACTTGTTTCCAGGTGACATATTGCCAAATGAATTGGAACCACCAAAACAAAAAAGGCCCTTGGTGTACGTCTGGATCAGAATCCGTATTAACGTGGGCATGATGCAAATGGTGTTTTTTACGTAGAGTATTGTAATCGTTAAAGGCAAACAGGATGGTACAGAATCGTCCAATGGCGTGATTGATGCGAGGGTTCTCTGCATAAACTACACCGTGAATGGCATCGTGCGAGGTGATGAATAAGCCGGTATATAGGTGAGTCTGGATTAACACGGCGATATAGATCCACGGATTTGACCAGCTGAAATCAGCCTCTATCCAATAGGCTAAATTTGCGCTCCAGAGGGTAATCAATACGATCGCCCAAATAATTCCCTGAAATTTACTTACTTTGTCCATCTAAAATGAGCCGGATATATCTGGCACCTATATGACCTCAAAACTATGAAAATTGTTCCAGCATTGTTGCTTTTTATTTTGTCTTTTGCTTTTTCAGCCAGCGCGCAAATTCTTTCATCAACAGCGCAATCTACTTATTGTAATCCGATGAATCTGGATTATGGGTTTACACCCATCCCTAATTTTTCTGAACAAGGGCGCCACAGGGCTACCGCCGACCCAGTCATTTCGTATTTCAAAGGCAAGTATTACTTGTTTTCGACGAATCAATGGGGCTATTGGTGGAGTAAGGATATGCTGAAATGGAACTTTGTCTCCCGCCGTTTCTTGCAACCCTATCACAAAGTATATGATGAATTGTGCGCGCCTGCAACGATTACCCTAGGGGACAGTTTATTAGTGATTGGTTCTACCTATGCGAAGGATTTCACGCTTTGGTACTCCCAAAAACCAGAAACAGATACCTGGAAAGAGGCAGTTCATGCTTTCACAGCCGGTGCTTGGGATCCCGCCTTCTTTTTAGATGATGATAATCGCTTGTATTTATACCATGGTTCGAGTAATACCTATCCCATGTATGGGCAGGAAATCGATCGAAAGACCTTGCAGCCCATTGGGGAGCGTAAAGATCTGATTAAGTTGAACGATGAGTTGCATGGTTGGGAGCGTTTTGGGGAATACCAGGATAATACCTTCTTGAAGCCTTTTATGGAAGGTGCTTGGATGAATAAATACAAGGGTAAATACTATTTGCAATACGGAGCGCCGGGTACGGAATTCTCGGCTTACGGCGATGGAGTTTATACTTCAGATCACCCTATGGGGCCGTTTACCTACCAAGTGCATAATCCGTTTTCGTTTAAGCCTGGTGGTTTTACGCGCGGTGCAGGTCATGGGGCAACTTTTGAAGGACAATATGGCAATTGGTGGCACGTATCTACGATTACCATTGCGGTGAAGAATAGTTTTGAACGTCGTTTGGGACTATGGCCTACGTATTTTGATCAGGATGGCATTTTGTATACCAATACGGCCTATGGCGATTATCCGCACTATATGCCTACGAAAAAAGTGGACAAGCCATCAGAATTATTTACGGGTTGGATGTTGTTGAATTACAATAAACCGGTGCGCGTTTCTTCGAGTTTGCCAGGTTATTCTGCGAATTTTGCCGTAGATGAGCAGATGAAAACCTATTGGTCTGCGGCCTCATCAAAGAAGGGGGAATGGATCGAAACGGATTTAGGAGAGGTGTCTACTTTGAAAGCCTTGCAAATCAATTATGCGGATCAAGATGTCGATTCCAGTTTTTTAGGGAAGATCAACGGCATTTATCATCAATACCAGGTTTTAGGTAGTAAGGATGGGAAAAAATGGGAGTTGATTATTGATAAGTCATCGAACAAAACCGACATTCCACACGATTATGTTGAGCTTCAGAAGGCGGTAGAGGTGCGTTATCTTAAACTGGTGAATCACCACATGGCGGCAGGAAAATTTGCTATTTCGGGTATTCGGGCCTTTGGTTTTGGTCATGGCCAAAAGCCAGGTGTCATCAAGGATCTATTGGTATTACGAGGGGATCACGATTCACGCAGTGCCTGGTTAAAATGGGGGCATAAGCCCAATGCGACGGGTTATGTCATTTATGCAGGCATCTCACCGGATAAAATGTATACCTCCGTACAGGTTTTTGGGTCAAATGAATATTATTTCAAGTCCATGGACCGTGGCAAGACGTATTATTTCCAAATAGAAGCCTTTAACGAAAACGGCATTGGAGAACGCGGACCTATTATTGAGTCAAAATCAAGCCTTTGATCGGTTGATTTCGTAAACGCCAATTAACAGGACAATCATGGCAATGAATTGTGACAGATACACCTGCTCGCCATCGAAAACACCCCAACCTACGGCTACTATCGGAATGATGTAGGTCACGGAACTGGCCACAATCGCGTTTGTCCACTTGATCAATTGGTTGAATAACACCATCGCAATTGCTGACCCAAAAACGCCTAAGGAACAAGCCGCTAAAAACGGCCACCATTGAATCGGTTGAGCGAAAAATCCGGTATAGGCTAACAATAGCAAGGACAAAGGTCCTATGGCCATGAAGATGCCTGAGGTGGAGGTAAACGGATTTAATCCGGATAATTTCGTCTTAATGATATGTAAATTAATTCCGTACAAAAAGGTTGCTAACACTACCCAAAGTGCGTGGTAATTAAAATCCACGTTAAATCCTTCACCACCCACAATCAAGCCGAAACAACCGACGATTCCTAGGATAATTCCCAGCATTTGGCGCCATTGGAAACCTTGTTTAAATAAAAGGATTCCTACGATCAAGGTAAACAGTGGAGTGAAGGCGTTTAACATCCCGGATAAAGCAGAAGTCAAATGTTTCCCAGCTATGGAAAATAAGATGGCAGGTACTAAATTTCCTGTTAATCCAGCCAACAAAAAGCTTTTCCAATGCTCCTTTTTTACTTCCTGTCTTTGTTTCAAAAAGACTGGAATAAAAAAAATGAAGGCGGCAAAAATTCGCAAGGCACCTACTTGTGGAGAACTGTAATAGTCCAAACTTTTCTTCACTAAAATAAAGGAGCTACCCCAAATCAATGACAGCGCTGAAAAGGCCAAAATAACAAGTAATACGGGGGATTTTTGTTTATTCTCCATTAGGCGTGTAAGGGTTCTCCAGCGTAGTGTGCTGATATTTCGTTGAGAATTCCTTTGATCTCTTCGAAATCATAAGTTGTTACTAAACGGGTTCTGAAAGGTTTGAAATGATCCATTCCGCGGAAATAATTCGCGTAATGACGGCGCATCTCGACGATTCCTCCATGATTTCCTTTCCAGCGGATGGAGAATTCGAGGTGATCGAGGCAAACTTGTAGGCGTTGTTGTAGGGTAGGAGGTGCTAGATGCTCTCCTGTGGCTAAATAATGCTTTATTTCATTGAAAATCCAGGGATAGCCAATGGATGCGCGCCCTATCATAATGCCATCTACTTCGTAGCGATCACGGTATTCTTTGGCTTTTTCAGGCGAGTCAATATCGCCATTCCCGAAAATAGGAATCTTGATGCGCGGATTTTTCTTCACCTTCGAAATCAATTCCCAATCCGCAGCGCCTTTGTACATCTGTACGCGGGTTCTGCCGTGAATGGTCAATGCCTGAATCCCGATGTCTTGAAGTCTCTCGGCTACATCTTCAATGTTTTTCGTGGAATCATCCCAGCCTAAGCGTGTTTTAACGGTCACCGGTAAGTGAGTGGCGTCGACAACGGCTTTAGTCATCGCTACCATTTTAGGGATATCTTGCAGTAAAGCGGCCCCAGCTCCTTTGCAGGCCACTTGCTTTACAGGGCAACCGTAATTAATGTCAATTAAATCGGGTCCCGCTTTCGTGGCGATTTCCGCACAAGAAGCCATCGTTTCGATGGAACTGCCAAAAAGTTGTATTCCAATGGGACGTTCGTATTCAAAAATATCGAGTTTTTGAACACTTTTTGCAGCATCGCGAATCAGTCCTTCAGAGGAAATAAATTCAGTATACATCAAATCAGCGCCATTCGCCTTACAGACCGCACGGAAAGGCGGATCTGAGACGTCCTCCATAGGGGCTAAAAGCAATGGGAATGAGCCTAGCTCGATGTTACCTATCTTTACCATTCTGATTAAAAATTGCGTAAATTTACGAGCATTATGGTAGATAACAATTTTCAAGGACCCGAACGTTACATCGGATTACTATCCAAAACCCTGATTTTATTTGGATTTTTCCTGTTAGGAGGCTTCATAGGTCAATTTATTGGTTTATTATCTGTGGTTTTAATTGTCGGATTTCCCACTCAAGATGTAAATCAATTCCAAAAATCAGTGTTGGATTTTATGGCCCATCCTCAAAATTATGAGGGAGCCTTCCGCGCGATGATGGCTTTACAATGGTTTTCCGCTTTGTTTACTTTTGTAGCTAGTTCCTGGGCTTATTTGCGCTGGTCTGAGAAGCGTGATTTAAATTCCCTTTCTAGCAATCCTAGTCCTGATTATCGAGTCTTTTTATGGTCAATCATCACCATATTAGTGGGAATGCCACTTTTAGAATACATTATTCAATGGAATGAATCCTTGGTACTGCCAGCTGGATTCGAGGAGACAGAGAAATGGATGCGTGCCTCGGAAACGCAGTTAGCTGAATTGACCAAGTTTTTAATCGATTTCCACAGTCCCATGGACTTTGCGATCGGTTTAGCTGTCATTGCTGGATTAGCGGCGTTAGGTGAGGAATTATTCTTTAGAGGAGTTCTTCAGTCGCTTTTTGAGCGGTATACCGGGAATTACCATGTGGCGATTTGGGTCTCTGCTGGGATTTTTAGTTTTATCCACTTTCAGTTTTTTGGCTTTTTCCCGCGCTTATTTTTAGGAGCCTTTTTTGGGTATTTATATGTATGGAATCGCAACATTTGGATTCCGATAGTTGCCCATTTATTCAATAATGGCTGGACACTGACAATGCAGTATATGTACCAACAAAAGCAAATTACAGTGGATCCGGAGAAATTGGGAGAAATGACACCGTGGTGGTCTGTGGTGATTTCTTTGGTTTTAGTAGTGTTTTACATACGTCGGCTTTATACTTACCGATTAGAAAAATAAATGATGGGATTAAGAGAGATGTCTAATTTGCAACAGCGTGTGATTGCAGCGATTATTGCGGTGCCGTTTTTGCTTTTCTGTGTGCTGTTCAGCGATTATACGTTTTTGGGTTTATTCCTGTTAATCGGTGTCGCGGCACAGTTAGAATTTTACAAATTAGTAGGCAGCATCAGTGATAATTTACCCTTAACCTTTTACGGTACCTTTTGTGGCGTTGTGCTACATCTGTTAACCTTTTTCATTGAAAAGGGGGAGATTGCTTATTCCAATTATTACATATTGTCGCCTCTTTTGGCGTTGATTTTCTTCATTAAATTATACAATGCCAAGGACGAAAAGCCCTTCAAAAACATTGCCTATACGTTTCTAGGTATTATTTATGTGGCATTGCCCTTTGCACTGTTAACGGTTTTGGCTTTTCTGAAAAACGAAACCTACGATCCTCAAATCATTTTAGGGTGCCTTTTTTTATTGTGGGCGAGTGATTCTGGAGCGTATTTTGCTGGCACGAAATTTGGCAAAACGAAACTCTTCGAACGTGTTTCCCCGAAGAAATCCTGGGAGGGAAGTATAGGAGGTTTAATCACAGCTATGATCGTGGCTTACGTTTTATCGATGTATTTTACGAATTATGAGTCCTGGCAATGGTTTGGTATTGGCATCATTATCGTGGTGGCTGGTACTTACGGGGACCTAGTTGAATCCTTGTTCAAGCGAAGCATTAATATCAAAGACTCTGCGGACACCATTCCTGGACACGGTGGATTTTTAGATCGTTTTGATGGGCTGTTATTGTCCATTCCGTTTATTATTACCTTCTTGAAATTATTTCCAAAACACTAAGCATTAACAGGCTTTAACAGCAACGAATTCTTTTTTTGCTTAATTTCGGCTTTATGAAAAAACGAGTAGCTGTTCGTGTTTTAGGTATACTGGTTTTATGTCTAGTATCGCTTGCTTCCTTTTCACAAGGACAGGATAAGACGGTCTTGTTTCAGGCTAGAGTAGTGGCTTCTTCGAATGCTGAATTCCTTCCATTAGCCTATGTATTTAATCCACAAGCAGGACGAGGTGCCTTGAGTGATAATTTTGGGCAAGTAGATATGTATGTTTTTCCAGGGGATAGTTTAGTGATTTCCTATATTGGGTATAAGAAGAAATACTATATTGTGCCACGCGATACGGAATTAGTACATCAAGTGATTATTCCCATGGAGGAGATGACAACGATGTTACGTGAAGTGAAAGTATTCCCGCATTCCAGCGAAGAGGAATTTAAAAAAGCATTTTTAGCGATGCAATTGCGCGACGCGCAACAGCGTGATAATGCTAGAAACAATCTAGAGCAATCGAAATTAAACGTTTTTGCCTTGCAGGCTGGGATGGGTGCCTCTTCGAATTTTAGAAATTTCTCTGACATGATGATTTCGTCCCAAGCCAATAAAAATTTCTTTAGTGATCCTACGCTGGCCCTAACCAATCCATTTGCTTGGATTAATTTTATCAAATCGATAAAGAATGGGGATCTAAAACGCAAAGATTATAAAAAGGCCTATGAATTCTTACCTAAAGAGAATTTGAACCGCCAAATGTTCTTACGTAGCTTGAAATCCAATTAAAGCTAACATTCTGCCCGTCATTCCCTTTTCTGTTCTGTGCGAAAAGAAGTCTGCATTATTTTCCACCGTACAGGCTGGATCCACTTCTATTTGTTGAATTCCTAAAGATTCTAATTGGGCCTTATTAGCAGCTTTTAAATCCACCTGCCATTTGGTTCCTTTGCGTGATTTAAAGGCTTCGTCAAACTGCTCTGCCACCTCATCTCCCACTTCAAAATGAGCAGAACTAATGCATGGCCCTATGTAGGCGAGTATGTCAGCTGGATTGGAACCTCGGTTCTCAATCATTCGTTTGGCCGTTTTATGCACAATTTGGGCAACAGTTCCTTTCCATCCCGCATGTATAGCCGCACAAACCCGAGTAACAGGGTCAGCTAATAAGATGGGCGTGCAATCCGCAATCCCCACACCCGCAAAAACACCAGGTTGAATAGAAATCATTGCATCGAATCCGGATTGATATCCGGCTCTCCCTGTCACCCAAATTTTTTCACCATGAACCTGGTAGGAGCGAGCTAAATCGGCTTTTGAAATACCTAAATCAGCACAAAAAAGCGCAAGATTTTGTTCGATGACGGCTGGGTCATCATCGGTATGTACACCTAAATTCAAAGAGGTATAAGGCGTTTTACTTAAGCCGCCGTGGCGGGTGCTAACACCCGCCACGAGGCCTGGAATGGTTTGAAAGATGGCTGGTCGAACGACACGACTAGGCGTCATAACTCAAACCATATTGTTTTAGAACTTCGTCAGGAACTCCTGCCCATTGATTAGGCGTATTTCCTTTGTAACCAAGGTCTTCGATTCCCATTTTAGAGGTGAAGAATCCGGTTGCCGTTAAATTACGCATTAACGTGAAGAAAGACTCTCCCTGCGATAAATGTTTAGGTGTTTTGCCGGGATAGGCAATGTCATCTACAATGTTGATGCGCTGTGCATGTGTTAGATCGATGAAATTCTTCTTGAATCGCTTATTTGATTCGACATCTAACCAACGTAATCCGCCGCGCATGGGCGTCTTGAATTCAGGTTTGTCTTTCACGATGAATTCGATGAATGCAGTTACGCCTGATTGCGAGGCACTACCTGATTTTTTATCCGCAGGGATAATGATATCAGACAGAACAGTGATCGTGGCTAATTCGTGGGTGTTTAAGAAGACTTCAGCCTTTAATTTCGCTTCTAACTCTGCTTCATCTTGGGTACGACCATTAGGTCTTTTGACCGGAACGTTACCCAAATTTAAATTTTCAATCGCTTTTTCATCTGGATTGAAAACGGCTAAGCCCAGTGAACTTAAGCCCATATTTTTCAAATAGTCTCTTCTTTTCATCTTACAGGTTGCCTTTTTTGCGTTGATCAACAATATATTCTGACGTACGTAGAGATAGGGCCAAAATGGTCCAAGTCGCGTTTTTGTCCCCTTGAGACACGAATGGAGCGGCATCTGCTACGAATAAATTCTTCACGTCGTGGGCTTGGCAGTTCGAGTTAAGGACCGACGTATTTTTGTCGTTACCCATACGCGCTGTTCCTACTTCGTGAATAATTCTACCAGGATCCGCTAACCCATAATTGTTTTCCGCGCCTGGTTTCTTTCCTAAAGCTTCACCACCCATGGCGTGGATAATCTCCTCGAAGGTATCTTGCATGTGTTTAGCCTGCTTCACTTCGTAATCGCTCCATTTGTAGTGGAAACGTAGTACTGGAATACCGTATTTATCCACTACGTTTGGATCAATTTCGCAGTAGTTGTCTTCGCGTGGAACCGGTTCTCCGCGACCCGCAAAACCTACGTAGGCGCCATAGAAACGTCGGTAATCCTCTTTCAAGGTCGCTCCATATCCGCCAGCTGCTTTCTTGATACCATCGCGGCTAAAGTTTTCTTTGCCATTCAAGCCTTCGATCCCCCAGCCAAAGCCGTAGTTAGGCATACCCATCCCTCCACCGTATTCGATGTGGTATCCGCGAGGGAAGTCTAGTTTTGCGTTATCTAACCACCAGGGAGTATAAATGTGCATTCCCCCTACACCGTCTTCATTATAGCGTTTCCGGTCAAATAAGGACGGGATAATCGCTGAGCGAGAGGCACCCGTGGAGTCATTGATGTATTTACCTACGACACCGCTGGAATTTGCAATCCCGTTCGGGAAGCGAGAACTTTTCGAATTCAACAATAAACGAGCTGTTTCACCCGCAGAAGCGGCTAATACAACGATTTTTCCTTTCACAGAATACTCTTGCATGGTACCCGTGTGTACATAAGAAACGCCTGTTGCTAAGCCAGTGGTAGGATCCGTCATTACCTCACGCGCCATCGCGAAGGGGAGTAATGTGGTATTTCCTGTTTGGACTGCAGGTTTAATTAACACAGAAGATGACGAGAAATCGGCATAAGCAGAGCAACCGCGGTTACATTGGCCGCAATAGAAACAAGATCCTCGCTCGCTGTTGATTGGTTTCGTTAACATCGACATACGCGACGGATAAGTCGGGATGCCTAAGGCTTTGTTCGCCTTTTTGATCATTAATTCATGTAGACGGGGTTTAGGTGGAGGTAAGAAATAGCCGTCTGGATCATTTCTTAGACCTTCATTGGTTCCGAATACCCCAATCATTTTATCCACCTTATCGTAATAAGGCTTCATGTCATCATATCCGATAGGCCAGTCATCGCCTAGACCATCGATACTTTTTCGTTTAAAATCATCTGGACCAAAACGTAGAGAAATACGTCCCCAGTGGTTCGTGCGGCCACCCACCATTCTGGAGCGGAACCAGTCAAACTTCGTTCCATCTTTTCGGGTATAAGGTTCCCCTTCGATATCCCAGCCGCCATAGGCTGCATCGAAATCGCCAAAATTACGTAGCGAAGAACTCGCTCCACGACGAAGCGATTCGTAAGGCCACTTTAATTGGGTCATGTCTTTCGGATCTGCGGGGTCAAAAGGCTGTCCAGCCTCCAGCACGCACACTTTTGCTCCAGCTTTTGCCAGCGTGTGTGCAGCCATACCGCCACCCGCACCGGAACCTACAATGACTACATCGAAAACCTCTTGTTGAGATTTAATGTAAATAGAGGAGTTAATCATTTTGTTAATCTGGTTTAGAGAAATCAAAAATAGAAAAATTGGTTTATTTTTGTCATTATTAGATCAGAATTATTTGGCACGGAAAGCAGACAACGGAGAGGAGCCATTGAAAAAAGGGGAAACCCCTCTTTCACGGCAGTTTAATCAAATCAAGGCGAAATACCCGGGGGCAATTTTATTGTTTCGGGTGGGTGACTTTTATGAGACCTTTGGCCAAGATGCGGTGAAAGCCTCGAAAATCTTAGGAATTGTATTAACGCGCCGTAATAATGGAAACGCCGATGCAGAATTAGCCGGTTTCCCACACCATTCCTTAGATACCTATTTGCCTAAATTAGTGCGCGCAGGTGAGCGTGTAGCTATTTGTGATCAACTAGAAGATCCTGCCACTGTCAAGGGAATTGTGAAACGTGGAGTAACGGAATTAGTAACGCCAGGGGTTTCTTTTAACGACCAAGTACTCGATAATAAACGCAATAATTACGTGGCGGCCATTTCGGTAGAAGAAAAATCGGCCATGTACGGAATTGCCCTACTGGATATTTCCACAGGTGAATTTATGTGCTCTCAGGGGCCTTTGGCTTATATTCAGAAATTAGTCCAAAGTTTCATGCCGGCCGAGATTTTGTATCCCAAAAAACACCGTAGCGCTTTCATAGATGCGTTTGGAGAACAATTTCACAGCTTTACGTTGGAGGAGTGGATTTTTACGCACGAATTCGCTTATCCGCTGTTAACACAACATTTTAAGACCCAAAATCTGAAGGGTTTTGGGATCGAAAATAGTCCTCTGGGTATTATTTCTGCCGGGGTCATTTTACATTATTTAGCCGAAACAGAGCACCGTGCGATTGGCCACATTTCTTCGATTCAACGTATTGAAGAAGATAAATATGTTTGGTTAGATCGGTTTACCATCCGAAATCTGGAATTAATTCATCCGACTCAAGAAGGTGGAGTTCCTTTAATCGCGCTAATCGACCAAACCTTAACCGCGATGGGTGGACGTTTGCTGCGAAAATGGCTCGTATTGCCCTTAAAGGAATTGAAAACCATCGAGCAACGCCAAGAGGGTGTAGCTGGTTTACTTGCTTCTGGAACGTTATTAGATCAGGTATCGGAGTTGTTAAAGCCCATCGGGGATTTGGAAAGGATGATTTCCAAAGTGGCCGCCGGTCGTATCAATCCGCGGGAATTAAATGCGCTGAAAAAAGCATTACAACAGATTCCTGAAATTAAAACGCTGTTATCAGCATCTTCATCGCTTAGCCTTTCTAGTTTAGCGAATAGCTTGGATACCTGCGCGGATTTAGTAGAAAAAATCGACTTGATTTTGCGCGAAGATCCTCCCGTTTTGATGCACCAAGGGGGAATGATTAAAAGTGGCTATTTAGCGGAATTAGATGAATTACATGGGCTTTCAAGCTCTGGAAAGAACTACTTAGCCGATATCCAAAAGCGGGAAATTGAACGCACGGGTATCAGCTCGCTGAAGGTCTCTTATAACAAGGTTTTTGGCTATTATTTAGAAGTAACTAATGCTCACAAAGACCGTGTACCACCTGAATGGATTCGCAAGCAGACGTTAGTCAATGCGGAACGGTATATCACCGAAGAATTAAAGGTATACGAGGAGAAAATTCTGAGTGCGGAAGATAAAATAGCTGTTATTGAATTCCGTCTATTTCAAGAATTGGTCGAAACAGCTTTAGGGTTTTTGACTCAAATTCAACAGAATGCGCTGGGAATTGCGACACTTGATGTGTTGACTTCCTTTGCTTCTGTGGCGAAGAAGAATAACTATGTTCGTCCAACGTTGAACGAAACGGAGATAATCGATATCAAGGGTGGACGTCACCCGGTGATCGAAAAACAGTTGCCAGCCGGGGAAAATTATGTTCCTAACGACATTTATTTAGATGATCAGACCCAGCAAATCATGATGATTACGGGCCCTAACATGGCTGGAAAATCAGCCTTATTGCGGCAAACAGCACTGATTGTTTTGCTTGCTCAAATGGGATCTTATGTTCCGGCTGAATCTGCGACCTTGGGTTTAGTGGACAAAGTTTTCACACGAGTAGGGGCCTCTGATAATTTATCCAAAGGCGAATCCACCTTCATGGTCGAAATGACTGAAACGGCGGCGATTCTGAATAATCTTTCGTCTCGCTCCCTCGTTTTATTGGACGAAATCGGTCGTGGAACCTCGACCTATGATGGCGTTTCCATGGCTTGGGCGATCGCAGAACACTTGCATAATCATCCTTCCTATAAGGCTAAAACGCTTTTTGCCACCCACTACCACGAGTTAAACGAATTAACGCAAGACTTCCCGCGCATCCAAAACTTCCATGTTTCGGTAAAAGAAGTGGGGAATAAAATCATCTTCTTGCGCAAATTATTGCCGGGAGGAAGTGCACACAGTTTTGGTATACATGTGGCTCAATTAGCAGGGATGCCTACCTCTCTCGTATTACGTGCTCATGAAATTCTGCAAAATCTCGAAAAAGATCATGTTTTGGAAGAGAATATCGACAAGCTGAAAGAGATGCCGAAGGCTAATTACCAGATGAGTCTTTTCGGCGCTGAAATTCCGGAGGGTCTCCAAAAAATCGAGGATCAATTAAAGGAATTGGATGTGAATGCCTTGTCGCCGATTGAGGCGTTGCTGAAGCTCAATGAGCTAAAACGTTTATTGTAAAGCATAAAGCATAAAGCACAAAGAATAAAGTTGGGATCCCCTGCGGGGATGAATTTGAATTGTTTTATCTATAAAGAGTAGGGAGAGTAATTCATTTTGTTCATTTGAAAAATATCGCGCAGCGCATTTTTGAATGAATAAAATGAATTAGGCACGTTTTTTAATGAATAAAATCAATTACGGACATCTAGCCCCCAATTCAACTTACTCCTTAGCGTCTGCAAGAAATCATCCCCGGGAATCTTGATTAATTTCGCGGAGAAAGGCGCTTTTTTGACTTCGATTTTAAAGTGGCTGTCGATCACTTTAGAACGCGAATCTAACGAGATAAGGAAGTTTTTACTACGAGAACTTACTTCAAAAGTTAATACGGCAGAACTGGAAACGAGCAGCGGACGCACATTTAAATTGTGCGGGCTCATAGGTGCAATAATAAAAATATCAGAACTAGGGATAACTAATGGACCTCCTACTGCTAAAGAATAACCTGTGGATCCGGTGGCAGTAGAAACGATTAAGCCATCCGCCCAATACGAGTTCAAATAGTTTCCATCCACAAAAGCTTTAATGGTTATCATGGAAGAGGTATCGGTCTTCATTATACCCACCTCATTAAGGCCGAAACCTTTACCGTCAAAAAAGTCAACCTCAGACGCTATGGAAACCAAGCTTCTGTTCTCGATTCGGTAATTACCTTGCAATACGGTGTCTAAAGCGGCACTTATTTCTGGGGGTGATAAGGTGGCTAAAAAGCCCAATCGGCCAGTGTTAATACCTAAGATGGGGATTTCTTTTGCGCCTATTTGAGTTAATGTTTCTAGTAGTGTTCCATCGCCACCGATACTCCAGGCCATATCCGCTGACTCTAACCCTTTTTCTATGGAATAGCTAGGTACTTCCGCCACCGAGAAACCATGTTCCAGGAGGTGATTTTTGAAGAAGTCGGAGAGGATAGGTTGGCAGTTTTTGGCACAAATATCCGCCCACATTTTTTCCATTAAGGGCTTGGTTTCAGCCGAAAAGGTTTTTCCGTGAATGGCTAATTGTACGCTCATTATAGGTCAATATAACGCATTAAATGATCAAAACGATCTTGATCTATTTCTAGTTGCTCCCCAAAAACAAAGGCCTTTTCAATGAAAATTCCGTGTCTTTCCAGGTTGGTTATCATCTTGCCAAAAGCCTCCGTTTGTACTTGGAGTACCACATTCGGTTCTTGGAAAAAACTACGCACGATAAACCCATTTTCCTCCTCAATAATCCGAATAATTGTGCTAAGGCTATCTCGTGATGCTTGAAAAGGGACACGGATAATTCCTCCATTTTTATTTTCTAGACCTGAATGTAACAGGAGATTTCCTACTTCATTTTTGGTCAAATAACCTCTAAAGGAGCCTTCCCCATTAGTAATGGCAATGACATCTAAGCTAGGTTCATCAAACCAAGGTAGACTGGCTAACACATCCTCCTCCTCTTCCATTCGGAAGGTAGAAAAATGGTTTCTTAGATCTTTAAGGGTTTGTTCAGGCGAGAAAGCCTGACCTAAAATTTCGGAGGAAACAAGTCCAATGAAATCCTTATTTTCTACTACCGCTAATGCATTTACACCCTGAGCTCGGATTGTTTTCGACGCTTTTGCGACTGAATCTGTCAAGCGCAACACCGGTAAATCATTATTTAGGTGTGAAAGCATTAACATGTTAGACGGGGTTCTGATTTAACCATTCGGTTAAAATTTCGTTGAATTCTGTCGGCCTTTCCATCATAGGAGCATGGCAGCATTTATCAATAAATCGAAGAGTGGATCCTTGAATTAATCGATTAAACTCGTGTCCTACTTCTGGTGGTGTTATCGTGTCGTTTAAACCCCAAATTAATAGGGTAGGAGCCTTGATATGAACTATATCTTTGGCCATATTATTACGCTGCGCAGACTTCGCTATAGCGATAATGCGCATTACTTTAGGGATACTATTTGTTATTTCAAACACCTCATCCACTAATTCTTTGCTCGCCGTTTTAGGATCATAAAAGGTGTATTCAACGCGCTCTTTAATGAATTCGTAATTTCCGCGCTTCGGATAGGAACCGCCCATCGAGTTTTCAAAGAGCCCTGAAGAACCGGTTAAAATCAATCGTTGGATCTTTTCAGGGTGACGAAGTGTGTAAATAAGCGCAACGTGGCCACCTAATGAATTGCCTATAACGCTAAAGGTATCCAAGCCTATGTAGTCCACAAAACCTTCAATGAATACAGTTAATCCTTCGCAACCAGCCTCTTTAATAGGCATATCATGAATGGGCATCAGCGGAATGATGACTCTATACTTTGACTTAAAGTGATTAATCACTCCAGCCCAATTGCTCAATGCGCCAAACAATCCGTGAAGTAATAAAAGGGTTTCACCTTGTCCTTCATCGATGTAACGGTACTCTCCTTCTTCCTTAATTAGGTACTCCATTCAGGATTTTTGTATTTATAAACTGCAATTTAATAAAAAGAATGTTAAACAATTTTAATTTTGCTGTGTTTTAAAAAATATAATTTATCTATGAAACCGATCTTAATTGTAGGTGGTGGAATTGCCGGTTTGCAAGCAGCCAATATTTTACATCAAAACAACACAGACTTCATTTTGTTTGAAAAGCAAGCCAGTTTAGGAGGGCGAATTTCATCCACTAAGAAAGATGGATTTATTTTAGACCGCGGTTTCCAAGTGCTGCAAACCTCTTATTCGGAAGTGCAACGGTCTTTAGATCTAGCTAAATTACAATTGCATTTTTTTGAATCGGGAGCGATGATTAAAGACCAAGTGTTTTTTAATCCACTTCGCCGCCCTTTTGATTTGTTTTCAACGGATATTATTACCTTAAAGGACGCCTATTCATTAGCCAAAATCTGGTTCAAATTACAAGGTGACGTGCCAGCGCTAGATGGAAATAAGCAAACAACACAGGAGCTAATCGAATCCTATTCCTTCTCTGATCGGTTCAAGAACGAGTTTCTGATTCCGTTTTTTCAGGGCGTTTTTTTGCAAGAAACGCTGACCCAACCAGCCTCCTTATTTTTCTATTATTTGCAGCAGTTTTTGTATGGAAATGCGGCGGTTCCGGCAGGAGGAATGCAGGCTATCCCAGATCAAATGGCCTCCTTTTTGCCTACAGATAAAGTGAATTTAAATCAAGAAATTGTCGCTATTACAGACAAAAGTATAACCCTGAAATCGGGAGAAATAATAGAAGGAGAGGCTGTTATTTTAGCGGTGGATTTATTAGTGGCTGCCAAGATGTTGGGTTTGCAGATGCCGGAAACCTTGGGCTCTAAAACGTTTTATTTTTCAGCCAAAAAGACTGAAAAAGAACCGGCATTATTGCGCTTAGTGGGAGAGCAACATCTACTTCATTTTACTTGTTTGACTGATGTGAATCCTAATTTAGCGCCCAAAGGAAAAGCGTTGTATTCTGCGACAAGCCTACAAGGTAGTTCGGAAAAAGAAGTTAAAGAGGTATTAGGGAAACAATTGCTTGGCATAAAATTAACCCTAATTCAAAGCATTGATATTCCCCACTCCTTGCAAAAGGTGGATACATATGAGGCTTTAAAAAAGGCCGCCAAGGGAATTGTTTTAGCTGGCGATTATTTGGAATTTCCATCCTTGCAAGGAGCCCTTTTATCAGGGAGGAAAGCGGCGGAAGAAATTTTGGCTAGAACCTGATTTTCGTCAGCCAATTTATGTATGATTTTCGTACCTTTGTTAGGTTAATCAAACCCTACATGAGAAAAATAATTTTCATTTTCGCTGTCTTGTTAGTAGCTTCTTGTTCTAGCTCGAATAAAGACTATCAAAAAGCTGCTTCTAATCCTGAGTTTTTAATTCGTGCGGAAGTGATGTTAACCGAAAGTATCATTCACGATATTTTTGCTCCACCTGTTTCTTCTCGTATTTACATGTATGCCAGTATTGCGGGTTATGAGGCAGCTATTCATGGAGAAAAAGGATATAAATCCCTGGTAGGTCAAATTAATGGTTTTGAAAAAGTAGCACAACCAGAAAAAGGGAAAGAATATTGCTATCCATTAGCTTCTACTCGGGCCTTTCTAACGATGGGAAAGAAGTTAACATTCGCCCAAGAATTATACGAAGAATTCGATAAGAAATTAGAAGAAGATTACAAAGCAACGGGTATTCCGGATGACGTATATGAGCGTTCGATTGCTTTAGGGGATTCGATTGCAGAATCTGTTTTTAAATATGCAGCAAAAGATAATTACAAACAAACACGAGGTTTCCGTTTCACGGTGACTAATGAACCAGGTACATGGACACCCACTCCTCCCGCCTACATGGATGCAGTAGAGCCATTCTGGACTAAAATTCGTCCGGTAGGACTTGATTCATCAGCTCAGTTTCAGGCTCCAGTTCCGGCTAAGTTTGATTTGACTCCGGGTTCTGCCTACCACAAGGAGGTAATGGAGGTATACAATACAGTGAATAATTTGACGAACGAGCAGCGTGATATTGCCAATTTCTGGGATTGTAATCCTTTTAAAATGAACATCACGGGTCACGCGATGTTTGCCACGAAAAAGATGTCACCGGGTGGCCACTGGTTAGGAATTGTAGGTCAAGTTTCTCGACAAACAAAAAAATCCCATGTGCAAGTGGCAGAGGCTTTTGCGATGACTTCGATGGCTATTTTCGATGGATTTATTTCATGCTGGGATGAGAAATACCGCTCGGTAAGAATTCGTCCAGAGACCGTCATAAATAACAGCATCGATAAGAAATGGATCCCGATTTTGCAGACACCTCCCTTCCCAGAATATACCTCAGGGCATAGTACTATTTCAAGTGCGGCTGCTACCGTGCTGACGAAATTATACGGAGACAATGTGGCTTTTAATGATTCTACAGAGATTCCTTATGGGTTGCCGCCACGTAAATTTACATCCTTTAAACAAGCGGCAGATGAGGCATCTATTTCGCGATTATATGGAGGTATTCACTTTCGCCCTGCGTTAGATCAAGGTGTGATCCAAGGAGCTAAAGTGGCGAATCATCTGCTGTCAAAAGTGAAAATTAAGTAATGAAAAGCGACATCACTTCGAAAGCCGATATAAAGACATTTGTCGATGCATTTTATGCGAAAATGCCCTCAGATGATTTAGTTGGAAAGGTTTTTATGGAAGTGATGCACGTGGATTTTTCGGCACATCTCCCTAAAATGTATGATTTTTGGGAGATGTTGTTGTTTCAGGGTACTTCCTATCAAGGAGCTCCCATGCGACCTCATTTGCAGATCAATCAGATTCATCCGATTACACCTGCCCATTTTGAGCGGTGGCTAGGAATGTTCCGTGAAACAGTTCGCGATTTGTTCGAAGGACCTAAGGCGGAAGAGGCGATTACCAAGGCAGAAAACATCGCTGCTACTTGGGCGTACAAATTGGATTATTTAACGAAACACGCTGGAGAATAATGATCGTATCTACCCCGGGCCGCATTTGTCTTTTTGGCGAGCACCAAGATTATTTGGGATTACCTGTCATTGCGGCTGCCATATCGAAACGTATTCAGATTGAAGGGAATTTTAGGGAGGACTCCATCGTGCATTTTTCGTTGCCCGATATTGGGGCGGAAGAAACATTTGAACTAAACTACCCAATAGCCTACACGAAAGAACGAGACTATTTCAAAAGTGTATTAAATGTGTTGCACCGGAAAGGACATCACCTAAACAAAGGGTTAGCATTAACGGTAAGTGGAAATATTCCCATTAATTCTGGAACGTCCAGTTCATCCGCCTTGCTGGTGTCTTGGGTGAATTTTTTAAATGAAATCTACGAATTAGGGTATACCCAAAAGCAGGTGGGAGAAATCACCTACGAAGCAGAAGTGCTAGAATTTTCAGAACCCGGAGGGATGATGGACCAGTACTCTACGGCGGTAGGAAATGTGATTTATTTAGCCTCTGTGCCGGAAATACATATCGAAACCTATGCCAGAGAATTAGGCACTTTTGTTCTAGGAGATTCGATGGAGCCTAAAGATACGTTGGGGATTTTGAGTCATGTGAAGTTTGGGATGTTAGGCGGGATGAAAAAAATTCAGGCGAAATATCCCGCATTTGATTTAACGACTGAAAAAGATCCAGCGAAATACCGTGATTTATTATCGGAAGATGAATGGGTGCTTTTGCAGGCAAATATGAGTGATCGTGATTTATTGCTTGAAGCAAAAGCGATGTTTGAAGGGGAAATTGCTTGGTCAGATGAAAAATTAGGTTCGTTATTAAATGAACATCAAGTAAATTTGCGCGATCACAAGCGGATTTCCACGCCTAAAATTAATCGAATGATTCAAGCCGCTTTGGATGCGGGAGCATTAGGAGGGAAAATAAATGGATCTGGTGGTGGTGGCTGTATGTTTGCCTATGCACCCAGAAATCCCGAAAAAGTGGTGGAGGCGATTGAAAAAGAAGGCGGGAAAGCCTACATTATTACAGTAGATAAAGGAACAACGAAAATAGCATGAAGAAAAGATTATTGATTTTAGCGGGTGGTATGGCCTCTCGCATGAAGAAAGCCTTAGCGGAAGAGAACAGTGATTTAGATCCAAAATTAGTAGCGCAAGCCAATGCGGTGACTAAAGGGATGATTCAAGTAGGGAAGAATGGCAAGACCTTGATTGATTACCAATTATACAACGCGCATTTAGCCGGCATCGAGGAGGTAATGTTGTTATTGCATCCCACAGATTCGGTTTCTCAGGAATATTGTGAGTCTTTAATGTCGAAAGACGCGACATGGGGGATGAAAATCGTTTTTGCGCGTCAACAGATTGCGGCAGATCGAGAAAAACCAGCTGGGACTGCAGATGCCGTTTATCAAGCTTTATCACAGCATGCAGATTGGCAAACGGGTCGCGTAATTGTATGTAATTCAGATAATTTGTATTCAGTGAATGCGCTGAAGACGCTTTGGGCTTCACCTGTTCCTCAGGCTTTAATCTCGTATCACCGGGATAGTTTATTGTATCCTGAAGAGCGAATTTCTGCATTTGCCCTGATCCGCACGGACGCAGAGGGTTATTTACTAGAGATTATTGAGAAGCCTACGAAAGAGCAGGCAGATGAATTGATGGCGAAACAAGGTCGTTTAGGCGTGAGCATGAACGTGTTTGTGTTTGAGGCGAGTACGTTCTTACCTTATTTGGCCAAAACACCATTTCACCCTGTCCGCAACGAAAAAGAATTGCCTACCTCCGTCGTGATGTTTGGTGAAGGGGAGGGCAAAGGCTTCTTCGCGATTCCATTAGCAGAAAATGTGCCTGACTTGACTTCTAAAGAGGATATCTTAGTGATGCAGAAATATTTAGAGGAAACCTATGGCGATTTCTAAACCATAATGCTAAATTGTGAGTGAAAACCTATTCACTCTATGACTTTATTGATTGTAATTGCTAGTCTTGGCCTTTTAGTACTGTTAATCACGTACTGGAGGGTCAATTCGTTTATATCCTTTTTGCTCGTGAGTATTTTTGCGGGCGTTTGTTTCGGTTTACCGCTGCCTGATATTGCCAAATCTATCCAGAAAGGCCTAGGAGATACACTTGGATCTTTGGTTGTTATTCTTGTGCTAGGCGCTATGCTGGGTAAATTAGTGGCTGCCTCTGGGGCCGCAAAACAAATTTCTAGTACTTTAATTGATCTTTTTGGGCTTTCGAATATTACCTGGGGATTGATGTTGACAGGTTTTGTGATCGGAATCCCCCTGTTCTATAATGTGGGATTTGTATTAATGATTCCGCTCATCTTTTCTCTCGTTCAGCAATACAAGATTCCACCATTGATGGCAGGAGTCCCTATGATGGCCTCTTTGTCCGTGGCGCATGGATTTTTGCCACCGCATCCATCTCCTGCTGCCTTAGTCGCGCAGTTTCACGCGAATATGGGGGAGACATTGATGTTGGGGATTATGGTAGCCATTCCGGCGATTGTATTGGCAGGTCCTATTTTTGCCAAAACCTTAGCCCATCTACCCGTCAAACCTTTAAAAACATTTGCTTCAGCGGAGATAGATGAGACTAACTTGCCTAGTAAAGCGGCCAGCTTCATCTCAGCCTTATTTCCCGTATTCCTATTAGTAGGTACTACCATTGCCGAAGTGCAAATGCCTGATTCGCAGCTTGTTAAATTTATAGCAGATCCAGCTATGGTTATGTTAGTGGCTATTGTAGTAGCAACCTACATGCTAGGGATTCGACGCGGCAAGAATATCGAAGAGGTGATGAGCGTGTATGGGGAGGCTGTAAAAGACGTAGCGATGATTTTATTGATTATTGCGGGTGCAGGTACCTTGAAAGAGATTCTGTTGGTTTCTGGCGTAAGTAAAGAAATAGCCTCTTATTTAGGGGGTTTACCTATTCATCCACTTGTTTTAGGTTGGATGATGGCGGCAATTATCCGAGTTTGCTTGGGTTCAGCCACGATTGCGGGCTTAACAGCAGCGGGGATGATATACCCTTTAGTGGCTGACGGTGGAGTAAACACAAACTTAATGGTTTTAAGCATAGGCGCAGGGAGTCTGATGTTTTCTCATGTGAACGATACGGGCTTTTGGTTATTCAAAGAATACTTCAATTTAACCGTGAAAGAGACGTTGCGTTCTTGGTCTTTAATGGAAACTATCGTGTCTATCACCGGACTTATAGGGGTGATGATCTTAAATCAATTCTTGTAATTATTCTATTGTATCAGAAAAATACAAAATTTATCACTTTGTAGATAATTTGTATTTATCCAAATGTTATACGCTTAATCAATTGTTTTTCAGTATAAATGACTGATTATTCTCATTTTTTCAATCGAAAATTTGCCATTTCGGATCTTTTTTTTGTTTGTTTATTAACATTTTGTTAATATTACCACAATTGATTTTTTTATCAACAACTTTTTTCAACCCTAACTTAAATGTTCATGAAAAAAAATTTACTCATGACTTTTCTGTTTACCCTATTATCAGTAGCAAGTTTATTTGCTCAGGATAAGAAAGTTTCAGGAAAGGTGACCTCAGCCGAGGACGGTTCAGGTCTTCCAGGTGTTACTGTTCAAATTAAAGGAACAGGTAAAGGAACTCAGTCAGATGTGAATGGTAACTATTCATTATCTGTACCAAGTTCAGCTACATTAGTTTTTTCTTTTGTAGGTTTAAATCCACAATCCATCTCTGTGGGAAATCAATCTGTAATCGATGTTAAATTATCGACAGATTCTCGTCAACTTTCTGAAGTGGTTGTAACGGGTACAGGTACGGCAATTGACAAACGTTCTACTGCGATTGACGTTCAAGCCATCACTGCAAAAAATTTGCCATCTGTGCCTTCTGCCTCGGTAGATCAAGCGTTAATTGGTAAAATTGCGGGTGCCCAGATTTCTGCTGCAAATGGTATGCCAGGTCAACCAGTTAATATTGTTTTACGCGGTATTAACACGATTAACCGTGGTACTTCACCTATGATTTTATTAGATGGAGTTGAGTTAGGATCTACTGACCTTAATTCAATCGATTTGAATATTATTGAGCGTGTGGAGGTGATTCAAGGTGCGGCTGCAGCGACAATTTATGGTGCTCAGGGTGCTAATGGAGTAATTCAATTGTTCTCAAAGAAAGGTAAAGCTGGTAAAATATCAATCGATATCAACTCCTCTGTAATTAACTCTACGCCTTTGAATGTTGGTAATTTGAGAAAAGCTGACAAGCACGGATTTAAAACCAATGCTAACAATGAAGTAATTGGTGGTTCAGGAAATCCGTTAGCATTAGATCCAATCTATGGTGCATATGGAGAAAATGTCATTTTGGCGAGTACAGATCCTACTACTAATATAAATAAAGCGTATGACAGGAATTTGAAATATTATGATCATTTCAAAATGTTTTTTGTTCCTACAACGAATTACAACAATTCAGTAGCTATTTCAGGCGGATCGGAAAAAAGTGATTTTAGTTTAGCGCTTTCAAATTCTGATAATGCAGGTCCTTTCAAAAATGTAGGTGGTTTAAACCGTACGAATTTAACGGCTAATCTAGGATTTGAATTAGCTAAAGGTTTAAAATTACGTTCTATCACTCAATTAGTACATACGAAAAATACGATTAATGATGGGACGGGTCGTTCAATTATTTTCTCGGTTTTCAACTCTCGTCCATTCGTGGATTATGATTTCAAGGACGCAGATGGTAATTACCCAGGTTATTTTGGTGATGCAGTCGGTGTAAATGGATATAACCCGAATGCGGTTAACTATTATACAACTACGGATTCAAAGCGAATTGATATTAACCAAAGTTTGAATTTAAACTACGAGGTTAATAAGTTCCTTTCATTGGATGCTAAATATGGTGTTAACTACCAAACAGATAAGACAAAATATACTTATTTAAACCAAACAGGAAATAAGAATATTATGGATCAACAGTATTGGTACTATAACTACAATGGTAACGATGCAACCGGTGAGATCAATAACTATGAGTACACTAGTGCTTTCCAAAACTTCTTGGCATCTGCTTATATCACGACTGATTTGCAGAAAGATTTTGGGGTAAACATTCCATTGAGAACATCTACGCAATTATCGTTTGATTACCGTAACAGAGAGACAACTTCGTATGTTTCTTATGGTATTGGATTGCCTAATTATACTCCATATAATACTTCTCACGCGGCGTCAACTTATGTAGCACGTGATTACCGTGAGCCTTTCATTACGTATGGTTATTTAGTGAATCAACGTTTTGATTATGGTACATTAGGTGGTATCTCTGGAGGTTTCCGTACAGATTACTCTTCAGCCTTTGGTGCGGCTTCCACACCACAAACTTTCCCTCGTGGAGATGCATACTTACGTGTATCTGAATTAGGTATTTTTAAGAACTCAGCGATCAGCAATACATTAGAAGATTTCAAATTGCGCGCTGCCTATGGAGAGGCGGGTATTCAGCCACGTCCATTTGATCGTTACATTACCCTAAACACAGGTGTTATTGGAGCAGGTAATGCGTTTTTCTTCCCTTTAACACAATCTAATCCAAACTTGAACGTAGAAATTTCTAAGGAATTAGAGATTGGTACGGATATCGGATTAAACTTAGGGAAAAATTCAGCTTGGTTGAATAACTTAAACTTTTCTGCTACTTATTGGAAACGGTCAACGGATAATGCGATCTTTAATGTAGATGCAATTCCATCTTCTGGTGTTGGTACTGTAAAGGATAATGCATTCTCTCTTGCTTCTAATGGTATTCAAGCTAGTTTAAATGCGCAAATTTACAAAGATGCGGATTGGACATGGAACTTTACCGTTAACTTTGGAAAGCAATCTTCAGAAATCACAGCAGTTCGTGGTGGTGCTGAAGTTGTCTTGACTTCCGCTGCTGGATCAACTGGTTATATTTTGAAAGCTGGTGAGAAAATCGGTCAATTATATGGTTACTATGGTATCCATAGCTTAGATGCAAAATTGCCAGATGGTACGGTAGCGATACCTGAAGCTGATCGTGGTTTATATACGGTTGCTAGCAATGGTTGGGTAGTTAACAAAGCAACTAAGGCTCCGTTTTTCTCTCCTAAGCGTTATGCGTTAGGGGATCCCAATCCAGATTTTAATGCTTCATTCATTACTGACCTAGCGTACAAAGGTATTATTACCTTTAACATGCAAGTTGATTTAGTACAAGGAGCCGGAATTTACAATCAAACTAAAGGTTGGATGTACCGTGATGGTATCCACTCTGATTATGCACAACCTATCACAATTGATGGTCAAACGGGTGCTTGGTCAGCCTTCTACCGTGGTGTATATGCTGCACGTTCTTTCAATGGTACTAAAAATTACTTCTATGAAGACGGTTCTTTCGCTCGTTTAAGAAACGTTTCAATTGGAGTGGATTTAGTTAGAGCTTTTGGTATCAAAGGTTTCAGAAAGCTACAATTAGTAGCCTCAGGACGTAATTTGTATACATTAACAAACTATTCTGGTATGGATCCTGAAATTTCTTCAGGGGGTAATAACTCAGCTTGGGACCGTGGTATTGATCACAATACAATGCCAAACTTGCGTTCTTACCAAGTTCAGTTAAATATTGGTTTCTAATTCAGAATTGAGAAAAAGGTATCATTTAAATTTGAAAAAAATGAAAAACATAAAAATAACCGCGCTTTCCTTTCTGCTTTTAGCTGGATCGGTTATGTCGTGTAAGGATCAATTGGATATCCAAAATCCTAATCAGCCTACGCCTGCGACGGCTGCTTCTGAGGCAGGTATTATAGCATTGGCTCAAGGTTCTGTATATAAGAATGGTTTTACTTCTGCAGGTAATAAATATTATGACGGTGTAGTAGGAGCATTTTACAATGGTATGTTAGGTATTCATGATTTAATGGGTGACGTAGTAGGCGCTGAAGCGGCTAATACCTACATGAATAACTTGTCTGCTCCAGATTTGGTCATTTTAGATAATGGTACTCAGGTAGCAAATCCGAATAGCCCGTCTACGCAGAAGGCATTATTACGGGCTGTAAATACAAATTCGCAACAAGGGGGTAACCCAGGTTTCCATGAGTGGGCGATGATGTACCAATTAAACAATGCATGTAATACGATCTTGGATGCAGTAGACAAAACTACTTTTTCGGGGGATGCAACAGCAAAGAAGAATGCGATTAAGGCATGGGCCTATACTTGGAAAGGTTTAGCCTATTCCCGTATTGGTTCTTTATACTATGCTGGTTTAATCGTAAATACACCTTCTTCAACTAACAATGTGTACGTAACGAAAGAGGCTATCATCGCGGAGGCAAATGCAAACTTTGATAAAGCAGCTACAGCTGTCAATGCATCTGGTGCGTCGGCTGATTTTACAGGGATTGTTACCGCTTTAATTCCTGATTTTTTCCAAACAGCCAAAGGAGCAGTCCCTACGGCTGGTCAATGGATTAAAAACTTGAATACGATGAAAGCGCGTAATATCTTAGTAAATACTCCTACAGCTACTATGACGGCAGCTCAATGGGATGCTATCTTATCTCTAGCGAATGCGGGTGTTGGTTCATCTGATCCCGTTTTTGCTGGTAATACGAATGCAAACGGAGATATATTTTCCGCGTCTAACTACAATGTGGCAGCTCGGGCTGTTGGTTCGAATGCATCTGGTAATACGTACAAAATTTCTGAGCGTTTGATTCAGGACTTCAATGCGGGTGATCAGCGTTTAGCTCAGAATTTCAAGTTATTTCCTGTTTGGGTTGGTAACTCTGACCGTGGTAATGCATTCAATACTCGTTATGCAATTAAGGATGGCGGAAATGGTTTAGCAGGTGTTTACACCTATGTTAACCGCACAGCTGGTAGTGCAGAAATTTTCTTATTAGGTTCCTATGAGGAAAACGAGTTAATGAAGGCTGAAGCTAAGTTGTGGAAAGGTGATGTAGCGGGTGCCGCGGCAAGTATCGACGCTGTACGTGCTTACCAAGGCGCGGGTTTAGCGCCTATTACATCCACGAATGCAGCCGTAGTGAAAGAAGAATTACGTAAAGAACGCCGTGTGGCTTTAGCTTTCCGTGGTTTATCTTTCTACGATGCACGTCGTTGGGGCGTTTTAGAAAACGGTCGCACAGGTGCGGTGGTTATTTCTAAAGATGGTTCATCTATCTCTACTAACGCAACTATTAAATATGGATATTTGGATTATTGGGATGTTCCGGACAACGAGTTAGCAAATAATCCAGCTGGCGCAGGTTCCGCACCTACTAAAAATCCAAAATAAGATTAATATTATTTTTTTTGAAAGAGGCACTGTCATGAGATGGTGCCTCTTTTTTGTTAAATTAGTTTGCATTTGTATTGGAAAACTCCTAATTTGCCAAACATATTATATTATTTTTTCATTAATTAAACTCAACAACATGAAAAAACTATTACTCCTTGGGGTATTGGTGTTAGCTGTATTCAGCACATCAATGGCTCAAACAAGGCAAGTAACCGGTAAGGTTACAGCCTCAGAGGATGGTGCAGCTCTTCCGGGAGTTAGTGTCAGCCTAAAAGGTTCATCTCGTGGTACTACCACAGCAGCAGATGGTACCTACAAAATTACAGTAGGTGATGGTGCTGCAATCACGTTCAGCTTTGTGGGTTACAAACCACAAACGGTTTCAGTAGGAAGCCAAAGTTCAATCAACGTAGTGTTAGTTTCAGATGCTTCTGAATTAAACGAAGTGGTTGTTACGGCATTAGGTCTTACACGTACTAAGAACTCGCTACCTTATGCTGCTCAGCAGGTAAAAGGGGAGGAATTAACGCGTGTTCGCTCTGGTAATGCATTCTCACAACTTTCTGGTAAGGTGTCTGGGGTGCAAATTACACAAGGTAACGCCATCGGTGGTTCTACAAACGTAGTAATCCGTGGTTCTAAGTCCTTGACAGGTAATAACCAAGCGCTATTCGTTGTAGATGGTGTACCGGTTGATAACTCGGTAACAAACTCTTCTAACCAACGTACTGGTCGTGGTGGTTATGATTATGGTAATGCAGCTGCGGATATTAACCCAGATGATATCGAGTCGATGACTGTATTAAAGGGTGCTGCGGCTACCGCTTTATATGGTTCTCGTGCTTCGAATGGTGTGATTATGATCACTTCTAAAAAAGCAAAGAAAGGTTTAGGTTTGACGATTAATACAGGTTTGTCTGTAGGAACAATTGATCGCTCTACTTTCCCTAAATACCAAAATCAATATGGTGCTGGTTATTCAGATCCATATCAAAAAGATGGTTTCTTCTATTTTGATGCAAATGGTGATGGACAAGATGATTTAGTTGTACCAACTTCTGAAGATGCTTCGTATGGTACGAAATTTGACCCTAGCTTGAAGGTTTATCATTGGGATGCATTTGATCCTGCTGGTCCTAACTACCAAAAAGCGAAACCTTGGGTTGCTGCAGCAAATACTCCAGATAAATTCTATGAGACAGCTATTTCTAACAATACAAATATCTCATTAGATGGCGCTACAGATAAGGGTACATTTAAATTAGGATTTACGCGTAATGAAGATCGTGGTACTTTGCCAAATTCTAAGGTGTCTAAAAACATCATGAACTTATCAGGTACGTATGCAATCTCCTCTAAATTAACAGCTTCTGCGGCGGCTAACTTCTCAGTTGTAGATGGTTTAGGTCGTTATGGTACAGGTTATGATGGATTGAACGTGAATCAAAACTTCCGTCAGTGGTATCAAACGAACGTAGATATCTTAGAGCAAAAAGAAGCTTATTTCCGTAATAACAAGAACGTTACATGGAACTGGTCAGATCCTTCTACGGCGGCTGGTTTGAAGCCAATCTACACAGATAACTACTATTGGACTCGTTACCAAAATTATGAGAACGATACACGTACACGTATGTTTGGTAACGCCATGTTGAATTACAAAGCCACTGATTACTTAAATGTAATGGGTCGTATCACCATGGATACTTATGATGAATTCCAAGAGGAGCGTATCGCTGTAGGTTCTACAGACGTAGCAGAGTATTCTCGTTATGATCGTCACTTCGAGGAAATCAACTATGATTTAATTACGAATTTTGACAAAAACTTAACAAAAGATTTAAACTTAAAAGCATTAGCTGGTTTAAACTTACGTAAGTCATTAAATCGTTCGATTTATGCTATCACAAATGGTGGTTTGATCGTACCTGGTTTGTATTCGATTGCTAACTCAAAAGGAACTGTTTCAGCTCCATCTGAGTCGTATAATCCACGCGAAGTGTTTGGTTTGTTCGGTGGTGCTACATTAACGTACAAAGATTTCTTAACTTTAGATGGTACAATTCGTCAGGATAAGTCTTCTACATTACCAGTAGCTAATAATGCATACTTATACTATGCTGGTTCTGCTTCTTGGTTATTCTCTCACCACATTGAAGATTTACCTTGGTTAACTTCTGGTAAGTTGCGTGCTAACTACGCTACAGTAGGTAATGATGCTCCTTGGGGATCCATCTCAAATGTATATGATCAACCAGCGCCGTTCGGTTCTACGATCTTATTCTCAGTTCCAGGAACTCAAAACAATCCAAACTTGAAGCCTGAGCAAACTATCTCTAAAGAGATTGGTTTAGAAATGGCATTCTTGCAAAATCGTTTAGGTTTTGACGCGACTTACTACCATACAAATACCTTAGATCAAATTTTACCTGCTTCTGTTACAACATCAACAGGTTATAATTCTACGTATGTAAATGCGGGTAATATTGAGAATAATGGTATTGAGTTTAGTCTTTATGGAACACCGATTAAGACAGCTGATTTCTCTTGGAATGTAAACGTAAACTTTACGCGTAACCGTAACAAAGTATTAAGCCTTTATAATGAAAGCCAAAACTTACAATTAGCTTCATTCCAAGGAGGTGTTACATTAAACGCAACAGTTGGTGAGCCTTATGGAATTTTAAAGGGTAGAACTTGGAAGACATTGAATGGCGAGAAATTAGTGAAAGCAAATGGACGTTATGATGTGACGACAACAACTACCAATATCATTGGTAATGTAAATCCTAACTGGATTGGCGGGGTTAACAACTCATTCCGTTATAAGAATGTAACATTTAGTTTCTTGATTGATGTGAAATCTGGTGGTTCTGTATTCTCATTAGACCAGTACTATGGTGCTGCTACGGGTGTATTAGAAGAGTCAGCTTTATTGAATGATAAAGGAAATCCATCTCGTAATGAAATTTCTGCTGGCGGTGGTGTAATTATGCCAGGTGTGAAAGCAGATGGTACGCCTAATGACATCCGTGTTGAAAACTGGTACGGTACGTATGGTTATGCTTACAATCCACAACACGCATTTGTGTATGATGCAAGTTATGTGAAATTACGTGAGGCTAACCTTACTTATTCTTTACCTCGTGCGCTTGTAGCGAAATTAGGTGGAATAAAAGGAGTTGATTTATCAGTGTATGGACGTAATTTGTGGTTAATCTACAAAAACATCCCTCACTCTGATCCTGAGGAGAATCTTTCTGCAGGTAACTTGCAAGGATATCAATCAGGTGCGTATCCTACGACACGTTCGATTGGATTTAACGTGAAATTGTTGTTTTAATCATCCTTAATTTGATACAGATGAAAAGAATATTTTTAGTATTTGTACCGCTTTTGTTTCTTGCATCAGCTTGTACAGAGGATCTTGCATCCTTAAACGTAGAGACTAAGAAGCCAGCAGCTATTCCTGCACCTACTTTGTTCTCGAATGCAGTTAAGTCTCTTGCAGGGAACTTAGCTACCGCTAGTGTGAACACAAATGTGTTCCGTTTTACGACCAGCCAATGGGCAATGGCCGTATACCAAGATGAGGCTCAATATGATTTCCAAACACGTGCTATTCCTAACCAATGGTGGAATGGTATGTACCGTGATGTATTAGCTGATTTACGTGAATCATCTCGTTTAATCAATGCAGATGCGTCTTTGCTTCCAAAGGAGAAAGCGAATAAATTAGCCATCTTGGATATCATGGAAGTATATACTTTCGGAATTTTAGTGAACTCTTTTGGAAACATTCCTTACACAGAGGCTTTAAATGCAGCTAAGTTGTTCCCTAAATACGATGATGCTAAAACGGTATCTGCTGATTTAATCACTCGATTAAATGCAGACATTGCGAAGTTAGATGCTTCTGCCGCTGGTTTTACTTCTAGCGAGGATGTAGTCTACAAAGGCTCAGTATCGAAGTGGGTTAAATTTGCTAACACATTGCGTATGAAATTAGCAATGATCGTAGCAGATGAAAACGCAAGTGCAGCTAAAACGGCTGTTGAGGCATCTGATGCAGGTGCTATCTCCGCGTCTTCTGATAATGGTTTATTCACTTATTTATCAGCTTCACCTAATCAAAATCCATTACATGTGGATATTGTATTAGGAGGTCGTCAAGATTATATTGCGGCGAAAGATTTAATGGACAAATTAATCGGATGGAATGATCCACGTAAATCGGCTTACTTCTCTACAAACAATGCGGGTAACTATGCGGGAGGTATTGTAGGTAAAGTGAACACGTACGTAGATTTCTCACGTGCAGGTGCAAAAGTAATTGCAGCAGATGCTCCTTACGTATTAGCAGATTACGTTGAAACTGAATTCTTACGCGCAGAAGCAAAGGAAAGAGGATTTAATGTAGCTGGTACTGCAGAGCAGCACTACAATAATGCGATCACTGCTTCTATCCTATATTGGGGTGGTTCTGCAGCGGATGCGGCGGCCTATTTAGCTCAGCCAGAAGTGGCTTACACAACGGCTGCAGGTAACTGGAAGCAAAAAATTGGTACACAAAAATGGATTGCTCTTTACAACCGCTCATACGAGACTTGGACGGAGTTACGTCGTTTAGACTATCCAGTAATCACTGCACCAGTAAATGCAAAATCTGGATTCCCTACACGTTTAACATATCCAAATACAGAGCAAACTTTAAATGGTACTTCTTACACAGCGGCTGCAGCAGCAATCGGTGGAGACGTATTAACTACGAAGTTATTCTGGGATAAAAACTAATTCTAGTTTTTAGAATAAATTTTAAAGGGCAACCCGAAAGGGTTGCCCTTTTTTTGTTTTCTTTAAAATAATCTGTATTAATCATTTTTTCATTCATCATTCACCATTTAGGACGATTTTTGTTTGGCATAAATATTTTTTATGAATATCATATAATTGTTTAATTATTATGCCCAAAACTTAAACAATATATTTGAGGTTCATAACATTATCCTTCATTTTAAAAATGTTCATTATGAAAAAAACGCTACTAGTAAGTATGGTCTTGTGGCTGACGGCAATGGTTCCATTGTTTGCACAGGACAGATCAATCACAGGAAAGGTGACCGGAGATGACGGTTCTACTTTGCCGGGGGTTAACATCGCAGTAAAAGGTACTAATAAAGGAACTAACACGGATGTGGATGGTGCTTTTAAGTTAACGGTACCTTCGAATGCCGTGTTAATTGTTAGTTCAGTGGGTTATGCTCCACAAGAAATTAAAGTTGGAAATAGAACGGTGATTAATATTTCACTTGCATCTACTTCTTCTACATTAGACGAAGTGGTTATCACGACGTTCGGAACCGCTAAGAAAGCATCCTTTACGGGTTCTTCTGCGAAGGTAAGTGCAGAGAAATTAGGCGTTAGACCGATTACCAATATTGGTCAAGCTCTAGAAGGTATTGCGCCTGGTATCACGACTACGTCGACTTCAGGTCAGCCAGGTTCCGCTCCAGCGGTGCGTATTCGTGGTTTTGGTTCGATTTCCTCTTCGAATGACCCATTATATGTAGTGGATGGTGTGCCCTACTCAGCAAGTATCGCGAATTTAAATAATGATGATATTGAGTCGATTACGGTATTGAAAGATGCGGCTTCTACTGCACTTTATGGTGCGCGTGCTGCGAATGGGGTTGTGATGGTAACCACTAAAAAGGGTACCAAAGGTAAAAATACGATCAACATTAAGTATACGAAAGGTTTTAACACGCGTGCGCTTCCTGAATATGATCGTGTTGGTGCAGCTGATTATTATCCTTTAATGTGGGAAGGTTACCGTAATAGCTTAGCTTATAGAGCTTCAAATCCTGTTGCACTAGCCACAGCAAATGCAACAGCCTCATCAGGTTTAGGTGGAATTCTTGGTACGGGATATAACGTTTATAATGTACCGTTTGCGCAACTAGTGGGTACGGATGGTAAATTAAATTCGTCTGCTCAATTAATTTATAATCCAGATGATTTAAACTGGGAAAAAGCCGTATTACGTCAGGGTATTCGTGACGAGGTTAATGCTAATTTCTCTGGTTCAAATGGAAAATCGGATTATTTTTTGTCTGTATCTTATCTGAATGATAAAGGATATCAAATTAAATCAGATTACGATCGTTTTACTGCTCGTTTAAACGTGAATTCCCAAATGAATAATTGGTTCAAAGTGGGTGCTAACATGAATACAACGGTAACGACTTCTAATCAGTCTACAGCGGATGGGGGAACTTCTTTTGTGAATCCATTCTTCTTTACACGCGGTATAGCGCCTATTTATCCCGTTTATGCTTATGATCCGGCAAGCCCTGGTTCATTCTTGACATTAGAAAATGGAAGACGTCGTTATGATTATGGTAACTTAAGTGCTTTGGGTTTATCTAACCGTCCTCAATATGGTGGTCGTCACGTAGTGGCAGAAACAGAGTTAAATGAAAACTTTTTCCGTAGAAATTTACTTGGAGGACGTGCTTATGGTGAGATTTCTTTCTTGAAAGACTTTAAATTCACTAATAGTGTAGGGGTAGATATCACGAATGCGAACTCGATCGTTTTTGGAAATCCAGAAATTGGTGACGGTGCTCCAGCGGGTCGTGCCTCTAACACATTTGAGAATATTACAAATTATAACTTATCTCAATTGTTAACCTATAATCACTCATTTGGAAAGCATAATGTGGATGCATTAGTAGGACATGAAAACTACAATTTAGTATCTAATAGCCTAGATGGTTCTCGTTCTCAGCAAATCCTAGATGGTAATTATGAGTTAATTAACTTCACAACTACAACGAACTTAACCTCTCAATACGATATCCGTCGTGTAGAAGGTTTCTTCTCTCGTTTAAACTATGATTATGATTCTAAGTACTTTGTTTCATTCTCTGCTCGTCGTGATGGTTCTTCGAAATTCTATCAAGATAAGCGTTGGGGTACATTCTACTCAGCTTCTGCAGCTTGGCGTTTAGATCAGGAGGACTTCATTAAGGAATTGACTTTTATCGATAACTTAAAATTGAGAAGTTCATGGGGCCAAACAGGTAACGATGGTGGTATCAGCAACTATGCATGGCAGCCATTGTATGCTTTAGGTTGGAACAATGCGACAGAGCCAGGTATTTTACAATCCTCTTTAGGAAGTAAATCATTAGAGTGGGAGACAAATACGGCATTCGATGTGGCCTTAGAATTCGGTTTATTTAAGAACCGCGTGTCAGGTACGATTGAATACTTTGATCGTCAGTCTACAAACTTGATTTTTGCAGTACCTCTTCCATTATCAGTAGGTATTGGTACAGAGACACGTAATATCGGTTCGATGTACAACCGTGGTATTGAGTTACAATTAGCAGGAGATTTAGTTCGTACGAAAGACTTCGTTTGGAATATTGATTTGAATGCGACAAAATTAGAGAATAAGATCACGAAGATGCCTGCTGAAAGCAAGGAAATCATCGATGGTACGAAGAAGTTAAAAGAAGGTAGCTCTTTATATGACTACTGGTTACGTGAGTACAAAGGGGTAAACCCAGAGACGGGTGTAGCGGAATACCGTGCGATCTCTTATGTAGCTTCTAACTCTCGAATTACGGCTAATGGTGATACATTAACGAATAACATTGCGAATGCACGTTATTGGTATAACGGTACTTCCATTCCTGATTTAACAGGTTCTGTGAATACCTCACTTCGTTACAAAGGTTTCACTTTATCTGCCTTGATGGTATACCAGTTAGGTGGAAAAATTTATGATGCAGCCTATGCAGGTTTAATGGGAGCGGGTTACCATAATGCGAAGCACGTGGATATCTTGAAGCGTTGGCAGAATCCTGGGGACATTACGAATGTTCCTCGTATGGATGCGGGTAGAACGGCGGATTTTGATGCTGCATCAGACCGTTGGTTAATTGATGGAAGCTTTATGAACATTCGTACGGTAACATTATCTTACCGTTTACCTAAGTCGGTGATGAATCGTTTGAAAATTGACAACGCACAGGTGTATGTGAGTGGTGAAAACTTCTTAATGTTATCACGTAGAAGTGGTATGAACGTTCAGCAGAACTTTGGAGGAACAACAAGTAATGTTTACAGTCCTGCGAAGTCATTAGTATTAGGTCTATCATTCTCTTTATAATATAGAATCATGAAAAAGAAATATTTAGGTTACTTTTCGCTTGTATTCGCATTATTACTTTCATCATGCGAGGAAGCTTATTTAGATACTACCCCTACGGCTAGTATTGATGCAGGGTCAGCTTACTCTACCACAAAGAATGCATCAGCTGCTATTAACGGTATTTACCGTTCGTTTATCGTACGTTATTTGAGTTCTCAGGGCCATTCAGGTCACCCAGCCATGATGATTATTTTAGATCATATGGGTGAGGACATGGTGATAGGAACTACAGCTGCATCGTGGCACGTAGGAGAGACACGTTGGACAGCACACCGTTCTGACGTTAACACGATGGTACAATTTCCATATGAAATGTATTACCGTATTATTGGTAATGCAAATATTGGAATTGCGAACATAGATAAAGCGGTAGGTCCGGCAGCTGATCGTAATAGATTAAAAGGTGAGGCGTTAGCTCTTCGTGCGTTTGGGTATTTTAATCTGGTTCAATTGTACGGTAAGCGTTATGATGCGACGGCTAAACCTAATTCACAATTAGGGGTACCTTTAGTATTAGAGCCTACAACAGAAGGAAAGCCACGTAATACCGTAGAAGAAGTGTATACACAAATTAATAAAGATTTAGCAGACGCTGCGGCTTTATTAACTACTTCACGTGTAAATAAATCGCACATCAATTTAAGTGTGGTAAAAGGTTTGCAAGCAAGAGTTGCATTAGTGCAACAAGATTGGGCTAACGCGGCTAAGTTTGCTGCAGAGGCACGTGCTGGTTACGCTCCAATGACGGCAACACAATACCAAGATGGATTCCAAGATTTAACAAACCCTGAGTGGATGTGGGGTTTTGATCACTTAGAAGATCAAACGGAATATTTTGGTGCTTATCACTCTTACATTTCGTGTAATTATAACTCTACGGTTATTAGAACCTATCCTAAGGTAATTAATAACCTGTTATATGCTCAGATTCCTACAACGGATATTCGTTCAAAAATGTGGGTAGAAAATCCAACTGCTGCGAACTCAATCGTTCCTCCAGGTGGTGTTCGTCCTAAATTCTTGAATCAGAAATTTAGATTGCCAGGTACGCCATCTACTTCTGCCCAAGGAGATGTTCCGTACATGCGTGCTGCTGAGATGTATTTGATTGAGGCAGAAGCTAAGGCACGTTTAAATGATGCAGCTGGAGCTTCTCAGGTATTATTTGATTTAGTTAAAACACGTGATGCAAGCTATGTAAAGTCAACTAATACGGGTGTAGCCTTGATTAATGAGATCTTATTGCAACGTCGCATTGAGCTTTGGGGTGAAGGACATCGTTTCTTAGACTTGAAGC
>VFQS010000116.1_pt1 | contig 107736 bp, 93 predicted proteins | sample 3512361 | NCBI WGS metagenome assembly VFQS01 (sample SAMN10412375, study PRJNA504923) | tailings metagenome | isolation source: Relicate 1 Philex TSF3 active mining | place: Philippines | reverse complement strand
GACATATACTTAATAGGGCCAATTGGACCATCGCTTGTAATGGCTCTAAAATCATATCCACCTTGTCTTTTGTTTTTGATGCTGCAAATGACTGATAAATGGATGATATAGATGGTGGAGTCTTAAAAGATAAGAATGAACTCATTCAATACAGGTAGAAGTGGGATTCTTATTAGTCGTCTATAAAATCTCGTCTGTCTTTTCTTTACATTCTCATTCTGAAGAGGGAAGAGGGAAGAGGGAAGAGGGAAGAGGGGTTATTATAATCCAAATGATGCCTTTGATGCATTGTATTCTGCCTGTATTTCTGCCACCGTTCTTATTCCTGAAAACACCTTCAAATATCCAAGTTGAGCGTTCATACCATATGAACCATCCGTAAAGGTTCCAATACGAAATGCTGGATTATTCGTTCCAACATTCGCTACAATTTGATTATTGGAATAGGAAGCAGTGTCTACTGGAACACCATTTCGTAAAAAGAATACAAGACGATTGGTGATATCCAAGATATATGTTAGATGTTGCCATTGATCATATACCACCGTATTATTTACACTTGATTGTGAATTTCCGGATGATCCATTACCTCCTTCATACAACATGGTTAAATTATTGGAATTCCAGTTATTCCATCCCAACTTGAAGCCAGATGGAGACTGATTTGCACCTGCGTTTGTAAGTAACCCATTAATCGATGTCTTATTTCGAGGATACACCCATGCTGAAATCGTAAATGAAGTGCCGAACTGATATTGACTAAATGATATATAATCAGACCCATTAAAATTAAATACATTTCTGGAAATGCCCGTTCCTGTCACATAAGAAACGCCTGCTGATTTTGTTCCGTTCAATGTTCCAAAAGAACCAATATTTGCCACAGTCGATCCTGAACCTGAATAACTGGAGAGATCATTTGGATCATAATACAATGTTGAGGATGGAACAGAACCTGCCTGAGGTGTAACCGATACGGTATTAGAAGCTGGACTTGAGCCAATTGCGGTATACGCTCTTACCTGAATTGTATAAGTTGTTCCATTGGTCAATCCTGTAATCTGGATGGGCGTTAATGGATCAGCAGGAGACAGAGCCAGCCATGTCGAGCCATCCAATGTATATTCATAGTTGGTAATGGGTGATCCACCCAATGTTCCATTTGTGATGTAGAGATAGACACTCTGATCTCCCAATAAAGTGGATAAAATCGTTGGAGCAGATCCTACATCCGCAGGTGTTCCTGTAATCGTATCTGATTCAGCTCCCGCTCCAATTGAATTTACCGCTCTTAGCTTGATAGAATAGGTTGTTCCATTGACCAGACCCGTAATCGTAATAGGACTTGTTGTTTGAGCAGGAGATACAGACGTGTAGGACGATCCATTATTAATAGAATATTGATAATTGGTAATTGCCGATCCGCCATTTTGACCTGCTGAAAAGGAGACAATGATCTGCTGACTTCCGGAAATGACAGACAAATTTGTAGGAGCACTAGGTGTCGTAGCAGGCGTTCCCTGAACCCCTTCTGATGGATAACTTGGACCCATTTCATTCCATGCTCTTAATAATACAGTATAAGTAGTGCTATTTGTTAAACCTGTAATGGTAATTGGGCTACTTGTTGTCTGAACTACCGTATAGGTCATACCATGATCAATCGAATAGTCGTATTGTGTAAGAGGTAAGCCTCCATCGTTCACATTTGGAATAAAAAATACAGTCAAACTTTGATCTCCTGATGCAACGGTCAGAATAGAAGGCCTTCCTGGAATGGTTCCCGCAGGAGGAAGAATATATAACGGAACACCGAATGGACCACCCTCTTCGATCGTATAATTTCCCCCTAACAACCCCTTATTATACACAGTTTGTGTTCCATCCTGATACCATGTAGCCATAGAGGCATTTCCATTTGCTGTCTGTGGATTCTGTAAGAGTGATTGTCCACGTGCCCGTTGTTCATATACATGCTTAGAGTGGTTACGATTCTGTAAACGTTCCACAATGACCCGTGAATCAAAATTTCGTGTAGACATCGTCTGTCTGATTCTATTTATGGACTGATCTTAAAACTTAATGAAACATCCATGCTCATTCGCATCCGTTTTCGATACGACTCGTTTTGGTTTATCGATCTGTTGAATCGTATATTCACATTCTTTATAGAATTTTAGACGAGTATACCATCGACGTTTATGACATTCATGTGAATCCACAATATCCAAGATATGCGGAGGGACTTTTCTTTCCTCGATTCGCTCACGAAAGATACGACCTGTAGATTGTTGAACATTCTTTCGTGGTGTGGCTAGAATAACCGTATTCAGTTTCTTTACAGAAAATGCTTCCGATGCCATTTGATAGGTGGCCAATAACATCTGACAGGATTCCGCGTTTTGATCTAGAATCGTCTGTTTCATTCCACCAATATAATATCCCACCGTAAATCCTAAAGAGGATAGAACCGAATGGGAACGGATTTTTTCATAAAACCAATCCAATTGGGAGATACGATCGCTTAGAAGCAACAAATAACGACGACGATCTTTCGCATACTCTTCAACGAGGCTCATTATTTTTTCATTACGTGGTTCATAATCTGCTACTTGGTTTAATAGTTTTGCTGTAATTGGCTCTCCCCTTCCATTTACTGGAACCTCCGCATATTCTGGATCTTCTGATGTAAACCAAATGGCTTTTACAACTGCTTCGCGATCTGGATCACGCTGTGTCTTTTTAAACACAGCATCCCCCAAGTAGGATTCAAATACAAATGACAATCCATCCTCACGATCAGGTGTAGCAGATAGACCCAGCATATAACGTGTCTGAATACGCTGTAATGCTTTACAGAAATACGATGCTCCCAAATGATGACATTCATCAAAGATGGTCATACCATACTGATCAAAGAATCCGTCTGGAAATTCCCTTTTACAAATGGTCTGAATCATTCCAATGGTAATATCATACTTCTCATGATCCATCTGGACAACATCTGCTTGTAATATACCCACACGGGCTCCTTGTAGAAATCTTTCAATCTCTGCCTTCCATTGATTCATGAGGAATTCCTTGTCTACGATAATAAGGAAACGATAACCAAGTAATTTCGCAATACGCAGTGCCATAAAGGTTTTTCCATATCCACATGGCACACAGATTAGTCCATTTCCGCCCCGGTCAATAAATTGCTCGATAATCTCCTTCTGAAAATCATGTGGCTGATAGGATTCATTCCATGATACTGTATTGGGGAGGGTTAAACCATGGGGAACAATATTCGCTTCCGGCTCTCCATACTTTTTTATACCCCAATGACGTGGGACATAAAATCGTGTTTTTGATTCAGCATAGATGGGAAAGTGAGAGACACCCTTTTGAAACTTCTCAAGAACTTTTGGCGCTACTGTTAATTCTCCTCGTAACTCCTTTTCCTCTCTATCCGATAGTGCCGATTTCTTAATCGCATAACCCTTTACCGTCATCACACGATTTAACTCTTGAATGGATACACTCATATTGGAACTATCTAGCTCATCTTAGGCATCAGGGTTTAGATCAATTTTATAATAGAGCATCAAATTGCTTTATAATATACAGCGATTGATTAGATATGCTTCAGAGTGAAGTTCCCATTCTGGTTTTCTTAGTGATCCTAATGGGCTCTGCCCCTTTTTTACCCACCTCTCTTTTGCTCATGATGGATTGGCTTGTTATTCGTGTTCTATCTGTTATCCTATTACTCTCTTTGCTCACGGTTGGACCTGTGGTAGGCATCATTGGATTTGTTACCATTGCGCTTCTGTATATGGAACGTAATCGTCGTAAAGTCCAACAAGGCCTTAAACGATGGGATGAACTCGATACGACGCCACGAAACTACGCTACCATAGAAGAAGCCAGTCAGCCTCAGAAGACAGTGCCTGTTGTTCCCTTTGATCAGCCCCGTGAAGTGGAGACCGAATATGCCCCCGAAGACGATACCATGGATATCTCTGTATTTGAACCCGTCGCTCCTACGTTGAATGAACGTGCTGTATTATCTAGCTCCTATCCTGTAGGTCATCGTTCTTCCACTTCTACTGCGAGCATGGAATCGATTTATGAACAGATGGGTGTTGGACATGTTCGTGGAGTAGAAACTGTTGCATAAGTTAATCGAATTGAACATCTTTCTTTGAAATAGAACGATCCACATAGAACGCTTTTGCCACTTCTGCTACCATAATATTCTTCTGTAAATCAATCCCCTCATCTCTCCATTTTGGTTTTGTCAAATTCAAATAATTCTCCAACGACTTGCGAGTGTATGCCGTGCGATACATTCCCGATTTGTCTACAAAATGAATGGTCACTAATGGTGGCATATGTCCCTCTTTATCCGAGAAAATGCTCTTCGAACAGCCTGATCCAAAACAGGGAAAATCATCCATTTCTTTTCGGAAATGGCAACTGTCTTTTTTCCTCAAATTGTCCTCCATGGTTGAATAAATCATACATGTTGGCTGAGTCTCTTTTAGGGGTTTTGTATAATCGGCTTGAAGTGGACCAGAGGTACAACCCTTTTGTTTCGCAGCTTTGTCTTCAAAGTAGGTTGGCATACTAGAAGGACAATGACTGGTCGCCTTTGCATCCCACTCTTTTTTCAATAGATCCGAACAATTGGGAAGGTCCTTTGTTCCCTCTCCTGTCATGGTACATTGAACAGAACCTGTACATCTTGAACCGACAACGGATCCTCCACAACATCCCGTTCTTCCATCCGATAAATAAAAGGTTTTCATATCGGATGGACAGGCAGATAGAGTCATACGATCCTCAAAACCTTCTCTGTCCTTATGTTGCTCCTTTTTATCTACAAACCCTTCTATCTCATTCCGATAGTAAGAAATACCCCATAATAATACAGCAATCAATAGAATCAGAACGAATAATTCTTCCATTCTTATTATCTATCTATATCAATTTCTATTTTGGAGTTGGATTTATTTTTACAGATACAGGTGGATCAAAGAAATAGGCATACGCACGATAGAGTAAGAAAATGAAAATGGCTCCTCCAATTGATCCACCAACAATGGCTTCTATCTGTCCAGGTGATGTTGTAGTATCCTCTTCTTTTTTCTGTGATGGATTCGTCTTGCTATCTTTCTGTGCCTTACGAATATCCTCCAATGTCACATTACCTGGTATGACTACATTTCCAGATAAATCAGTTAATTCATTAAAGGGGACACACTTGTATTGTTCTGTTGTATAACGCTTACAGGTGCTTGATGAAGTAGAACCACGAGAAGTGGATGGAGCCAACGTATTTGTCCGTTTTGGTAAAATAAAGTATTTGAAAAAGTTTTTGAATTCGCTTGAACAACTTGTAATCTGTGTGACATATAATTCACCCGCTAAAGATGCTTCGGTTGGAATCTTTTTTCCATTTTCCATACGGTATCGTAACAAAGTCTTATCAAAATTACGTAAAACCGGAGGGAACTGATAGGAAATGAGATTTCCTTGTAATCTTAGAAGCAGATCTTCATAGATTTTAGGATTCATTCGTATTCCACTTGTGAAATAAGTGATATATAATCCATATGTGCGATTTAATTGTGTATTCTTATCCACTGTTTCAAAACAGGCTTGATAGGATAAAATGGTATGATCACTGGATCCATCTTTTTTATAGAAAAAGGATTCGATCGTGGAGGTTGTCTGTTTCATGGAAGATGAGGAGGATGAAGATGAAGTGGCGCAAGAGGATGCCACTCCTTTTCCTCGATTAATTTTTCCAGAAATAACCGATGGATTCTGTGAAGCTAATAAATTGGGAATGGTGTGTTTGATATGACAGGTTCCTCCACCAAATGTGTAGGCAAGGCATTGAGTATCATCACAACATGATTTAATACATTTTGCTAAAGAGACATCCTTGATTGTCTTTTGATCTGGTCCTTCATATTCTTTTCCCGATTGATTCTCATATCCACATGTGATATCGGAATGAGTTACAATCTGAGATAAATAGTCGTCATATGATGAACCTCCTAAATAAATCGGTAGACAGAGTAAAATGGCGGCAACAGGGGAATCAATAGAGGCAGGTTTGTAGGTCAAGATACATTCTGCAACAGGTGTTTGATTCTCTGTCGGCAGTTTATAGCCTTTGTGTAGGGGAGAACAGATCTGTATATCTAATAAATTATAGCGCTTACCATTATAAAAACAGGAATCTTCCATATTTCCTTCTATCCGATTTCTTCCGAGAATAACAGGAAGAGTGGAATGTGATCGAAAGGAAAAGGACAATGGAAAATAATCGGATACACGTATGGCTTCCAGTTCTGAGGGTTGAATGGGACCGGTAAGGTGAACAATACCATGAAGACTATCGGCAGAACAAGACATCTGGATGTTTAATTCCTCTCTAGAAATTACATCTTTTTTGTTTTACTCTATTTTAGGGCAAGGGTCCAGGTGGCATCATCTTCAGATATGATCCAGAGAGGTATCGGGTGCCCATAAATCCCATGTCATAGAGTGTTTCGGCTGCTAGTCGAGCACGCCCATCATTTGGATTCGAATAGATCAAGATGGGTGTAGAACGAATTCGGTGATCGGATGGCTTTTGTCCCAGCAAAAAGGGAACCTCTTCTTTGATCGTTTCAAGCGAAATCGGAATTGAATTTGGATAAAAACCATTTTCTTCTCTTTCTCTCTGTGTTCTCAGATCAAAAATAAATGAAAAACGATGTCGTCTGGCCTGCTCTACCGAAATAGATAAACTGTCAGGATTCATAAGTGATAATGAAAATGGTCCGAAACCACTGTGAATGACAATAGCGATAATGGACAGAATGAGCAGAATGGGCAAATAACGGTATCTCATTTTCTAGAGGAGTCCTGGAATATATTTGGGACCGTCAAATCGATAAATCTCTGTCGTGCCCTCTTTCTGTAATCCACGAACATGAACACTGTCTCCATTATAAATTTCTGGACAGCCTGTATCATCCATACAATCTCTTTTATGAACTTGGACAGGAAGTGGAATTGGATTATATGTATCTGTTCGTGTATAATAATTCCAACGATCACTGCTACCAGCTGTTCTACGTCCATAGAGAGGGAGCATTTTATCCTCTACACGAATTAGTCCTACAGATTGAAATGACTCGGGAAGGCCTTTTGTAGGTTGATTAAAAGGAAGAGAAGAAAGACCACCTCTTGGTGGAAATTCGGGTCCCGCCATCCAATCTCTTAATGGCTGTGGAGCACGATCATATCGTGAATCACCACCTGGTTGAACAGATATATTTACAGGAGAAGAGGCTGGTACAGAAGAGGAAGATGGGATAGAAGAAGATGATGGGTGAGCGGATACTGTAATTCCCATTGCTACAAATACAGCAAAGACAGATAATAAAATACAGACGGTTGTAATCAATCCTGCTGAAATACAGAATACACCAGGTGGACAGGAAGAACGAAATCGTGCCATGAAGTATCTAACCATTGTCATTATAAAATTGAATGGATTAGTGAAGTGACAGAAAATAGGAAATACTCTACAGATTTCATTATGACACGATATTCTTTGGAGGAATATGACTGGAGTGCCGATTCATCGGATACTCAAAAGGAGAAGAAAATGGTGACAGTATACATTCAGCTGTTGTCGGGTGATATGCTCTCTGTCCAACACCCTTCTTGGAAATCTCTGTATTCTTTGAAACAAGCATTACATGAATATTGTTCTGTATGGAAACCGCATTTGATTCATTTCTATCAAAAGGATTCAAATGAGGAATGGAAAGAATGCTCCTCTATATCATGTGATGTAAAAGAAGGCGATCATTTCTACTTATTTGTGGATGATGCTAGGACATCATGTTAGGGTAATATGAAAATTTATAGTTTGACGGGTCCACCATTACCGAACATTCCAGAAAACGTCTGTAATAACTCCTTTCCATCGGCCAAAACAGGGCGCATTTGGTTCAACATACTCATTAGCCCCTTCTGTGTCTCCAATAATTTTTTTGTATCGGATGTCATGGAAGAAATGGTATTTGGATCCAATGAGTTCATGGCTTTCATTACCGTTTGTCCAACATCCAGTTTTGGACCCTCTGCATGTTCTGAAGGCATTTTGCCCAACTTAAAGAGCTCATTGGTGGCAGATTGAAACTCTTCTTTTTCGATGTCTTTTTCTGGATGAGCGGAGGTTGTTTCTGTTACTTTCTTTGAATCGACTTGATCTTTGGTGTTCGCGGAGGCAGATGAACTAGAAGAAGACGCACCATCTTTTGGAACATCGGGTTGAACATCTTCAAATCCTTCCACGGATGAGGAATAGACACCTGTTGGCTCTGACTTTTTAAGCGAACCAATGCGCTGAATGATTTGTTGGGATGAATCTTGGAAACCCTCCTTTCCTTTCTCTGTCTTCTTATCCTCAAATGGCTCCAAACGGATCAAATACTTTCTCAATACCCAAGTATATAGCAATGCTACTAATACTGTAGCAGCGGTCACTAATGGAAAGGAATCTAGAACACCCATTAGGACAAGACATATGGCGGAAGAGAAGAGTAATCCTGTTAGACCTGAATAGAGAAGTGTATACAAAGCAGTAATCGCTAATAAGGCGATACATGCGTAAAACATAGATGGTTCACCAAATCTCATTCTATTCTATCTGATAACGAGGAAACAATCAAATCATGAGCGGAACAAGTATTTTCTGTATAAACCAAAAAAGAAATCCACCGAATGCCGACTTTACAACCAATCCGACCGTAGTTAAATCTCCACCAATGCGAAGCAACGAAGGGAGATAATGTCCGATTAATACATTCAATGCGGGTAAACTGACCAAGAAGATAATGATTGCCACAATTAACGGTTGTTTGATTTGAGAAATCACTTCTGCGTATAAATTGCCCTGAGAAGGGAGTAACGTGGGATATCCTGCTGGCGGAGTCTGTTGAACATTCGCATAGGGAGATCCGTTATATCCCATTCCATTGGAGGAGTGCATTACATTCGCAAAATCAGCTGGGCTAGGATAATCTTTTCCAATCAAATGTGCGGTAGAAGTGGCAGGATCCATGGTATGTGGATACATTGTATTTGGATTTGGAGAAGAGATCATACGATTACCATGTCCAGCTGGAGGTGGTGGAGCATGCATAACCGGGTTTTGTTGGCTCGGAACATTCATATCGGCCAGAATCTTATTCACGAAATCATCATCCTGATTAAATACCGGAGTCTTGCTGTCAAGATTTGATAATAATGTGCCAGCGGTTGCCATTTTCTCTGAAACAGTGAAGAAATCCTTTGGCATCATTGAATCACATACGCGGAATAGGTGAGACCCGTCTCTGGAACGCATCCGATGAACAGGATCGGAAAGCCTCTATAGCCCCTGATTCTGGACACTTCACAATCTTTGTCTTAAATTCATAGCACTTGTCAGCTAAACGATAGACATACTTGTCAAAATCCTTTTCCAAAGGTGGCTTTGCCACCTGACACTCCTTTCCAGAACACATCGGACGAAGCAGACAAATCAAGCCAACACCCAATATGAAACTGAAGAAATAATTGAACTTCTCATCTTGTAATATGGAATTAATTTTCATCGAAATGGAATCTTTCTATCTCTATCTTGGCTTATCTCTTCCCGCCTAGCTGTTCTATTTTCTATCCATGATTAGAACGATGCTCAATCATATTCGTATTTATCCGCTCCTTCTTGGTCTTGTTATTGGTATTATCGGTATTCTCTTCATTAAACCTGAACAGATTATATCTTACACTTATCCCATTCCAGAAAAAGCGAAAGATATTATTTACAAAGATCGTAACGATATGTGTTATCAATATATCCCACGAGAAGTAAATTGCGATCAACATGAATCTAGTTTGAAACCCTTTCCATTGAGTCTATAATCTCCCCTTGCGGTTTATTCCACTTCAGGCTTCTTTAGAGGTCGCTTTATCTTTGCTGGAATACTTGTCTGAGTGACAGAAGTGGATGGCTGGATAGATGGTTCTGCAAGTTGGGGCACAGAGGAAGAAGATACAGAAGCAGGAGCGACAGAGGAAGAAGAGGCAGAGGCAGAGGAAGGAGGGACAGAAGCAGGAGGAACTGAGGAAGAAGAGGAGTTAGCAACCGGTTTAGACAGAGGACGTTTGGTAGACAGTCGTTTCTTTGGCTGCTCCTTCATTTTCTCGTCTAATTCTTTTTTAAGAGTTGACCGAATCTCCATTAATACCGTTCCTAATAGATTTTGACCCTTCCAATGAATTGGATTCTTGGCATGAAGATGATCCAATGAAATTCCGATACCCAAAAGTGTATCATTCGGTTGATAGGCTCCGAGTGTAGCATTCTGTGTCGCCAATAAACGCTCTTGAAGTTCAGGATATTGACGAAATTTAGCAGATTGAACCTCATATAAAATACGCTTGGTTGCCTCTGCCCACTCTTGTTCCGATGCTTTTACATCATCCATTTGATAGGATACCTCATCAGGTGTTTCTGCTGACATAATGACTCTAAACTTCTCATCATCCTTAAAAGTCTTTGCTAACTCTGCTGCTAATGCTTGTTTCGCACAATGATAGGTAGCCGAACGAATGGTGATTTGAACTGGCCAATCCAATGCCATAAATCCATATTCATTTGTATCGGAATCTTCAAATAAAATGACAGGACCCGTTAACTCTTTACGAATCTCTGACATTGACTTTAGAGGCTCCTTTACAGGAGCAATCCCCTCACGAACATATAATTTCTGTAAAGCAAATGGACTTGTTTTCATCACTCCAATTGGATATGGTAATTTACGTATTTCATTGGGTTGATCAAACAGTAGACGTCGTATTTCAATACCTTCTTCTCTGCTAACATAACGAAGTGGATAACGAACATACTGTAATTGATGATCTGCCTCTATGACTTCACGTGTATATTGTAAAATCTTTTGATCAGAACGATCTTGACGTTGATGTTCATCATGTAATTTTTCAAATGCATCATCATAGGCTTTCATTGCTATCGCAATCTGCTCTTGCCTCTCCTTCTCCATCACATCCACCTCTTCCAATGATAACGGACGATATGACGGAATGGTTAGTGTTTGTTGAACTTCGCCTTGTTTATTCTTTGTTACCAAGTTTCCATCCTCATCATAAATATGAAAAGCTCCAATTCCCCCCTTATAACCTTTTGCCAACAATTCCTTATGACGATAGGTATAAAATGCCTTGAAATCTTCCGATGACATATCCTACTATCATACCATTATATCCTTTTTCTTTATTCTAAACGGTGTGAAAGAAGAGGAATGAAATAATCTGTGATGCTGATTAGTAATGTCCAGTTCCGATCAATTAAATTCTGTGGATTCTATGAGCTATGGAATTCCAACTGCCGTGATTGTATTTCTTTTTATTTTTATGATCTTTCAATGGGAATATATCATGCCATCCTTCCGTATATTATTATATATTGGCGTTCCTGTGATGATTTATTTTCTCACCGCAATTGTGACATTACTTGCCCAGTATTCGGGATGTTCCACCCTTCGTATCAAAGATGTATTCCTATATAGCACTCCAAGTATTATATTTTCATACATTGCTTTATTAATCTCCTATTTCTCTGTCTGCCGTATACCTATTGGATCGGTGATCGCTCCTCTTTTTATTCAGACTCCGTCATCTGATCCGGCAAATCCTGCCTCTTGTTGTGGTCAACGTATTACTCTCGAAACAATCGAGAAAACACAACCTATGGTAAAGGGATTTTCTTATGGATTTTATATGTTTTTTTCCTCTTTGTTTGGAATCCTTGTTAGCACTGGATTTGCCTCTATTTGTTAATCTGTCTGATCTGTCTGATCATGAAACAATACATTCGGAGCCTCTGGACCTAGGTAAATATATTTCGGAATACCTTTCTTTGCCGTTTCATTCATATCCAAAATATAGTATCCCTTTTTCATTTCATTCACATGATTTGGACGTTTCTTTATTGATGACGACAATGCTTTCGTAGAAACATTTTCAGGTTGAATCGCTTCATTGGTTACAACGATATCCTCCGATTCAGAAGAATCCGATAAATCCATTGATAAAGAGGTGTGACGAGTTGAATTTGACGTTAAACTAAGAACAATTAAGTAAGACAACATGGCCCATAGAATGGTAAATAACCAAAAAGGCATCCATGTATAGCGTTCTTGATTTCTACCTAGACCAAATTCTTTCCATTCTCCGTCTTTATTAAACATCAAGTCTGGCTTGAAATACAATACGGTGGATACACCTGCCAAATAGAGCAAGCCAGAATAAATCAATCGTCTCATAGAAGTGCTATTCTTCTTGTTCTTCATAGAAAAAATAAGATTAATCATCGTCTCCATGTTGAGCAAAATCATATCCTCCATCTCTCTCCGAATCCATATCCGAAAAGACAGGTAGACCAAATTCGTCGTATTCTCTTCCAGAAGGAGGTAGATTTTCACCCGTAGAAACACCCTCAAAGTCAATCATACCTGCATCCAAACGACGCAGACGCTCTTGATCATAATACTCCTTATCATATGCCCAAATCAATTTGGTTCCACCCACTGCCCATTTACCCAATCCAAGCTTCTTGTTCATTTTCTCAATGGCTCTCTCCTCATCCGTTAACTTATCAAACTCTTTGATCACATGAACACGTTCCATTTCCTCTTTTACCGCAATCATGTAACGAATACGATCATCATCATATGACAGTTTCTCACGATTATATTTGCTAATAGAAGTTAAAATCATCTGTAACAAGAAATCAATCGATGGATTTGAGATTTCCTTTACTGCGCTCATAATTACGGCATCCGCAGGAATATGATAAGAATCTAACATCATACCCAATGGACCAAAAAAGAGAACACGTTGAATATATTCCAATGATGTTTGACGACCTGGAAAACGAATCGCACGAATACGTTCTTTATAGGTCATAATTTCACCCATCTGTTGAGAATAATAACGTAATTTCGCACGAGCCAAATCATATTGTGAATTCGTTGTCCAATCCTCAGGAATCTTTGATAAATCTCTCAGATGGGCATCCATCATTCCTTTTAAATCTGTCGCATGCTGATCCGACAAGTCAATTCGTAGTTCAACGGGAATAAATAGTGAATCCCGATCAAATCCTGATAAAATACGATAAAATGGCACGCTAAAATACGATTGAAGGATCTGGAAGAAATTGTTCCATGGTAATCTTACAATCTCTTCCATGATCTCCATATATTTTTTGGAAACACGTGACTGAATACGATCCTGATAAAATCTTCCAACGTCAGACATCGTTCCCATCGCCAACGCAATATCACTCTTCAACTCCTCAGGCGAAGCATTGTGATTGAGACGTTTAAATTCACGAATCGTTTCTTCCATTACAGTGGACCACTGTTCAATGGGAGGTGGCTGAATAGAACCAAAGTCTGTCATGAGTTCTGTAAATCCAACAGGGACGGGTAATGATTCAGGTGATACTTCATATACAGTATGAATGGTATCCAATAATGTTGTAAAAGATTCAGTATCAATGGATACCTCCTGTGTGATCAATGCTGGTTTTCCATCTACTTCTGCATCCATGATTTTAGGATGCTGTGGGAATTGGAATCCACACCATAAACAACGATGTGTCAAATTGACCTCATGAGGATGACCCACTCGTGAACCCTTGAAACAATATTTTAGAAATACACGATAAAACAGATCCTTATCTGCTTCTGCCACTGCTGAGCCCTGTTCGCGAGGCATAAAATGCGTAACCAGTGCGGAACCCTGTAGAAAAGGGCTCCATCGACGAGACTGTAATTCAGGTAAATCGGATACATCTTTCCATTTGTCTTGTGGAGCTTCTAAGGATGACACACAGCAAGTTGTCTCTAAAAAGGGTGAACCATAAATAACCTCCTTTGAGTCATTCGCAATTTGATGCGCACGACGAATCCATAACTTCACAAGCGCCTGTTGATTTCCCATCTTCTCCGCAATTTCAGGCGTGATCGCATTTTCAGCCGCTTCCGCCACAGTAGCACCCTTCAATTCAGGTAAAAAGGTAGGAAATACCATATCACGAGGAATATTGTCTCCTGTTGTCTCCTTACCCATCACCTCCTCCATGTAACGACGCTTCTCCGCCAAATCTGCTTGGATCATCGGATCCTCCATGATCTTTGGAAACAGTAAGACCATGTAATATACTGCGGCATTCATGCGTTTTACATCATCCTTTTCATTGTTATATCCAGTAGCACTCCAAGGTTTCTCTTTTAGACGTGTAGATGCCACCGCACAAGACAGATACTGTATTCCATTACGCTTTGTAAAATCAGTATCAAGTGGATATCCATCAAAGGTGGGGGTTTTACACGCCTGTAGACGATAACGAACCACATAATCGGGCTTTTTAGTCTGTATATCAATCAATAGAAAGATAGAACAGAACGCAATAAAATGACGAGCATGAAAGACGTCATAATCCAATTTTGGTTTGCCTTTTGCGTAACTTTCTCTGGACTGTAATTTTGACAGAAATCTCATGGTTCGCTCCACAATTGTCTTGTAACTCTCTTGATCCAAAAAGACGCCGACTTTTTCCGATAAAATACGAACCACATTCGCACACTGTCTTTCATCCGCCGTCATCTTCCATTGAATTGGGTTCACTTGTTCAATAGGGGCACTAATCAATTCATCGATCTCCTCCTCTAATAGAGCATCTTCATCCACTAATTGAGCACGACCTGAAATAGGACGACCATCGTCATCGTATTCCATATTATTGTCAAAATCCAAATCGCGAATGGATTGGCCACAATTACGACAGATATATTTTCCTTGGAATTGACCACCTGAACATTTCAATATAATTTCCTTCTCAATGGTGTCTTTCTCTCTTGGATGTAAATATGCCTGTAATTGAAGACGTTCATGAATACAGAGAAATTGTTCTTTACAGACATTACAATGAAACCAGTTCTCTTTTCGTTCACCTTGATATCGTTTAAAAACTTTGGTAAGTTCATAGAACCGATCAGAATCTTCTGTCAATCGTCTAACACTTACCATATCCGCCACATGTTGACATTTATTCGCTTTTGGACGCTGTCCAGCATCTTTTTCCATTTGACGCAACATGCTCTGTATTTTGAGTATTTCTAGATATTGATGATTGGATACACGACGACTCTCTTCAGCAATCAATAGGGGATTTTTACCGGCTGTTAACTGAAATAAATTATCAAATCGTTTGGTAAGATAGAGAATCTTTCCAATATCTGAATCGGGCATGGTTGGGTTAAATTTTTGATATTCTTCCAATGTTTGTGTTAGTAGATCTTGGTAATGAATATCGCTCCACATACTAGCTTCTGGGAGAAGTAGATTGGCTTCTGGAACTTTCTGTTCCATTCCCGAAATAGCAGTGCGTAACTTAGAAATGACAGATTTAACTTGAGATTGATGTAGAAACATTTTTCGTTTCAGGACTTTTGCTAGATCTTTATACAATTCATATTGATCTAATCCATAATGAACGAGCGTTTGATAAAAATCAGCCCATCCTAGTGCTGGAATATTCAGACCTGCAATATAGTCTGTCAAAGAAATATCACCCAAGGTGTCACCATCCAGTTTTACCAATAGGATATCTTTGGATGAACCGTCATCTTCAATAGGATCACCCAGTTCACGAAAGATATCCTTCATGAGTTTTATGGGCATATGACTACGACCACTATCCATGACCAATTCATAGGATAGTTTCTTTGCCATATAAGGTATCATTCGTTGTGGAAAGAGCAAAAAAGCAATAAGAGGAGCTCTATCCGATAAATGTAACACCTCTTTGCGACGCTCACTTCCCTTACGATAAGTAGTTGATAACGCACGCTCTATTCCAAAGGGGATATAATCTAAAATAGGTGGCGAAGATGCCATTAATCCGCGAACGGTATCCATTAAGTTGTAACTTTTTGCGGTGTCTTCTTCGGTGGATGGAATTTCAGAACGAAAGAACTCTGTGTCTGTGGAGGCTATCCACATAGGTTGAAGATGTTGATCTGAACTCCATGGACGATAGGAACGAGCAAACTCCTGTTGTTGGAGCCATTCACGAACGATTGATTTTTTACCCACAGAAGATGAAACAATAGGACTCTTATTTTCAATCATTTGTATCATTTCTGCCTCAAAATCTGCAAGAGCAATTTGATCATCTGCCTCTTCTGGCTCTATATCATCCTCTGAGGTCGTATAAATCTTCTTTTTAACTTGAAGGACGGGTCGGCCCATTGGAAGAGGAGTATTAGAGATGAGTTCAGCTAATGTCTTAACCGATACAGCCTTTTCTCCTCGTATCACTCCTTCTTCATCATATTCAATAATGGATTTATTCAGATGATAGAGCGTTTCTACTAAAATTCGAATACGACGCATAGCATTTTGATCTTTTTGTAAAGATGGATCCAATGAATTGATAAAATCATTGAGAGCATCTACTTTCTGTAAATGATCAGGAATACGCTGTTCATAAGAAGCGGCTTCACGATAAATAACCGGTTTTACAATTTCTACTTTATCCAACATGACAATTCGTTTTAAAATCGACTGTTCGGCATTATTTTCTACTTCCACTTCTTCCTCTTCCTCCATTAATTCATCCTCTTGTTGAATGGACGATACATTACTTTCCGAGTTAGATTCATTTGATGAATCTTGAGGGACAAATTCACGAATATTAAGAATACGAATCCCCTCTTCAGGTGGAATACCAATAAAACCAAATATAATCTCTCTCTCCGATTCGGGATCGTTTAGTTCATGAATCGTAATAGAATCCTTTTCTGTATCAACGGCTTTGATCCTAAAGCTTTTGCTTATACTTCCATTCTCCTCAATGGCATCGATCACTTGGCCCACACGAAAATCTTGTTGTTCTACAAAGGCGGCAAGTGTGCGTTTTTCGATAATGTAAATGGCGGTGACTCCATCTTCATCTTTATAGATTTCTCCTTCATCTTCATCCTGTTCCAATTCAAAATCGTGAAGCGTATCGGATACACCTTCGGGTTTCACTCGGAGAAGTTCTAAACTACGATAGTATACGATTCCGCGCGTTTGACCATGATATTTGTTTGATTCCACAATAATGTAATCACCCAGTTGAACAAACAACATTTCATCCGTATCTCCCGCAATGTCTTCATTTTCACTGGAGGCAATTTGGACGGAGGAGTCAATGATTTCTACACCATTCTCATTGATATCATCATCTATCTGAATAGGTTCTGATTCCTCTATCTCTTGATCATTCTCTACAGCATATGTTTCTTCTGGCAGAATACTTGCGTCTGGACGATTCATCCTCCCTATCCTGCTATGGAGATTCTATTACTACTCTCCATCACTCATTATTGGACATGATCTATCCATCCAAATCTTCATATAAAGCCCTATAATGGTGTAGTCAGCCAGAATGTCATTGACAATTGAAGTATCCGTATTCAAGGAATTAACGGTAAAATATCCCACATGGGAATTATTTCAAAAATGGCTAGAGTCGGAAGAGGGTGGTTTCTTACGCATTATTGATTCAGGAGAACATCGATGTATTATTCGTTACGACAAGTCATCATCCATATTAAATCTACCACATGTCAGGTGGTTTCGTTCAGTGATTTGGGATAAAGTGAATCATTGTCCAATTTCAGTGGCTCCTGCGCGTGTGTCATCTGGACCCTGTCCATTCAGTGGAGGTGAAGATGGAAATAAGAATGGAGTGGTATGGGAGGAGTATGTAGATGGATTTATGATTCAGTGTTACTATGGGAAAGGAGACATGGAAATGGGAATAGCAACACGATCCAAGCGTGATGCATCCGGAACATTTTACTCGGCTAAGTCATTTCGAACACTTTTCATGGAAGCATCTGGTGGAGTTCTTCCTATAGTGGAAAAGCCAGATGAAGCTTCAGGAGAGTGTGGGCGTTATCATAGTTATGTGGTCCAACATCCCGAACATCGTATGGTAACTCCCATTTATGAGCCTTGTGTGATATTGGTTCAATCAGGAATAGTGTATCAAGATGGTAGAATCGTTATTCGTGATCATTATCCTTCGTTGGCAAATCGTATTTTGTCGGAAGTGGAAAAAAAATCATTGTATATGGATTCAATGGATTGGGTAAAAGAAGTATTTATAGCGAAACCATGGACATTTCATGGATTGGTAGCAAAGGATCAAAAAGGTGGGCGATGGAAATTTTGTTCCGATAAATATACTGCGATTCAAACCCTTCGAGGGAATGAGGCTACCGTATATGAACGTTATGCCCGCATTTTTACCCAGAATCTAAGTGGAACCTATTTGGAATATTATCCAGAAGAAACAGCCTTGTTCTCTCTTTGTTCTGTCTTTATCCAGCATATTATTCATGTATTATATAGCAGTTATTGTAATGTTTTTATTTATAAGAATTCAACCTTTGATAAGGTTGATAAGATGTTTCATTCCCATCTGTATGCCATACATGGGGTCTATTTGAGTAAATTACGCCCATCTAAACTACATATGACTCCACAAGAGATTCGTCAGTATCTGTCTCAATTACCTCCAGCGCGTATTGCCTTTTTAATAAGAAAGCAACAGGATGCCTATCACTCTCTACAGGCCCATAATTCAACTTAAAACCTGCTGAGTATGAATTGAACACAAGCATCATGACATCATATGCAATTGGTATTGATCTAGGAACGACGTATAGCTGTGTGGCCGTTTGGCAGAATGATCGTGTAGAGGTGATTGCGAATGAGCATGGTAATCGAACGACACCGTCGTATGTGGCATTTCAGGGTGAGGAGCGTTTGATTGGCGATTCGGCAAAGAATCAGGCATCCGCCAATCCACTAAACACCGTATTTGATGCGAAGCGCTTGATGGGTCGTAAATTCAGTGATTCAGTCGTTCAACAGGATCTGGGTCATTGGCCTTTTACCGTAAAGGAGGGGAAAGAGGGTGGTGCGACGGTAGAAGTGGAGGTCAAGGGTGAGAGAAAGACCTTTTTGCCAGAGGAGATTTCTGCGATGATTCTGTCCAAAATGAAGCAGACGGCAGAGGCGTATTTGGGTCAGGAGGTGAAGGATGCGGTGGTGACGGTTCCTGCCTATTTTAATGATTCTCAGCGTCAGGCGACCAAGGATGCGGGTGTGATTGCTGGTTTGAATGTGCTGCGAATTATTAATGAACCGACTGCTGCGGCATTGGCGTATGGATTGGATAAGAAGGGTGCGGGTGAACAGAATATTGTGGTGTTTGACATTGGAGGTGGAACGCACGATGTATCATTAATTACTATTGATGATGGTGTATTTGAAGTAAAGGCTACGTCGGGTGACGGCCATTTAGGAGGCGAAGATTTTGACAATGTTTTAGTAGATTACTGTGTTACCGAGTTTGAGAGAAAAAATAAATCATTGGTGGGTCAAGCCAAACAAAACGCACGAGCGCTTCGTCGATTGCGAACTTCTTGTGAGCGTGCGAAGCGCGCTCTATCTTCTTCTACACAGGCCATTGTGGAGGTAGATGCCTTTGTAGAGGGTGTTGATCTGAATGTGACTGTGACTCGTGCGCGATTTGAGTCATTGTGCGAGGCACTATTTAGAAAGACGATTGTTCCATTGGAGCAGGTATTGCGAGATGCGAATATGTCAAAGACAGATATTCATGAGGTTGTGATGGTAGGTGGTTCCACTCGTGTTCCAAAGATTCGTGAGATGGTTTCCTCCTTTTTTCATGGAAAGCGTTTGAATGATTCGGTTCATCCAGATGAAGCAGTGGCATATGGTGCAGCGATTCAAGCGCATATTTTGACCAATGGAAAGAATGGTCAGGATCGCACCTCCGATCTGATTTTGTTGGATGTGACGCCTCTTTCGCTGGGTCTGGAGACAGCAGGTGGTATTATGACTCCATTGATTAAACGAAATACTACGATTCCAACGAAGAAGTCACAGACGTTTTCAACGTATTCGGATAATCAGCCTGGTGTATTGATTCAAGTCTTTGAGGGAGAGCGTCAATTTACTCGGGATTGTCATTCATTGGGAACATTCAAGTTGGAGGGTATTCCACCTATGCCTCGTGGTGTTCCACAGATTGAGGTGTCATTCGATGTGGATGCAAATGGTATTTTGAATGTATCCGCAATGGAGAAATCAACGGGTAAATCCAATAAGATTACCATTACGAATGACAAGGGCCGATTGAATAAGGATGATATTGAGCGTTTGGTGAAAGAAGCAGAGAAGTATGCAGAAGAGGACAAGAAGCGTATGGAGCGTGTAGAGGCAAAGAATCAATTGGAGACGTATCTGTATAATACTCGTAATGCGATTCAAGAAGAGAAGGTGAAAGAGTCATTGGGAGAGTCAACCGTGAAGGAGGTATCCGAATGGGTAACGGAGGGATTGGCGTGGTTGGAGGAGCATCCGGATGAGTCAAAGGAGACTTACGAAGAGAAGAAGAAGGTGTATGAGGACAAGATTCGTCCGATTATGACCAAATTATATGAATCATCGGGTATCCCATCACAGCAAGCGGCTCAAGGTCAAGGTCCAGATGTAGAAGAAGTAGATTAAAGGAATGGATTGAATGTAGAGATAATCATGAACTTTGATTGGGTAAAAGTTCCAAAATCAAAAGAAGAGGAAAAGGAGCAGTTTGATACGCTGTATCAATTCCTATCTAAATTATCCAATAAAGGCAATCAGGATTCTACTCCATCCTCTGTTTCTACTCCTTCTGTATCTCTTCCTGTTCCTGTCTCTGCTACATCAGGAATGGATGAATTTATGAGGCTAAAAATGGATTTGCTGTCTAATTTTCAGTCAATGGGAGTGGGGATTACACCATTGGAAACATGTAAGGGATGTGATCGGTCATTTTATTCTAAGACAGAGTTGGACAGACATTGGGAACAATCTGGGGCTTGTGCGGAATGGGTGAGACGTGAATTACAGGTAACAGAACGTTCCAATATGCCATTCTTTTCTTTTATTGATCAAGGTCTGTCTTCTTTGTTGATTTCAGACCAATCTGTGTCCTATTGTATTTTTTGTAAAAAACAGGTGAATCACAGAAAGGCACATGAGAAGCATCTTCAGCAGTCTATGATTTGTAATCGTTTGGCACACGATTCTTTTCAAAAATGGATGTGTATGAAATAATATAAAATCAAATACATCATAGTATTAACAATGATCTATTTGATTATTACGGTATCGTTACAGAATAAACATTTATCCCATCCAAATTATTATGAGGATCGTATGACACGGTATCGATATGCGATTGAATCCTCTTTAAAATGGGTAACAGAAGACATTCAGCCAGTCATTGTAGAAAATAATGGACAGAAGGGTACATTTCTGGAAGATATTATATGGAGGGGAAATACTGTGCCTGTTGTATATACGTCTAATAATGTAGGAAATTGGCGTAATAAGGGAGTAAACGAATTATTGGATATACAGGATGTGATTCATCGAATGGGAATAAAAGGATCTGATATTATCATCAAATTAACAGGTCGTTACCGTTTACTATCCGCACAGTTTTTGGATCATGTGAAAAAGACAGAGGCGAAATTCGATCTTTGGATGAAGTTTTACAATGTATCTACCATGGAATATGATCAAAACGACTGTATTCTTGGACTATATGCTGTTCGTGCTCAATCTATAGAATGGATGTCTTATTTTTGGTTAAATCTATTTGATTCTCCTGAAAAAGGAGTGGCCAAATACATGAACCAGTCTGTTTCACGGATCTATCCTATCAATCATCTTGATCTAGAATGTCTTTTTTCTGAGAATGGGAGAATTCTTGAAGTTTAATATTTTGAGATAATTCTGAAACAAAAGATATATCCGCATGTTATACAAACAGGATGTCTAATCTATGTCCTCTTTTACTCGGAATACTTATAAAAGTATACGATGATATTGTGGACATGAAATTATCAGATAATCCAACTATGATCCATACTATACAGTCATGTATTATTACGTTAATTACAATGGTTGGATATCAGGATTTTTATATATCATTATCGTATTTTATAATTGGATTATTCTGCACAGGAATGGATCACCCGTTTTGGAGATCTGGACAATATGTTCTCTTTGTTCTTTTTTTAATCGCCACACCCTTTTCCGACCATGTTACCATCAATGGCATTGGTTTGACGATTGCTGTTCTTCTATCATTTATGTATGGTCAATATGTGGAACATCTTCATTTTCCAGAAGAATACAGTTGGGAGAAATTGCTATCTCGGATCATGTTTGTTATCCTCTTATTTTTTGTATTATGGTTCATTTATCCATACTTTCATGATGGGTCTATCATACGTATAGAGAAAGCTCTCTATTTTCTAATAGGATATAATCTAACAAGTATTATCATTCAATTCTATCATTTGATTCAGACGCTAGACATCTATCAACCTATACGGATTATACAGGATGAAATGGGAATGAAAAAGAGCAAATAAGAAATAAATTGTAAAAATAATAAATGAATAGGATAATATAAGAATGTTATATTATCCTATCTTTTTTGGAGTCCTGTCTAAATTATATGATGATATTTTGGATATGGGTCTGTCTAAAGATACTACTGTGATTCATTTGCTTCAATCTCTTATTATTGTATTTTTAACATTGACATCATACCGCGATTTTTATTTTTCCTTTTCGTTTTTATTTATCAGTATGTTTTGTGTGGGGATTGATCATCCTTTCTGGAAATCTTTTCTACCTGTTATGATCCTTTTATTCATCGCATCGATTCCCTATCGTGAAGAGGTATCATTTAAAAATATTGGAATTGCGGTGGCAGCGACAATTACCTTTTTAATCAGTGCCTATATGGAAGATATCTATTTTCCTGAAGAATACAGTTGGAAGAAATTAGTAGCACGTGGATTGATTGCCTCATGTTGTCTCTTAGCGACCTATTTTGTAGATATTTTTATACCATCATGTGGAGTGGAATCCACTAAAAAAGTATATTATATTGTATTTGGATATTTCATAACGAGTGTATTTATACAGTTTTATTATTTACTTACAGAAGCGGATGCCGCTGTTGCCGCGCGGTCAGAAGGCGCAGTGACCGGTCGTGACATACGACGACCCTTAGGAGCAGTGGAAGTAGTAGAAGCAGTAGAAGGAACCAGAGTAGAAGCGGCTAAAGAGACATCTTCAGGCACGACTGCTCCTGTGGCTCTCAACCAAGCATAACGTAGAGATTTGAACAACGCAATACATCCTCGTGCTGCCGCAGCAATTGCTGCTCTTGCGGTGCTCTCTTCACCATCTTCTACACCAATACGAAGAACCATTTCATCACGAAGTGGATGAGGAACGGAAAATCCAGCAAATTGAATCTTGGGTTTGGCATTTCCTTCAATATGATGTTGAACCAACCATGTTTGTAGCAAATTACCCAATGTATGATCATGTCCACGAAATAGAAAGTCATAACCGATCATTCGACAATTCGCATTGCTGATTGTAATCTCAGATGGCAAAGGACCTTTGTCTAGATTGACATACAATCCACACATATTTTCACCAACTTCACAGGCACGTTTTACAATATAATCTACCGATAAAACGCCTACTGATTCAATCGTGAAATCATAACTATAGGGCTCACCTTTTTCATCGATTTTATAGCAACGTTTGATTTGCATCGTATTGAATTCACGTTCCAATTCCGCATATCGTTCTGATCCCTTCTCCACGGCACTGGCTTTTTTCGCATGAATCATCCATGATTCAAACATTTCACGGATACGTTCTGGATTGTTATCCAGTGAGTATTCATATGAACACTGTGATACAGGGCTAAAGCGAGCATGTTCACGTCCTGTACCTTTGGTTGCCTTTGCCAAGATTTCCACACGTTGTTGTGTTGCTCCTGAACCTGGTTGAAGACTTGCTAGAAGACAGGTTTGACCCGTTAACGGATGAGGAGGAAAGAAGACATTCGATGGAACTCGTGAACTATTCTCTTCGACCTCTTCAACCTCTTCAACCTCTTCTTCTTTTTCATCATATTGGATCTCTTCATTTGATGACTCATTAACATCATCATTTTCATCGTATTCATCCTCTTCATTATAATCACTATCATCTTTCTCATCATTTGTAGAAGAATTTCCATCACCTCCTTTCTTTTTCCTCTGTAGTTTTCCTTTGAATGACTTCCCTTTTGGTTTTCCCTTAAAAGGAGGACGACGTTCAACTGGCTTTTCTGCTTCGGTAGGCAATAGACCTGTTAAACGTGAGACTTCAAAATCAGATGCAGTAACATGACGAACACGATCTGGATCACTACCTACATTCAAACGAAATTGATATTCATTCTCTCTCCATTTGAGCGGTTCAGGAACATGAACGGGTAATAAACCAATACGGGCAGCCAACATTTCATTCGTCATAGGGGTATCATTTCTCTTAACAACTACATCTGTTGTTGTTCCCGTAGAGGTCATATCCGCACGAAATGCGATTGTTTCTACACCTGTCAGAATGAGACGACGCAATGTATTTGCATAACTTACATGAGTAGAACTCAGTGTAAAACGCACCGTTCGGTTGTCGGCGTCTCGTTGGATATTTGTAAATTCAGTCGGTTGCATTGTGTATTCAGTAATGTGGTGATCCTACCTTAGATTCCGATCTAAGCAATCCATCAATTTTATTTTAAATCATTTTTATTTATTTCATTCTGAAAATAAACGAAGATAGAACATTCTGCGTTTAATAGAACAGCCAAGCGTTCCATATTAAGAAAAGAATGAGTCGACCTGCTCCCATTCATGTTTGTTTTTATTCACAGAGATGTGAATGGTCCAAAGCATTTCTCGAAGAACTTTCAATGACAGAATACTACAAGGATTTTAAATTTGTATGTGTAGATCCAAGTCCTAATCGTCCTGCTCTACCTGCATGGTTAAAACAGACTCCGACACTTGTGATTCGTGGAGAGCCACAACCACGAACGGATGGTGATGTTATGAACTGGTTAGCAATACAACGAATCCATAATGGTCCTATGAAGTCGAATCCATCCGCTGGAGGAGCATCTAGAGGACACGTAGAACAAGGATCCAATGAACCGGAACCCTATCTGGATATGGAGATGGGTGGATCATATGGCGATCATTATTCTTTTCTCTCTGCTGATACAACTACACAAGGATCTGGAGGACTTACAATGAAGCATAATTTTACTTATCTAAATGGTCAAGACTCTGTTAGCACTCGGGAGGTTTCCAACTTTCAAACCACTGCTGTAAATCAAAAGAGAAGCAAGAAAGAGGAACTATTGGACCAACAAATGGAGCAATTCATGAAAGCACGCGATCAAGGTATGCCAAAACGTATTACTCGTCAATAAAAACCTAAAGAGATATGGAACCAATGTATATCAGTCATAGAACCATGTCGGTCCTAAGTGCATTTACTACACAATTGGTTAAATTCTTTGAAGAGTTGTGCGATACATTTCCAGAAGAACGTGATATTCGTATGGCTACGGAGGCAATTCGTGGAGCAAAGAAGATTAATCCACGTCTATTGTTGGATCTTTTTCGCGAACATGTATATAAGGGTGCTGCTGCTGGTATTTACCAGCAGGACTTTCACCAAGTTCGTTCTTATGCTCAAAAGAAGGTGGAGCATCAATTTAATGATATGACTTGCGCATTGTCACTCTTTGATAAGCACTGGGAGACAATGGGTGAAAAGAATCAAACCATTATCTGGCAGTATCTGAAGGTCCTATGTTTGCTGTGTGAAAAGGCGGGTCATGAATAATCTTATGTTCCACTATTTATTGATAATGAATGATATCCCTAATTTTTCTTGTAAATTACGGATAACATCATTTAAAGGTCTTATTGTATCGGATCGGGAGAAATGGAACCACAGCCTGCCGATAAAGTAGCCGACGATGTAGAATGGTCAATGTTTCAAGTAAAGTATGACGAGTTTGTGGAGGATGCGTTGGGAGCCTTGCCTGAATACAAGGGTGTATTGGAGATTGCTCGTTCTTTGACTCCTGCGGAGCGTTTGGAGCGATTTCAATCAGAGGTAAAACAAGTGGAGCAGAAATGGGAAGAGAAGGAGGAAATGGTCTCTGTCAATCCTAAAACAATCCTTCCAGGTGTTGTTTTGACAGATGAGATATGGAATAGTTTATCAGATGGAACTCGTCGTGCCATTTGGGAATATATTCGTGTATTGTCGATCTGTGCATTTATGGAATCGGGACATATGGGGGCTTCTAAGCCAGAATGGATGGATGATATGATGAAAGACATCAAAGACAAATGGGAATCGGTTGATATGGATTCCTTCATTAACAAGTTCTCCTCTTTCTTTGCCTCTTCTTCATCGTCTTCCTCTTCATCCTCTTCCTCGTCTTCTTCAGGAGATGAAAAAGAACCATCTTTTTCTTTCCCCAAATTACCAGAACGCTTTCTCAAAGGTCAATTGGCAAAACTTGCTCAAGAAATTGTAAAGGATATTACTCCAGAGGATTTGGGGATTTCGCCTGATATGGTGGCAGAATGTGAGAAGAATCCAACAAAAGCATTTGGAATTTTGTTCTCTACGTTTACGAAACAACCAGGAATGTTACAGAAGACAATTGCGAAGATTGGCAAACGTCTTCAGCAAAAGATTATATCAGGTGCGATTCGCCCACAGGAGATTGCTCGAGAAGCAGAGGAGTTAATGAAGGAGTTTTCTACGAATTCTTCGTTTGTAGAAATGATGGAGAGTCTGAAAAGCGCATTTGGAATGGAAGATATGGATATGGCACGAGCCGCAGGAAAAGAGAGTAGCGCTCGTTTAGCGACCGTTCGTGATCGTCTTCGTAAAAAATTGGAGAAACGACAGGCGGCGCAAGCCGCACAGACCACTTCATCTACTAAGCCTTCGCATCCCGCCCCAAAAAATAAGAAATAAACTTGATAGGTGGTAGAATCAATGACAGAAGAATCATTTCATACGATATGTGAATACCCTTTTTGGAAAGACCCATTGGGCCTGTTTCGATCCTTTCATTTAAACATTGAGCCAAACTGTCCATATTCTTCATGGAATTTCTTTGCCCGGATTGTCATTTTATCACTATTTATTGGAATGGTTTTATCTGCCATAGCTGGTTTATCTATGATTCCATTATCTCTACTATTTGGTGGATTAACAGCCTTTGCTGTAATTATGGTTCAATCCGTTCGTCGACCAGATCCAACCTCTTCTACCTCTTATGAGCCTTTACCGATAGCGAAAATGGTGGATCCATCTGGATATTTATCACCAATGACCGAATCATTTGTTAATGGTGGAGGTGTTCAAGGTAGTATCCAACCCATAGAGGATCCTGTTGGATCACAAGAAATAGATGCAGCACCCTATTCGGGACCCGCTCTTCCTGAACACACCCCACCCACTTCCCGCAATCCTTTTATGAATATCTTATTGGATGAATTCAAATATAATCCTGGACGTCCCTCTGCCGCATCGGTTGAACATCCTGCTGTAGAACAAGTAATGGATGATTATTTCCGTGTCCAATGGCATTCTGATCCAACCGATGTATTCGGAAAGAAACAGAGCCAGCGACAGTTTATTACACAGCCATCTACAACAATCCCTAATGATCAAGGATCATTTGCAAATTGGCTCTATAAGATTCCTGGAAAGACATGTAAAGAGGGCGGACGCCCTGCCTGTTTATTACAATCCGATTTAGGGACACTTCCTTGGCTAACCTCTTCATAAAGACAGAGGGATAAAGAGACAGAGGGATAAAGAGACAGAGGGATAAAGAGAGATATAGACAGTAATAGATATAAAGTGTTATGATAAATGAACATTTAACATGACACTTTTCATACAACCCGTATTTGGTGACCTTTTTTCTATACCACTTTCTCCTGAAAAGAATTCATGGAGACAGATTTATCATTATTTGAAGGATCATCATTATCCAGATATCCGAGTGGATCAAATCCGGCTTTTTTTTGATGGACAAGATGATTTATCTCGTGTAAAAGATGGAGATCTACTACATATTTTGATAACCGATCGTATGGCGGAGAGATGGGTATCCGAATATACAGATGATAAAACATGGAAAACCCATGGAGTCCGTTTTTGCCATAGTATGATAACATGGTATGATGGACGATGGGGAGATCCCTATGTAGATCCCACTGTATCGTATCGCACGTCTATTACTCTTACCTTGATTGAAAGAGAAATCCGCGACAAAGAGGGTAGAATCACTATGGATTATATGGTAAATCCTGATTATTTTAGAGATCGTTATGGATCCATACAACAGGGAGCGGAGAAAAAAGAGGTATGGTATCCGACACTACAGGAGGCCTGTATGGCCTTTCGTCATGAAAAGAATGAAAAAGAGCAAGCCGATGTCTTTACGGAGAAAGCACTGGGACATGTTCTTCGTTTATGGGAATTATATCACGGAACGAATCAACATCTAATCGATCAAGGGCGTTATTATGATTATTGAGTCTGTAAAAAAGGTCTTGGTCTACATTTGAATCGCTTGAGAGTCTTACCTTTGGATTGGAGAACAGACCGAATACAAATAGGAATAGCGGCCTTCTCTTTCTGTTTTCGGGTTCCTTTTCGATCTTTTCGGACGGATTTAATACAGCGACATAGACGATGTGCGAGTGATCTTTTTTTCATGTCTATTTTTTATAGGAGAATACTTCAGAGATTATGGAGATCAATCGTTTAACTCATTCACGTGACGATTTATGTGGTATTGAATCATTTTATGCTCAGTCTGTCGGACCCGGACGTTATGCTACTACGAATCTTGTTCCAAAAGCTACCGGCGTTAACCCCCTTGCTGTTGATCAACTCCAAATGTATCCTCGTGAAGGTTTTGGATTTAACAATGCATCTATCGATGCCGACTCTATTTTGCGTAATCAACCTTCATTTAAGAATAATCGTTGCCAAATTCGTCCACAAATGCGTCCATTTCTTACCGTTCCCTTTATGGCTGGTGGAAATCCATCCCGCGATGTGGAGAGTCTGTTGCTTCATTCGGAACAAGTCCGTATGGGTAAAGAATGTGGCACAGTTTCCGAGACCTTTTTACCACAACAGTTTACTCCTATGATTCCTATGTTAAAGAACAATGTTCAGAATCCAAAGAATCTCATTCCGGAAGTTGCTGCGCCTGGATGGATCCATGGTGGTATTCCTTCTCGTTCTTATCTCCGAGACATCAATTGCTAGAAACGAGTTAAAATCTCGAAATAGGGTAGAAAGCAATGTCACAACGCAGAAACGATATGGATGAAAAGGTGAATGCTCCCGCTGCTGAATTAACCGCTCAACAGAAGAGAGAGAAGAAGGCTCGTGAAGCGCGTGATAAGAAAGAGCAAGAGCGCAGAGAAAGGGAGGAGAAGAGAGAGAGGGAGCGCCATGAAGCCTTTGAGAAGAAATTGAAAGAGGCCGCTGACAAGCGTCGTCAAAAAGCAGAGAAAGCCCTTGCGAACCGCACCGCCAAGGCACAGAGAAATAAGAACAAAGCTGCTGAAACTCGTGCCGCTCTTCGTATGACACTTCGTGCTCGTGTTCTAGCGAAGGCTCGTGAGGAAGTTGCCAGCTTGAGAAACGAGGACGTTAAGATCCCAGAGAAAGGCGCTTCAGAATCCAAATTTCAAACTTATGTCAATGCTGCTAAGAAGCGTTTCTACAAAGCCACTAAGCGCATGACACCCGCTCAACAGGCTATGATGCAACGATTGGCCAATGAGGGCATTAATGCGAAGTATGTCAAGTTTGGTTCTCGCTATAAGACATATAACAATGTTCTCAAGGCCGCCCAGAAACGTGCGAATAAGAATGGAAGCAAGACACAGAAGAGCCAGAAACGTGAACAGATTCTAGCATATGCTCAAGCCACACTTGGAATGGACGAGAAGGCGGTTCGTTCTGCCATTTGTATCAAACAGAAGAAATAAACTCTGTCTGTAAGTAGACATTCCTCTTCAAATGGCATATTTGAATAATCTATCTGAAGCATACGGACCCCTTCTCACCAGCCATTGGGAAAAACAAGAAAATCCACAACATTACGATCGTATGATTTCACAAGTCGTTCATTCAGATCCTCGTCGTCACATTCTTGGATTCATTGGAGGAAACGAGGTTAGTCCGATTAAGGGTCTGTCGGTGGATTTAGAATCCGATCTGCGACGCCTTCATCTTCCTCTCACTTTTGCTCCATGGAAACAATATCAACCCCCTCAACGAGGACAAACAGATATTGTTCGTAATAATACAAAAGTAGACCTCAAAATTAATATACAGAAAGAACATCTTCCTGTCTATCAAGTCATTGCCTATCCATCTGTTGTTGCTCCCGCACCACTTGTCAATCAAGTCTGTGTTCGTCCTGAAAAATATTAAGATCCATTTACCCTTCTTGATGTCATTGTCGTTATTTGACTGTAAACTTATTTATCACTTTTATAATAAGGCGATAAAGAAGAAATGTCAGGTCCTTGTATTGTTCAACAAGCATTAACACGTCTACGGAATGACCCTTTTCACCAAGTGGATGATATGCGTATTACATCCTATGCGAGTCGTTATTATCTTAATCCTCCTGCTGCGAACTGTCCGACCACCTTTCCTGTAAATGCCACCACACGCATCCAGAAAAGTGGTGGTTCATGGGTTGAGGGTGAATGGAAAACAGATGTAGAATCGGATTTGAAGGGAATTGGTCGATTTGCCACAAAAATTCGCACACCCCAAGGACATTATCATCCGGATCAAAATTCAATGAATACAAAATCATTGAATCATGCACCCGATCAGGACATACCTATGACCTTTGCTCGTCTTGTGGATCCACCATGTACACTTCGCACCACAGGATGGAATCGTTGGCATCCACTCTTTCGTAATCCACAGGAATCATTTGAAACACCATTTGATCATTTTATTCCATCTCGTGATTTGGACAAAGAAAAATACAACACTCATAAGACACAATCCTGTTATCATTCCCCTTATCAACCCTCTCTTTCTGAACTCGGACACACGTTTACTTCACAGTGAAATCGTTTGTAAAAGGATTGGAATCCATTTCATTTTATCATCCCATGCCAATCCAAAGTCTAATTCAATGGTCTTCTTCATGGTATTCTGATCTTTGATTATCGTCTTTTCTTTTATGGCTTTCTCTAACAGAATCGTCAATTCTAATAGGACTTGGCGATTCCATTCTTTACAGGCTTCTACAAATCCAGCTACAGACCAACGTTTGAGTAAATGTACATGCTTTACTAAATGTTCACGTAAACGATCCACTGATAAATAGGGGCGACGTGTTGCTCCCTGACGAATCAATTTTAATTTTGATTCAAATGCGTCCATTATACCCTTTATATACCGATTAATTACCATCTTATCATCCTCTGTAAAGAGAATAGGTTTGGCATGATTAATTTGATTGAAATACTGTATCGCATCTGCTTCCGAGCCTAATTCAATTTCTGTGACCGTTACAATAAAATCATATTCAGGCCCAGCATCTTGTAATTTATCTACCAATACACGGATACGATGTTGTCCATCTACTACATAAGATCGTTTTACAGTAGTTCCCTTCTCGTCTTCTTCTTCATAACGAATCATTCGGTATCCAGAATCCAAATGATGAACCTTTTCTGCTACCGATTGTTTTAGTTCTTGAACATGTTTTTCATCAATAATTCGATTTCCTTTCCAAATAGGAATACGACAAAGTGCCCTGGCCGACATACGATACAAACATGATCCATCTGAATAACGATGTAAAAACTCCATTTTGTATCTATCTCTGTCTCTGACCTACAGAGATTGTGATCATCAATTTTATATCACATCCATTCATTCTTTTTTATTCCTCATCGGGTTCTAATAACCACATGCCTTTTCGTTTCATTGTTACTAATTTCATATTTCCCTTTATCCAATTAAAATGAACTAAAATAGCTGTATTCTGGATAACAGATTCATTCTCTGTATACATCTTTCCATTTGGATACTGATGTAGAGGTAATGCCATGGTAGAACAATAGGGTTTAATATAACGATTAAAATAGGTCTGGTCATTATTATCAAACACACATTGACTGTATTTTTTACGACCCTCTTCTGAAATACAATCATATGCCTGTCTTATTTCAGGTGTTGATCGGATCATCATATATCCTGTACATAAATTGGTAGTATCACTATCCCTTTGCGAATCATTCTGAATCCATATATCATGGGTGGAATCCATCCACCATCTTTTCCAATCGGAAGAAGGATCCTTGCGAAATACAATATCTCCATCCACTAAGATCACATTCCTTTCTTTGGATAATAAATGATGAATACAGACCAATTTCCAATAACAAACCTCTTCATATCCCACTGTATTCCATTCAAAAAAACGACCCATTTTCTCCTCCTGTAAATTATATCCATGATATCCTCTTTCACAGATTGTCGTATACGCCTTACTATCCATACAGATCACAAATACTTTCTTATCCAATCCATACGATGATAAGCTTTTTAGCATATTAAGAGTATACAGAAGATACCCAGAATTTGTTAATGTAATCATTACTGTTTTACCATCCTCTAATTGACAAGGAGATAGATCTTCTTCAGTGATCGATATTACCATTTGATGTAAGTGATCTAAGAAAAGAGAATGATTCCGTATGATAAAAAGGGTTTAGATCGTATGAGAGGTGGCGGATGTTTTAAAAAAAGTAAAGGTAGAATCTTATAGTATGGAAGTCGCCGCATTATCAGGTCTTCTCGGTCTTGGATTTTTGGTATCAAAAGCGAGCGAAAGAAAGAAGCCCATTAAGGCATCTGATCTTTCCCCTATTGTTCCTGCGACGCGCACCCCTTCACAGACATTACCTCCATCCGATGTCCAACATCCCCTTTTAACAAGACCTGTTATCAAAGAATCATTTGTTCCTGCCGCACGTGGACGTAATTCCGATCCACTCACATTAGCCACAAAGGGTTCATCTGCTGTTGGATTTGGTCCTGAACTTGATATGATGTATCATACATCCAATGGGAAAAGTTATCCATCCGACCCAAGTTCTACTAACGGACCATACGGCAATGCTTTTGGATATGCCACACAGCATCCACCTTATTCATCCCCATCTTTCTCCGGCACACAACCCACTCCACAGCCCATTGAATCCAATGTAGCCATGATGGAGTTTCGCTCAGATCACACCGAAGAAGAACCGCAATATATTGATTCGGATTATGTGATCAGCCCATTGTCCGGTCAACGTATTCCTTCTAAGGAGTTCAAACACAACAACATGCAACCGTTTATCAAGGATAAAAATCGTCAGAACATGGCTCCAAACGCAAATACCAGCATTTTGGACTCATTCAATGGAGGTGGTTCCGTTCAAATGAAGAAGCGCGAAGTGGAGAATATGTTTGCTAACGCACAGGCCCCTTATGGTAATCCATTTGGTATGGAAGATAATACCGAATTCATCCAATCCCGTATTTCTTCTCAACCTCCTGTTGCTCGTAATAATGAACGCCCTTTTGAACCTACTCGTGTCGGTCCAGGTCTCGGCGATAAATTTGGTGTGTCAGGCCAAGGTGGTTTCCAACAACTCGAAATCAATGAAATTATGCGCCCTAAAGATACGAATGAACTTCGTGTTGCCACACGACCAAAAGAAACCTTTGAAGCACCCGTTGTTCCTGGTCAACATTATGTAGGTCAGTCCGCAAATGTATCTGACGTCGGTGAGGTTCGTAAATATCGTCCTGATACCTTTTACATTGATGAAACGGGTGAACGCTTTTTTGTCACAACAGGCGATCTCATTAAAGAAACTGTTCGTTCCACACAGGTTCTTCCCCATACAACACGTCCTGAAACTTCCACCGAATACACAGGTATTGCCGCATCTCAGGATTACGTAGAAGGATATGTTACAGGATCCTATCGTAATCCAATGACACAACAATATGGAACGGATGGATTCCGTAATGCGGATATGACAGGCTATTATACAGCAAATCCAGACGCTCCTGAGGCAAATTATGGACGCTCAGGAATTGAGATTCGTCCAAATGAACGTAATGAAACATCGGAACGTGTGATGGCGCTCAATCCTGCTCCCGCTGACAATCAATTGGTTACCACTCATTTTACAGACTCCGCACGCCCCACACGTCGTAGTGAGATTATTGGTAATATTCGTATGACAGGAACACCCTTTCATCATGTCGACCAAGCTCCTGCGATCACTGTTTGGGATCCAAAAGATGTGGCACGAACCACTGTGAAGGAGTCTACTATTTATTTGGATCGCCCAGGTATTGCGGGTGGAGATGGTGCGTCTATGCCACAGCGCTTAAAAGTATATGATCCCGAGGATATTGCGAAACCCACACAGAAATCACAGTTATCGGCTCATTCTGCTTGGACAGGTCCAGGAGGTAATGGAGCATGGAGTGACGCAATGGATACTACATTTGCTCATAATATGAGAACTAATCCAAATAAAGAACAAATTGCGCAACGACGTAAACCTATTGCTGGAGCAGGATCAGTGGCCACGTTTAAGGGTGATCCTGGACGTCAAACCTCTAAGAAATTAGATGTGGACATTAAAAATGATCGTCCACTTGCTGTGAATCGCTCAGTAGATCTTACACCCAGTGCGGCCGATATCGGTCGTGTAGAATACCGTGTTCCATTGAAATTAGATGTATCCCGTGAGCGTAATACATATAGCGCAATAGAGGCAGTAGATCAGAACCCTTTTATGCAGAGTCTGCGTAAAAATGCTGAATTAGATGAACAAGCGATTCAAGAATATCGCTCCTTTCTTTCTACTCAACGTTAATTCCATCTTATTCAAAAAATCATAAATAAGAGAAGAGATGGCACATGAACGTCTGAAACATACTATAAAAGGTGATATCCTTTTATCTGATAAGAATGAAAAATTTGTGATCAAATTGATCTCATTGGATACACTAAAAAGTATTCCTTCGGGAATAGGCGGGCATATTAGTGTTTACCCATGGTATGATTCATGGATTACGAGAAAAGAGGATAAAACCACGTTTGGACGTATTTTCCGATTATGTGTGAGCAATCATATGTATCTATCCGGATATGGAGGAGGATTTAAAAAATACAATACACCCTATCAAGGATTAATTGATGAATTACGGGATGAAGTGCCAGCATGGACTGATTTTTTATTATCTACCATGGATAAAAATGATCCGTTGATTTTTGCTGTAGAGCGATACAATAGTCCAGAACTAGATAGACGACCACCACGAGCACTTGAATTTCTTATTTTCCTTCATGTTCCTGGAAAGGAGTTCTCGTCCTTACCTCTAGAAGTCACCAAAGAAGTAAGAGGATGGGTTGATATAGAATTTTCATCTTTACATCATATCGTTGATACAACCCCTACTATCGCGAGTTTAGGTCTACGCATCTATCATGATATACGAAGCAAATTGAAGAAACAAACCAAAATGATGAATGAAATCCTTTCAAAATATTTTAAGATGGAAAAACCAATGGTGACAGTTGCTCAATCTGATCTGACTTTTCAACATGCTATGGTAGAACTAAAAAATGGCTATAAACGTCCATTTCATGAGATTGTAAAAAACAATAAGGATTTTAACCATAATATGGATAAGGCATGGAAAAAACGTGAAGCATATGGATTATCTCTTCTTTCACAGTCTGATCCAAAAGGAATACTTCGTGTTCAAAATGAAGTAGAAGAAAAGAGTTATCTCCCTTCTCCTCCTGTATCCAATTCAATTCCTCTTTCTCGTTCAAACCAAAATAAACATAAGAATACGAATACAAATGAATTTACAGTCGTAAGTAAAAAACGAAATAAAACGCCTCATTCTAAGAATAATAGAAATAGAAATAGAAATAGAAATAAAACCTATAAGAAAAAGTAACGATAAGAACGTATTCTATTTTCTCTAAATGAGATAGAAATCATCAATGGGTTCATCTGCCTCTGCTCCTGTTAGTGCGGCTACACCTGCGAATGCCACACCTGCTCCTGCGGTGAATGCGGTTCCTGTATCAACGAATGCTGAAAAGAAAAATGGAAATAAAACAGTTACAACTGCCCCTGTTCAAGGAGCCACACAAGGCGGAAGACGACGTGGTCATAAGCGCAAGACAAACAAGCGTAAAACAAATAAGCGCAGAAAGCATTGATCAAATGGAATATAAAAGAAACTCATGCGTGAATGAAGTAAATGGATAAAACACCTCGAATTATAACAGGCCCTCCTGGATGCGGTAAAAGTTATTGGATCCAGAAGTATGCAGAATCGGTGAATAAACAGTTGTTTGTATGTCCATGTCGTAAAGACAGAACATTACGTGATGGAAGACAGAAACTTCATATTTGGGCTCGTCGAACAGAACCTGCTATTTTATGGCTAGAAGGAGCCGATGATTTGACTCCGGAAGCACAGGCCTTTTTACGGCGTATTTTGGAAACACACGCAAAAGAGGTTCAATTTGTATTAGAATGTCGTGATGCTGGAAGATTACAAGAACCTATTCGTTCACGATGTATTATACAAAAACTTCATCTTCCAAAGTGGAATGATCTAGAAGACTATCTACAATTCTATTTTCCAACGGTGGATAGAAACTATTATGCTGAAATCAGGCAGTATCTTGTAGAAAATGAATATTCCTATCGTCGTATTCAGCAATGTGCTCATTTTATTTTAAATCATCCTGAGGAATGGAGACGAGTTGTGGAGCATCGTAAACAAGAGAAAGAGGAAATGATTCATTTATCATCGGATCGTTTATTGAATTATATTCAAGAAGGATATCATCCTGAACATATGATTCACTCACTTTTAGTAGATCATGCGATATGGAAGGAATACGGTATTTGTCTTGAAGCGGGTGGATCTTTATGGGCATTTTTAGGATGTGCGTTAGATAAGCGTTCCATAACAACAATGAAACAAGAAGAACAAAAAGAATGAATCGTGGCGGTGATTCTATCTTATCGGTCTATTCCGATGCACGTGCCGAATATACCAAACAATTGTGTATTTTTCTCGTTCCGGCTTATTTTCAATTCTTTATTGATTTATTGGAACGGTCAAAGAGGGAAATGAGTCAAGAACCAAAACGTGTATTATGGCAATTTCAAAATCATTTGAATGATATTCATGATTGGAATATGGAAAAAGTCTCACAAGAAATCCATCGTATTCATACGAATTGTGGCTGTGATTATCTGGAAGATCTGTTAACGGCTGTGTTTATTGCTCATACAAAGGTTCTAACCGCAATTCGTATTGGACAACCACAGAAAAAAGTGGAGATTAACATTCCAAAAGTAGATCACTTTTTATTTAAGGTTTTGTGTGAATCTTCAAAATTATTATGGGGTTCTACGTATCTTTTTAGAGATAGTATTTCATCTGTTGAAAAACAGCAGAATTACCGTATGATTGAGGGAATGCTAAATGAGGGGATTTTACAAGCAGTTCGAACCCTTGTTCCTGTAAAATCGATTCTGAAGGATTTTGTGAATCAAGATTCGGCGGTGAAGAATACAGAACCTGCTGAAGAAGACAGTGATGAGGAAGATGAAACAGAGATAGATAGAAAGACAGAAAATCTATCGAGCCCTTCTGTCCCTTCTGTCCCTTCTGTCCCTTCTGTCCCTTCTGTCTCAATTATGGAAGACCCTCTTAACTCTCCTGTCGTCCCTCCTCTGTCTAATATAAATCATGAAATGATAACATCTCCTTCCATACCACCTATTGTAACAGTATCAAATACACTGACTTCATTACCTTCCATACCATTATCGGTAGAGGAGGTTAAACAGGATTCTCCGGTCCCACCACAGATGATTGTATTGGATGACAAACCCTCTGTCCGATTTGGACAATTTGATGCTGTTTTTGATTCGGATCATCCCTCCGATTCGGATATGATATATGATCCAAAAGAGAGTGAAACAGAAGAGGGTGTTCCGGATCTTGAAATCATGGAAGAAAATGGTGTCCCTCTTTCTGAAGGTCTTGATTTTGATTCACTGGAAAATAATGAGCCCAGTGGAATGGATACAAATGATTATGAAGAGCTGTAAATCAAGTGCGGTTACAATTGGTGCGTTTTTTCCACATAAATCCAATAATGACACCGTCTTGGTTCCCATGGATTGTGGTAGGAGGATTGCTCTTTACGATTCTCGGATTTATTGGAACAAAATATAAAGAAAAGGACTATAAGCCTATACAATCTTTACAGGATTTTATTAGCGGGAGCATTTTAGTAGCATTTACGGGTGTCTTAGCACCCGATTTGTTTCCATCAGTAGATATGATTCCTCAATTACCCATTTCACTATCCGGTGGATCAAGCGATGATTTTGATTTACAGGTGGGACCACCGCGATTGATTCGGTCATAATCGATGGATTGATTCATAAATTTATTCCTCCTTCATAGAAAGATTTATCATGTCACCCACTATTTATGATAGTTCATTAATTACACAGCGCCGAAAAATGAAAGTCGAAGCAGGATCCTTTCTGAATCGTATTCAAGGCTCCCCCTCTGCGACAGGATATGCTTCACGTCTAGGTATTTATGATCAGTCCATTATCAATACAGTGAAAACAGGCAATATGCCATTCTATAAAAAAAAACACACAGGCTGTGTAGAAATCAGTAACGGATGCCCTTGCCCCCCTCTGTCCAATACACCTTGCTGTCAGACAGATTAATCCTCTCTCTCTTTATCTTTCTCTACAAAATGACACTGACTAGCAATAATTGTCTGTGTCATTTTATCTACTACATTATTGCGTTTAACACGAATTGAGGCAATATACTGTCTCTTGCTGTGGGACAGGCTGTTTCCAAACAAATCCTTGAAAGATAGGCATATGTAATTGATCCAATGGAACAGCGGAATGAACATATTTCGCAATATGAATATATAAATCAAAGCCTTCATAACGTTCCTCTCCGTGACGATTTTCATATACTGTTTTACCACTATCATCGACTGTCCATTTCCATAAAAGATTATACAGAGGAGAAGTGGTTTCATATACAATCCATGATCCTTCTTGGCTTAATGATTTCACCTGTTTTCCCTTCTTTTTCGGCGGTGCTTCTTCAAATAATCCAGACAGTAGACTTACTGCTAAACGACAGAGATCAAAAGATGGATTTGGCTCTACCACAGGCCCTTTTGGATCCAGAAAGGTGTCAAAATTATATTGACCGGCTGCATCTTCATTTGGTAAAAAGTCATCTGAAATCCAATACTGCTTACCAATACGAAATGTAGAACGTCCAAAATCAATCAAGCTAAATATTTTTCCATAAGTTGGAACTCTCCATATGGTTTTTCCTTTCAAACGATAATAGAGAAAGGGTTGTTCTGTTTTTCTCCATACAATATTATTCGTATGTAAATCATTATGAACAAAAGAAAGTGAATTCTGTAAAAAAGTGAGAATAGCAGTTACTTGAAAGAGCCATGCGATCCATCGTTTTTCCCATTCTACTGATCCTGTAGCATGTCCATCCAATTCCTCTTTTTCCAATAATTCGTCCATTACACCCTCTTGTGCTTCTTGAATAATAATCGATACAGGAATATTGGGAACCTGTAATGTAATATCAAATGAATCTGCCCATGAAAGATGGGACGAATTGGATACATCGGATTCATCCGATTCATCATCTGTATCCTCCTTTCTCTGAAATACCTCTACTGTAGAATCCATCTCAGGAATATCCAGATCCTCCACCATTTTTAATTCCGATTTGGATTCGGATGGATCCTGTATGAGATCTTCTAACTCAATGGTATCCGTAAGATCGGTTGAATCCAATCCATCCTCTTTCTCATCCGACAGAGAGGAACGAGAAGACAGAGAGGAACGAGAAGAACGAGAAGAACGAGAGGAAGTAGATGTATCGGACCATTCTTCAAGAAAATGACTGGGTGGATGAGTGAAATCTTGATAGAGTTGCTTAAAAAAGGTTTGATCTTTCATGCTTGGATCACGATACACGAGAGTAATACGAGAGTGATAATCCTTTAATGCCTTCCAAAACCATGAATGGTTCCGATAGGTATCATATTCACCTGTTAAATTGTAAGAATAAGAGGAACTGATGCCTGTATAGGATCCATAATAGAATACACCGTGTGGCAACAGATTTTTTTCACGAATATGACTCAGAATAAAGTTAGCTACATTATCTACATAGGCTTGATTATAGGGACGATGTATTTTATCTACCGTTTTCATCCATGTTGAAGAAGATGGTAAAAGAGGATGAGGCACGGAGGTATATTTCTCTCGGATACGATCAATCGGATGAATAAGATGGACCACTTTCATAAATGCCTTACAGGGTGTCACTTCTCCATCCGTGGAAGTTCGAATAATATCCCAATATCGCTTACGGGAATCAGTAGGATCAGATGAGATCCATTGTTGAACCGTATAATATGATGGTAATTCTAAATGAGATAATGGTTCATTCGTTCGTTCTTTATGAAATTTGTCTAGGGCAGGGAAATAACGCTGTAAATGCGAATAATGTGATAAGTGTGAGCGTTCTTCTTCATCAATGGGTCGATAACGACATTTTTCTCGTATAATAGACTTCCATAAAGGTTTCATCTCTTTGAGGATCAGACTTAGGGATGTGTCTCCATACCGCACTCCAAAAAATAGAGTGAAGTAGGTATAAGGATGTCAGGTCAGGGAGGTGTCAATGTTAATCTCCGGAAGTTTTCTATGAAAGCGATTCCTCAAGATGCGGTTGTGATTTTTATTGGACGTCGTCGCACAGGAAAGTCCACACTGGTTAAGGATTTATTGTATTATCATCAAGATATTCCAATGGGATGTGTCATTTCAGGAACAGAGGAATCCAACGGTTTCTTTAAAAAGATTGTTCCTCCGATGTTTATTCATGGTGAGTATAATCCCATCATTTTGGCAAACTTTGTGAAACGTCAGAAACTCGTGGCACATCGTCTTGAACAAGAACGAGAGAAAGGAGTTCGCTCCAATATTGATCCACGCGCATTTATGATTTTGGATGACTGTATGTATGATGATTCATGGACTCGTGATAAGAATATTTTGTATTTGTTCATGAACGGTCGTCACTTGAAAGTATTTTTCATTATTACCATGCAGTTTCCACTAGGTATTCAACCCGCATTGAGAACCAACGTGGATTATACATTTATCTTGAGAGAGCCTTATTTAACGAATCGACGCCGTTTGTTTGATAATTATGGAGCCGCCTTTCCATCCTTTGAATTTTTCTGTCAAATGATGGATCAATGTACACAGAACTATGAGTGCCTCGTGATTAATAATGCGACACAGAGTAATAAATTGGAAGAGATGATTTTCTGGTATAAGGCTGATATTCATGGAGATTTTCGTATTGGATCACCCGATTTATGGAGACAGTCCGAGCTCATGTCTCGCCAAAAAGAGGAGGATGACGGAGATCAATATGATCCTCGCGCAAATATGCGTTTGCGTGGTCCAGCCATTAATGTCAACAAACGATTTTAAAAAAGCGACGACAGAATAGAAAGACAAAGAATGAGAAACAAAGCACTTAGTCTAGGAACCATGTTTATCCTACTTGTTTTGGTCGTAGCTGTATTACCCCTTTTTATCCGCTATTTGACCGCCATTGAACCTCATTATGTCATATCCGGATTCCAAGATCTTCATGGAGCATCTGTCCAGCATGATGATCGTGTTTCCTCTGTCCCATCCCAAGGATCTACCGCATCTTTACCTGTTTGGAGACCTGATTCAAATACGGATTATCTCTGTCGTTCACCAAACGGAAGCGATCAACCCTGTCCAGAAGGGACATTCTGTGATGGACCCACACAGTCATGTGTCTCTAAGTATGTAGGAGGCCCTGTCCCTACAGAAGGATATTTTGCTTAATTTGATTCATAAATAAATCATGTAATCTATCTATATCCAATGATAGATTACAGAATTTCATATCAAGAGTGATTAGATTCTAACCGTAGAACGTAGAAGCTCTATCTTTTCATATTGTAGACGTTTCGCTAACTCCTGCATAAGACTCTTTAATTTATCTAGAAAAGCATACATGGTATATCCGACAATGATTCCACCCGCTGCTTCTCGCAAGATAGAATATTGAAATCCATAATACCCATCTAGAAAGAATGGCATTCGCTTGATCATAATACGCACGACATAAAACACAACACCGATGGAACCGAAAATAATACCCATTAAGGTTATTAACTTCCATGTCTGTATTTCCTCCAATGATTCGGATGGAATCATGTCATTGAGAAGAATAGACAGAACAGATCCTACCAAGAAATACAGGATCGAAATCAGAAAAATAGAGGTGACCTTAACTGTATAGAACCCAACGGATGACATAACAAATATTCTATGTTATGAGAAGAAATTAAAAAACGGGATAGACGACTGGTTGACAGCGACCAAACCAGTAAACCAGCTCAGAGAAGGTGCTAATACGATTTCCAATAAAATACGCACACTTTGACAGAGTAAATGCCTTTGAAATAGCATATTGAATTGGGTTAAGATGCGGTAAATGAGATAAAATGACTAATGAACGCGACGGATAATGCTTACTCAAATACTCTACATATTCTGGCAGACATTTTGGTTGATCAATCGACAGAACAAAGGTCTGTATCTCGGGATGTTCTTCAATGACACGTTGAATCATCCCAAAATAAACATCAGACGAATAAGGTCGTGGAACATTATGCTCATGAGATGCTGTCCATGTTCGTATGGATAGACCGAGCGAAACAGAAGAAGAGAATGCAGAGTGCCAGACAGAAACAGTATCCATAACAATCGGTTTCCATTTAATTTTATCAATGGATTCAAAGATCCGCTGACGGATACTTGGATGAACAAGCGATGGATCATAATACCAATCAATCCGTTTTGTTTTAGAAAAATACCAGTGAAAGAGACCAGGGTGAATAGGGTCAATCGTCAGCTCCTCATTTGGTAAATCGTTTTGTATTGCCTCTTCATAATATAATAACATGAATCGACATGTATATACTGGAACCACCTCTTTTGCTGTCACTTGATTTGGCTGAAAAATAAATCGATCATCTAGAATCGTATCATAATTGCCATACATGTAATCTGGAGCACATACAATTTTAACATCATCATTAATACTTAATGTCGTAATCAAACATTTTAATATGTTGCCGATTCCCAAACGATCATTTTCATACCCTCTAATGACGAATTGATAATTCTCCATGATAGCGTATGTGATTTTTATTTTATCAGTTTAACGAGCTCCCATTTTATTGATCCTTTGATTCCTCTTTTGAATCGCCGTCATCCTCTACCTTCTCAATCGTAACAGATGGCTTATCCAACTTACGTTGTAGTGCCAAATCGCCTGATGATCCAAACATGCCACCATAGCTATCGGAGACACTTGCGCCTTGCGATGAAGTGTTTGCCCCGAAGACCTGCTTAGATGATTTTGTTCGTTGTTCAAAGAATTGCTCTCGTGAATCCTCATTCTCGCGATATTTCTTCATCAGCGTATTCAATTGATCATTATTGTATTCTTGCTCCTTAATCTCATGAGGATTAGGATCCCAAGGAGTCCATTTACCGACTTCGGCCATAAAGATATTGTGATACTTGTCCTTGTTTTGGAGTTTCTTTGCCTTGATTTCTGCTTCTTTCACATTTCCAAATACGCCGCGAACTTTCAGACCCCGAATACTAGTGCGAAAGTCATTTGCGGCGTAAAACTCCTCCTCCAATTTGCCTTTTTGAGCATACATAAAATCATCATAGGCCTCGACAATTTTGGTTTTCTGAATATCCGCACGATTCTTCTGAACAAATGTCTGATAGCCTGACAACACATTGTCCAATGACAAACGGTTCTTACGACAAATCTCCGCTGCATCAAACTGCTCTGCCTTCTCCAACTCCTTTACACGCTCATCCAATTGACCATTAATACCACCCACAACATCCACCAAATACTTCTCCAAGTTCTTCACCTTCCATTCCACCTCATAGGATTCCAAAAACTTCTGAAAGAAAAATACCTCTTTCTTTTCCAAAACTTTCTCCGGACTCAGGAAACTCAATAGAACAAATCGCTGACCAGGAATCTCAGTGTCTTCATCCAAGAAATCCTCTACTACGGTATTTGGTTTAGGATCACTGCTCATCTCTTGCTGGAGAGGGAGTGATAAAATACCTTTAAACTCAATCCACTGTGGAATGAGTTTTTTTCTCGAGAAGGAATATAGAAAGAATGCTGAGCTACGGATTTGCCGAAATCGTTAACCGCGTGATCAAGTATCTGATTGAGGGTCTGGTTGTTGCCGCCGCCGCTATTTTTATCCCCAAGCACAGCCTGCCACTGAATGAGGTAGCCACCCTCGGCGTCCTCGCCGCCGTCGTCTTCGCCATTCTGGATGCCGTTTCACCATCAATGGGTGTTACTAGCAGACAAGGCGCAGGACTCGGACTTGGCTTTCGCCTCGTTGGATTTCCAGCATAATTTTTCTAACGTTGATCGTTAGAATTTATTTTTTTCCAAAAAGTTGACATTCATATTAACCCTATTGTAAAAATATTCAATGTATCTTTTTACAATATCTATCATGAAATATGAACAACTTCATATGAAATATCACTTGACAGTCTTGAAATATGACGATCATACATTGCTTTTTGACTAATAAATATACACCGAGGCTCTTTCTTTTCTATCAATCGCTGTATGTGTTCTTTCAGCACGGCTTTCCAATCATAACGATCATTCCAGACTTCTACTTGAAAGAGATGAATGATTGAATAACCATTCGCAATGGAATAATGGATCTTTTCTACATCTTTGAATTGAACATTCTCAGGATTCTCCCAATTCGATACCTGTTCGAAGTGTTGGATCCCATCTAACTCGATAAGAATCCGATGCTCTTCGATTCCAAAGTCAAATGGCATGATACGATTTGTTTTTGAAAATTGACACCATGAATAACGGAGCTGTGTTTTATTCATATTCGCAAATAAACCAATATATGATAAAAAAAACATAACTAGATAGAGATAGATGGCTAGTTTATCTGAACGTAAGCTTGTTCATTATTCAAAACAACCACTTTCGCAGTTACAGAATTATATGCATTCCCAATTTGCTTTGCTCCGTCAAACAGGTAAGCCAATGGGGTTCTGGTATGCGTATGGACAGGACTGGAAGGATTATATTAATGCGAATGAAGAGGAAAAGAAATCAGGACGTTCAAAGGAAAATACCACGTATCGGTATGAATTTACTGTCCCCGAAGAGGCTTTTACAAGAGACATTAAGGCAGCATCGCCTCATATGATCCTAGAATTATCCAAAGCAAATCTGGATGAATTTATGATAACTTTTTTTAATAAGAAAGAATCCTATGTTGGAACGACCTTTGTGATTGAACAATCTCTTGACCAATATCGACTAAAAGGAAAGAATGCGGTGATTGAAGAACTTTTCTCTAAAAATGAGGAATTCCGTGTATTCCTTGAAGAAAAGTTATCTTCCAAAAAGAAAGTCAGTGTAAAAACCATTGTAAAGGACGCGAAAGCCAAGTTCCCAGCACTCTTTCAAAATTATTTTCCATCGATTCAAGCACAAAAAGCGTATGGTGCGAGCATCTGTCTGTGGTCGGATTTATGGTCCAATGTGGGGAGTGCCTTTGGAGGTGTAGAATTCCAATCTGATTTATTTGATATTGAGTCATGGAATGAGATTTGGCTCCCTTGGACAAGTGTATTGGATATTCGCTCAGGTGCCGTTTTTCGTCCTACCAAATTTCGCGACGGTATTCTTTCAGAACAATTAAAAGCACAAACAATGGAAGGAGGTCGGAAAAAATCATCTAAGCGAATGCTTCATACACGTCGTAAACGAAGAGGTATGCGAAAGACGCGACGAAATCATTAAGGGCTTTCTTTTTTTGTCTGATCCATCATAAAATACAATTGAAGCCCTTCTTTGAATAAACGAACATCACTCAATAATTTTCTAGCAAGCGCCTTCGTATCTCGTTTACGATAAGATGAAAATAACCATATGCTCTGATTATATTGTTTCCAGTTACGATACTGTTGATAATCGGAACAGATGGTGCGATAAATACTAAAAAGCTCCTGTTTATAGGCACGATGGGTATCAGAGAATGATCCTTGAACCGGTGTAAAAGAATCATCAAATACAAGTTCCATCCATTTTAAAAGACGATCCATTTGTAAAAGATCTACCTCGCGTTCATCATCGGGCTCTGTCGGAATAGATGGACTTTTTGGAGCAGGATAATAGGTCAACATACGCTGGACTTGATTGGTCATGATCATACCAAGCTGTTTCATCAGAAAGGCATATAGCACTTCGGAGGAAAAAGGAATCGCCATGTTTTGTTTGATACAAGAAAAGAAAATACGCTAAAGCGTCGTGCTAATATATTGCCATCCCATGTCTTTACAGATGAGCTCCCATGTCTTATCCTGTAAATAGAGCTTGTCCCTGTTCTTTAACAGAGGAAAACAGGCTAAATACTCATCCATTTCCAGCAATTCACAGAATTTGTAGAGAACATACCCATAAGACAGAAAGTTTCGCCTACCCTTCGGACAATGCTTCTTAAAAGAGGGTTGAATCTCACGGAACATATGACGAAGCTTCTCTTCATCCTCACGAGACATGAATGGAGCATTTTGTCCATTTAACCGATTAATAATATGAGGAATGTGCTCATAATATTTAGAACATTTCATCTTTCTAAGAATCTCTCTTAACTTGGTTGGCTTTAACGAACTCATATTGGTAATTCTCTCTTTTTTGAGCTGAATCAGAATGTCATCATAGATTTCCTGTGGAATCTCTGTGCTTTCCTTTGCTTGAAACTGCGCCAGCCATTCATTAAAATGATTAATCTTTTTATAGGCATAATAAGACACTTCACGCGGCGGATCCTTATAGGATGGCTTATCGGAATCCACTAGAATAAACTCCTGAAAGCCGCAATTTGAACAGGTTAAATTTGCCTCATTCAGACACATAATCATTTCACTATTACATTTACTACAAATCGTCCATGGATCATCGTAAATATCCGATGTAGATCGAACCATAGAGGGATCTTCAATCTGTAGATATTCATTGAGAAGTTGATTTCGTTGGAGTCCTCCATCTGGTTTAGGAACACTGTCTTTTGAGAGAGCCGATCTTTCTAAAGAGGATGCACCCAATGTCATTCCTGTAGGGATGTCTTCTTTCTGAGCAACTTCTTCTAATAGCGCAAGAATAGAGCCAGGTTTTGCTTTATTCGTTCGTGTAGTTGTCATTCCCTGTTGGATTTGATCTTGAACATCATAATATTGATACAGAATATCACCCGTTCGTAAATAATAATCCATTAGTTCACTTCCATCTTCAATTGCCTTGATTTTCTTTTTAAGATGATCGGCATTACGTTCCAATCGCCATCGTTCCATATCCGATGTCATCTCTAGAATCTTTTTTTCTAGTGTTTTGAGCTCTTCTCTGTATTGATCGATCTGTTTTTGATCGTCCAACATGGTCTGAACCTTTTGTTGATGTATCGCATCTAATGTGGTCCGTGCTTCTGGATTACTGCGCTTGGATGTTTTGACCTTGAAAAAAGCACTATCGCTCATACGCTAGGAGTTGTGCTGTCTATTTAAATGCCTCTCGTAGGCAGAGAGGGGATCATTGGAATCAATCTCCATAAAACATATATTCTACTGTCAATTGTTCTAATGGCTCGCAGTCTGTAAAACAATTCATTTTTACAATTAATTCCGTTATTCTACGATTCATCTCATTCTTATTTATCTGTAGAATACCTGATTTGGTATACTTAAAAGGCGACGAAAACTTCTCAGATCCAACTGTATATCCATCAGGATTAAAACGGATAAATACAATTTTACGGAATCCAATATCTTCGTATAATTCAATCATACGCTTTTCCTCACAGGTATAATTGACATGACGATTTTCATCTACTTCGATCATCAGGCAGTGTGATCCAAAATCAATACATATGTCGGGTCTGCGTCTAGAACAACCATTTTCTATTTTCCGATCAAATACCATGGTAATGGTTTCTTTATAATATTCCTTCAAGGCATCGCGAACATAATGTTCTTTCAATTTGAATTTACGTGGTATTTCTTCTTCAGGATGTAATACACAATAGCAACGAAAACAATAAGGATTCCATCGTGATTGTTGATGTACATAGATGGATTTACAGTGATGACATCCTCTTTCTGGTGTACAGATGATACATGTGTGTTTTCTCAGTTGATGAGGACAGATTTTGGATCCTCCACACTCTACACATTGATATTGTAGTTTTTTGTGAATACATACGTATTTTCCTTCACATTGAATACAATGAAATTTGTTTTGCTTATGTTCGCATATTTCTGATCCACCGCAGTCTACACAACGACTGCGACGAAGATGGTGTTCACATATTTGATCTCCTGAGCATTCTACACAATATTGTTTTCTTCGTTGGTGTTCACAGATTTCATGACCATCACATTCTAGACATCTACTTTTTAATTTATTATGAAAACAAATGGAACCACCCTTACAGTCTTTGCAGCGGTGTCGTCGTTTTTTATGCTCACAAATTCCTGCTCCACCACATTCCATACAATGACGCTTTAGTTTATTATGTTCACACACAGCACTTCCCTTACAGTCCTTACAAATACTGCGAACTTTTTCATGAATACAGATTCCCGCTCCTCCACACTCCTTACAGTAATAGGAATATTTGTCATGAATACACTTCTTTCTATTGTATTTTGGTTTACTATCCATCATTGAAACGTTTAATCTTTTAAACGATAGAAACATCATTAAGACAATCAATTTTATGTCCCGGAAGCGACACTATTGAGCCGTATCTAGTCGTTTGTAATGATGGGTGTAACTTGGCAGTTATTTTCACAGGTATATAGTGAGAGGAATCCAAGATTCTAAATTTGCTGGGTGTCCCGGCGATTTTGGAAACATGTGTATTTGGCAGAAATTTTTTCTAGTAACAGAGTATAAAGCCGATACATGACCGGAGGGGGTTTAATGCAGTTAGTCGCCTATGGCGCACAGGATGTTTACCTTACTGGTAACCCACAAATTACCTCAACAAATTAAAAGGGGTTGAAAAGCATCCGGTAGATGAAAAGTGGTATAATCATCTTATAAAGTCCGTTAGTGGATCCACATGGTTTAATATAAATTAAGCCCTCCACAGATGCTAGTAATTTGTAATATTACAAATTGCGACATTATCAAATTGCGGGAACACCCTAAAGTCATAACTACCAAATAATATTTGAAAAGATATTATGGCCAAGAACGAAACTTGGGTATGGTAACAATGTTATGAATTCAATCAATTGATTGAAATGGGCAATTCGCAGCCAAGTCCTAATGATAATGCCTTTTTTGGCTCATCTATGGATGCAGTTCAGAGACTAAATGGTAATGGGTTTGAAATTTACACAGTTTGTGTGAATAGATAGCTTAAGTTATAGTCCAATCCCTAGAAGTTCACGGTCTTCAAAATATCCCGAAAGGGAGGGTATAAATGTTTTTAAAGTTGTCTACCGTCGTCACACTAACTTTGCCATGGAGTCCATTGAGAACCCTTTCAACGGTGCTCCCAACTTTGGCAAGAAGGTGACTTGCACCATTCAACGCAATGGTGATTTGATTCATCGCATGTATCTTCAGGCCACTTTGCCTCAGGTGGCTCTTCAGCCATCTGATGGCTCAGGCGCTCAGTTCCGTTGGTTGAACTGGATCGGCCACAATCTGATTGACTACGTTGAGATCGAGATCGGTGGTCAGAAGATTGACAAGCATTACGGCGATTGGCTGCACATCTGGAACGAGCTGACTCAGGAGCCAGGTAAGCAGGCCGGTTATGCCAAGATGGTTGGCAATGTCCCAGAGCTGACCAACCTGCTCTACCAGGGTGGCGCTGCTTGCGACAACGATTGCTATGGTGGAGAGCCATTGACTTCAGAGGTGGTCACTTCGTGCGCCCCAATGTACACTCTCTACATTCCTCTGCAGTTCTGGTTCTGCCGCAACCCAGGTCTGGCTCTGCCTTTGATCGCCCTCCAATACCACGAGGTGCGCATCAATCTGGAGTTCAACTCCCTGAACAACCTGTGCTGGGACTACTCGAACTCGTCCGACCCTCATGCCATTCGCAACCGCGTTGGTCAGTGCGGTCTGGCTGCTGCTTCGCTCTACGTGGACTACATCTACCTGGACACTGACGAGCGTCGTAAGTTCGCTCAGGTCTCACATGAGTATCTGATTGATGTTCTCCAGTTCACTGGTGGCGAGTCGATCACCTCATCGGCCAACAAGCTGAAGCTGAACTTTAACCACCCATGCAAGGAGCTGATCTGGGTTGTCCAGCGTGACTCCTTCGTGTCGTGCGATGACAACGTCATCAACCCATGGAAGGGTCAGCAGCCCTTCAACTACTCCGACTGGTGGGACCGCTCCGTTCTGGAGTCCGGTTACTCGGTCACTCGTGTGGAGGGCATGGCGGGTCGCAACCCAGTCATCACTGCCCTGCTGCAGCTGAACGGCCACGACCGCTTCCAGGTTCGCGATGGCAACTACTTCAACTTGGTTCAGCCCTACCAGCACCACACCAACATCCCAGCTGTCGGCATCAACGTTTACAGCTTCGCGCTCCAACCCGAGCAGCATCAGCCCAGCGGCACGTGCAACTTGTCGCGTATTGACAACACTACCCTGTTGTTGACTGTATCAAACAACGCTGTCGGCACCAATCTGTCGTCCAGCGTGCGCGTGTATGCTACTAACTACAACGTATTGCGTATTATGTCGGGAATAAACTTAGCGTTTCAGATGATGTGTTTTATGATACATTACATCTACACTACTTGTTCTCAACAGCTAGCTGCCTCTATTCAAATAGAGGGCAAACAGTGTTTCTAGCTAGTGGTTCTCTCAGAAGAGAGAAACTGCAAGATGACCTGGTTGCGGAAAACCCCTTATAGCCTTTGCTACTATTCTCCTATGGAAACATATGAGAACATCCAGGGTAATGACCTCGGATATAGTAAAAACGCAAAGGATTGGGCAATCCGCAGGCGAGTTCCTAAAGCCGCTATGATAGGCTATGGAACCGTCTCAGAGACTGCAAAGGCATCGGTATTCAATGAGGGTCTAATCAGCCTGAGAATGCTTAAGGTACAGTCCGTGCTCTATTGAAAGATAGGGATCACCACGGGGTGGTAAATTATTGTGTATGTTCTTTTCCATTATCAATCAATGGTTATGGAACATATGTCTATGCTACCAAGTGTCACAGCAAAATCTGTGGCAAGTTTGTATATCGGCTTGACTATTTTTAGTTAAGCAAGCAACACCGTCAAATTGCGGGAAACTGTCGTTACATCATTGGTACCGTTCTGGGGTCGAAAGATCTGCCCAGCAACACCATGGGGAAACTCATGGGTATGGTAAGAATCCAATGAATAGACACAATCCGCAGCCAAGTCCTAACGATGACGCCTCTTTGGCTCATCTACGGATGCAGTTCAGAGACTTGATGTCGGTGGGCCATCTACGATTCATGCTGCGAAACAATAAGCACATGATGAGATGGCATAAGGTAAAGTCCGTCCCCCTGGAGACAGGGCTAATACGAGGAATGAATCATGGTCGATATCCCATGAAACAGGAGAGCGTATTGGGTTCTTGTAAAAGAATGGAACCAACGTTGGCTTACAGCAACTAATTTCATTATATTTGTATATTGCATATCATCATAAGTTAAAAAGATATTTATTTATTAATCAACAAACAATGCTTAATAAATAAAATTGATAATCTACATCCATAAGATGATTTTGAATGTACTATCCGACTAATAATAGATCAGAACCTTATTTTTAGTAGATATTGGCTATACAACACTTGCTCCTCCGATTGGAGAAGCAAGTGCTGAATCTTGTGTCAATTTCCAAAGGAACTTAAAACAGGATACACCTTGGGTGAGTTCCAAGGCAGGATTCATGACAGCTCATGAAAAGTTAGAACAAGCTAAAGAATATGTAAGATGGTTGGATGGATTGTACACTATCGTAAATACATAGGTATTTGTATTACTTTCTTATAAAATAAAAATATATTTTCAACTGGCTTTACCGGTTCAAAATATATTTGCTTTCGGTTTTAAAAAGCAAAAGCATGGCTTAAACTCATGATACTATCCATATCTAGTAATAAAATGTCAGAACTTAATATTGTAGAATTGATAGAAGATCATCCTATTTCTAAGCTTACACATACATATCATGTGAAATTATTAGATAAGATCAAGACATCCTTTTCAGAAACAGAGCAACAACTGTTTATCGGTAGTTTTTATTGTTATTTGAATTATGATACAAAAAAAGACTTTGTTGTTGATTTAGATAATGTATGGAAATGGATGGGATTTAGCCAAAAGATGCGAGTAAAAGATGTATTAGAGAGGCATTTTATGATAGATATTGACTATAAAATTCTTGCTCGCTCGAACGAGCGAGCAAGTTTTGAAGAAAAAAAAGAGCATGGAGGACACAATATCAAAAAGATCATGATGACCATAAAATGCTTCAAATCATTATGCTTAAAGGCTCAAACGAAAAAGGCATCTGAAATTCATGAGTATTATCTGAAGATGGAAGATATGCTTCATGAAATTATCGAAGAAGAAGCGATTGAACTCAAAAAACGCATGCAAGAACAAAAACAACTATTGGATCAAAAAACAGAAGAACTAGCACGAACTCCTGAACTTGAACGCCATAAACTACTTTTGCGCAAATATGGCATTATCAATGGCTCATTAGTATATATCATGCGAATTAAAGAATGTGAAAGAGGCGAATATATCATTAAAATAGGGCAAAGTCAAAAAGGCATCAAGAATCGTTATAATGAATTCAAGAAAAAATATGGAAATCAAATTCTTATTTTAGACTGCTTTTTAGTACAGAACTCTATGGGATTTGAGAAGTTTCTACATACTCATACTGATATTCATCCTAATAAAGTTACAACATTAGAAGGTCATGAGAATGAAAATGAATTATTTCTTATTGGAAGAAATCTATCCTATCAAAAACTTCTTGATATTATTGAATCAAGTCAACCGCAATTTGATTATACGATTTCTGATTATGAGCGACTTAAATTAGAAAATGAAAAACTGCGCACTCAATCAACTGTGAATTCTATACCGATAGACCACACGATTCTTCAGGACATTCTTAAAACAAATCAATTACTTCTTCAAAAAGTCCAAATACTAGAAGCCACAAATAAAGATATCATTTCTCGTCTAAATACAATGCAAACCAAAACAACAACATTATGCTCTCAACCGGATCCACATCTAGGCCCTCGTCTTCAAAAAATTCATCCAGAAACATTACAATTGATTCACACGTATGAATCCGTTACGGAATGTATAAAAGAAGATCACACCATAAAGCGTCCAAGTATTAATAAAGCAATTCGTGAAAACACGGTATATCATGGATTTCGTTGGCAAATCGTGGATCGCGAACTGGATCCAAATATTATCCATTCACTACCGCCAACAAAACAAATACGACCTCAGAAGAATGGATATATTGCTAAAGTAAATCAGGAACAGACTGAAATTATAAATGTATATATTGATCGTAAAACTGCCGCACAATATAATAACTATCCATCGATTGCTTCATTGGATAGTGCAGTAAAGAATCACACCCTTAAAAATGGGAATTATTATCAACTCTACGATGAAGTAAATGTATTATTGAAGAATAAATTTCAAGAATGTCATGGAAATATAATCTTATATCATGACGGAATTGGAAGATATGATAGAGAGAATAGACTTATTGATGTATTTACAAGTAAGCATGATTGTGTCACACGATCTGGAATTAGTCAAAAATCACTAGCAAAAGTATTAGATAAACCATTACAATACAAAGAATGGTATTTTAAGAGTCTAGGAGAAAAACGATTTATATAGTTAAAAAGATATTTATTTATTAATCAACAAACAATGCTTAATAAATAAAGTTGATAATCTACACCCATAAGATAATTTTGATGTACTATCCAACTAATAATAGATCAGAATCTCATTTTTTAGTAGATATTGGCTATACAACACTTGTATCAATTTCCAAAGGAACTTAAAACAGGATGGGGTGGTCTACATAAACAATGTCTGATATTCCACAGGGATATATACTCGGTCAGCGCCATGAAGGGATTGTCCAACAAATGGGGAAAACGGCAGGGATAGAGTCTAATTGGTATTACGATGCATTAGACCCTGATGGGAATGAATGTGTGGTCATGGTCTGTCGTCCATCCGGTTATACCATTCTAGATAAAGAAATGATTCATCGCATCCGTGAAATCAATGGTCGTCTTTATACGTGGTTCATTATGAAAAATGGTTATGTTGCGAGCCATATGAGAACAGAAACAGGCCTACGAATGGTCTATCTCCATCAATTTCTTACTGAGTATAAGGGCCATGGTAAAGGTAAAGACTCTATTGATCATATTAATCAGAATAAACTAGATAATCGTTTAGCAAATCTTCGTATCGCGACACAATCGGAACAGAATGCGAATCGCGGAAAGATGGCCAGAAAGCACAATGCTAAGACATTACCTGACGGGTTACAACAAGCCGACTTACCAAAGTTTGTAACCTATTATAGAGAAAAACATGGAAATGGGATTCGTGAATTCTTTACAGTAGAAAAGCATCCATTACAGAATCGGAAAGAACAAGGGATACATGATCCACAAACCATGCTTTTAAAAAATAAACGCTGGGCAAGTTCTAAGGCAGGATCCATGACGGCTCATGAAAAGTTAGAACAAGCTAAAGAATATGTAGGATGGTTGGATGGATTGTATACTATCGTAAATACATAGGTGAATCGTATATTACTTAGCAGTCCATTTCCACCCTTTATCATCCCATAAAATTGATAATGTATTTATTTTCTATATAAGGCATATCTACTATACTATTCTTCATATCTATCATGAGCACCAATACTGTAATCTCATGTCAAGCGCTCATTCAACAGGGTCCAAATAGAGGAAAACCCTGTGGAAATAAATCCACGGGACCATATTGTTCCAAACATACACGGGTCATGATTCACAATAAAGCCATGGCGGACCATGTTCGTTACTGTGATATTTCAAGAGGATGTTATACTGTTCTTGAAGATCATCAGAATAAATGTACAGTATGCCTTCATAAGGCAAGAATTTATGATCGCAAACGCCATGGTAAAAAACGTCAAGATAAGACACTGTGTCTTGATTGTGGAAATCCATTAACATCTGAATCACAGGCAAAGGGACTCCGCAATCGTCTTCTTCGCAGATGTATGATATGCTATGAAAAACTTCAGCAAGTAGAAAAGAAACGTCCATCGCGTGATCGTAATTATAAAGCAGAGGCATTTCAAAATAAACATGTTATATGGAATCATTATGTAAAAGGCGCAAAGAAGCGCAGTATACATTTCACTTTAACAAAAGCCCAATTTGAATCTCTTATTCTACAGCCATGCTTTTATTGTGGCTACCAAAAAGAATCGGAAGTGAATGGCTTGGATCGTTTGGATAACCAATTGGGATATATTGAAGAAAATGTAAAACCGTGTTGTCAGATCTGTAATGATATGAAAGGGACACAGCATCCATTGGAATTTATTGATAAACTAACCGCCATTCATGATTATTATGAAACCAAAGTTCCGATTTCAACTAATCTCATTGAAAAATGGAGCAATACATTCCAATCCAAAACGAAACCATGTTATCGTTCTTATATTAAAAGTGCAAATACACGATCGATTGCGTTTTCATTATCGAATGAAGATTTTATCTGGATGACTAACCAACCATGTTATCTATGTGGAATTCCTGTATCGGATATGAATGATAATGGAATTGATCGTGTAAATAATGCCGAAGGGTATACGATGGATAACTGTAAGGGATGTTGTGGACACTGTAATTTACTTAAAAAAACACACCATTTGGACAAATTACGTTTCATTTCCAAAAAGGTAAAAGATCGATACACTATTCTTCTTGAGGCTCTTTCTGAAAAACAGATTCCTGTTCGTCAATCAAAGATAGAACCTCGTAAGAGGGTGACGGATGATTTGATCAGCACATCCTCCATTCCAATGGAATATAAATCAATTAATGAACCAATTCCTAGCCAAATATCATGTATTCCAGAAGAAATAAAACAATGTTTTGAAATGAATAACAAGGAAAATATACCTCCAAAACAATGGAAAACATCTATGATCTATTGTTCTATCCAGCAAAATCAAGAAAATAACTACAAAATATATTGTGAAGCAAAGAATGACATGTCTCTTCTTCCTACATGGGAATCTGACTGGGCAGACTTTATTCAATCCATTCGGGGTGAATCAAAAGATGTTGCTACACCTATTATTACAGCATTTATTGAAAATCTACGTCGCATTCGTCATAATACATTATGTCATGATAAAAATTCGTCCATTGTAGAAAAAGAGAATCGTCAACAGTGGCCTGCTACTACGGTAGTTCGTGCCTTTCTGGATGGAAAGATAGATATCTTCAAAACATTTATTGAAACATCTACACATGAAGATCCATCCGATCAAAAATGGATAAAACGCTGGATGGGGTTTATCGAATCATTAGAAAAAGCGAGGGATCAACCCGATAAAATGAAAACCCTATGTAGTAAATTTATGAGGGCACAACGTGCAAAGAAATATCGTCATTCACTTACCAAGTCAAAATAACATATCTTATCTAATCCATTTCCAATAAATGAGATAAAATAGTTCACGATCTGCTGAACCGGAATCGAACCAGTGACCTAAGGACAACAGCCCTTCGTATCGATCTACAATCCTCCGCTCTACCAACTGAGCTATCAGCAGATCTACCTATCACAGAGATTCTTTTTCCAGGAATTCAAACGCACATTCCTGTCCTAAAGACCCATCACCGATCTAATCCCAATCCGTACTATGCCTTTTGCGTTTGATTTGGAGGCGCTGAGAAAAGAGCACGACTGTGTCCATTACTTTGAAACGGGTCTGTGGGACCCACGAATGGATGTATCCAGCAAACAAGCGCTGCGCGCTGGGTTTCAACACGTCTTCTGTATTGAAGCACATCCTCCATGGGTTGAGCTAGGAAAAAAAGAATTTGCGGAAGAAATCGCAAAGGACCGTTATCATTTGATTCTAACTGATAGCAAAAACATGAGACGACATCTGTATCATCCCTATTTCAAAGATCGTTGTCTATTTTTTCTAGATGCGCACGTAGACAATGACCAAATCTCTTCACAGACAACCAAATGTCCTTTGCTGGAAGAACTAGATGCCATACAGTCTCTAGAACGAAATGATCATGTCATCCTAATTAATGATTTGCGTATTCTATCCCATCCATGTCCATGGGGAGAATCACGTTATGGCTCCATGGACTTTGTAGAGAAAATCAAGGAGCGAATTCGGATTATTAATCCGAACTATCAATTCAAAACACTTCCAGGAATCATTCCGAACGATATTCTATGCGCCTATGTCCCTCCTCCTTCTTCCATTGTAGCGGATTATGCGCATCTAACTCCTGAGAATCAGAAGTATCTTCCCTCCGATTATGAAGGAGAAGTCTATCGTATTTCAACCAATTGGTTTCCCGTCATTCCACTCCCCACCACCCCGCAACGAATTATGGAGATCGGAGCCTATCACGGTGGCAATGTCTGTAGTCTAACAAAAACCTATGCCTCTCATCCGGATTCCACCATCCACTGTGTAGATCCATGGTATGACTATAAGGAGTATTCTGAATACAGGGACAGACAGCATACAAATTACAAGTATTTTATTCGGAATCTGTCCAAACTGTCATCAGATGATCTCCATAAAATTCACATCCATCGTGGATTGTCCGAACACGTTATCCCCACATTTGAGGATGATTCATTTGACATTATTTACATTGATGGCAATCATAACAAACCCTATGTTCTACATGATGCGATCATGTCTCTAAAGAAAATCAAACATGGCGGATATCTTGTATTTGATGATATGCAATGTGAAGATGTCCGACAAGGCGTCCAGATCTTTATTCATCTGTATCGCAATCATTTGGAGGAAGTCAGAGACGTGGAAGGACAAGTCTGTATACGCATCAAAAAAGAGACATAAATCTGTCTTTCTTCCTCATAGAAGAAATGTCCTGTACCGTGGTAACCGCCTTCTACTCAATCCGCTCCAAATTCCCTAAAGATCAGTATCTTACATGGGGTGAGCAATTCATGTCACTAACGAGTCCCATTGTGATTTTTACAGAAGAACATTTAGTGGATATACTTGTGTCAATGCGCGGCGATCGTCCTATCCATGTAGTCGTATTGCCATTTCAGGAATTGGAGACGTGGAAGGGTGATATGGCGGAAAAATGGGCACACCAGCATACATTAAATCCAGAGGGACATCATTTTACAGATGTGGGTGAACATCGTTTACAGCAGACGCCAGAGTTGTATGCATTATGGGCACACAAGGCGTATTTTGTAGAGCGAGCCATTCATATCAATCCATTCCAGACAGACTATTTCTTTTGGTGTGATTTTGGGGCATTTCGCGATCCCATTCCCACTGAGATTCGCGAACGATTTCCTGAAAGTCGTTTACTGCCACGAAACAAAATTATTCTTCAAGCACTTGTTTCCGTTTCTATGGAGGAGAAGGAGCCAGGATCGGATGGAATCCGAGGACCTCGCTTGAGTCACGAATGGAATGGTGTTCGGTTAGTCGGCGGTCTATGGGGCGGAGGGAAGGAGGCTTGTTTGGCATGGAAAAAAGCGTTTGATCGGATGCTTCATCGTTATTTACAGGCGGGTCGTTATGCGGGTAATGATCAATTTGTTATGTTATCTACTTTACTGGAGGATCCTGAACTAGCCATGGTGGTGAAACCCACACGGGCGGATATTAATCAGTGGTTCTTTTTAGAGTATTTGTTGTCTTCGCTGGCGGAGATGAAAATAGATATAATGTATATGTAATCTAGCGCCCTCTCCAGACTTTGAGAATGGCTGTAGGATATCCTGTTCGTTCCACCTCATAGGTAGCTGTTTTAAGGGTCATATCCTGTGATTCAAAGCACTTTGGATACTGTAGAATGGATCCGAAGGTAGAGCATTGATCGGTTGTAACCAGCTTTTCGTGGAATGCGACAAGACCAAAGAGGCGTTCCATCATTTCACGGTCGCGTCGGTTACGGATCATGAGGACTGCCGTAGAGAATAGTTTGTATTTCTCTTCTAATTGATTGGCGACAGAGAGGTCTATTACGCCTGCTACACCAAAACAGGCTTTCCATGCTGTGGTGGGAGCAGAGGAGAGAAAGGAGGTAAGGGGTTCATGTTGTTTGAAGGAAGTGAGGAGTTGTTGGAGACGAGGGATGAACTCTTTATCGGTTGGATCAAAATGCCAGTGAAAGCGAAGGGTTGTATCCACTTCACTGGGTAGAAAGGGGCGATGGAGGAACATGGTATCATGAAGAAAGATCATACGATCCGCCCAGCGATGCATTAAAAAGTAAAAATAGGGCAAGCATTCGCCCGCTCCAGGATAATCGCTATAAATGATATCGGTTTCATATAACTTACCATTTACAGTATTCATGGAGGAATTATCATCAATAATAACAATTTTATTGGTATAGAAACGGCGAATGGAATTGTAAGAGGAGATCCATAGATCGTTATCGGATGGATTACGAAGATGTCTCAAAATGACAAATACGTAGGATTTACCTTCTACACGGAGTTCCATGGCTTTTGGACTCGGAGGTTGGATTTGAATGTATTGTGACGTGAGAGAGGTCAGAAGAGAGGAAAGAGCAGCCGTGGCTTTATCTTTTACAGGGGCATGTGAGGTGGGAAGAGCAGAAGAAAACAGAGAGGAATAGGTGGGTCTATTCAAAGGGGCGGACGAGGATGCTGGAAAATAGACAGGATTATGGGTGTCTTGATCTCCCATAAAGAAGGGCGAACCGTCTTCTTCAGGACGATAGTGATAGGATTCGGAAAGGAGAACTTCGGTTCGTTCTGCTCGCGGAACAGGGAGGGGAGGGCGTAATTCTTCTGGAATTTGAGTCAGATCTCTCCGACGTGGTAAATTGCGATTCATCCACGATGACATAGGTGTAATGGAATTCTATCCATGACCGTATCTTTTCTCTTACGTTATCTGGACTCGGATCATTCGGATAACTCGGGACTTAAACTTAGAGGAATACACGGGGAGTAGGTGATATTCAATGGGAAATTGGTTTACAAACTGTTCAAGATGGTTTGATTCAGAGAAATGTCTAGGATCGTCGTGGTCAGATCACAGCGAATCCAGTATAGAGAGGAAATTACAGGCCATGGAACAACGTATTGTGGCTCTAGAGGGTCGAGTAAATACGACAGAGGAGGCCAATCAACGTCTCCATAATAAATGGAATGGATGGGACGAGCGTCTTCATCAATTTGAAAATCTACAGAATGGGCATCATCAGGTGATTGTAGCACGATTGCGTTCAGTGGAACAACGACTAGAGACATATTCTTTTGATCACTGTGAGCGATTAGAAGATGATATTATTGTAGTAGAAGAACGATAAGTCATAATAGTCAATAAATAATATTCTAGAGAAATAGAGTCTGTATGGCGATCAAATATTATTTATGGGCAGTGATTGTATTACTGGTGATATTATTTCTGAGTAAGGAAATGCGCGATAAAGGTCTGTTAAAATACTTACCAACTGCGATAACAGATCTGTTACCAGCAAGTGGAAGTGGTTCTCCTCGTCATGTGTCATATGATCCGCGTCAAGATGTAAAAGATACGCAACGAGCCGTCAAAGAGAAAGATGCTCTTGATGAATGGATTCATTCACAATTAACTCAGAAGGGTCTCAAAGAAATGACAGAGGTGGGGCATTATCAGTCGGATCATTCACAGGCGCTTTAATGAGTAGTAGCGCGTCGTATCTCTTTTTATATTCTTCCGAGTCCCATACGATATGGGGTGGCCCTGAAGGGTAGGCATCATAGGGTATTCCCTTTTCTGTTGGCTTTTCCATTTCAAGAACCGCGTGAAGCGATAAAAGTCGTCTGTCGATCGGCGAGCGTATTCCACGAAATCGTGTCCGACCCAATTGTTTCCAGCGCCATTCAATTTGTAGCGCAGAACGCCACTCTGGAATTCCTGTGATATAGCATATACGTTTCCATTCCCATCCCTGTGCCACTCTCATGCCCGTCGCCCGTGCTCCACCTGATTTTTTACCATTATGCTGTTCCAATCGACGATCTGGATCGGTGGTAGCCCCTACATAGGTATGACCTGCCTCTGTCATTAACAAATAACAGTAAAAAGACATATGATACGTAACTATCTATTAAATAGAATGTTCTCTACTACATCTTTAACATGTGGTTTTTTATTTGATTTAGATGGGACACTTGTTCGAACAGATCCACTCCATTATTCATTATGGAAAACCATTCTTTCTTCATATGATATTAACCTTACAGAGAAAGAATATCACGAGCGAATTGCGGGTCGTTCCGATGATGGGATATGGACAGAATGGGGAGTGGGGACAGAAGAAGAACAAATAAAATGGATTTTATGGAAAGAGACAGAATTTATTCGAAGAATTCACGAGTCTGTCCCTGTCCCTTATGGTAAAGAACGAATTAGACAGTGGAGTGAATCAGGAGCATGGATTGGAGTCATCACAAATTCGAATCAGAAGACGGCATGTGCCTTATTGGATCGTCTGGGTATTACGGATTATGTGTCATTACTTGTTTCCAGTGATTCAAACTGTAAACCAAAACCCTCTCCTGAACCCTATGAGTGGGGAATGAATATGTTAGGTCTGGATCCGAAAAAGACCGTTATTTTCGAAGATTCGGATGTAGGAATTCAAAGTGCTCTTCAAACAACCCCTCACCCCTATGCCATCTTTCGCTTATCTCCTAATCCTCAACCATCTGATTCAACAGACAGATACACATGGATTCAAGAATACAGTGATCCACGGCTTGATGTGTTTTTTGGTCCATTGCCTCCTATTCAATAAAAGACAGTATAAGGAGGAATGATTCATGGATCTCAAAATGAAAAGATTGGTTCAATGGTTACAGATTCCTGACCTGGCACCTTTACCAGTTATGGATCGTGTATTTGAGGAATGCACTGCTGCATTCAAGGATGATGGGTGTAGAGTAAAACGAGTAACATCTTGGGATGAGTTAGAAGACGGTGGACTCCTTTTCATGGACGATGCCGCTGGCCAATATCTACATCATAAGATTCATCATGAACGGATTGCTAGACTCTGTCCAAATAGTGTGATGATTGTGTGGTATTGGACGGATCCTACGTATAAGCCATTTTCAAGAATGCTGGTGACAGGAGAATGGTATATGAATCTAGAAAGAACCGCATCTGACACGCGTTCCTACATGCTTCGTCCCGATTTTGTTCCACTTGGATTGCGAGCAAACGAAGCACCTGAGTGTGTTGGAACGTATCCTCGCGAGGTTACAATGGATTATTGTTTCATGGGAGGTGGTTATAAAATGGATTGGATTCCGCCTCATCCTGAATTTACAGGTCTATATCATCGTGTGATTTATACAAATTATTTATCCTATGAAGAGCGTAAACAGATCTATCTGTCTTCACGGTTTGCACTCGCATTTCAAAGTGATCCTAATATTCAGACGGGTCATCTTTCACAGCGTATATTTGAGGGACTTGCGTATGGGTGTATCGTTTTCTGTGAAAATCCGCTTGCTTCAAAGGTAACGGATGGAGCAGTGATTCATGTGACTTCTAGAGAGGATTTATGGGCAAAAATGAGAGAATGGAAGTCATGTTCAGAGGATCGTATCCGAGAACAACAAAAGAAGGCGTATGATTGGGTCAAAAAATATGGAACCAATCGAACAAGCATGGAACGTATTTGGAATCGCGTTCAATCTCGATTTCACGTGGAATGGGATAGATCAACTGCTGTTGTAGGTGTGTCGTTAATGGGTGGATTAGGTAACCAGTGTTTTCAATTGGCAGCGGCATATGCCTGCGCAGAAGAGAATGGAGCACAGTTTCAGATTCAAAAACAAGAGACAAATGGCAACCGATCGTTTTATTGGGATAGCTGTCTGTCTTCTTTTTCGAAATGGGTGAAACCCTCTTCTTCTGTCTCATCTCTGTCTTTGCCTGTATGGCAAGATGAATTCGCTACGGTATATCGTCCGATTCCACCAAATACAAATGGTCTTTTTTTGAATGGATATTTTCAATCATCACACTATTTCAAGACCTACCGAACCCGACAGACATTGCGAAAACTGTTTCGCGCTCCATCGGATCTCGAACATAGTGTATATCATGCCTATCCTTACTTGATCCGAAATGCGCACCGTGTAATTGTGCTTCACGCAAGAAGGACGGATTATTTAATTCATCGTGCCTTTCATGGTCCATTGGATGGTAGCTATTACCGACGAGCCCTTGACAGGATTATATCCCATGTGTCTGATCCCATTTTTTTATTGGCAGGAGATGATCCAGCCTTCTGGTCAGAAATCAAAGAGGATATTTCCGAAGTGTTTCAGCATCCTCATATCATTCTCCAGCAAGAGACAGATATCAGAACGTTTATTTTGTTACAGCAATTCCAGTATTTTATTATGTCTAATTCCACGTTTATCTGGTGGGTGGTTTGGTTAGCCTCAACAAAAAAGGCGATTATTCCCGCAAAATGGTTTGGACCTTCTGGACTTACACAATGGGAAGATCTGTATGAACCCGAGTGGGAACGTGTCTAGTCGCAATCAGAATTAATAGTGGATGGATATTTCAAAAAGCAAAAGTCGCGCCATGTCGTATAAGGGCCATAGTCGCGGTCTCGTTCTGTCCATCCAAATAATCTGCGTCGATCATCACGTGGACAGTGTTCAGGGAAGGGTTTCCATACACGATGTTTAAACGTAAAAATCAGATTCATAATGGTCATTTCATTACAACGACAAATCGGATAACGATTCATCGCATCAATCAGGTCAGTGATATGGATGCGATGAAGAAGATGAGTATCATACATCCACATACAATTCAAAAAATAGCGTTCTTTCAAGATCTCTGGAGAATACTCCTCTAACAATGAACGAACCACATCGGGATGACGAGAAGAATCAGCTTCAATTATTCCTCCAAATCTCTTTTCCTGATCATAAATGGCCGCATCATCCGGAGCCATAATGGCATTTGTACAATCCAATTCCAATAAATGTTCCATTCGATCTACTACACGAAGACCCGCATCAAGATATACCACGCGCCCCCATTGTAAAAACCACGAATCAAATACATAGAATTTATCCCATTGGGTTAACTTCTTTGTTTCGCGCTGGTCACAGGTTGGGCGTAATGGATGTTTCTCATAATAGGCTAGAAGAGCACTTGTATCCAAATGTTCAACACGATATGCCTGTACGCGATAGTATTCTAAAAAATTAGTGGAGGGAGTAAATCCAACGGTAATCCAAACAATATCCCCTTTCCATTCTCCGCGGGTTCGGACATCGAGAATGGTTCGTTTGGCACGGGACTGTTGATGAACATCCGATAAGGTAACTACAACCGTTGACATAATTGGTATGTCTCATTTGTTACCGTTTTATATCCTGTAAAATTGATTCATCAATTACACTGTTTATAGAGGATAAACGTATTGCGAATACAGTAACATATAGATGACATCCATTTCACCCTTTCTGATCGTAGATAATGTTTCCATCCGTCTTGGATCGGATCATATCCCTTCACATCCCTATTCGTTTTCATTGGATCCTTTTCAGGAATATGCGTTCTCTGCCATTTCAAAAGGTGAGAATGTTCTCGTCTGTGCAAAGACAGGATCAGGCAAAACCCTAGTCGGTGAATATCAGATTTATGATTCTCTTCGCAGAAACAAGCGTGTCTTTTATACCTCACCGATTAAGTCACTGTCCAATCAAAAGTTCAATGACTTGAAGAAGCAATTCCCAGAAGCAACGGTTGGAATTATGACAGGAGATATCAAATTCTGTCCAGATGCTCAAATTGTTATCATGACTACAGAAATTCTACGAAATCTTCTGTATAAAAAAGATACGACAACGGAACATCTTGGTCTAACTGCCTCATTGACACTAGAGGATGTGGATGCGGTTATCTTTGATGAATGCCATTATATGAATGATCCAGATCGTGGAAAGGTATGGGAAGAGACGATGATGAAATTACCTGCCGATGTGAGATTGATTTTATTATCGGCTACGTTGAATCGCCCTGAGCGTATTGCGAGTTGGCTCGGAGACTTGAAAAAGAGGCCCATTCATCTGATTGAAACTCAATATCGTGTGGTTCCATTAACTCATTATGTAATTGGTAAAAACAATAAATTAATGATGTTCATGGATGAAAAGGAGCAATACCAAGAGCGTGTCTATTCCGATTGGTTGCGTGGTCGAGCACAAGAAGAGAAGGAGCATCGTCAGTTTCAACAGCGCGTTCAAGAGGTAAAGTCCATCGGGACGAAGGGTGGAGTAGATCACAAGATTTATCACACCAAGTATATTCATCGGTTGAATCAAACGGTTCAGCATTTGGAAGAAAAAGAACTATTACCAGCATTGCTCTTTGTCTTTAGTCGCAAACAATGCGAATCGTATGCGGAGCACATTGAAAAAAGCCTATTGGATACATCGGATACAGCAACGGTAAAACATATTCTTTCCTTTCATCTACATCGTTATCGTGAACAATTGGAGAAGACACCCCAGTATCATCAATTGATTGAATTGTTGTATCGTGGTATTGCGTTTCATCATAGTGGTTTATTGCCTATTTTGAAAGAAGCAGTGGAATTATTATTCGCAAGAGGTTATGTCAAATTATTGGTTTGCACGGAAACATTTGCGGTGGGATTAAATATGCCCACCAAGACGGTTCTCTTTGCGGGTCTTCGTAAATTTGATGATCGCGTAGGAGGCCTTCGTGTGATCCGTAATGATGAATATTTCCAAATGGCGGGACGAGCAGGACGACGTGGAAAAGATGATCGCGGTGTGGTGATTTATTTACCGGAAGGAGAGCCTCTTTCTTCTCAAGAAATGTATTCCATTATGAAAGGAGATAAACCAGAAGTAACCAGTCGTATGGACTTTCATGTCGATTTTATCCTAAAAACGATTCATTCCAATGGGGCTACTGTAGAATGGGATACAGTAATTCGTGAAACCTATTGGTATCAAGCTCGTATGCGCGAAGAGAAAGAGTGGGAAGAGAAACGAATGGCCCTTCAAAGACAGATAGATGCCGTGGAGAAGGTGGAACCATATTGGTCAGAATCTATGAAATGTCGTGATCTTGAACAACGTATTAAACAATCGGTAAATGCGCAGAAGCGTGACCTACAGCGTCAATTAGAATCTCTAAAGAACAGACAGCTTGGACCACAATGGAAAAAAGTAGGAGAAGCCATTCAGAGATATGATGGATTGGAAAAAGCAATGGAACGACTGCTGGAAGAGAAAGTATTTATCGGATCATGGACAGATCATGTGGACCAAAGTATTGGATTCTTGCGGGAGAATGGTTTCATTCAATCGGATTCATTACATCTGACGCTAAAAGGAACGCTAGCAACCGAAGTAAACGAGGGTCATCCCATTCTATTGACAGAGTTCTACGTTTCGTCTCTTTGGAAAGGAATGACAGATGAAGAGTGGGTGATGTTCTTATCGGCCTTTCTTGAACAAAGAGAAGAAGAAGGCGAGGAGATAAATAAGATGAGTGGCTCTCTTGCTATGAAGGAGCGACTCTATTGGCTAGATGATACAGCAAGAGCCTATGAAGAATCAGAACAAAAATGGTGCGGAGAACGATCTGTAAATTGGACATGTTCGACTCAGTGGATGGAACCAATGAGAGACTGGTTGCGTGGCTCCTCCTCTTCAGAAATCTGTCAAATCTATGGGTTCTTTGAAGGGAATTTCTACCGTTCTTTATTGAAATTAATCAATGTGATCAATGAAGTAATGTCAATGGCGATATATTGCGAGCATGTAGATGTAGTGGATCAGATGGTTCATATTAGTGAACAGATGAGACGTAGTCATTGGACAGGAGAAAGTCTGTATCTTCAATTATGATCCCATTTCCAAATGCTTAAAGCCCAAACAAAATACATACGAACAGGATTCTTTTTTATAGAGATGGCATCGTGTTGGTATGAATTGGAGATTTTACCATTGACGTCGGCATCTCAGGAGTTGTATCCAATTGCGACATATAATCGTTCCGAGGAGAATGCTGGATTTGATCTATATTCGGCGGCAGATGTATCGGTAGAGCAGAAGGTAGAGTTTGTCCCTTTTGGTGTAGCTGTGCGTTTATTGAAAGTGGAGCATCAGCCGCATGGTGGATCGAATGAGCAGGTGAAAACCGATAGTCATTTTTTCTTGATGCCCCGTTCGTCTATCTATAAATCTGGGTTGATGATGGCAAATTCAGCAGGTGTCATTGACAAGAGCTATCGTGGAGAGCTAAAAGCCCCTGTATGGTCTATGACGGGACAGTCAAATATAGTAAAGGGAGAACGTTGGTTTCAGATCGTTGCGCCTGATATGGGATGGATTCGTCATGTCCGTTTAGTGGATTCATTGCCGGAAACGTCTCGTGGGGCAGGTGGATTTGGTTCAACCGGTTCGATGTAATTATTTAGAGGCAGACAGAGTGAGAGACAGAGGCAGAGACAGAGACAGAGACAGAGACAGAGGATGAGAATAGGAAATACTTAAATAAATCCTATTCTGATCCTGATAGCAAATAGACAGAAATGGAAGAAGATCATACTGAGGAGTCTGTCTATGTGGATGATACCTGTAAAGAATGGGGTGTGTCTTTTCATTGGAGGGATGCTATTGTGGCAGAATCAAAGACAACAGATAGAGGAACGGTATTGGAAATGATTCGTCGTCCACAGTGGGGAATGGCGTGTTACATGAATGGAGAGATACAGAGCTGTGAAGTGGATGAAAAAGTATATCATCAGGCATTTGTAGATCCAATTATGGCATATGTTTCACAGCCGAAGCGTGTGATGATCATTGGTGGAGGCGAAGGTGCAATGGCGCGCGAGGTGTTAAAATGGCCAAGTGTGGAGCATGTGGACATGTATGAATGGGATAGAGAAGTGGTTGAATGTTTTCAGACGTCATATCGTCAATGGGCAAATGGAGCATGGGACGATTCGCGTCTGGAGATTCATTATGCTGATATTTTTGAAGTAGTAAAGCGTGGTCAATATCCTTTAGTTCCATATGATGTCATTTTGGTAGATCTATTTGAGCCAGATGGTCATCCAGAACTATGGAGACTGTTTAGTCGTTTGGCATTAGACTGGATAGCGGATAATGGTGCGATTGGAATGTATGCTGGTATTCGGAATCATTTAACAGATATTCACCCTGCGGAAGAGTGGTTGCGAGATCAGCGTCTAATGGAATATCAGGAAGAAGGCATGGGAATTAATCATATATTATCGAACCGTAATGTATATTCTTACAAGGTGTTTATTCCATCCTTTTCGGGAGAAGCCATGTTTTTATGTCTAGTCCCGTCTCAAGAAAAGCCTGCATGGAATCGTCTATTGACTCTGTCTTCTCATGTTACGCCTGATATCTGGAAAGCCTATCATACATGGAATCATTATTGAGAGGGTGTAGTGGGCGTTTTCCATGGAGTATAGGACATAGTAGAGGACGAAGAGACAGAGGACGAAGAGACAGAGGACGAAGAGACAGAGGACGAAGAGACAGATAGTTGATGGCTAGAGGGTTGAGAAGAATAGAGTAGTCTGTCTTCTTGTTCTCGTGCCTGTAAACGTTCTTGGATCTCCTTTTGAAAGACAGGAGAAGATACAGATGAGGTAGAAGAAGATTCGATACGATGTTTATCGAATCGTCGCATACCACAAATAAAACGTTGATTGCCACTCATCTAACCTAAAATTGAAGCATCCTTTTTGGTTAGGAAAAAATAATCCAACGCAATGTCATCCAACGCCACAAAGTATTTAGAAGAAGTCTTGGGAGTCAAACAATCCACTGATCCTCGTCCTGCTCTGTCGGGTATTCTACAAACTCGTGACTACGATCATTTTGAGATCCGGAGTGACACGGGAGAGATTCTTCATACCTTTCAAGGAGCCAAATATGCCAATCGCTGTCTTGTCGGAGACCATGTGTATTGGGAAAATGACCAATGTCAATTAGAACTTCGTGATGAACATCCACTGCTTGTAGGAACCATTGAATTGACACGTTCTTCTCGTTATGGATTTACTTCCCGAAAAACTCCATTGTATTTATTTACACCCTATGATGCTCGGTATCCTCCAATGATTGTCGGAACGAATGAAAAAGATAAAACCAAAAATCGTGTAGGATTGGTCAAATTCGAATCATGGTTGGAATCTTCGATGTTTCCAAGGGGGCTATTACAGACAGTATTGGGTAATTCTGGTGATTTGGAGGTGGAAAAGAAGGCGATTATACATCAAGTCTGTCCTTGGAAATATCCAAAGATTCCATTTGAGCCATCAATGATCGGTCGAAATATACCGCGAACACGGTTAGGAGGATATACCTTTCATATTGATCCAGTGGGATGTCGTGATGTAGATGATGTCATAACAATTGAAACAGTGGATGATCATTTATGGAAGATCGTGATTAGCATTAGTGATGTAGCCGCATTTGTCGAGGATGGTTCCGCAGTAGATATCATGGCATCTGTGATCAGCCAATCCGTATATGATTCATCGGGCCATGTGCTTCATGCCATGTTTCCAAAGGAATATTCGGAAGGAATATGTTCGTTGTTACCTGGGTCCAAGCGATATGCCCTATCATTAGAAATCTTGTGGGATGGTTATACGATAAGTGAATCCAAGTGGTATGAATCCGAATTAGAGGTAAATCGTTCCTATTCATATGAAGAGTTTCAAGCAGAAGGGTCTGAATATCAGAAAGTGGTAAGATCAGTTGCCTCTTATTTAGCAGGAGAAGAGTTACTCGATGCTCATCAGTGGGTAGAACAGTTTATGGTGTATTACAATAAAGAGGCAGGTAAACAATTGAAGGAGATAGGGTGTGGTTTATTGCGTCGTCATTCAGAGAAGGAAAGAGAACGCGTAGAGTGGTTTCGGGAACATCTACCTGATTGGAAATTTCTAGCCATGTCATCTGCAGAGTATGTATTATCGGAAGAGAAAGATACCTATCACAGTGGACTTCATACAGATTCCTATACACATGTGACAAGTCCGATTAGACGTTATGCGGATTTGGTGAATCAGCGTGCGATGAAATGGTGGATTCATACGACTAAGGATCAGCGCCAACGAGATCTATTTATTGTTCCAGTTGCGACATATGTGCTAAATGAACGAGAGAGAGCTATTAAACAATTTGGGCGTGATATGGTATTTCTAGAGGCAATTCAGTCGGGTAATACACGAGTAAAAGCAATCCTTGTAGAAAAACGGGAAGACGTGGGAGAAGATGGATTAGCTATTTATCGTATTCGATTTTATGTTCCTGAATGGAAGAAAACCATTTCAAGTGTATATCGTAAGGTGGAAGAGGATGTAATTTCTACAAAGGATGAAAATGATCAGAGACATATAACTATAGGATCAGAACATGAAATTCAATGTTCTGTAAATTGGTCTTCACGTAACTGGAAAGAACGACTAATTATTCAATGGGTATAAGAGATATGTAAAACGTCTTATTGTCGTTTATAAATAATAGGTAATATCATCTTTTTTTTCAAAAATAAAATTGATTGTTCTTCCTCTTAAAAAAGATACTAAGGGCAACCCACGTTAATAAAGGACTTAGACAATCGTTTCTACAACCAAGACAGAATGCCAGGCGGTTTTCATCAACATTCATCGGACATTGAATCCATCATTGGAGTTCAGTTCAGTATCCTCCCTCCTGAGGAGATTGAGCGTCGTTCCGTGGTGGAGATCACTACACAGACACCGTATGAGGGTAATGAACCGAAGATTGGCGGTTTATTTGATCCCCGTATGGGTGTATTAGAAAATGGTAAAGTATGTCGCACATGTGGCCAAACGAATCATGGTTGCCCCGGTCATTTCGGTCATTACCGTTTGACCCGTCCGGTCTATTATATTCAATTTCATAGCATGATCATGAATGTGTTAAAGTGTATTTGCATTCGCTGCTCCAAACTCCGTATTGATAAGGAACATCATAAGGAGTTGCTCCATCGCAAGGGCGAGGCTCGTTGGAAAGAGGTGTTGTCTCTTTCATCGGGTATCAAGCGATGTGGTCAGGAATGCGAGGATGGCTGTGGTGCCATCCAGCCAGACAAATTCACGAGGGACGGTATTGCTCGTATTGTGGCACATTATCAAGAGTTGAAGCAACAACAGCCATTGGAGGTAGAATATGTCCATACGTTGTTTCGTCGTATCAGTGACGAGGATGTTGATTTCATGGGTTTGAGTCGTTATTGGTGTCGTCCAGATTGGATGATTTGCACCGTGTTGAGTATCCCTCCTCCGCAGGTTCGTCCTTCGGTGGTTCAGGATAACAACCAGCGTTCCGAAGACGATTTGACCCACAAATTATTTGACATTATCAAAAATGATAGGACTCTTCAGCAAAAGATCGAGGCCAATGCGAGTCGAACGGTGATTAATGAATATACGAATGTAGTCCAATACCATGTGGCTACGTTGGTGGATAATGAGATTCCAGGTGTGGCGCCAAGTGCGCAACGCAGTGGTCGTCCATTGAAATCCATTCAACAGCGTCTCGGTGGTAAGGAGGGACGTATTCGTTTCAACATTCAGGGTAAGCGTGTGGAGTTTTCGGCGCGTTCGGTCATTACGCCGGACCCCAATTTAAGTGTAGGTGAGCTTGGTGTGCCGTTGGAGATTGCGATGAATCTCACGATTCCCGAGAGAGTGACCCCATTTAACTTGAATAAACTCTACAAGTTGATCCAGAATGGAGCCGATAAATGGCCGGGTGCGAAGACGATTGTCAGGAAAGACGGTCGTATGATTTCGTTAAAGCATGTGAATACCTCGGAGATTGTATTGTATGATGGCGATGTTGTCAACCGTCACTTGATGGATCAAGACATCGTTCTCTTCAATCGTCAACCGACGCTTCACAAAATGTCCATGATGGGTCACCGTGTCAAAGTGCTACCCTACAAGACATTCCGCTTGAACGTTCTGGTCACGAGACCTTACAATGCTGATTTTAAGAAGGGATATAAAGCCATTCGATAGAAAGTATATAGATTCGAATGGCTGGTGTTATTTATCAAGTGACATGTATTCCAACTGGTTTATTGTATGTTGGTCAGGCAAAAAATCATAAAACTAAAAATGGGACTCCATATTGTTATGGTGCATCTGGACGATGGAATGATCATGTGAGTAGTGCGAAATCACGTGATACACCATTGTGCAAAGCGATCAAAGAATATGGTAAAAGTCAATTCACTGTCAAGATTTTGGAGGAGGCGCCTCTAGAAGAACTCGACGAGCGAGAAGCAAAATGGATCACTCGTATGAATTGTATCTATCCATACGGGTATAATATTGCTTCTCATGGTCGTAATCGTCATCGTGAAACATCAAATCTTCATATCTTCTACATAGGGCGTGTTGTGTCGGCTACTATTCATCCGATTCGTAGGAATGGAGAATTACGACTGGTCTATGTCTATTTGACTCTTCATGAAGGAGCAAATGAGCGAATTGCGTTTGGACAGAAAAACACAGCCACCTATGAAGATGCGTTAGAAGAAGCTAAGATGTTTCTAAATCACCTTGAATGTCCATATACGATTTCAAGTGATTACAGTGATGAAATTGATGAGCGCTATAAGTCGAAGCAAGATGAGTTTAAAAATAAAGAAATAACGTCCATTCGGATTACAAGTGCATCTAATCTTATTGCTGTATATATTGGCACTGCCGATATGAAGCTAAAGAAGGATCATATACGAATCTGTTTTGGAGGTAAAAAAATAAATAAACAAGATGCCTATACCACTGCCATACAATTCATAAATCAATTGGGTATCATGGATGATAATATCATTCACGACACCATTAAAAGTCAGCAACAGGCGACTGCTATCTAGGGTGTTGTATCTCCTAGGTAGGAAAACAGTGTAAATGCAACCATGGGTCTATGTTCCGCCAATGTAGATCTGTGATATAATCGTCTAGTGTCAAAGTGCTTTCTAACACTGAGATGCAAGACCCTCAAATTCAGGGAATCCCCTAAAGCTTATAACTACCAACCATCATCTGAAAAGATAATGGGGCCACGGAGAAAGACCGTAATGGAAGGTAACAACGTTATGAGATGTGAGCTAATTATATATTAGTAAACAATGGGCAATCCTGAGCCAAGTGCTAAGGCCTTCTGGCTAAGCATGCTGTGCAACGAGTAGATGTGGGTCGGTGGAGGGTTCGAAAGAACTCTACGCTTAAGGTGTATTCTAGTCCCTGTGGGAAACCACGGGGTAGTAACGTTTGATGGCGACGAGATGAACGCACATATCCCCCAGTCCTACGAATCCATGGTAGAACTGGAAGAAATCGCAGCAATCCCTCATCATATTATTACGCCTCGTCATGCGAAACCGATGATCGGTGTCTATCAAGACACGTTGGTTGGTTCTTATCGCTTGACGCAACCAGGAATTCAATTCACGCGTAAGGAATTTATGAACTTGATGATGTGGAATAAGCGATTTGATGGAACCATTCCAGCGCCCCGTATGGGACAGCGTTGGACGGGTCAACAAGTGCTCGGAGCATTGTTGCCGCCCATTAACATGGAAATGTCAAACAAATCATTTAATGAAGAAACAGAGAACAAAAAAGATTCGGTGAACTATGTTCGAATTACACAGGGTGAAATTCAACAGGGTGTCGTGGACGGTGACATTTATATGAAACCATCCAAGGGCATTATTCACATGACTTACAACGATTTCGGTCCAAAGGACACTGTGGATTTGTTGGACGCGCTTCAGAATACGGTGGAACACTTCTTGGTGATGAACGGTTTCAGCGTAGGTATCAGTGACTTGATTGCCGATGAAAAGACAAAAGAGGATATTGATGCTAAGATTCAGGAGCGTAAGAAGAAAGTAGAACAACTCATTCTACAGGTTCACTTGGACTTGTTTGATAACAATACAGGAAAGACCAATCAGCAGGAATTTGAGGATCAGATCTTCGGCATTCTGAATCAGGCGACGTCTGACGCAGGTGATCTCGGTCAAAAGTCTCTGTCCAAAGAGAACCGTCTTCTGGCTATGGTTCGTTCGGGTTCCAAGGGTGAGCCATTGAACGTGGCACAGATGATGGCTTGTCTTGGACAGACTGCAATTGAGGGTAAGCGTGTTCCGTATGGATTTACGGATCGCACTCTTCCTCACTACAAAAAATACGATGATTCCGCCGAGTCACGTGGTTTTATTGAGTCCTCCTTTATTCGTGGTCTGACTCCACAACAATTCTTCTTCCACGCCATGTCGGGTCGTGAAGGTTTGATTGATACAGCTGTAAAGACCGCGGAGACAGGTTACATTCAACGTCAGCTCATCAAGTCTATGGAAGATCTGATTGTTCACCACGATGGAACTGTCCGTGATGCGAATAACAATATCATTCAATATCATTATGGTGAAGATGGTGTGAATCCAACCAAGATTGAGACACAATCTCTCTCGATCGGCAAATTGTCGGATGATGAGATCATGAATGATTATGGTATGCGTGAAGTGGATTGGAGCACAGTCCTGATTGAAGGAACTGTCCGTGAGGGTGAAGAGGCGCTTATGACAGAGTATGTGAAGGATTTGATGTATGACCAAGCCATGATGGTGGAAGGTGTATTTCAGAAGAAATCACTGGACTCTGGTAACGTCTTTGCTCCTGTCAATCTGGCGCGTATGATTCTGAATGTGAAGGTTCGTTTTGCTCTCCAGCCAACCGATAAGACGGATTTGACGCCTGTTACGGTATTGAATGGAATCAAACGTATTCTCGCATTTACTCATTCCTATCACAAGATCTGGGCGGCTCTTCTTCGCTTCCACTTAGCCCCTCACAAGCTGATTGTAAAAGAGCGATTTACAAAAGCTGCCTTTGAGATGTTGATGGAACTCATTGTGGCGAACCACATGAAAGCTTGGGTTCAACCGGGCGATCAAGTGGGTATTGTAGCTGCACAGAGTATTGGCGAACCAGCTACCCAAATGACGTTAAACTCTGTTGATTGGGATACAGAAATTGTCATAGCGACGAATGACAATGTATATACTCCAAAAATCGGAGAGTGGATAGATTCATATATTGAACAGTGTAAGAAGGACGAAACACTTTCGCAGAAAATTACATATCTTGAAAATGGTCAAATTTATATTCCACTTGAAGATCATCATAATTGGAAAGCACTGTCATGTGATGAGAATGGAACGATGAAATGGACAAAATTGGAAGCAGTTACTAGACATCCAGTCGTCAACGATGACGGTTCAGATACAATTCTTAGAGTCACACTCCAATCGGGCAGAGTAGTAAAAGCTACCAAAGGAAAGTCATTTCTTACCCTTCAAAATGGAAAGATTCTTGAACAAAATGGTTCTGAATTAAAGATTGGAGATGAACTTCCCATTGCAAATCACTTATCATTAGACGAGATTGGATATCAGACATCATTTTCGGTTCGCTCCATTCTGTCACCATATGAATATCTATATGGGTCAGAAGTATCAAAAGCGATTCACGTAATGAATACATCTGAAGATCGTCATTGGTATAAGAAGAATCAAGGGTCTACATTTACAGTTCCTTATCATAGAAGCGACTCTTTCAGAGATGCTTTTAAAAATGGTAAGAATTCAAATGATATTCGTGTCGGAAATGTATACACAAAACATATGAAACAAGATGTCAGCCAAATTCCAGAATCAATTACACTGGATCAATCGTTTGGATTCTTATGTGGAGCCTATTTGGCAGAAGGAATGTCAAATAAAACGCAAGTAATTATCTCAAATAACGATCAAAAATATCTTGAAGAAATTGAGACACTTATGTCATCATGGAATATTGGAACCCACACTGTATCTGACACAAAATATATTGAAAAGTCTGGAATCAAAGGAACGACAACATCCTTGATCATTCATTCAACAATTCTTGCAAAATTACTATGTAGTCAATTTGGACGTGTAAGTTATGAGAAACATATTCCTGATTGGGCTCTTCAGGGTAGTGATGAATTTATTAAAGGTCTTATTGATGGATATTTCAGTGGCGATGGAACTATTGAAAAGAGGGCAGGAATCGTTCATGCTACATCTGTATCACATGAATTACTTACAGGTATTCAATTTATTCTTGCCAGATATAATATTTATACAACAATGAGTTCTCGAATGCCAGAAAAGAAGAAATTTAATTCAGTATCAAAATATTATACACTTACTATTCCAATGAAATATTCATATCAATTTGCAAAGATATTTCAGCTAACTATTGCTGAAAAGCAGGATCGTCTTACTAGACATCATCTTCACCGACAGGAATCAACGATTCATTCAAAATGGTCAACAACTGGCGATATGGTCTGGGATAAAATTATATCCATCGAAGAGATTCGCCCAATGAAAGATGGATGGATGTATGATATTACAGTTGCTGAAACAAGAAATTTCTTGACAAAATCATTAATTGCTCAAAAAGATACGTTTCACCAAGCAGGTGTAGCTTCCAAGTCAGCAGTAACGCGTGGTGTGCCTCGTCTGCGTGAGTTGTTGAAGGTGACACAAAATCCGAAGGCAACTTCCTTGACGATTTATCTCAAGCCAGAACATCGTGCTAACAAGGATAAGGCGCGTGAAGTTGTTCAAGATTTGGAATTGACGCTTCTGAGACATATCACTGAAAAGGTTGCGATTTACTGGGATGAAAAGGATGAACATACCGTTGTAGAGGAAGATCGTGAATTGATTCACTTCTATCGTCTGTTTGAGAAGGGTCTTATGATGGATGGAGAAGTAGATGAGGAAACATTGTCCAAGTGGATGCTTCGTTTGGAGTTGAACCGCGAGGAGATGTTTAATCGTAACATTTCCATTCAAGAGGTTGTCTCCGTGATCAAAGCACAATTTGGAACGGATGTGAATGTGATTTACAGTGATTATAATTCACAGAAGTTGGTCATGCGTATTCGTCTGTCCGAAACGAGTAAGAAGACGAAGGACACTGCGGAGCAATTGGACGAGTTTACCAATTTGAAAAAGTTCCAGAACAAATTGCTCAACAGTATTGTCATTCGTGGTCTACCAGGTATCAAGGCGGTTACCTTCCGTAAAGACAAGCAATTTGTGGAGAAGGTGGATGGTAAATATCAGCAGATTGAGCAGTATGTGCTGGATACCGATGGATCAAACTTTATCAAGGTGATGAATCATCCCTCTGTGGATGGAACACGTCTCTATTCTACCAATGTGTGGGATGTGTATGAAGTTCTTGGTATTGAAGCCACACGCTCGGTCTTATTCAATGAGATTGGTGGTCTATTTGAATCAGCTCCTGTCAATTATCGTCACTTGTGCTTGTTATGTGATGTGATGACGCGATTTGGCAAGTTGATGTCTATTGATCGTTATGGTATCAATAAAAATGATATTGGAACGTTGGCGAAGGCATCCTTTGAAGAGACGGAGAAGATCTTGCTGAAGGCTGCATTATTCGGAGAGATGGATCCAGTGACGGGTGTTTCTGCGAATATTATGATGGGTCAGCCCATTCGTGGTGGAACGGCATTCTCGCAGATCTTATTGGATGATGAGATGTTGGAGAAATTGTTGACGGATGTGGATGTGGACAAGTTCAAGGGCGTTCTAGAGGAAGAGGAAGCAGGAGACTTGAGTCGTTTGGAAGAATCGCGTGTGAAGATGGCTGATCCGTGTGCAACGGTTCAATTCCAGACGAACTTAGTCATGCCACCTCCGAAGGCTATTATGGATGAACCGGATATTGAGTTGGATATTATCTAAAAGATAGAACGCAATATCGTAATATACACTATGAAAGAAAAAATAAACGCATTTCTTTTTTCTTGGACAGGGGTTAAAGCATGGAACCAAATAGGCTATTATGTCAACACCTTGGAATCGTTTTCGGTTGTATCCACGCACGATACAACCCATTTCGCGTCAGTTTCAAATTAGTAGAAATGAGTCCAAACATGATTACGAGGAGGAGGAGCGTCGACTACACGCACAACGTAACCGTATTCAGGAATATGAATCAAGTCTTCCACAAGGTAAAAATTGGGAATATTATAAAAAAGCAGTAAATCCATATGAATGGGTCTATACACAGAGGAAATATCAGTGTTTTCCTGAATCAATCTGTTATTTGAAGCCGTTATCTCGTTCTTATTTTAAAATGATTGAAATTTTAGAGCTATCCCATTTTTTAAAAGATAGTGGTAATGGTCCGATACGTTCTGCTCATGTATGTGAAGGTCCAGGAGGATTTATTGAGGCATTATATGATCAAGCCTATAAGGCAAATCGTCGGTGTCAGTTATCGGTAGCAATGACGTTAAAATCGAATCAATCTCATGTGCCTGGATGGAAAAAGGCCGCGCAATTTTTAAAGAAGAATCGTTCGGTTCAGGTTATTTATGGGCATGATGGAACGGGTGATATTTTGAAACCAGAGAATCAACAGCATTTTATTGATTATATACACGAAGACAATCAAAAAGTGGATCTATTTACAGCGGATGGTGGATTTGATGTATCAGATAATTATGAGAAACAGGAAACCTTATTGTTTCCATTATTAATGGCATCTACTAAAATTGGTCTGGAGGTTCTTAAAAAGGGCGGAGTGTTTGTCTTAAAAGTGTTTGATTGTTATCATCGTGCTACGATGGATTTAATTTACTTTTTATCCTGTCATTTTGATAAGTGGACATTGTATAAACCAGGAATGAGTCGTCCATGTAATCCAGAGCATTATTTTATTGGAAAGGGTTTTATTGGATGTACAGACGAAGTGCTAGATGTGATGAGACTATGGTGTTGTATATTGGAGAATCAGGAGAGATTGGACCGATTATTTAAGGATGATTATGGATATGATGCCGTATTTCTGACATGGATAAGAGAGCAGCGAACAAATTCTTTTTCTATGCAGGTGGAATACTTAGAAAAAGTATTTCAGATCATTGATCGTGAAAAGACAGGGTATGTATTGGATAAGACGGATTTGGCAGAGAATGAGAAGCATAGTTATGAATGGTGTCAGATGTTCCATGTTCCTACTGTTTCAGTCCAGTCCCTTTACCCTGAAGTTGTGGGGTCACAAAACGATCTACCAGTTTCTTTCCCACAACAATAGAAGCCTGATGCTGTGACATGCGGCCTTCGGCCATACGATCTAGCATAGTAAGCATATTATGAATGGGTGTTACATCATGACGATGAATCAGTTTTTTGAAGAGTTCGGGATAACTCTCCACAAAATCAGGAACACGCTGTTTAATGGTTTCTTCTGTTTCTCCTTCTGACATCCATTGTGGAATATCTCTTAGCATAGAGCGGATATACTGTGCTCGAACGGCGGGATCGTATTCAAGAGGTCGTGCCTCGGCTTCGGCAGTAGCTTCTTCCATGGTTTGACGGTGTGTTGGGGGTAGATTCTTTTTGGATTGCGACATCTCTGTAGTGGATCTGACAGAGCATAGAAAAAGGGTTTAATATCCGTTACATGATTAGAAAATGTCATCGTTACAGTCTGTTCAAGTTAGTCCATTGCCACTGTCTTCCGGAGGTCAACGTAGTCAGACACAAAAAGACTTGGAAAAGACCAATGAAACATTGACGATGTTATCGGCACAATCCACTGCAGATGCGATGTATGATCCTCCTGTTCCATCTCCTGTAACATCTCCTGTGATTCGTGAGGCATTCTGTGGAATGGATTCACGGTCATTGTCAGACTATCTGATCGTTGTATCGTTGGGATTCATTGTGTATGGTTTATTGGCGAAATAGTCGTGTGAATTACTAGAACCTATTGAATGGAAATGGATGCGGAAATAACATATGAATCCGATATGGAATCAGATCAGGAGAATAATGTACCGCCAAAGGGTGTAGATCCTGAGTTTTGTAGAAGAATACAGAACATGAAATGGAGACTCTATGAAAAGACCGTTTTGGGTCCTGAAACAGAAACAGATAATGCTCAAAACAATGAATTAATTCAGATCTATGTCAATCTGTTGGAGCAGTTATACCGTTTTCTGGAGAGGGCACAGAATGGTGGAATAGCAGAGCGAGATCTTTTGTCTTTTCCTGCTGATATTCGATCTGAGAATTTATCTGTTGCAACGTGGGTAAAGAACTATTTCAAGAAGAATGGTCCTGCGGATACGTTGCCCTATCGAGACTATTTGACAACGACATTGCGTGTTTATCCATTTGTTCATCATAAACGAATGGTGGGTGGTGATGAAGAAGATGATGTAGAAGATCTATAATGATAGGTATTCTTTTATTGGAGTGAAATAGAGTCATTTCCATGAGAGATAGAAGTAGAAAGCGTGGTGGAAATCAAACAAGACAAAAGCAATGTCCAGAAGGCTATATTTTAAGAAAGGGATATACGCGTAAATACCGTTCCAGTTTGGCTCACACAGGTTTTACTGTTCGCAGAAAGGGTAAATTATATACAGTAAAGCCAACTGCTCGTTCCATTCATGTTCCAGCGGGTTGTATAAAGGATCGTGGTCTTCCAGGAAAGGGTCCAAAGTCGGGAGAAGGGATTGGAAAACTCCGGAAGGGAGATCTGATTAAATATGGTTATCAATACCGATTATCGGATGCGCTACGTCATCGTGCGTTGAAGAAGGCCATTAAGCAGTATGGCTTGATGTCAGTCTATCATAAGTTAGATGCGGTAGTGAAATTATCAAAGAGAACAGCGCCAAATGCGAGTAATATTTTTGAGAGAGATCGTAATTGGGTATTGAACCAAAATGATGAAGAGTAAACCAATCGTCAATGAATTCCTAAAGGGTTATAAATAGTCAGAGAGAGGGATGGAAGAACGTGAATTATGGTCTTTTCAAAATGCGCTACTCTTTGTGATATTACTTATTGTTATCCTAGTGAGTATCATTTCAGGCTCAAAATTCGCTTTAAATCTTAAAAGGATAAAGGAAGATTGGCCAAATCAGCGATGTACCCCTCTTATTATGCCATTTGCGTCGTGGTTTGGTGTAAATGCCACAGAGAATTTTAATTTCTGTATGGGCAAAATCTTTACAAATCAGTCTCAACCCTTCTTTGGATCTATTGGAACGATTGTGGGTAAATTCAATACACTGCTTCAAATGATATTTGGATCGCTAAATTCTATGAGAAATACGGTTGCATCACTGGGAGGTGGAATCAATGTAATCTTTCAAGAATTTACCGAACGCATCTCCATGTTTTTCTTTAAGTTGCGAATGAGTTCTATTTATTTGAAGTCGTTGTTTATGAGGATGTATGCCTTGTTGTTTTCTGTCATGTATATGGGTGTGTCGGGTATAACAGGTATGACAAGTTTTACCAATACCTTTTTATTTTCTTTCTTAGATACATTCTGTTTTCCTGGTGATACCATGGTGGCTGTTGTAAGAGAAGAGGTCATTTCGCGTATTCCAATCCGCGAAGTTAAAATGGATGATCTTCTGTATCCCTCTATGGATCGTGTGACAGGTCTTTTTCAATTCTATTCTCGTGGTCAACCAATGGTTAAACTAGGGTCAATCACAGTAAGCACGAATCATTATGTGTATCATAAAGGACGACCAATTCGTGCGGATCAACATCCTGATGCGGTTCCCATGGGTGAATGGAATTCGGATGAGCCTCTGTATTGTCTAAATACACATACACATCATTTGCCAATGGATGGATATCTGTTTATGGATTATGACGAAACACCCGCTGGAGACGAGGAGAATATGATTCGGATAGAGAAACAAATCAACGCGGGTCATTCTGATCCTGTCCCTTCGGGGATAAGAGAACATGGAATGGCAATTGGATCATCTGTCAAGATTCATACACAAAAGGGGCTATGTCCCGCAGGAGAGATAAAGATCGGTGATGTCCTTTCAACAGGATCTATTGTAGTGGGTCTTATTCGTAAAAAAGTAACAGAATATGATGGATCGGTGGATGGAAAAGAAATATCATGGTCCACGTTATATTGGGATGATGTAGATCAGCGATGGAGACGGTGGATTCAACGTATTCCAGACAGTAAACCGCAAACAGAAAAGGAGTTGTGTTCTTTTGTGGTTGTTCCAAATTCACAATTGGAATTGGAAGGTGGTATGCGTATTCGTGATTATATGGAGTGGTGTTCTCCGGAAGCGGAAGCAATTTATTCACAGAAGTTGGAGAACAGATAGATCTAGTCAAGGTTATTACAGAAAAGAATAAAAGAATAAAAGAATAAAAGAAGAAAAGAATAAAAGGTCAAGGAAGAAGATGGACGCAAAATGGCCATTTATTGTTATTCTTTTCTTCTTTATGGGATTAACGGGTTATCTCATTTCTCATTTGGAGCGTTCAAAGGTGATGGCGGATTGGGAGAATCGGCGATGTGACTTGTCAGTGATGATTGCTTCGCGATTTTTCAAACCTGAAACAGATCCTCGTTCACCTACTGAGTTCTCCAATGATAATTTTGAATTCTGTATCAAGCATTTTACAGATTCATTCATGAATCTCTTCATGCCACCCATTACTGCTCTTCTTGGAAAACAAGCAAGTCTAACGGGTGGAGCGATGGGAGCATTAAATCAAGTTCGTGAGATTATTCGCCGTATTACGAGCGCATTTACATCCTATATCTCATCATTTACCGATAAATTTAAAAATGGTATGTTTGAATTACGTCGTATTATTGCTTATCTGCGCATGGCAATTGGAAGATTAATGGCAGTGGTTACATCCACTATTTATATTGGTTTGACACTTTTTAGTGGAATGTTATCCAGTATTCAAGTGGTCATACGAGTGATTCTTATTATTTGTGCAATCATGATTGTTCTTATTATTATCCTCTGGTTCATTCTCCTTCCTGTGATTCCATTCATTTTAACGACGTTAACTGCTGTTGTGAGTTTAGTTGTTGCTCTGAGTGTAGTTATGTCAGGATCAATTGCGAGTGAAGCAGAGAGTCAGAAGAGTGGATTCTGTTTTGCGGAGGATACACGTCTATGGATTAAACGTGCTGGAGAGCAACTCATTCTATCGATTTCAGATGTTCGTATAGGCGATATTATCTTATCAAATCATTCGAAAGAGCATCCTATTACGGCGATAATGGAAATGACAAGTAAGGATGTGAATTGGTATCGGTTGGATAATATTTATGTAGCAGGTGATCACATGGTTCAAGAGAATGGAAAATGGATTTATGTCAAAGACCATTCAGATGCAAAGCCTGTTTCTTCTCTGTCTTTATCTATTCTATCTCCTCGTGTCTATTGTTTGAATACATCAACACGATTGATTCCAATTAGAGGAAGAACACAATTCCACTATTTTAGAGATTGGGAGGAATTGGAAGAGGAGGACGAAGAGGGTCATTGTCTGTGGAGAAAGACAGTATATTGTATGTTAAATGGTATTGATCCTCTTACAATAAATGATTCCAATGAATCAGAATGGAAGGAGGATCAACCGATTCCATTAGTTGGACAGGATACATTAATTAGAACCATGTTGGGATGGAGAAAGATCTGTGATTTGAAGGTGGGTGATATCATATGTGACAGTAAGGGTGAATCACAGGAAATATTGGGAGTAGTGAAGGGTGACCCTCTTAAAGCAACAGCAACAGAGACATCAACAGAAACATCAACAGAAACAGTATGGAGTCAGGGGGGTTGGATAAAGAAGATCACGGCAGAGGGTGTGGTTTGGAAGAGAAAGGAAGAGCGGCATAATGGTATGAAGGGGATCGGATGGAATCTAATAACAGAAAAGGGTGAATGGGTATCACTAGGAAAGGGTGGAGTAATGGAGACAGTATCGGATTTTACAGAAGTGGGTCATATACGTATCAGAGAGTTGTATCAAATGGTTTCCGATCGTCTCTCCGGATCTTGTCTCACACATCTTTAGGAGAATTAGTAGAATGAAGACGGGTTTTCTGATTACGGGTCTATTATTGTTACTGTTGGCCAACCTTGTAATGGTATATTCCAGTATGGAGGGATTTAAAGACAAAGAAGAGGGATTTACGAATCATTTTTTGGAGAATGCGGCCAATTCTGGAATGGGAAAGAGCAAGTATGAGCCTATCGGTCAATTTGATGACATTCGTGTTGTTCCTGAAAATGGAGTGAGTTCATGGCGTGGAGTAGCTCCTAATGAGGCTTTGCTAGGTCCGGCATTTGAGCCCGGACCTGATCAACTCTTTCTATTTAAGAATAATCAGGTAAAGCCTGAATGCTGTTCCTCTTCGTATTCTTCCGACATGGGTTGCGTATGTACCACTCCAGATCAGCGCAATTATTTGAATATGCGTGGAGGCAATCGCACCATGGAGGATGGTATTTAATCTCGAATGTCAAGACATGATAAAATGATTATCATTCGTAAAATAACATACGTATTATAATCATTCGTTTCATCTAATAGAATGAATTCCTCTTCAGCGAATACGCCTAAGAACAATTTTGGATCTTTTGTTCCAGCACCCATTTCTACGGTAGCAAATGCTGCAAAAAATGCGGTTACGAATATTAAGAATACAACTGCCAATTTATCCGCAAATGTGACGAATGCTGCGAAGAATGTATGGAATAGTGATGTGGTTCAGAGTTTAGCAGAGCCGATCCAAGAATCCTATTCGGCTGTTGAAAATAACACGAATGAGCTAATATCGATTCCTGTGATGATTTTATTAGGTGCCCTTATCATCTTCTTTATCCTTTTCCTTATTTTTCGTGATCAAATCCTATTTGGATTTGAAGTCGCATGGACAAAGATTAAAAACTTCTTCTCTCCGCCTTCTCCCACAGCGGTCCAACCTATACCCTCGGAGTTTGAAGAATCAGAATTGGTCCAGAAATCAGCGGTAGAGAAGATTATTCCAGGAAAGAAAGAAGTCTTCAATGTAGCTACCAATAAATATCGTTATTCGGATGCTGAACCATTATGTAAAGCATTTGGTGCTGAATTGGCTACCTATGACCAAGTAAAAGATGCCTGGTCAAAGGGAGCAGATTGGTGTAATTATGGTTGGGTAAAGGGTCAAGCAGCGGTATATCCTACACAGCAGACAACATATGACAAATTACAGGCAGGTCCAGAGGATCAGCGAATGGCGTGTGGTGTTCCAGGAGTGAATGGTGGATATTTTGACAACCCAGACTTGCGTTTTGGAGTCAATTGTTATGGAACACGACCCAATGAGAATGAGACCGATGTCCGAAAGAAAATGTCAGCTGACGGAGGATTAACACAAGATGGTCTGGCATATAATCGCAAAGTCCAAGACTATAAAGCACATCTATCTGAAGTTCCTGTTAATCCATTCAATGAACAAGTCTGGTCTCAATAGTTTAAAGATACACATTATCATTTAAAATAACAATTGATATAATATGTTATTTAGGCGATACTGGATCGCATCAGGAATCATCGGAGTCTATGGGTTTACTCGTGGCTTTCGCGCCACCTATCATTTTGATCGAAACGAGAAAAGATATGTTCAATCTACCTATCTACTCGGGGATCGTATAGTCTATGCCGCAATGAATGGTATAATGTACACCCTCCCTGGTTGGAATATCATTGCATTGATACGAATGATGAATCGTATAGAAATTTACATCAATGATCTTGACAAAACCACTTTTTCATTTAATTATGTAGAGCCTTTTGAAAGAGCATGTCTGGAAACGATCTAATGACCCTCGTTAGAGAGTCGGGGAAGTAGCGACATTGGTAAGAGCAGGTGGGGCTTTTGGGGGTGGCATACCTGATTGTCGTAGGGATTTGGAGACAGTATATCCACGATTGGATCGGATATAGGTCATGATGTCAAGGGTTTCATCTTTACCGCCGCGTTGTCGATAGTATCCATGTAGGAGTTCTTCAAGTTTAGCAAGAGTGAGTGGATTGGGTTCACGTTTATCAATGACACGAATTTGTCCTTGATTGATTTGAATGGTAGCTTTTTCCATACCATTGGATTGTAGAATGGTGATAATCTGTTTTTCATAGTCATCACGAACTTTACGAACGGAGCCAAACTGTTTGAAGAAGGATGATGCCATATTACTGTAATGTAGCCAATAGCGAACATAAGTTCCAATTCCGGGATCAGACATATTCAATCGTAATTCCTAATGAATAGGCTATCTTTTTCCGTTTTAAATACCCACTAGAAGGTTTTATCACAGAAGGGACACAGAGTTGTTTTATTGTGATTCAGTAACAATAAAACAAAGGAAAGGATGACAAGAATGACGAGGATGGAAAAGATGGAAATGACAAGGATGAGATAGGGAAAGGATCGCTGGAAAATAAATTGTAAGAAGGGTTCGATAACGAGTTGCTGAACGTAGTTTTTGATATCTGAACGGTTGAGGCTATGGGCAAATTGTTCCATCCATCCCTTTAATAATGCCTCAAAACGCTCGTTGTCTTTTGTCCGGTCACGTAACATTTTATAGAATGTGGTGAATTTAAATAATCTCTTCTAATCGCTGTAATCAGATACGTTCTATTTCACTCCATGTTTTCCTATCAGAAGCCAAAATATCATAGCAAACGTGTTCATCCCATTACTCAGAAACCTGAACCATCCTATCAATTTGATATGCAATATAAGCAAGATATGATTGATTCACCTATCTCGTGGATTGTAAAGAAAGATGACCCATTTACCGTTGCTTCATTGGTGGAGGAACTACATGCGCAGTCTATATGGTGGGATTCTGTTCTTCAAGAGTTTTTACAGGTAAATTCGTCATACTTTTCAAAGCCATATACGGCACAACAGATTAAACGTATTATACAACACCGATTGGAGGTAAATAAAGATTCCCTGATCTATCCATGCTGTGTATGCTGTATTCCTTATCGTATGGAGTTGGTGGGTGGTGTAATGTATGTGGATTGGAGTTACAAGACATTTCCAGTCGGTATTGATATTCCGGTAGAAGATCAGGAAAATACAGAACTTCCGGTAATAAATCACGACAAACTTATACAAAACAGGGAGGAGATAGAGGAATGGGATCCTGAGGAGGTTCCAATGACAGCAGAGGAAAAAGAGGATAATCTAATACAGAATGGGGCAAAATGGCTAGATAAGCAACGTGTAAGAGAGGCACGATTAAAGGCAAAATTGGCTGTCTATCGGGCACAACATCAGATGAACCAATTTTATGATAAATACGGTGATGAGGTGTCTGATTCGGATACAGAGGAGGATGGGGATGGGGATGGAGATGAGGATGAGGAGGAGGAGGAACTTCAGTTATAATCTCCGAAAGAGTGTTCGGCAAAGAGGTTCTAGAGATCTCTTTTTTTGTAAAAATATGCCCTCATTCTTTTATAGAAAGTAATGACAGGTAACGTAATGAAGAACGCCATCTTAGTTGGTTTAGTCGCAGCCGTGGCTCTATTCGTGGTATATCAATATGATCCTACCATGTTTGGACTCTTTTCTCAATACGATGGATTTCAAGATGCACATGGTGCGGCCCAACCAGGCCATGGTGCCACATCGGGTCCAGATCAATTGAAGCAGATGAAGAAGGAGGCATTCGAGGATAAGAAGAAGGAGGAAAAGAAGGAGAAGTTTGAGGACAAGAAGAAGGAAGGATTTGAGGAGAAGAAGGAAGGATTTGAGGAGAAGAAGGACAAAGAGGGGTTTGCCGATCTAGGTGCCTTTGAGGGTCCGGCAAACTTTGGATCAGCCGATGCTCCAGCAGGTTGTTACCCACGTGATCAATTGACTCCATCTGAGTTGCTACCAAAGGATATGAACAGTGTATGGGCTGAACAGAACCCGATGGGACCAGGATCATTGAAGGGAAAGAACTTTTTGAGTGCGGGTGCTCTTCTGGGTGTAAATACAGTTGGTCAGAGTCTGCGTAATGCCAATCTCCAACTCCGTTCTGAACCACCAAACCCACAGGTCCAAGTAAGCATCTTTAATCAGTCTACCATCTCTCCGGATATTAGTCATCGCGCCCTCGAAATTGGCGCATAAATAGGCCAAAATGAATACAGAATAAATAAAACACACATAAAAGATTCCATTTGATAAAATTCAAATCAAACGAAATCTTCTAAGACGAAATAGAGACGCATTATACCATGTCTGTATTTGATTCGATTCGCTCCGTTTTCGGATCTCTAATGGGTAGTTCTTTTCCTACCGTTCGTGTAACTTCACAGGTTGATGGTAAATCCTACAAAGTTCGTGATTTACCTGACAAACAAAAAGCAGCGGATATGATGGCACGCACACGTATTCGTTTAACTAAATTATGCGATGCGTTGGAGCAAAAGTATCCTGATAAGCCCCAAGTCAAACAAATGGTGCGTAATTTTCGTTCGGATCCTGATCGTTTCATGGAATCTACTCCAGATGAAGAGCATACATCATCCACTGTGAACAAAGGAGAATCCATTCATATCTGTTTACGCCAACGCGATGGTCCTGATGAAAGTCTAGTTAATGAGAATGTAATTATGTTTGTGGCGTTACATGAATTGGCACATGTTGCCACTGAGTCTGTTGGTCATGGTCCTGATTTTTGGAACAATTTTGGATGGTTATTGAAAGAAGCAGAAGGAATGGGACTCTATCAATATACTGATTTTGCTGCACATCCTGTCAGTTATTGTGGTGTCTACATCACCGATTCTCCGACATATGATCCAAGTAAGGATGGAACACAATTAGAAGTTGGTAAAATGTATAAGAAAAAAATATAATCTATTATGGATATGAATGTAATCATGAGAATAATAGGATTACTTTAATAAAAACGCAATAGGGATAGAGCGATGTCATCGGATATCAATCAGTTGTTACATCCACAGTTATTACCCGATTTAAGAGAGGATAGTCCTCCGGTTCAGGTGATTCTATGGAATGGTGCCACACGGTATGAAACCATTGTATTTGAGGAAGAGCTTTATCCATTTGATACATTGGAGCAAATTAAGCGTATGATATGTCATGTGAAGAAGGGTGATCCACGATATACTCCTAACTTTCTTTTTGTGGGTGTTCCTGTGGGAGATCGAGGATATTCAGATGATGAACCATCCTTGGATGATCTGTATATTCCCATGGATTTCTTATGGTATCCAATAGGTTCAAATCAAGTCCGTGATACATTTTTATTGAAGAATCCAATAAAGGCATTATCAGAACCTGATTACCGTTTTGTAGGAGAGGATGGCTCCTATTCCAGTCCAAATTATGAGTCACGCACTCGAACAACGATTGAACAGGCTTTTCTAAAACCAAGAGAGGGTCAAATGCCCTTCTTACATGTATTTCCATTTCATCATCTATATGCGGCTTACAAAGGGGCTAAGCCAATTAGTGAAATGGAGTGGAATAAAAAATTTGCTCCTTATTTTCCTGATCTTACATCGTCGGGTCCATTTGATCCAAAAACAGAGGATATTCAAACGGGATTGGAAATTACAAAATACATGCGTCATCGTCAACGAACGGTGGATCATATTAATGATATATTGAAAGGTGCCTCTACTTTTCCATCGATGTATTTATCAGGCATTCAGCAATTGACATTGTTATGGAAGAAATCGATTCGTGGATTTCAGGGATGTGCTGCTTGGTTTTATCCCTTTCAAGTGACAAAACAGCGTCCCTATGCCCGTTTGCTTCCTGCGGATGGATCAGGAGTAACTAAATTACATGTAGAGGGTATTTTGCCATTACCATCATTACATGATGCCAGAATTATTGAACAATGGAATAAAGAGCTATCTCCTACTCCTAAACTTGATTTCTGTGTAATTAAGTATGTTCATCGCCCTGCGATCCAATCTACTCCTCCTATTTATGGAACCATTCATGTCATGAATGATGGAACAATGAAATTAAATATTCAACCGCCAAAAACAGTGAAGAAACTAAGTCCAGAGATTGATTTTCGTCATGTGGATCAACTCTTTGCAGATATATTTGATGGTCTACCCCAACCATTTGAAGCATTTCGTATTCACGAACTATCTACCATTTTTACCTTAAAGGTTAATTTACAATCCGCAAAATTTACTAGGAAACGGTTATTACAACGTCTTCCTACCTTTCAGCCCTTTTTCCGAGAAATCTCCGCACTTCCTGAAGAGTCGCCTATCTTATCCGTGCGCTATAAATCAGTCAGTCAATATATTTCAGAGAATGACGTATTTTCATTTATTACACAGTGGAGCACAAAGATTATGATGGAAGAAGGTCAGGCTCCTCCTAAGGCATTGATTGAGGCAATACAGAATGAGTTCCAATTTTCAAGAAGAGATGCAATTGAGCAGTTTACAAATTGGTATAAGCGAAAAGAGAAATATGTGGTGGAAGACCCTCAGGAGGGTGAATTTTCAGAAGAATATCATCCAGGAGTGGATATTCACATTCACGCACAGCATCCTTCCTATTTTATTCATATTCATCGTATGGATAATGAGGATACGTATCGTCGTATTTTCACATTATTAACGATTTTATTTATGGAGGAGGATGAATATTTTCAAGGAGGCCAACAACTTGCGGATGTAATGGAAGATCAGGAACAGAAATGGGAACAGGATCGTCTCAAGAAAGATGCCGCGAAAGAGGAACAACTTGGATCCTATGATGGTGATGGGAAAGAACCGATTGTAGAAAGTATACAAGAAGAATGGTTAGGTGTGACAAATGATCCTCTTGCCGAATTGGATATGAATAGTGCTCCAAAGCCGATATTTCAACCACCTATTGAGGAGAAAAAGGAAGAACCTCCTGTTCGACCCGTTATACGAAAGGATGAACGGAAACGTGTTCAGCCCAAACAGTGGTTTATCCGTAAATTAGAAGAATTGGATAATCAATTATTTGGATTCCAACCCTCTATGACGGATAAACGTGGTTATTCGAGTATGTGTCAGGCACGAAGTGATCGTCAGCCGATTATTTTAACAAAGGATCAGTATCAAGATATGCGTGCGAGATATGAAAATGATAAGATTCATTGGATTATTTATCCATTAGAAGGAAAAGAAGACCCTCCTTCTTCGCGTAAGGATTATGAGACGATCACCATCATGCGCTATGGATCAGATGCGGATCATATTCATTATATGTTTTGTCCAAAATATTATTGTATTTATGATGAGATGATGGTATTAGAGAAGGATTTTGTATCTGATCGTGATCGTGAGGATCAGCCAAAACCAAAGAATAGTTGTCCATTTTGTTATGGACTGCTTATTAGCAAAGCCGACAGTAAGAAGGATATATTAGAGGGTAAGACAGTAATGGAACGTTTAAAGAAGGATGGATCTAACAAGATTCATGGTCATATTGGATTTCTTGATAAGACATCTCATCCTGATGGATTATATCTTCCTTGCTGTTTTATTAAGCAATCGGCATTGCGAATCAAAGACAGAGAGTTTGACCATATTCGTGATCAGTTAAAAGAGATTGATATTGAAGAAGAAATTTCTGGGGCCGATGGAGTGGATGGAGAGAATGGAGCAGATAAAGCAGAAGTGGAAGAGGATGTAATTTATTATGAGGCACGTATGATAGAATATGCCACTTTATTCCGTTCTTTGTTTAAGAAATATATTTTAGAATCAAATAAATTTCCAGATGCTGGATTCTTTGCTACTGCTTCTACTCGTTTTGATGAATTCTTTCATCAGGATTCAAGTCGTCAAATGGTGACCCGTGTGGCTATTCAATTACGATTGCGTCCAACAGCTCATGGATTTTTAAGAGTGGGTGTAGATAATACGATCAATGAGTCTCTACTTGGAGTATTGGCTCCATTATTGAATGCGACGTCAATTATTGAAGTCAAGGAAAGATTTGAAGAGGTAATTACACCTCGTGTATTTCTGAATGCTCATTTTGGAAACCTTGTATTGGAATTCTTTGATCCATCGGATCAAGATCATATGCCAAAAACACAACATGAATTGATGAAATGGTCTGAAACCAATTTGGGTATTCGTATGACGTCTACAAATTCCTATGCATTATTACGAATCTTTAATGCTTATTATCGTTTTATTTTATTCATTCATAATCCTAATCAGCGAAAAGAATTGAGACATATTCAACCTCTTTTGGCAGAGCCAGGACTGTTTACTGCAAATGGTTTACAATTAATTGTATTGGAGGATAAAGGAGAGGAATCGCCCATTGAAGTTCGTTGTCCAATCTTTGGTGTATCTACCGAGCGTCATAAAAACAACGATTTTGCTTTTGTATCGCGTATGATGAGAAAGATTGGGACAACAGAAAAAGAGTATGCGCATTATGAGTTATACATTTATACAATGAATAAGATGGCACATGGTGGAGAAAAGGAGGAGCATCATTTATTTACAAAGTGGAATCCAGTGGATCAAGCGCATTGGCCTGAGATTGTGACAGAGCGCGTAAAGGAATATTTGAATCAATGTCAATCGGCCTATCGTTCTATTTATACACCACAGAGAGATATTTCCAATTCTAATATCATGCCATTATCTTCCGCGGTTCAAGGATCAGGTGGTCTACCTCCAGAGGGTATTATTAAGGATCATTATAATCATTTGGTGGGAGTCACATTTCGTTCAAAACCAGGATCGAGTATGATGGTGGTCGTTCCGATTGTGGATGATGGAGTGATTACAGTATCATCCTCTTTTGCGATTAAAAAGATATATTTGGACTGGGAAGATATTCGCTTAGCACCAGTAGAAGATGTAATCAAGTTCTACAAGGGACGTTTAAAACAGATATTTTCAGGATATACAGGATATGAAATCAAGTATGTGGTAAAAAATGCTCGTGAGAATCAGATTGTGGCAATTCAATTAGAAAATGGAATTTATGTTCCTGTGAGTGACCCTCAGAAGGAGGAGGAATTAGAAAAGTATGGATTGGAAGTAATTTCTGTGGAGAGTTTTGAGTCTGTGATGAATAAGCAGATGTCGGGATTATATAACAGAGGATATCAAGAAGATGAATCATGGGAAAATTGGATCCAATCTGCAGAGACAGATAAGGGATGTGGTAAGGATGAATCAATGAATACACAATTATCAGTGAACCAATTGGATGAATTGTATCAACAGTTTCGTTTGATGGTATCACGATGGTTGACAGGTCAACGGGTTGGATCGGGAATGAGAAAGCAGATAGAGGATGTATTGTTTCGATCAGATCTTCCAGATTATGAAAAGCGTAAGCGTTTGTATTTATTACTATCATCTACTTTTCTGTCATGGCTGTATCCTGATGAAAATTGGGAAATGCCAACTCTGTCTTTGGTAAGAAAAGACTGTCGTATTATTCCGACAAAGGATGGATGTACAGGAACATGTCGTTGGAAGGAGACAGAGTCTGGTGGAAAATGCTTGTTACATGTCCCATCTACTGTATCATTAGATACTGATAAGAAACGTTCTGTAGATGTAGCACAATTATTTACGATTCGTATATTGGATGAATTGGCACGTTTTCCATCACGAAGAAAGCAGTTATTATCAAAGGATGGAGTATCTTCTGTCACACGAATGATTAGTCCAATCCGTGATGGAGATCAATATATCATTCCAGAGTCCTCTGTTACTTGGTTAGATCTATTGAGATTTGATTGGTTAAAAGACAGTAATGAAGAACCGCGATATTTTGAAGAGATGTCACGTGAGAGAGATGAACAGAATGAAGACAGTAATGTAGAGGACAATCTCCCTCAGGAGTGGGTGGAAAAGTATGGCAAGACGGATCGATTGCGAATCGAATGGTCAAATCAACCAGATACACCATTTGTTTCACTTATGCCTTTTATGGGTATGTCAATATTGGATTGGGGAATCGACCCATCTACAAAGAAACTTACAGAGACAGAATTAAAAGAATATGCGAAACGGACAAAGCGATCGGTAGGTTATATTGAATTTGCAGAGGAGAAATATGATGATAATACGAGGATTTATATAAAGCGTAAAACAGAGCAGGATCACGTTGTGTTATTTGTAAGGATGAATGACAAGATTGGATTGGTGATGGAAGAGGATATTACCTATTTGCCAGTGGAAGATTTGCCCGAGGAAATTCAGCGTGAATGGAGAGAGACACGTATTACAACATTTATTACAAAGCCACAAGTGGCACAAGTTCACACAACATCGGTTCCTACTGTTCAGCCGATGATGACAAATATAAAAGAGAAGGATCCTCCTCTTGTGGTTAAAAAGACATTCAAGCACATTAAGAAGCCAGGAGTAGAAGAACCGTCTATTCCTGTTCCTGTTCCTGTTCCTGTTCCTGTTCCTGTTCCTGATCCTGTTCCTGTTCCTATAAAAATCAGAAAGCCATTAAAGAAGCCAGGAGTAGAAGAGTCATCTGTCCCTGTCAGTGTTCCCATCCCTGTTGAAGTTCCTGTAAAAATAAAAAAACCCCTAACCAAGCCTGAAGTGGAACAATCCACATCGGCTCAATTAGGGGGTAGAAGAGGGTTACATATTCTTACCTCTAGAAGGTAAAAGCAAACGAGGCAAGCGGTTTAGAAGGGGGTTCATCCTCCATCAGAGGAGGGTCTGGTGGAATAGGGAGAAGGACACTTTGTGAACTGTTGGTCTCAACTGCTCTACGACGGCATTCCATCATGTCTTCCACTTCTTCAGTAAGAATATTGAGACGCATACGACGATAAGAGGGATTGTCAGGATGGAGAATAACAAGATACAAATCAGCCACTTCTAACCCATAGTAGTTCTCTAGGATCCATTTATATACATTTAATTGTAGAGTATAATGCCAGTAATTTGTATCCGGTAAATGATCAAGAGGTGACAGACCATTCGAAAAAGGATTCTCTGACTTGATTTCTTTGGAGCGTTTCCAGTCATAAATTACAAACTTTCCATCTGATTTTCTTCGAAAGACCATATCAATGGATCCACATAATTTGATCTTTCGTTCTCCATTTACTGGCTCAAGCGAATCGGTAAAGACTTCCCATTCGGAACGATAGGGTTCAAGATCATGACCACAGTCTTTCCAAAATTTCATGAAATATTTCCATTCAGCAGTTTCTTTTACAGATGGATCAATTTCTTCAGGTGACCCATGAAGAAATTGTTCAATTGCCAAATGCATTGCTGTTCCAGCAGATGATGCCTGTTTTCCATTATCATTCCACTCCTTGATAATCTGTTCATCCGTCATTCCAAAATATTTACTGGATGCCCATTTTGGACCACGACGCATCTTCGCAATTGTTTCCTTCGGATCAAAATGTTTAAAAAACTCGTGAACAAATCCAGTACAAGAGATGTTACCCTTACATGAACCATTGACATAATACTTGTGGGTTGGTTCATGAAAACGAATATGATCATCTCGTGGGTGATGATTTAAACGTGATAAATGTTGCCAATGTGCTGGAGCCATTATGATGTATATTACAAATAATAATAGAAAATGTTTTAGGTTGTTTCTATAAATCAGATTATATGATTACGTATTTACCAATCAAATTTCGCAATTTCCATCAACATAAACCCAAGACGATTTTCGCCAGTGATACGCCCTTTTGTAGGACCGGCAATTTCTAATTTGGCGGACCATTCAAACTTGTCAGAATCCGCCCCTACATTGTAGAGCAAATAGCGGTGCTGTTCGCGTGCTTCTTCAATAATCTTACGAAAGTTCTCATCCTTTTCCCAACGATACATCAGAGCATCATAGAGAATACGATCACGCATAGAAAGTGGATCACCATTACGGATAGGTCTGTTCCATTTTGCATCATCAAAGATAACACGCTGCTTGTCAGCAAACTCCTTCCCAAGTTTATGTTTCACTTCTTTCACTTCTTCTTCCATCATTTTGTAATCATCTGGAGTGAGAGATTTATAAGGGACGCGTTTTTCGCGTCGTTTTGTAATGTATTTTTGATGAATGGTATTACCCATTGTGCTAAACAACGGGATAACCAGTTCAGGATGATTGGAAGCATGTTGGTATTTCATAGCAGCCATATAGTGTTCCATGGTAGGATATAGAATAGGTTGTCCATCTTTTCCTTTCAGGTCGCGATCTGGAATAGGAAAAGGAGCCGATAGGCTCAACCATCTTCCAGCATGTTCTTCACCAATCGACAGAGAAAGAGCTGGTCGACCCTTTGCTTTTAATGTATCACGAATGGCAACAGATGGGCCAAATACAAAGAGATCTTTATCCTTAAAGGCTTTGGTTGGATCACGCAGAATGGTAAAGAGATCGCGATCATTCTTCTTTTCCTCGTCCTCTTTCGCTTCTACTACAGGAGCTTGTTCTACCATCGCATCTGTTTGGACTTCAGGAGCTTTGATATGAAGAAGGAGATATGCAATTTCTTTGATACGATTCAACACCTTCTCCTCTTCTACCGTATACTTGCTCGATAGGTAGGTCTTATTAAAGTTCTTAGGGGCTTTCAAGACAATATGCTGAATACGCCGTGATTCAATCCATTTATCAATTAAATAGTTTACATTTTTGGACTCGTTCTGAACATTGTCATCTTTCTGTAAGAATAAATCGATACTATCCTCCTTGTCATAATTCTTACCACCCCATGGAGGATCAACATAGAGAAAGTCTACCATTGTATCCGGCTCCCATGTGGTGACATCTTGATTATGCGCACGAATACGATTCTGTTTTTCAAATTTGATAATATTTTTCACAAGCGCATCGTAGGTTTCAGGCACAACTTCAAACGCATCAATCATCGCATTTGGAAATTGATTGGAGAGATTAATCGTATCTACACCAATATGTGCGGTAGCATCTACAATATGACGGAGTTCACTACGAGCAGGAAACCATTTTTTCAGAGCATCATTCACATATTTCTTTTCCCATGGTTTTAGCACACTATAAGGACTAGACGATACGATACTGAAACGAGCATATGATTTATTATATTTCGTAATTCCAATATCAAATCGTTGATTGATTGCCTCGGCTGGAACCGCGGCAGATGATGCGGGTGCAGCCGATGCCATTTCTTCTTCTGTGATTCCTTGGCGTTTGAAAATGAACCAACGATTTAAGAAGGAGAAGTCCTTTACTGCATCTGGCATAAAGAATTTAGATTTCTGATCATTTCCGCCTTGGACCATACGATAACTTTGATCAAATGTAGTGGTGCTATTTTCCAAATTCAATTCAGCCAGTTCCTGTGGATTAAGAAGGCGAAAACCAACGCGTGCCAGTTTCTTCTTAAGGAGTTCAAATGGCACAATATATTCCTTGTGAGTCATTCCAATACTAATAAAGTTAACTTCAATACCAAGACCAATCGAATCATCTTCATCGGTTAGATGATCTGCCTCATAGTCTTTGGTGATTGACCAAATAGGGATGTCGTTTTCTGATCCTGTTCGGGTTTCTCCACGAGACAGACCTTGGAGGAGTTGAAAGACTTTCTGTCCATCAAAACAGCACCCAATAAAGTATCCACCAAGTTTTACAACATTTCCCACATTTTCAATGAAACCATCCACCATGGCTTTATTTTCAAAGAAGTAGTGAAGGGCAAACATACAGGCAGCAACATCGGCTCCGCCGCGAAAGGTTCCTGCCATTTCATTTTGAATATAGGGAGGAATGGGCCCTTCGGGTTCCGCTCGTCCAAATACACTTCGCAGAATATCACGCTCTTCTGCAGTGGCACCTGCCGAACCATCCACAATGGATTTAGAGCTATTTCCATTCACAAATACAATTTTTGGAGGTTTACGGCTTCTTCCTTCACGTAGAAAGTCCATATAACGTCGGTAAGCTCCATCCATTGGATTCGTAATATTATCGAGAGAGACATCAATGCCTACTACACGTCCCGCGTGGTTTGTAATCCATTTATATAGATCGCCACCTTTTCCACAGGCAAGATCAACAACCGATTTATTAAATCCAAGAAGAGTGCGTTTGAGTAGGATTTCATTTTTAATATATTTGTTATGAAAATCTTGTAGACCTTTGACGAGTGCTAGATTTTCTTTGGGGGCTTTGCGTTCGTAATATTTCACGCTCATCAGATCATCTTTTGCCTCTTCTTCTGCGCGAACAGCAGACGTCATTCGTTCTTTGATCTCCTCTTCGGTAGGTTCTTCTCTACCTGTGCGAATCATTGATTCGGTGACAGGATCGTGGATGGAGTTCCATACGCTATTGGCAACAGATTCATCATTCATCATTCCTGAATATTTAATAGGACCAGCTCCTGCTTCTTTTGATTTTGTAATCGCGCGTTGTAGGCGTTCTGTTTTATCATGACGAATGCGCGAGGGAACCCATCTCCATCCTGGTTCACGACGTGGATCATATCGCATTTCAACAATACTGTTATGTCGGATGGGTTCCTTGGAGTCTTCCGTAAGGGCATAATCCTCGTAAGTCTCTGGATCGGTGATTACATTTACATAACATGTATTTGCCATGGAATCAGGATAGTCAGCAGGATGAAAGAGAATGGGTCGATAATGAGAGGGTTTCTCACTTTCTCCGAGAAGGGGTTGTTGTAGGAGGATGGTTTGTCGTGGATTGGCCTCTTCTTTTGATTTTTTACCACCTACGTAGAGTCGCATGGTTTTATATTGAATAATTTCGTGTGTTGTAGGATTTTCAGTCGTTTGAATCTTATCTAGTGTTGGGAAATCTGGATCTTTATCAAAGCTGATAAGGAAGTCAATTGTATTATCATGTGCGGGTTTCCACTTAAATTGATGATTGAAGCGAACACCAAGTGCATCCGGTAGAGGAGCAGAATTACTCGTAAGGATTAGACCATCTGTATGATAAATACGCGGGGTATCTAGAATAAGAGAGCATCCGCTTGTGAAAATGGTATCTCCTGGTGGAGCAAAATGAAATTCTTTAATCGCAATCATGAGGCGGTTTGCGTCAGTTACACCTTTTGCCACAACAGTAACATTTTTATTCCACAACGCAAACCATTCTTTCAAGGAATTATATCGCGATTGTCCTTCAATATCACGAGCATCATCTTTGAATGTGGCGAATGGAAGCTGGGAGACTGATTCACCTTCAGGGGCATAGTAGATATCAAACAGAAGAAAGTGGTGAATGGGTTCTTTGGTTTTGGTAAGAGTAACCCATTCTCCGTCAACGAGGCTATTACGACAATCCTTATTCTGTAGGCCTGTTCGATAAATGGTCAAACTCTGATCGACCAAGTAGAGTTCTCCTGAGGAGGATACGAACCCCATGGTTCGAAGCCCATCTGCTTTATCGGTTACATTGAATCCGCTACGAATATTGATAACAGATTCGTTGATTTCACGTGTCATGTTTTTTGTTTCAAGTGTAACGGGTCCAACACCTCTGAATTTGGTATCTTTTACGAGTTCTTCATATTCTTTGCGAATGGATTGGGATACTGATTTGCGAAGGAGAAGTGAATTCTTTTGAATGGCACGTAGAACCTCTCCTACACCTGAAATGAGTGCTTTTAGTGCGAGTTCGGGAGTAGAGGTGGCGTCATTTCGTAGGAGTTCAACTTCTACTTCATATCGTGGGAGTTGTTCAAGGATATTTTTTTCAAGAAATGTTGTTGACCAATCAAAGTCCGTGCGTGTTTTTGTCTTACCTTTCGCTTCATCTGTAGCTTGTGTAGTCACCATAACAGATTGGCGAACCATCGAGAGATCCATGCGAACGCCTTTTCCTTCAAAACTCCACCGACGGATCAGACGGAATGCTTTGCGTTCGCGTTTCCATTTCTTGAGTATTTCTACAACACGTGGATGATTCCGACCGAGTTCCTCTTCACGACGCATTTTGAAGCGAAGATCATATTCTTCGACATCGATGTTGCTATTGGGGGCGGCTCTGTCTTTAATCATTGCCGTGAAGGTTTTATTTGCGATATTATCATCTTTACAATAGGATTGGAGAATACCAAGTCCTTCTAGTGTAAATCGGATGTGGTTCGGAGTAATAATATTCAAATGATCCTCTTGAGCATAGGGTTTGAATCCTTTGGCACGAAGACGTTGAGCAATCTGTAGAAAGGTTGTGGAATCTACTACGCCACCCACACCGAATGTTGTTTCCAATTCCATACGTGGATCATTGATCCAGTCTTGGATAAACTTCTTCATTCGGGTAGATTGGTCGACAGTCAAGTCCATTCTCTAATATGTAGTAAGTGATAAAAGTGCCTTAAGTATAACCTATGATAGCCTATACTTTAGACATGGGTCAATCACTTTCAATTTTAATTTAATAATAGAAAACATATATCGTATGCTACCGATGAATTACTTGATATCGTGTATGTTGAGTATGAAAACGATCTTGAATGACTTGAACCGCTTTTACAGGATCAAAGGCCGGATTACAGCAAAACATATCAATATAGCAGGATTTGTATTCAGGATAGGTATGAATGGTAAAATGGCTCTCTGATAAGACATATGCATATGAATATCCCATGGGAGTAAATTGATGACCGGCTTGAGCAACCACATGAAATTGTAATTCTCTAACGATTGAATCCAATGTAGAACGTCCTGACTCTAAGTGTGTGAGAAGTTCAGCATGAGGAACATCGTAAACATTAACAAGAACATGTGTTCCCACTACGTTACCCGAAGCCATCATACTACTCATCCTTACTAAAATAATGAATCTTTTTCATACATTTAAGTCCTTAAAGGGTATCATCAGTATCCATGGATTTCCATACCATGAAATGACGTAGAGCGACGTGTTTTCCGAGTCGTGCAGCCAATACGTCTTTTGTGAGTTTTTTATCTCCCTCTTGCCATGTGGAAAAGTTCATCAATTGTTCAATGATTTCTGTCTTACTACCATCTACTTCGGGCCAATGGATATTCCATTTCTGTGCTTCCATATGAGGGAGCCAATCATAAAGGCAACGATGTAGATCAGTGGCAGTATCCGTAGGGATCGCTATCCAACGGCAATGAATATCCACAATCCAGATAGGACGATCACGTTTCCAACAGATTGGATTAGAAGAAAAATGGATTTCATTACATTTATCTTGTTCTTTTTGATCCATTTCCATATTTTCTTGGACAATTCGTTTTAATAGCACAAAATGGCATTCCTTGAGTAGTTCCATCGCATGAAATAAATCCATATAGTCTTTTTCTTCCAATTTAGTAGATTCATTGTAAATGGCTGCCAATAGTTCATAAATCTTCTTTCTCTTGCGAGCCATTGGACCATTACGTAACTCCTCTGTTTTTTGCTGAAGTGTAGTACAATACTCAATGGTTTGTTGAATGCGAATAGAGGGAGTAGATAATGAATAGGCTTGTGGATCATCCATACATACCATCATACTCAATAGCCCAGTTGGTTGTAAATCATATACTGTATATCCTTCCAGACCATATCCTGACAGAGTTGTTTCCTGTTCTAGGATTTGTCGTGTCGCTAAAATACCGATCGGAGCAAGTGCCTGAGCCCGATGGGGATTTTGTTTGGAGAAAGCGATCAACTCGTCAAAGCGATAATTCTGATAAACTTTTGGCTTGCTTGTCATTATATCTGATAATCACGTAATATGTTATAGTATAATACTATCAAATTCTTTAAGTCAAATCATCTATTCTTGTTCTACATCCATATAGTTCTTATTTTGTATACGAATCGTTTCCAGCTCCTTAAGGCGATCTTCGTGTTCTTGGCGTGTCCGTAAACAAAATTTCAGATACTCTTGAATTTGAAGAAATGTCGGTTCAGATATGAGCGTGAGATCAAAAAAAATACCATTTGAGTTTTCTGTATACTCCTCTTTCATACGGCGAATAATACGAAAGAGTTCCTCTTGTTCAGGCCTAGCAAGTAATTTAATATCTTCAAATGTTTTCTTCTTTTCTTCATAAGATGTCATGTATGTATGGTATGAATTCTAATTTTAGAAAGATATCTACTTGATTCCATCAAGCGCACCGTGGATCTTTTTTACGAAAAGTTAATTCTCTTTTTCTTCGCTCTCTTCTTCCTCTTCACTCTCTTCTTCTTCGCTTTCTTCTTCCTCGCTGTATTCTTCTAGACTGCTATTGTTTGTATTACTGTCAGTATTGATATTACTGTCAGTATTGATATTGCTATCTGTGTATTCATCCTCATCATTCTCCTCTTCTTCATTTTGGTCGTCTTCATCGGCCAATTCGAGAAACAATCCACTGGCAAGAATGTATGGATCATATACTGCAAATTTAGAGCGTTTAATGACGACACGAATAAATTCACCTACTTCAATATTATCGTATTCTTCATTATCTAGATGTAGATCACGAGGGATTTGGATGTGAATCGCATCTTTATAATTGACATAGAGACCCATTTTATTTTTACGAATAACTTCTCCAACCAGTTCGTGTCCATCTACCGGATAAATAACACGTCCCTCCAGTTTAACATAGTAAATAGCATCACCTGTAAAACGAGCAGATTCGAAATATCCCATGGAACGCGAAATCATTTGAATGGATCCGGGAACCACATAACCATGTTCAGAACATTTGCCTTCCAAGAGTTGCTTTCCCTTTTTAAGAAGAATCTCGTCAAGTTTCGTGGATTTCAACAGATTAAAATCCGTAGGTGTAAGAGCTAACTTCTTTTCAAAGAATACGACAGACTCCATGTTGAATGCTACTATGCGGTGATGGTTTTCTCCACAATCAAGTGTTCGCGCTTTAGGTTTAGCATCAAGTCATTTCGGCCTTTCAATTTTTTAACGTTTCTTTCCAACACGGGTAAAACCAACATGACCCGTCATGCTAGCAAATAGAGGTCGAAAGAACCATCTTTTTTGACGCAAACGAATTTGATCCAAGAATCGGAAACAGAGATCGAGTAAAGTACAGATACGCGTAGATCCTTTGACTTCTCTTCTCTGATCCGCTAGAAGGGATACATTTGTTAGATCAAAATGACCACGACCTGAACTCTCAAGTAATTCTCCAATATGGATTAGATTACGAATACGCTCCACTTTATTACTCATGTTACCACACTCCATTCCACGTCCGATGGATCCATCGGGGGAGGGTTGCCCTGTCTTAAATGTGATTTCTTTATTTTTTGAAATGAGAAATCCATACATTGATCCTGTGCTTTGTGGAGTGATAGAAAAAGACTGAATAGGGTCTGTTCCATCGCGTTTAATCGCATCCACAATAGACTGTTTACATTGATCGCCATCTTCGCATAAATAAATCACGGTATCATGTTCTGGATGATAAAAGCGGCGCACTAATAGACGTCCCATTTGATATTCATTTTCACGAATACATTCAAGCACACTAGGATCTTGTCCCATGGATGAAGAATAAATCAAATACAATTGCTCATCGATTCGTAACCATTCATCCCATAAATAAAACAATATGGTTCGACGAAATGCATTCATATCCTCTTCAGCCTTACCCGATTTATGAAAGGATTCATGGAACCATTCGATCATTTGTAGAGTATGTTGATAACGATCCAATAAATTCTTATCACCTTGTGATACAAGTAGTCGCCGTTGTTCTATCTCATCTGGAATAGTAGTATACTTTCGTTCATTTGCCAAATCATCCACCCAAGCAACCATTGCTCTCCATACATCTTCTATGGAACTTAATGTATTAACGACAGATCGTTGTTCGTCAATATCAGGTAAATCATATTCAATCGGTAAATACATGTCACGTTTAATTGGAAAACGACCTACACGCACCGATAGAGGTATGGTCAAATCCATATAAACATTGGGCTGAAACATATAATATCCATTACAATATCGGATGTATCCATGTTGATCTTTATATGTAATCTGAAATGTCTTATTATTGACAATGGATTGAAGAAGATCTACCATAACAAATCGAGGAACATTGGAGAATATTTCCCATATATCTTCTGAGGAGTAAAAGGGCTGTTTTTGAAATAGTTGTTGAATGATGCGACGAATCTTTTCAATTCTCCATCGTGCTGCATATTCGTCATAAGTGGAATCGTCCAATTCTTTTTGGTCAGCCACATCAATCTGTGGAGAACATGTATAATCACATGTTTCTATCCAGTCGCATACTGCTGTAAATGGCATATCATTGATATTTACATTTGGTCGCTCTTTTCGTTGACTGTCAATTTGGCGAACAGATGGTTCATCACGAATGATGATGGCCTGACGATTCAAATTACAGTCAATCGCAGATTGCTTCATAATACGTGTAATACGTCCAATTGTTACTGCTTTGTTAAATCCGAGACGATAACTATACAGATCCGCTGTTTCACGATTGTGTAATGGCGAATCAGATGGAAAATGGACAGCATATAAATAAACAGTATTATTTCGTTTCTCTTTTTTCAGAGCACAATGTGACAGAAAACGAATGGCACGTCCAAGAATTTGTTCGGTTTTATTCAAGTGAAACCATGAATCAATTACATGTGTTTCACGAACAAAACGAAGATCTACACCTTCTGAAGCAATTTGTGAACCAATAATGACTTTCATTTGAACCCCTTCCGCATTTGGGAATGCGCGCTGAGCTGCAATGGTTAAATCATTTCGTGGAGAAAGAGTGTTATCACCCGTAAGCAGACCATAATATGCTGGAGTAAATTCATGTCCTGATTGATTACCGTGTTCCAATTCTTTTCGCGGACAGCGAGCGCACTGTCGTCCACCAGGGGCTTGAACACCATCTGCTAGCAGGCCTTCACGTGGGCGTCTACCATACAGAGTATAGCCATTTGCTTCTAAAGCAAGTGCGAGTGGAAGAGCACCACCATTAATAAAACGAGTATATACAAAGATACATCCTTCTGAATCTTGGATACGTCGAATCAAAAAATCAAACTTTGGACTGTATTCTGCTAAATTCCCTACTACCATCCAATCTGGTTTTATATTTTTTGCCCGATATTTTGCCTTTCCATCCACAGTTTCCTTATTAAATACAGTTTTGATCGCTTCAGACACAATACGCTTCGTATATATTTCTAATGTATTACCCTGTGTGCTTTCTGTAGCAGGATATACGATATTACCTGCTTGAACAAGTTTTGCGAGCATCATTGTATTAAGTCCCATTCCTGGCGGTATTGCCGCGGTCAATTCTTCGGATACAGTTAGTGCGTCACCTTGTAATGGAATATGTACCATGGGTAGACGGCGATAATAAGTTCGTTCCTCTTCGGAAATCACGACACGGCGTGGCGTGAGAGAGGGATATTCGGGAAGAAGAGGCACATTCTCTGGAAAGAGCCGAACGGGAAAAGACAGTGGATTCTCACCACGCATAAAACTAACATATTGGCGTGCGATCTTTGCCAATCGTTCGGCACCTTCTGGAAGAATGGCACCTTCGCGTGTAAATAGATCCGATTCACGCAATGTAGCCTTTTTATCGTTCATAAGTAATAGATTCACCATAAATACAATTTCACGATAACTGTTATACATAGGTGTAGCGGTAAGCATACAAAATTTCATTCCTTCAGAGAATTGTAAGACAAGACGGAGATAGGGGGTGAGAATCTTTCCACCTGCAGCATCGTCTTCTTCGTCTTTTCCGCCAGCATAATCACTCGCATTTTTACTTTCATCCGTCACATCACGTAAATTATGGGCTTCATCCACTAGCACCAAACGATGACTAAATTCATCGCGGATGGCTTTGTATTGTAGTTCATCTTTGCGTTCTTGTGATAAGGCGGCAGGAATATGTTTGGTTAGATCACGAATGTAGTTCGCAAATGCGACATATCCCATAATTTTATAACGGCGATTAATGAGTCGTGTTACAGCTCTCTCAATCTTATCTTTATCTCGTTCAAATAGAGTATTCGTAAGTTTCATATAGGTGATACCTGTACATTGAGATGCTGTATTGGGTTCATTCTTGCTTCCAATCACAACTTTAGAGATGTCAAAAATCGTTTTAAGAAATCCCTGTTTAATGGTAGGAGGACAGATAATAAATACACGATTTGATGGATATTGTTCAAGCCATGCCTCTGAAATTTGGATTCCTCCGCATGTCTTTCCAACTCCTACACCGTGAAATAAAAGAGCAGAGAGGTAGGGTGTTTTAGGAGATAACCAGTTAGAAACAAAACGCTGAACGGGAGTTACTTCAAAGACTTGATCATCTGAACATGGATCAGAACGTGGTTTCCATGTGGATTGTAGTGATTCCGCAAACTCACGTTTCAAAAGAAGTTTTTGTAAAAACTCTGGATCCAATGTATCTGGGTAGATTCCAGACTGTCGTTCTAATTCTGTAATAGTAGTTGTTGGAAATAAGTTTCTTACTTGTATTATTTTCATTAAACGATCACGCTTTGAAAAGTCTGTTTCTTTATCCCATTCTTTCATTAATTCTTCAGAAGGAAGATTCATGTATTCATTCTTCTCATCCATATTGTTATCAATAGATGGAGGCCGTGCCATAATAATAGGAGCAATGGGTGGTTCACTTCTATTTGGAGGGCGTGCTTCTTCTACCTCTACCTCTGGCTCTGGCTCTGGCTCTGGTTCTGGCTCTGGCTCTGGTTCTGGCTCTGGTTCTGGTTCAGGTTCTGGTTCTGGCTGTGGTTCAGGTTCTGGCTCTTGCTGTGGTTCTGGTTCTGGCTCTTGCTGTGGTTCTGGTTCTG
>VFQS010000115.1_pt1 | contig 107771 bp, 108 predicted proteins | sample 3512361 | NCBI WGS metagenome assembly VFQS01 (sample SAMN10412375, study PRJNA504923) | tailings metagenome | isolation source: Relicate 1 Philex TSF3 active mining | place: Philippines | reverse complement strand
TTCAAGGAAGGTCTGACCGTTCTTGAATACTTCAACTCGACCCACGGCGCCCGCAAGGGCCTCGCGGACACCGCGCTGAAGACCGCCAACTCGGGCTACCTGACCCGCCGTCTGGTCGACGTGTCGCAGGACTGCGTGGTCGTGATCGACGATTGCGGCACCGAACGGGCGCTGGAAATGCGCGCGATCGTGCAGGGCGGTTCGACCATCGCCTCGCTGGGTGAGCGCATCCTGGGCCGTACCTTGGCCGAAGACATTGCCGACAAGGACGGCAACGTCATTGCCGCCAAGGGCACGCTGCTTGACGAAGCCGCCGTGGCCGCGATCGAGGCCACCGGTATCCAGGCCGCGCGCATCCGCTCGCCGCTGATCTGCGAAGCCCAGCAGGGCGTGTGCGGCACGTGCTATGGCCGCGACCTTGCGCGCGGTACGCCGGTCAACATCGGCGAAGCGGTCGGCGTCATCGCCGCCCAGTCGATCGGTGAACCGGGCACCCAGCTGACCATGCGTACCTTCCACATCGGTGGTGCGGCGCAGGTCAACGAACAGTCGCACCTCGAAGCGATGTGCGATGGCACGGTCCAGTACCGTGACATCCCGACCATCGTCGACAAGCGTGGCCGCCGCCTCTCCCTCGCCCGCAACGGCGAAGTGGTGGTGATGGATACCGAAGGGCGTGAACGCGCGATCCACCGCGTGCCCTATGGTACCCACCTGCTGCACGAAGACGGTGCGATCATCGCCGAAGGCGATCGCCTGGCCGAGTGGGACCCGTTCACTCTGCCGGTGATCACCGAAAAGCCGGGCGTGGTGAAGTATCAGGACCTGATCGACGGCAAGACCCTGACCGAAGTGACCGACGAAGCGACCGGCATGAGCAGCCGCGTCGTGACGGAAAACCGGTCGACCGGCCGCGCCAAGAAGGAAGACCTGCGTCCGCGCCTGACCCTGCTCGACGATGCGTCGGGCGAGGCCGCGCGCTACATGCTGGCGCCGGGCACCACCCTGTCGGTCGAGGACGGCCAGGCGGTCGAAGCGGGCGACATCCTTGCCCGTGCCAGCCGCGAAGCCGCCAAGACCCGCGACATCACCGGCGGTCTGCCGCGCGTTGCCGAACTGTTCGAAGCCCGCAAGCCGAAGGACAATTCGATCATCGCCAAGGTTTCCGGCCGGATCGAGTTCGTCCGCGACTACAAGGCCAAGCGCAAGATCGCGATCATTCCGGAAGAGGGTGAACCGATCGAGTACCTGATCCCCAAGAGCCGCGTCATCGACGTGCAGGAAGGGGACTGGGTCAAGAAGGGCGACAACCTGATTTCCGGTTCGCCTGATCCGCATGACATCCTTGAAGTCATGGGCGTCGAAGCGCTGGCGGAATACCTCGTGGCGGAAATCCAGGAAGTGTATCGCTTGCAGGGCGTGAAGATCAACGACAAGCACATCGAGGTGATCGTTCGCCAGATGCTGCAGAAGGTCGAGATCACCAACGGTGGCGACACCACCCTGCTGCCGGGCGAACAGGTCGACCTGGAGGAAATGAACGAAGTCAACGCCAAGCTGGCCCCCGGCCAGGCTCCGGCGGAAGGCAAGCCGGTGCTGCTGGGCATCACCAAGGCTTCGCTGCAGACCCGTTCGTTCATCTCGGCCGCTTCGTTCCAGGAAACCACCCGCGTGCTGACGCAGGCGGCGGTCGAAGGAAAGAAGGACTCGCTGATCGGTCTGAAGGAAAACGTCATCGTCGGTCGTCTCATCCCCGCCGGTACCGGTGCGGGCATGAACCGCCTGCGCGTGGCCGCTTCCAGCCGCGATGCCGCGCTGCGCGCGTCGTATCGCAAGCTGCAGGAAAGCCTGATCGCGCCCGACAGCGCGGCGGAAGAACACGCCGCCGAATTGGCGCAGGGTCCGGAAGCGGCGATCGGTGACGATCCGCTGGCGCTGGTCGAAGGTGAAACCCACGGCCTCGACGCCGACGCGGGCGACTACCTGAACCCCGAAGCCGGGGACGGCGACGAAGACTAAGCTTCACCGCCGCCGACAGGCGCACAAACAAAGGCCCCGCCGGAGTGATCCGGCGGGGCTTTTTGCTGGTCAATGCCGCCGACGGCGAGTGGCCGGGCCGATGCGCCAGGGGCGTTACTTGGCCGACTGGTCGTGGAATTCGGCCACCGCGCGCGAGACGGACTGCATCATTTCCATGCGCGGCTTGTAGTCCTGGGTGGTGCGGGCGATCATCACGGCCACGCCATAGAACGCGCCGTCGGGCGATTGCAGGATGCCAACGTCGTTGTATCCGGTCGTGACCTTGCCCAGCTCCTGCCCGGTGCCGGTCTTGTGATAGACCTTCCAGCCGGCGGGGACGCCCGCCTTCAGCCGCATCGGGCCGCTTCGGGTGCGCGAAAGGATGTCGACCATCACCGTGGTCGTTTCCGGTGCCAGCAACTGTCCGCTGGCCAGCCGCGCCATGGCCCGCGCAATCGCGGCCGGACTGGCGCCGTCCAGCGGATCGGCAACGTAGCGGTCCAGCGCGGCCTGCCGCACATCCTTGGGCAGGCGCGCGCGGGCCTGTTCGAAATTGCGGCCCAGCGCCATGTCCTGCGACCAGGTCAGGCCCGCGACCTGGCTTTGCAGCAGGCGCTCACCGGGGCCAAAGCGGATTTCGCTGATGCCCTTGTCGCGCAGCACCTTGCGCACAACGTTGGGGCCGCCCACCGTCCACAGCAGCCGGTCGTTGGCAGTATTGTCGGACTGTGAAAGGGCCGCCGACATCAGCGAGTGCACCGAACGGATCGCTCGGCCCTTTTCCAGCACCTCACCGCGCAGCGGCTGGTTGAATAGCGTCAGGTCGGCAGGCTGGATCAGGACATCGCGCTGCAAGTCGAGCTGTCCGCGCTCCACCGCGTCGAGCACGGCCAGCGACACCCACAGCTTGGACACGCTCTGCTGCGGGAACAATTCGTGCGCGCGCGCGCCGACTTCCCACTTGCACCCGGCCTTGACCACCGCGATGCCCACCTTGCCGTCAAAGCTGCGGGCGATTTCCTCGATCCGGCGCTGGAGCGGGGCGGGGGCGGCGCGGCAATCGGCCTGGAATTCCGGCACGGCGGCGCGGGCGGGCAGCACGGCCGATGCGGCCAGGGTCTGCCCCAGCTTGCTGTCCGACTGGCTGAACAGGCTGCCCATGCCCAGCGCGCCAAGGCCCAGTGCTGCCAGCACGCCCAGCCGGCGCAGGCCGCGACGCGGCTGGTGGCCAAGCGTGGCGCTCAAGGGAACGGGGCGGTCGCGGTGCAGACGGGTGGACATGATCTGACGCGGAATCTAGGCCCGATCCGTCCCGGCTGCAACAGCGGCACCTTACGCGCCTGTAGATTCTTACAGGTCGTCCCCGGTCAGGCGTAGGCCATCCGCTCCAACGCGCCGAAGCAATCGAGCGCGCCCGGATCGCCGAACGGGGAAAGCTGGCTGACGAACACGCCGCCCACGCCCTTGACCGGATCGATCCAGTAATATGAATTGAAGATCCCCGCCCAGGCGAGGCTGCCGGGGCTGCGCCCGTTCGGGCCGGGTTCGGGATTGATCAGAAAGCCAAGGCCCCAACCGGTGTGCTGATCGGGGAAGGTGTCATAAGGCTGCGCGAGTTCCGGCATCGCCGTGCCCATGTAACCGGCGCGCAGCGGGGCGACGTGGTCCTGGCCCATGTCGGCCACGGTTTCCGCCTTCAGCACGCGCGCGCCGTCCAGTTCGCCGCCGTTCAGCAGCATCCGCACGAACCGGGCATAGTCCGGCGCGGTAGAGGTGCCACCGCCGCCGCCGCCATCAAACTCACCGCCGCCAATGTAGAGCGGGATCGGGCTGAGCGCGCCGTCGGGCGTGCGGATATGGACCTTGGCCGCGTCCTCCGGCAGGGCGGGGCGGAACGCGGTGTCCTTCATTCCCAGCGGCTCGAACAGGTTGGCGGTGAGGTAATCGTTCAGCCGTTCACCCGTCACCGCTTCGATCGCCAGACCCGCCCAGTCGGTCGAAACGCCGTATTCCCAGCGCTCGCCCGGATCGAACATCAGCGGCATGCGGATCGTGTCGAGCGTGCCCGCCTTGGGCATTCCGCGCGCGGCGTAGACCTGCAGCACTTCGGGGTGGATGAACGAATAGCCGAAGCCCGCCGTGTGGGTCAGCAGGTGGCGCAGCGTGACGGGCCGCCTGGCCGGGCGGGTCTGCGGCTGGCCATCCGCACCGAACCCTTCCAGCACTTGCGGGTTGGCGAGTTCAGGCAGCACTTTGCCGATGTCATCGTCAAGGCTCAGCCGCCCCTGCTCGACCAGTTGCATCGCCCCCACCGAAACCAGCGCCTTGGTCATCGAGGCGATCTGCGCCAGCGTGTCCACCGCCATCGGCGCACCGCTGGCCACATCCGCCACCCCCAGCGCGCGCGAATAGCGCACGCCGTCGCGGTCCACGATCATGCCCACGGCCCCCGGAATATTCGCGGCGGCAAAGGCGGCTTCAAACTGGCTGTCATCGATCATGGGGCGCAGGCTAGCGAGCGATGCGCCGAAGGGGAAGCGGGATTGATGCACGCGCCTGCCGCGCGTAGGGGAAGCGCCATGACAGTCACCACCCGTTTCGCGCCTTCGCCCACCGGACACCTGCACGTCGGCAACATCCGCACCGCGCTGCACAACTGGCTGCTGGCCAAGCAGGCGGGCGGGCGGTTCATGCTGCGGATCGACGACACCGATGCGGAACGCAGCCGCGAGGAGTATGTGGACGGCATTCGCGCCGATCTGGCCTGGCTGGGGCTGGTGCCCGATGGCGAGGAGCGCCAGTCCGCCCGGTTCGCGCTGTATGAAGCGCAGTTCGAACGGCTGCGCGCGGCGGGGCGGGTCTATCGCTGCTATGAAACCGCACAGGAACTGGATCTGAAGCGCAAGGTGCTGCTAGGCCGGGGCTTGCCGCCGATCTATGACCGCGCGGCGCTGAAGCTGACCGAGGATGACCACGCGGCGAAAGCCGCGGCGGGCGAGGTGCCGCACTGGCGGTTCCTGCTGGACCATGACGAGCCCATTGCGTGGGACGATGGCATTCGCGGGGCGCAGGCGTTCGAGGCCAGGATGATGTCTGATCCGGTCGTGCGCCGCGCGGACGGATCGTGGCTCTATATGCTGCCCTCCGCCATCGATGACATCGACATGGGGATTACCGACGTGCTGCGCGGCGAGGACCACGTGTCCAATACCGCCGCGCAAGTGCAGATGTTCACCGCGCTGGGGGCCACCCCGCCGCGGTTCGCGCACGAGGCGCTGCTGACCGGGAGCGAGGGCAAACTGTCCAAGCGGCTTGGCTCGCTGGGTGTGGCGCAGCTGCGCGAAAACGGGATCGAGCCGGAAGCGGTGATCGCGTTGCTGGCACGGCTTGGGACGTCCGATCCGGTCGATCCGGCGCTGGATGCCGAAGCACTCGCCGCCAGCTTTACCTTGCGCCACTTCGGCCGCGCGCCCGCGCGGTTTGACGAGGCAGAACTGCACCGTGTCAACGCCGCCGTGGTTCACCGCCTGCCGTTCGCGCGGGTGGCGCATCTGCTGCCGGATGGGATGGGCGAGGCGGCATGGGAAGCGATCCGCCCGAACCTGGAGCATATCGGCGAAGCGGCGGAATGGTGGCAGGTCGTGACCGGGCCGGTTGCGGTGCCGACGCTGGAGGACGAGGATCGCGCGTTTCTTGCCACTGCGGCGGAGACGCTGGCCGGGCTGGAGTGGTCCGGCGAAGTCTGGCGCGCGCTGACCGGAGGATTGAAGGAGGCCACGGGCCGCAAGGGCAAGGCGCTGTTCCTGCCGCTGCGGTTGGCGCTGACGGGTAAGGAACATGGTCCGGACATGGCTGCACTGCTGCCGCTGATCGGGCGCGATGCCGCGTTGGCACGGCTGCGCGCGGCTAGCTGACGCTGCGCACCCAGTTGACGATCGCCGGGGCCGACACCGCACCGGCCTGCCGCGCGACTTCACGTCCGCCGGAAAACAGGATTAGCGTGGGGATAGAACGGATCTGATAGCGCTGGGCGATTTCCGGCACGGCCTCTGTATCCAGTTTCAGCAGGCGGGCATGGGGTTCCAGCGCCTGCGCGGCCTGCGCAAAGGCCGGGGCCATCGCGCGGCAGGGGCCGCACCATTCGGCCCAGAAATCGACCAGCACCGGCAGCGTACCCTTGCTGATCTGGCGGTCGAACATCGCGGCGTTCACCGCCAGCGGCTGGCCGGTGAACAGCGCGGCCTTGCACTTGCCGCAGGTTGGCGCGGCGGTCAGCCGGGCCACCGGCACGCGGTTCGGCGCGCCGCAGGCGGGGCAGACGACCAGAGCGGGATCAGCAGGCGTGGACATCGCAGAACCTTTGCAAACAAGCGTTTCGCCCTGAAACTTGGGGCCTGACTTGACCCGGATCAAGGACGCACTGCCCATTTAATTAGAAAACCCTGATATTGCAAAGCCAAGAGGGGCGAAACGATGAACAGGTTGATGTGGGTGCTGCACGCGATGGTCTCGACCACGCTGATGGGCATTGGCGTGACGGCCGTGCTGGCGGCGAATCTGCCGGGTTGGCAGCCGATCGCGATTGCCGCGGCCATCGGGTTCGTGGTCGCCCTGCCGGTCTCCTGGCTGGTCGCGCGCAAGATCGAAACGTTGACCGCACCGAAAGGCTGATCCGATGCACAAGAACTGGCCCGCGATGGCGGAGGAACTGACCGCCGCGATCAAGGAAGTGCGCCTCGGTGCGCCCGAAGTGACCAAGGCGTTTTCGGCCATGGCCCAGGCGGCCACCGCTGGCGGGGCGCTGGATACCAAGACCAAGGAACTGATCACATTGGCGATTTCGGTGGCGATCCGCTGCGATGGCTGCGTCGCGTTTCATTCCAAGGCCGCGTTCAAACACGGCGCCACGCGGGACGAAGTGATGGAGACGATGGGCATGGCGCTCTACATGGGGGCGGGGCCCAGCCTGATGTATGCGGCGCAGGCGGTTGAAGCTTACGACCAGTTTGCCGCAGCCACATCGTAAAGAAATTTCGCCGTTGGCTGCTTCAAGGCGGTTTACATTGCGCGAAGGGGCGGCTAGTGGCCCGCCCCATGTTCGCAGTCGCAACCAAGATTATTACCACCAAACCGGCCGCCTTGTGCGGGACGGTTGTTGTGGTGCGCTTGGCCTGAGGCACCCGGACAACCAGCCCCGCGCGAGTTCGCGGGGCTTCTTCCAGACGGGATAGAAACACCTCGCGCGGCTCCGCAACAACATGGAGTAGCAATGATGGTGCAACGTTTCGCCCCCGGGCAGCAGCTTAATGTCGGGATCGTCGGCGCGACCGGTCTGGTCGGCTCGATGATTCGTGAAATCCTGGCCGAGCGGAATTTCCCAATTGCCAAGCTGCGGCTGTTCGCCTCGGCCCGTTCGGCGGGCAAGGAACTGGACGGCGTGGTGGTGGAAGATGCCGCGACTGCCGATTTTTCCGGCCTCGACATCGTGCTGTTCTCGGCTGGCGGGTCGACCTCGCGCGAGCTGGCGCCCAAGGCTGCTGCTGCCGGCGCCATCGTGATTGACAACAGCTCGGCCTGGCGCAGCGATCCGGACGTGCCGCTGGTGGTCGCCGAAGTGAACCCCGAAGCGCTGGATAACCTGCCCAAGGGCATCGTTGCCAACCCCAACTGCACCACGATGGCCGCGATGCCGGTGCTGAAGCCGCTCCACGCCGAAGCGGGGCTGAAGAAGCTGGTCGTCTCCACCTATCAGGCGGTGTCGGGCGCGGGCGTGGCCGGGATCGACATTCTGGCGCGCCAGTCCGCGCATGTGGGCGACCGCGCGGCCGAGCTGGCGCAGGGCGGGCATGAGGGCGTGGTCCCGGCAGCCGAAAAGTGGGCCGTGCCGATGGCCTATAACGTCGTGCCGCTGAACTACGTGCTGGAAGAAGACGGCTACACCGAGGAAGAGCTGAAGCTGCGCGACGAAAGCCGCAAGATCCTGAACATTCCGGGCCTGCCGGTGTCGGGCACCTGCGTGCGCGTGCCGGTGTTCAGCGGCCATTCGCTGTCGATCAATGCCGAATTCGAACGCCCGCTCAGCCCCGAACGCGCGCTGGAACTGCTGGCCACCGCCCCTGGCGTCGTGATCAGCGAAGTGCCGAACCCGCTGGAAGCGACCGGGCAGGACCCGGTGTTCGTCGGCCGCGTGCGCCGCGATCCGACCGCGGAAAGCGGCCTGGCGCTGTTCGTGGTGGGCGACAACCTGCGCAAGGGCGCGGCGCTCAACGCGGTGCAGATCGCGGAAGTACTGCTGGGTTGATCCCGATGCGTCGCGGCGGCCGGGTTCAGGCCGCCGCGACGTCCACGGTTTCCTCGCCCGCCGCATCCAGCAGGCGCTTTTCGACCGCTTTCAGGCGCTGCGGGGAATCGATCTTTTCGCCCAGCAGGTCGGTGACATAGAAGTTGTCGACCGCGCGTTCGCCATAGGTGGCGATGTGGGCGGAATGGACCATCAGCTTGGCTTCGAACAGCGCGCGGGCCAGCCGGTTGAGCAGGGCCGGGCGATCCCGTGCGTTCACTTCGACCACGGTGAAGCGGTTGCTGGCAGCGTTGTCGAATTCCACGCGTGGGCGCACTTCAAAGGCATCGGCGCGCGGACGGGCGAGCGGGCGGGCCGCGAGCTGCGGCACCAGCTTGACCCGGTTGGCCAGCGCATCGGCGATCATGGTCTTGATCCGGGCGAGCTGGCTGTCTTCGGAGAAGGGCCGCCCCAGCGGGTCCTGCACCAGGAAATTGTCGACCGCCATGCCGTTGCGCGCAGTGTGGATGCGCGCGTCGATGATGTTGCCGCCGGCCAGGTGGATGCCGCCCGCGATCCGGTAGAACAGGCCCGGATGGTCGGCCGCGATGACCGTGACCAGCGTGGCCCCGCGCGCGGCGTAATACTGGGTGTGGACGTCCAGCGCCTGACCCTTGGCCTGATCCAGCTGCACCAGATTGAGCGCGATGATGTCGTCCGGTTCGGCAATCCAGTAGGCATCGCTCAGCAGCTTGCCGGTCTGCTCGACCAGCGCGGCCTGCGCGCCCAGCCGGTCGGCCACGGCGGCTTTCTTGGCGGCGATCCGTTCGGCCCGGCCATGCTGCTTGTGACCCAGCCGCAGCTGCCCTTCGGCTGCCTCGTAGAGTTCGGAAATCAGCTGGCGCTTCCACCCGTTCCACACGCCGGGGCCCACCGCGCGGATATCGACGATGGTCAGCATCGCCAATAGCCGCAGCCGTTCGATCGATTGCACTTGCGCGACGAAGTCGGTGATCGTCTTGAAATCGGCCAGGTCGCGTTTGAACGCGGTGGCGCTCATCAGCAGGTGGGTGCGCACCAGCCAGCTGACCAGCGCGGTCTCCTCCTCGCTCAGCCCCAGCCGGGGGCACAGCTTCAGTGCCACGTCCGCGCCCAGCACGGAATGGTCGCCGCGCCGCCCCTTGGCGATGTCGTGCAGCAGGATCGCGACGTAGAGCGCGCGGCGGTTCACCACCTTGTGAATGATGGCGGAGGCCAGCGGATGATCCGCCTTCATTTCGCCCTTTTCGATCCGGTTCATCAGCCCGATCGCGCGGATGGTGTGTTCGTCCACCGTGTAGTGGTGGTACATGTCGAACTGCATCTGCGCGTTGACCCGCCCGAAATCGGGCACGAACCGTCCGAACACCCCGGTTTCGTTGAGCCAGCGCAGCACTGTTTCGGGATCGCTGCGGCTGGTCAGCAGATCCAGGAACAGCGCGTTGGCGCGCGGATCGGTGCGCACCGCGTCCACCAGCCGCGCGTCACGCACCGCGATGCGCATCGCTTCTGGGTGGATCTCAAGCCCGTTGGTATCGGCCAGCACGAAGATTTCCAGCAGCCGCACCGGGTCTTCGGCAAACCAGCTGTCGGACGGCACGTTGATCTTGCCGCCGAACACCGGATAGCCGCGCACCAGCCGCCGCCGGGCGCGAAAGCCCGCGAGCAGGCCCTTGGGCTGCTTCTTGGCGAACTGGTCGTCCAGCTGGGCGAGGAACACCCCGGTCAGGTGGCCGACGCGTTTGGCCTGCAGGAAGAAATACTGCATGAACCGCTCGACCGCGCTCTTGCCTGGGCGGTCGGCGAATTGCATCCGCGCGGCGACTTCGCGTTGCAGGTCGAAGGTCAGCCGGTCCTCGGCGCGCCTGGTGATGGTGTGCAGGTGGCAGCGCACCGCCCAGAAGAAGTCTTCCGCCTTGCGGAAGGCGCGGTATTCGGACGGCGTCAGCAGTCCGACCGCGACCAGCTCGCTGGGGTCGCGCACCTTGTGGATGTATTTGCCGATCCAGTAGAGCGTGTGCAGGTCGCGCAGGCCGCCCTTGCCCTCTTTCACGTTTGGTTCGACGACATAGCGGCTGTCGCCCAGCCGCTTGTGCCGGTCGTTCCGCTCCGCCAGCTTTTCGGCGACGAACTGGCGTTCGGTGCCGGCGACGACTTCGGCGAAGAAGCGGGCCTGCGCTTCGTCGAACAGGGGCTGGTCGCCCCAGACGTAGCGCCCCTCCAGCATCGCGGTGCGGATCGTCAGGTCGGCGCGGCCCATGCGGACCATGTCGTCCAGGCTGCGGCTGGAATGCCCCACCTTCAGCCCCAGATCCCACAGGAAATAGAGCATCGCCTCGATCACCTGTTCGCCCCAGGCGGTCTGCTTGGAGGGGGTGAGAAAGGCGATGTCGACGTCCGAATGGGGGGCCATCTCGCCCCGGCCATAACCGCCTACGGCCATCACCGTCAGCCGTTCCCCGGTGGAACGGTTGCTGGAAGGGTAGACGGCAGTGACGACGTGGTCGTGGATCACGCGGACCAGCTGGTCGATCAGGAAGGCCTGCGCGGCGGCGCATTCGTTCCCGGCGGAAGGCTTTGCGGTGAGCCGCCGGGCGATTTCGGCGCGGCCATCGGCCAGCGCGGTGCGCAGCAATGCCACGATCTGCTGGCGCGGTGGCTGGCCGGCATTGCGGACCAGATCGGCAATGGTATCAGCCAGCGCGCGGCGATCGATCACCGCGCGCTGGTTGGCAATGGCTTTGACGGTCAAGCCCGGCTCTTCTGCTCGTTTTCCCACACCGGCTGGTAACGCGCGCGCAGGGCCCGCTTGTCAACCTTTTCGGTGCCCAGGCGCGGCAGGGTTTCGTGCTCCTGCCACAGCCGCACCGGCACCTTGAACGGGGCGATGTGGGCCTGCAGGAACGCGCGCAGATCGTCCTCGGACAGATTGCGGCCTTCCTTCACCAGATAGACCCCGGTGGGCAGCTCGCCGAACTTTTCATCCGGCACGCCGAACACGCTGGCCTCGGCAATGTCGGGGTGGGCATAGATTGCCTGTTCGACTTCGATGCAGCTGATGTTCTCGCCGCCGCGGATGATGATGTCCTTCTTGCGGTCGACGATGAACAGATAGCCATCCTCGTCGAGGTAGCCGAGGTCGCCGGTGCGGAAATAGCCGTCGGGCATGATTGCCTCGGCGGTCGCCTTGGGGTTGTTCCAGTAGCCGAGGAAGTTGGCGATCGAACGGATCGAGACTTCGCCGATCTGCCCGGCGGCCAGTTCCCGCCCGTCGTCGTCCAGGATGCCGATCTCGACCAGCGGCTTGGACGCGGTGCCGGTGGAACCGGGCTTGGCAAGGTAGTTCTCGTTGAAGTTGCCGCAGCCGACGCCGTTGGTTTCGGTCAGGCCATAGCCCAGCAGCGGGAAGGCGTGGGGCAGCGCCTCACGAATGCGGGTGACGTGATCGACCGGGCGCGGTGCGCCGCCAGCGGCATAGGACACGCAGCTGGTCAGGTCATACTTGTCGCGGTTGGGATGGGTGGCGATTTCAAAGCTCATCAACGGCACGCCGACGAAATAGGTCACCTTTTCCGCCTCGATCAGGCGCATCGCCTCTTCCGCGTCCCACTTGGGCATCAGCACCAGCTTGCGGCCGATGGCGAAGCTTTGCAGGAACAGCGGCACTTCGCCGGTCACGTGGAACAGCGGCACGTTGACCAGCGTGCAGGGCTGGGCCGTGGGCATTTCGCCCTTGTCGGTCAGGTGGGTGGCGACCATCAGGGTCTGCGCGGCATAGTTCATCGTGCCCTGCACGACGCCCCGGTGATCGGACCATGCGCCCTTCGACTGGCCGGTGGAACCCGACGTGTAGAGGATCGTGGCAAGGTCATCGCCGGTCAGTTCGGGCAGCGGGGTGTCCGCGCCGCCGCCATTCGCCAGCAGCGGTGCCAGGCCCTGCTGCCAGCCGCCATCGTGTTCGAACACGATCACCTTGCCGGGGTGCGACAGGCCGTTCAGCCGGGCGGCGCGCTGGGCGTCGGCCAGCACCAGCGTGCATTCGGCCAGCTCGATGCCGCCGGCCAGTTCCTCGCCGCTCCACCAGCCGTTGAGCAGCGTGGCGCAGCCGCCCGCCATCAGCGTGCCCATGTAGGCGATGATCCAGTTGATCGAATTGCGCGCGGCAATGCCCACGCGGTCCCCGCGCTGCACGCCGTGCCCGGCCACCAGCCCGCCCGCTACGGTGCGCGCGGCGCCGTAGACCTCGGCAAAGCTCATCCGCACGGGGCCGTCCACCAGGAATGGCGTGTCGCCATGCTGGGCGCAGAAGAACGCGAAGTAGTGCGCCAGGCTGGGCGGCGCGTTCTTCAGCATTGGCAGGGTGCGGCCAAACCGTTCGAACGGAACGGTTTCCAGCGGCGCGCCCGGTGCGGTCAGCCGGTCCAGAACAGAAGTGAGGGCAGTATCCAGTTCGCTAGCCATTCGGCTTCCTTATCCCCATGGTTTCCAAGGCGAGCCCCTCTCACGCCTCGTGCCGGGGTTTGTTTCCCCGGCGTGCTTGTGCCAGAAGGCGCAGCGGTTGGTGCCGCCGTCGCCATGGTTCATGATCTAGGAGGTTACGTCCTTGCTGTCACTACTGCTCGCCGCTGCCAGCGATGCGCCGATCTATTGGCAGGACCTCAACCTCAGCCCCAATGCGCTGACCATCGGCAGCTTTGCGCTGCGGTGGTATTCGCTGGCCTATCTGGCGGGCATCCTGCTGGGGTACTGGCACCTGTCGCGGATGATCAAGGCCCCCGGCGCGCCACTGGCGCAGCGCCATGCCGATGACCTGTTCTTCTGGTGCACGGTCGGCATCATCCTGGGCGGACGGCTGGGCTATGCCACGTTCTATACCGGCGGCGACACCGGCCTGCCCAGCCTGTGGGCCGATCCGGTGCGGCTGCTGCAATTGTGGAACGGGGGGATGAGCTTCCACGGCGGGCTGATCGGCACGGTGCTGGCGGTGGCGTGGGTGGCCTGGCAGGGCGGGCTCAGCTTCCTCAGGGTGATGGATTATATCGCGGTCTGCGTGCCGTTCGGGATGCTGTTCGGGCGGCTGGCGAACTTCGTGAACGGCGAACTGTGGGGCCGCGTGGCCGGGCCGGACGTGCCCTGGGCGATGGTGTTCCCCGATGCGCCCGGCGGTCTCGCGCGGCATCCCAGCCAGCTCTACGAAGCCGCGCTGGAAGGGGCGCTGCTGATCGTCGTGATGCTGCTGATGTTCTGGAAGACCCGCGCGCGCTGGCGGCCGGGCCTGCTGGCCGCGACCTTTGCGTTCGGCATGGGGCTGGCCCGGTTCTTCGTTGAATTCTACCGCGAGCCGGACGCGCAGTTGAGCGAATTCGCGCAGCAGACCGGGCTGTCGATGGGGCAGTGGCTGACAGTGCCGTTGATGGCGGTCGGGCTGTTCTTCATCGTCCGCGCGCTGGTCCGCCCGGCGCTGGGCAGCGGCTCGCCGGCTCCTGCCGCGCAATGAGCGAAGGCGCATCGGCCGAACCGCTGGCGGCGATTTTCCGGCGGCTGATTGCCAACACCGGCCCGATCAGCCTGATGCACTACATGGGCGAGGCGAACGCGCGCTACTACACCAGCCGCGATCCGCTGGGCAGCGCGGGCGATTTCGTCACCGCGCCGGAAATCAGCCAAATGTTCGGGGAACTGATCGGGCTGTGGCTGGCCGACATGTGGATCAACGCGGGCCGCGAAACGCCGGTTCACTACATCGAACTGGGGCCGGGGCGGGGCACGCTGGCCAAGGACGCACTGCGCACCGCGCGGCGATACGGGCTGGAACCGTCGATCCACTTCGTCGAGGCATCGACCGCGCTCAAGGACATCCAGCTGGAAACCGTCCCCGGCGCGCAGTGGCACCATGACCTCTCGACGATCCCGGCCTATGGCCCGGTGCTGATCGTTGCCAACGAATTTCTCGATGCGCTGCCGGTGCGGCAACTGGTCAAGACGCCGCAGGGCTGGCGCGAGCGGATGGTCGTGCCAGAGGGAGAGCGGTTCATCTGCGTGGCCGGGCAGCAGCCGATGGATGCCGCCGTTCCCGAAGCGCGGCGCGATGCGGCGGACGGCACGATCATCGAAACCTGCCCCGGCGCGGCGGCCACGGTTTATGAAGTGGCGGGGCGGCTGATGGAGCAAGGCGGCGCGGCGCTGTTTATCGATTACGGCCACGACCAGTTGCGCGAAGGCTCCACCCTGCAAGCCGTGCGCCAGCACCTGAAAGTCGATCCCTTCGTCAATCCGGGCGAGGCGGACCTGACCGCGCATGTCGATTTCGCCACGCTGGCCCCGATTGCCCAGTCGCGCGGATGCAAGTGGCTCGGCACCGTGCCGCAGGGGCGCTGGCTGCGCGAACTGGGGATCGAAACCCGCGCGCAGGCGCTGGCGCAAGTTGCCCCGCAGCACGCCGCCGCGATCCATTCGGCCAAGGACCGGCTGATCGGCGAAGGACAGATGGGCCTGCTGTTCAAGGTCATGGGGCTGGCGCACCCGCAGTGGCCCAGCGGAGCCGGTTTTCAGGGATAACCGTCTTTCGTCCCCCTCGCATTTGCGCAAAGCCGTGCTAGCTTCGCGTCGAACGGGGAGAATGCATGGACAGCGGCTACCAGGATCCGCCACCGGCCTTGCTGTCGCGCATCGTGCGGCGGCTGATGCTGTGGTTCTACAAGACGCGCGGCTGGAAGGCGACCGGGGCACCGCCCGCTGATCGGCGCTGCGTGGTGATTGCCGCGCCGCATACGTCCAACTGGGATTTCGTGAACCTGCTGGGGCTGACCGCCGATCTGGGCATCAAGGTTCATTTCATGGGCAAGCAGAGCCTGTTCCGCTGGCCGATGCGCCGCTTCATGCTGGATATGGGGGGCGTGCCGATTGACCGCTCGGCCCGGCACAACACGGTGGAGCTGATGGCGGCGGAGTTCAAGCGCCGGAAAGAGTTCATGCTGGTGATCGCGCCCGAAGGCACACGCAGCGCGGTGGGGCAGTGGCGCACCGGCTTTTACCACATCGCCCGCGCCGCCGGGGTGCCGCTGGTGATCGGGATGATGGATTACGGCAAGAAGACCGGCGGGCTTGGCCCCGCGATCTGGCCGACCGGCGATTTCCGCGCCGACATGGCCAAAGTGGTCGAGTTCTATCGCAACACCACCCCGCGCCACCCGAACCGCGCGATCACCGATTTCGAAACCCTGATGGGAGCGGACAGCCGTGACTGACGGACTTCTGATCAATGCCGCGATTACCGCGGTGATGATGCTGACGCTGAGCGGGGTTGCCGCCCGCATTCGCGACGTGTCGTTCATTGACGCCGTGTGGGGTGCGGGGATGGCCGTGCTGGCAATCGCCAGCTGGCTGCAACTGGGCAATCCCGGCGCGCGGGCCGGCCTGATCGCGGGCATGGCGGCGATCTGGGGCTTCAGACTGGGGCTGCACCTGTTCACCCGCTGGCGCGCCCACGGGGAGGACCCGCGCTATGCCCGGATGCTGGGCAAGGCGAAGGAGCAGGGCCGGTATGGCCGCGCCGCGCTGACCGTGGTGTTCGGCCCGCAGGCGGTGCTGCTGTTCCTGACCTGCCTGCCCGCGCAGCTGGGCGTGCTGGCCAGCGGCGATCCCGCGCCGATCGGCCCGCTGGCCTGGGCGGGCGCGGCGCTATGGCTGGTGGGGATGACGTTTGAAACCGTCGGCGATGCGCAGCTCAAGGCGTTTCGCGCCGATCCGGCGAACAAGGGCAAGGTGCTGGATACCGGCCTGTGGCGCTATACCCGCCACCCCAATTACTTTGGCGATACCTGTGCGTGGTGGGGCATCTGGCTGGCCGCGGCCGACGCCGGCTGGACGGTCGCCGCGCTCAGCGTGATCGGGCCGCTGTTCCTGACCTTCACCCTGACGCGCTGGTCGGGCAAGCCGTTGCTGGAAAAGGGGCTGATGAAGACCCGCCCCGGTTATGCGGAATACGTGGCGCGCACGTCCGGCTTTTTCCCGCTGCCGCCGCGCCGTCCGTAACGGCGCGGGGCGGCCAGGTCGCTGATCGGATCAGCCGACCAGCGATGCCTCGATCGCGATGCGGATCGCTTCGGAGGTGTGGTTCGCGCCCATCTTGTTGAGCATGTTGGCGCGGTGGATTTCCACCGTGCGCGGGCTGATCGCCAGGCGTTCGCCGATCAGGCGGTTGGACAGGCCATCGGCCACGCCCGCCAGCACTTCGCGCTCGCGCTTGGTCAGGCGCTGCACCCGGCTGCGGGCCATCGCCTCGCGCAGGCGGACCGTGCCGAGCGAATTGCTGCTCTGCTCGGCCACCATCAGCGCCTGCTTCACCTCGTTCAGCCCGAACGGCCATTCCAGGTAATCGATTGCGCCGTTGAGCACGGCTTGCACCACCTGGTTGGTCGAAGGGTCCGCGCCATAGGCCACCAGCGGCAGCCACTGGCCGATCTCGGTCATCGTGCGGATCGCGTCCTGCACGATCTGGCCGTCATCGTGGACCAGCACCAGCCCGTCACGCGGCCAGCGCGCGACGAGTTCACTCAGGTCCTCGAACGGTTCGACGTGGATCGGCGTTCCAGCCAGCGCATGCGTGATGGCGGCGCGGCGGCGAAAGTCGCTATCGACAAGGGCAAGGTTGGTTCGCTGGGTCATGGCGTCAGTATTACCGGTTTTTCCCTAGTGAGAAGCTGGAGACGCATCCATTTCTGTTTGCGGTTGTATCCGTTTTCGATGGTTATGGTTATTGCCCGGTCACGCAGGAAATAAGTGACAATGCGTACATCTTGTTCTTTCCAGCCTGGCAGGTTCGGTAATTCAACAACTTAGGTTGGCCTGTGCCTACGGCGCGCATGGCCCGTTCAATTTGATCCGCCCGTCACGGCGCGTGAAATGTCGATGAAATCATTGCGAATTGTCTGTAGCGCGGCCGGATCGAAGGCCAGCACGCTGTCCAGCACGGTCCGCCGCGCCGCATCGTAGAGCTGCAACAGGGCCGGGCCGATCGCGGCGTCCGGGCTAACGCCCAGCTGCAGCGCGGTGAGCGCTGAGAGGGCGCGGGTCAGCGACTGGCTTTTCAGGCGATTGTCGCCGCTGTCGTGCGCGAACTGCGCGGTGCCCAGCGCGGCGATCAGCTGTTCATAGCACAGCGCCACGAGTTGCTGCGGCGTCGCGCCGGAAACGCGCGCGTCGAAATCGACCTTGCGGTAGGCTTCATGGGGGGATCGCATCATCAGCATGGGGCGGGGCCTAATTGCGGGACGCGTTCCACGCGTCGATCTGGTTCTGCAGGAAGGTCAGGGTCGATTTGGATGCGCCGACCCGGCTGTCCACCCCGGCAAAGCGCTGCGCCAGCTGGGCGCGCAGTTTTTCCTGGGATTCGATCAGCTTGGTCTGGTCGGTGCTGACCTGCGTTTTCTTCGCGGTGTAGCGGGCGATGGAGCCGCCCAGCGAACCCGGATCGCTGGTGGCCGAAACGCTGCGGGCCAGCTTGTCCATCGTTGCATAGACGCCGAACAGCCCGGTGGTGAACATCGCGGCGACGCCATCGGGCGAGGCCTTGAGTGTGGCGCTGAGGCGCGCGGTATCCAGCCGGAACGTGCCGTCGCGATTGGTGGCCAGGCCCAGGTCGGCCAGCGTTGCGGGCGTGCCTTGCGCTGCGCCCGGCATCACGATGCTGCCCGCCAGCGACGACAGGGACCGCCGCAGCGCCCGCGCGCCGTAATCGCGGGCAAGGTCGCCGGTCTGCGGGTTGACCACATCGTTCAGCCCGCTCGCCAACTCGTTCAGCGCGGCGGTCAGGTCCTGCATGAAAGTGGTCACGGCGGCGTTCGGTTCGCTGAAGCGGATCGTGGTCGGAGCGTCGGGATTGGTGCCGGTCAGCTTCAGGTTGAGGCCGGGCGCGGCGTCGTTGATGGTGTTGGAGGTGGCGGTCATCGCCACCCCGTCCAGCTTGTAGGCGGCGTTGCCGGCGCTCGCCAGCAGCCGCTCCGGCGCGGCGGCGGGGGTCCAGGCCAGCGCCGCCAGCCCTTCCTCGCCCACGGTCTCGGCGGCCTCCAGAACAAAGCCGTTCACTGCGCCTTCCTTGCCTTTCAGCACCAGCTGCGCGCCGTTTGCGCCATTGGCGACATAGGCGGTCACCCCGGCATTCGCACCGTTGATCAGCCCGGCGACATCAGCCAGCGTCGCCCCGCTCGGCACGGTGATATCGACCGCCGCCTGCGCCGGATCGGGGGTGAACCCGGCCCCGGCAACCGTGCCGAAGCGCAGCGTCAGCGTGCCCGAACCCGTCGGGCTGGTCGCGGCGGCGTAGGGCGGCGTGGTCAGCGTCTGCGCGGCGGCCAGCGTCGTCACTTCCAGCGTGTAGCTGGCGGTGTTGCTGGCGGTGCCCCGGCTGACCGCCGCGACACTGGCGTTGGCAATCGTCGGCTGGGTGGACAAATCGCCACCCCGCACCCGGTCGCCCACGGACGCGGCGAGTTGCAGGATCGAGCTCTTGAGCGCGGAAGCCGCCGAAATCTGCCGTTCCAGCGTTTCGGCCTGATTGGTCAGCCGGTTCGTCCGCGCGGCGAATTGCGCCTGCGCCAGGTTGGTCGCCATCGCGGCGAAATCGATCCCGCTGCCCACGCCGAGCGTGGCGATGATCGAGCTGGTTGCGGAAGTGGTGGTGGCCATGCCGCTCAGAACGGCAGCGCGCGCGCGAACTTAAGCATTTGCCCGTGGGTCCAGCCGTCCCTCGGCGTCAAAGCGCAGCGCCACCGGCACCTCGATCGGCGGTGGGGCCACGCGCTCGCCGCGTTTGAGCGAGAACACGAAGGCCAGCACGCCCGCGACGGCGGCGTAGAGCTCCTCGCGGATCACCTGGTTTTCGCGCGTGGTGAAATAGACCGAGCGGGCGAGCGCCGGGTATTCCAGCGTCGGCACGCCCAGTTCGGCCGCCAGTTCGCGCATCGCCAGCGCCTTTTCCCCGCGCCCCTTGGCCAGCACGATCGGCGCCCCCGCCTTGTCCGGGTCATAGGCCATCGCGACCGAGAAGTGGGTCGGGTTGGTCAACACGAATTGCGCCTCGCGCATCGCCTTGGCGACCGCGCCGCTGGCGAACTGGCGCTGGCGCTGGCGGATCGCGGCCTTCTTTTCGGGCGAACCTTCGCTCTCCTTGTGCTCGTCGCGCATTTCCTGGTGGGTCATGCGCAAGCGCAGCATCCGGCGCAGCCACTGGATCGGCCAGTCGATCATGGCGATCACCACCAGCCCGCCTGCCAGCAGGAACATCAGGCTGATCACGGCGTCCCACGCCACCGCCAGCTGCCCGTTCAGCGTGATCCCGCGTCCCAGTCCCAGCAGCTCCGCCAGGTGACTGCGCGCCCAGAAATAGCCGAGCGCCCCCAGCAGGCCGACTTTGGCGAGGCCCTTGACCATCTCGATCCAGCCCTGCGGGCCGAACATCCGTTTCAGCCCCGACAGCGGGTTGATCCGCGATCCCTTGGGCGCCAGGTTCGCCCCGATCCAGCGGCCGTCGGCGCTGGCCAGCTGCACCGCGATCACGGCCAGCATCACGCCCGCCGCCAGGCTCAGCAGCGGCGGCAGTACCCCCACCGCCATTGTCAGCAGAATCCGCCCTGGCGCAAAATCCTCCAGCATGGCCCGGTCCCAGGTCAGCCCGGTGCGCGCGGCGCTGGCCATCGCGTCCAGCATCCACGGTCCCGCCAGCGCCAGCCACGCCGCCCCGATCAGCACCGCGACGGCGGTTGCGACCTCGCGGGAGCGCAGGATGTCGCCCTTTTGCGCGGCGTCGCGTTTGCGCTTCTCGGTCGGGGCAAAGGACTTTTCACCGCTCATGGGGCGATCACCTCTGCCGCTTGCGTGACGGCCTGCGCGGAAAGGTCGGCCATCTGCTCGACCGCGAGCGGTGCGGCGGCGATCAGCCCGGCGATCCCGGCCAGCACCCCGGCGGGCAGGCCCAGCGCGAACAGGTTGAGCGAGGGCGCGGAGCGGCTGAGCACGCCGGACAGCACCTGCACCAGCAGCAGCACCAGCGTGACCGGCAGGGCAATCGCCACCGCAGCGGTGAACATCGCCCCGCCAAAGCCCGCGACCATTTCCAGCCGCTCCGGCGCGATCCAGCTCGCCCCAGGGGGGAGGGCGGCATAGCTGTCGATCACCAGTTGCAGCCACGTCAGGTGCGCGCCCAGGCCCAGGAAGATCACGGTCAGCAGGACCATGAAATACTGGCCCAGCGCGGGCGAATGCGCGCCGCTCATCGGATCGGCGGCAGCGGCGATGCTCATCCCCATCGCCCCGCCGATCTGTTCAGCGGCAATGATCGGCGCGGCGAACGACAGTTGCAGGACAAACCCCAGCGTCAGCCCGATCAGCACTTCGCCCGCCACGGCCAGCAGCCCCGCCACCGAAAACAGCGCGGGCGGTACCGTCACCGGCACCCATGCGCAGACCAGCACGGCAATCGCCCCGGTGATCGCCACGCGCAACTGCACCGGCACCGCCGCCGCGCCAAAGAATGGCGCGGCAAGCAGGGCCGCGCCGATGCGGGTCATCACGAACAGCAGTTTCCACAGTTCGGCCTCGAGTGCGCCAAAGCCGAAAGTCAGCTGGATCACCGGCCGGTCTCCGCGATCTGCTGGAAGATCTCGTTCATGAAATCGCCGACCAGCCCCAGCATCGAGGCACCGAACACCACCAGCACCAGCGCGATCACGGCCAGCTTGGGCACGAAGGTCAGGGTCTGTTCGTTGACCGAAGTTGCAGCCTGCACGATGCCCACGACCAGGCCGACCGCAAGGCTGGCCAGCAGCACCGGGGCCGCCACCAGCGCGGTCACCCACAGCATCCGGTCAGCCAGCGCGAGGAGGGAAGCAGTATCATCCATCGCCCGTCACCCGAAACTGGCCGCAAGGCTGCCCATCAGCAGCGCCCAGCCATCGACCAGCACGAACAGCAGCAGCTTGAACGGCAGGGAGACGATGGTCGGGCTCATCATCATCATGCCCAGGCTCATCAGCACGGATGACACCACCAGATCGATCACCAGAAACGGCAGGAACAGCATGAAGCCGATCTGGAACGCGGTTTTCAGCTCGCTGGTGACGAAGGCGGGCAACAGGATCGAGAACGGCACATCGGCCGGGCGGGCAAACTTGCCGGCGTTCGCCATGTCGGCAAACATCGCCAGATCGCGCTCGCGGGTCTGCCGGATCATGAAGGCGTGGAATTCCCTTCCTCCCACTGCAATCGCCTGCTCGGCATTGATCGTCCCGGCGGAATAGGGGGCGATGGCATTTGCATTCACCCGTTCCAGCGTCGGGGCCATGACGAACAGCGACAGGAACAGCGCCAGCCCGATCAGCACCTGGTTGGGCGGGGACTGTTGCAGCCCCAGCGCCTGCCGCAGGATCGACAGCACCACCAGGATGCGGGTGAAGCTGGTCATCATCAGGATCAGCCCCGGCAGGATCGTGAGCAGGCCCATGATCAGCAGCAGCTGAAGCGACAGCGACAGGCCCGCGCCGGGGCCGCCATTCATGCTGGCGAAGGCACGGTCGAGCGCGCCGGGGATGGCCGTCTGGGCTTGCGCCGCGACGGCTTGCGCGTGGGCGGCCGCGGGCAGGGCCAGCGCGCCGATTGCGGCGAGGAAGGGGGCAAGGGGTCGCATCACTTCGCCCCTTCCTCGCCGCCACGCGCCGGCGCTTCGGCCAGCCGCGTGAGCCCCTGGCGCGAGGCGGAGACGAGGATCTCGCGCCCGTGGAATTCGATCACCGCCAGCTTCAGCGTGGGGGACAGCATTGTCGTTTCGATGATCCGCACCGACTTGGCCGCGCCGGGAGCTGCGCCCATCCGTGCCTGCAGTTTCTGGCCGAACTTCAGCACGCCCCAGGCCAGCCCCGCGATCAGCGGCAGCAGGACCAGCAGTTTCAGGATATACCACAGCATTATTCCGCGCCCTCCGCCGGGGTGGGGGCGGTCACGCCGTTCATCTCGACGATGCGCAGGCCGAAGCGGTTGCCCTGCGCCACGATCTCGCCCCGTGCGATCAGCTTGCCGTTGACCATGACGTCCAGCAGCTCGTCGGTCAGCCGGTCGAGCATGACGACGCTTTCCTCGCCGAGTGCGAGCACGTCCTTCAGTTTCATGTCGGTGCGGCCGAGTTCGACCGAAAGGCGCACATCCACTTCCTTCAGGAAATCGAAGCCGCGGGTGTGAATGGTCATAAGGTTCCCCAGTTCCGGATCAGGCAATGTGTGAAATCTTGATGGCGACACGGTCGTCCTGCGCGCCCACCGTGCCGCGCGCGATCACGCTGCCGGCAATCGACAGCGGCACCGCGCGGGCGACGGCCACGGGCAGGATCGTTCCCGGCTCCAGCGCCGAAATGGTCGCCAGCGGCACCTGCATGTCGACCAGCACGGCGGTCAGCGGCAGCGGCACGTCGGCAAAGGGCGCAGCGGCGGGATCGGCGGCGCGCGGGGCTGCGGGCGGGGCGGGCGGGCGGTCGCCGTGGCCGAACAGCTCTGCCAGCGTCGCCAGCGGCAGGGCCAGCGTGGCCAGCCACGGCGCGCGCATCCCTTCCATCACTTCCAGCTGCAGCACGGCCAGCCGCGCGTCACCGGTGAAGGGCGCGAGTTCGGCCAGATCGCCGTCGCGGCGCAGCGCGCGCACCGCGCCATCGGCGCCAAGGGCCGCACAGAGACATTCCACGACCAGCGTTTCCAGCCGCTGGATCATCAGCTGGGCCGATGTCGGGAACTGCCCCGGCAGGGTGGCCGGGGCCTCGCCCTTGCCGCCAAAGGCCTTGTCCACCAGCCGCAGCACCGCCCCGGCATCGAGCGAGGCGAGCAGCAGCGCGCCGCCTGCCCCGGCGGCCAGCAGGCTGTTCGCGGCCAGCGGGCCAATGCCCTTGGCCAGATCGGCACAGCGTTCCTCGCGCACGGCCTGCGGGGTGATCAGCGGAGCCTCGCCACCGCTCAGCCGGGCCAGCCCCTCGGCCAGCAGGCGGGCAAGGCGGTCGCCCAGCCGGGCCAGCTGCGGCAGCAGCTCGGCCGGTTCGGGACCGCGCCGCAGCAGCTCCGCGCAGTGCTGCGCGGCGGCGCGTTCGGCAACAAAGGCGCGCTGCGGCTTCACTGGACCAGGAACGACTTGAAATAGACCGCATCGACGCCGCCGAACCCTTCGGTTTCGGTCAGCACCTTGTTGATCGCGGCGGTCAGCCGCTTTTCCAGGCGCTGCTTGCCTTCGGGGGTGAAGGCATCTTCTTCCGGCGTGTCGGCGAGGACCACCAGCACTTCGCTGCGGATCGCCAGCTCGTGCTTCTTCAGCCACATCAGCACGCGTCCGTCGCGGCGGGTGGAACAGGCCAGGCTGATCTGCACCAGCGCGCTGGAATTCTTCAGGTTGGACGTGAAGTCCTCGGTGAAGCTGAAGTAGCTCGTGCGGTATTCGCTGCCGCCATCGCCTTCCACTTCGGCCGGGCCTTCGCCCTCCTTGGCTTCGGTCTTGGGGGCAAAGGGGTCTTCCTCGCCCTTGCGGACCAGCTTGGGGGTGTTGTCTTCCTTTGGCTCGGCATGGCCGCCGCCGATCACGCCGGACTGCACCAGCGCGAACGTGCCGCCACCCCCGGCGGCGACCAGCACGACCCCGGCCACGGCCTTGACCAGCATGCCTTTGCCCTTCTTCGGCTTGGACGCCTTTTCGGATTTGTCACTCATTCGAAAATACCCCTGCGATCAGTCTGTAAAATCAGGCGAAAATGCCGTTGCGGGCACCGTCATCGGATGCCTCGGACTGGCTGCGACCCGCAGCCGGTGAAGGATTGGCGCGGGCAGCGGCGCGTTCCTCGCGCGGGGTCTGCTGGCCGCTGCGCCCGCCATCGGCACTGGCGCTGCCCGGTTCGCTGCGGCCCTGCTGGCTGAAGCTGGCGGTGTCGCTGGCACTGGCGGCCTGAACCGGCGGCACGGCGGCACTGACCGCGCGGGCGAAGTCCGGGTCGGCGCTGGCCATCGCCACGGACAGCCCGCTGGCGTCCTGCTGGAACCGCAACTGGACCGCGCCGAATTCCGCATGGCGCACGGCCATCGTCACGCTTTGCGGTTGCATCGCCTCGCGCGCGGCGACCAAGCGATCGACCAGCGCGGTAAAGTCGTGCGGGCGTTTGGCGGCAGTGGTGGTGGCAGTGATTGCGGCGGGCGCGGCATCGCGGATGACCGGCGGCGCGGCCAGCACCGTTTCGCTCGCCGCGACGGGCTGGGCGGCCGCGGGCTCGATCATGCGGACCTGCTGCACTGCCGCCTCACGCTCGGCGGGTGCGGCCTCTGGCAGTGCTGTGAGTTGCGGTGTCGAGGGCGGGGGCGTCTGTTGCCCGGCGGCGCTCACGGCTGGCTGTGTCACGGCGGGCTGCGACATCGCAGGCTGGGGGCTCGCCGCGATGGGGGCCTGCGTGGGCCGCCCCGGTTCGCGGGACAGTGCGGTTTCAGCAGGCGATGCCGGTTCACCGGGCGATGCGGGCTGACTGACCGGCGTGACTGCATGCAGCGCGATCACGGGCAGCGTGGCGAGGGGTTCCGTAACCGCGATTGCGGGATCCGCCGGTTCGGCAGCATCCTCGCTCATGGTCTGTTGCGGCGCATCTGCCGGTCCGGCCTGCGCGGCTGGCCCTGCCGGTCGGGCCTTCAACAGCGCGGTGGGCAGCGTGGCGATCGCGCTGGGCAAGGCGGCCGGCGGTGCGGCGGCAGGATCCTGATCGACGGGCTGGGCTTGCGCCGCTGGCGCCTCGGACGGCAGGGCGACCGGCAAACCAATCGGCAAGATCTTGCCGTTTGCCGGAACCGGCAAGGCCGCCGTTGCCGCCACCAGCAGGCCCGGCTGGGCCACCGGCGCGTCCTCGGTCGGCCCCGCGGTTAGCGTCTGGATGTTCAGCAAAGCCGCGAAATCCGCCGGTTCCACGCTTTCGCCCGGCTGCCCGGCCACCGTGACGGCGACGGTCAGGGCAGGGCTGGCGGAGGACGGGGCAGTGGGCTGGATCACGGACAAGGCTCCTTGCAGATGGCTTGCCCGGTTCTATTCAAGAGCCGTGCCAACTGCCTTGCGCGCGCCCAGCGCTTGCGGCTGGGCGCGGCGGGCGAGCGCGGCGGCTCCGGCTTTCGCACGGTCTTCAACGGCGGCGCGGCTGCGTTCGGCCTGCGCGAGTTCCAGCTGCTTGCGGTCGGCCAGCGCCCTGGCATTCAGCGCATCGCCGCTGGTGGTGGTGGTGATCGCGTTCAGGCCCGACACGAACTGGCCCAGCTGGCGCAGTTCCAGCCCGTCGCGGAAATCGGTGCGGGCGCGGTATTCATCGGCCATGCGGCGGGTGCGGTCCGCCAGCGCCTCCAGCTGTGCCAGCGTGCTTTCGGCGCGGGCGGATTCCACGGCGGCGGCCTGCTTGGCGATGGCGCGGACCTTTTCCAGCCGTTGCAGCCGCTTCAGCCGGGCGCGCTCAGCCTGCATGGCCCATCAGCTCGGCCAGCGCGGCAATGCTCTGCCGCAGCGGCACGGTGCTGCGCGCCGGCTGGCACAGGAAGTCCACCAGCGCGCCGTGCATGGTGATCGCGCGGTCCAGCTGGGCATCGGCCCCGGCGCGGTAAGACCCCATCAGAACGAGATCGCGGTTCGCCTCGTAACTGGCTGTCAACGCACGGAATTCGCGGGCGAGCGCGGCGTGATCGGGCGCGACGATATCGGCCATCACGCGGCTGAGCGAGGCGGCGATGTCGATGGCCGGATATTGCCCGCGCTGGGCCAGATCGCGGCTGAGCACGACGTGCCCATCAAGGATCGAGCGCGCGGTATCGACGACCGGATCGTCCTGGTTGTCGCCGTCCGCCAGCACTGTGTAGAGCCCGGTGATCGAACCGCCGCTGGCCGCCGAATTGCCCGCGCGTTCGACCAGCTTGGTGATCGTGGCAAGGGCGGACGGGGGATAGCCGCGCGCCGCGCCGGGTTCGCCCAGCAGCAGCGCGATTTCGCGCCCCGCGTGAGCGACGCGGGTCAGGCTGTCCATGATCAGCAGCACCTGGCGCCCCTGTGCGCGGAAATGTTCGGCCATGCTGGTGGCCAGCATCGCGCCGCGCAGCCGCAGGTTGGGGGCATGGTCGGCGGGGACGGCGACCACGGCGGTGCGCGCGCGCTTCGATCCGGCCATGTGGCGCTCGACGAAATCGGATACTTCGCGCGCGCGCTCGCCAATCAGGCCGACGACGACGATCTCCGCCTCCGCCCCGGTCGCGATCATGTCGAGCAGGACCGACTTGCCGACGCCCGAACCGGCCATGATCCCGATCCGCTGGCCAATGCCAAACGTGGTCAGCGCGTTGAGCGCGCGCACCCCGGTGTCAAAGCATTGCCGCACCGGGCTGCGATCGAGCGCACTGGTGCGCAGCCCTCCGGCGGGCCAGCTGTGGCGCGAATGGATCGGGCCGAGCCCGTCGATCGGCAGCCCCTCGCCATCGACCGCGCGACCCAGGAACGCTTCGCCGACAGGCAGCATGCCAGGGCGGCCTTCGGCGCGGACCCGTGCGCCGGGGCGCAGCATCACGGTATCGCCCAGCAGCATCATCAGCGTGCGGCCATTGCGAAAGCCGATGACTTCGGCGGTCAGCGGCGCGGCGCGGCCATGGGCGACCTTGCACAGCGCCCCGACCGGGGCGGACAGGCCGGATACTTCCAGCAAGCCGCCGTCGCAGGCGGTCAGCAGGCCATAACGTCCCGGCGTCAGGTCGATTTCGGCACCGGACAACTCGTCCAGCAGGGGATCGAACAGTTTCAGCATGATGCCAGCGCCTCCGCGATCGCCGCGCGCCAGTGGGCCGGGCCGTCCTCGACCCCGCCGTTCTGCGTTTCCACGCGCAGCGCGCCGCGCTCCAGCGCCGGGTCGGGCAGCACGTCCAGCCCCTCCGGCAGGCGCTTGCCGACCAGCTTGATGTCGTCGGGATGCAGCCGCAGCACCCGCTCGTCATCGGCGCGGGCCAGCATCGCGGCGGCGCGTTCGACCCGCGCGGCGAGCGCCGCCTTGTCGAGCGCGATGGGGGCAATGGCCGCTTCGCACAGCGCCTCGACCGTGGCGTAGAGTTTCTGGCGCAGCGCCTCGGTCTGCTCCGCATCGAGCCGGGCGAGCGCCAGTTCGATGGTCCCGCGCGCGGCCTCATCGGCCTCGGCCTGCAACTTCGCCAGCGCGCCAGCCTCGGCCACGCCGGCTTCATACCCTTCGGCCCAGGCAAGCGCGACCGGGTCTTCGCGTTCCGGCTCCGGCAAGGGCGGCGGCGGGTTGGCGGCGCCGGAAAAGCGCGGGTCCTGCGTGAACCCGGCCTGCCCGCCCAGCGCCAGCAGCGGCAGGCTAGACATATTCGTCGTCCCCGCCGCCGACGCCGAACACGATCACCCCTTCGGCGGCCAGGCGGCGCGCGGCGGTGACAATGGTCTTCTGCGCTTCCAGCACATCGGCCATCTTCAGGCGGCCGCGCCCGGCGATCTCGTCCTTCACGCCATCGGCGGCGCGGCTGGACATCGCGCGGAAGAACACCTCGCGCTGTTCTTCGCTGATACCCTTCAGCGCGTCGATCAGTGTATCGCTCTCGACCTCGCGCAGCAGCGAGCCCATGGCCTGCGGCTCCAGCGCCAGCAGGTGCTCGAACTTGAACATCTCGTTCTCGATCTCGCGCGCCAGCGCTTTGTCGATGCGATTGATCTCCGGCATGATCCGCTTTTCGGCGGCCTTGCCCGCGTTGTTGATGATGTCCGCCGCCTCGCGCGCGCCGCCCATGTCCAGCATGACCTGGCCATGATGCGCTGCGATCCGCTGTTGCAGCAGTTCCTCCAGCATGGCTATGGCCTCGCCGGAGACCGGCCCCAGCGTGGCGATGCGGTGGACCACCTGCGTCTGCAGATCGGCAGGCAGGGCGTGCAGCACTTCCGCCGCGACATCCGCTTCCAGCTGGACCAGCAGCACGGCCAGCGCCTGGGGGTGTTCATCGCGGACCAGCGGGATCAGGGCTTGCGGGGTAAGCCAGCGAACCAGCTCGATCGCCGGGCCCTTGTCCTCGCCCAGCGGCAGGATGCGCTGCATCAGGCTGTCGGCCTTCACCGCGCCGACCGCGCGGTTCATCAGGTTGCGGACGTGATCGGTCCGCCCTTCCGCGCCGATGCCGCTGCGTTCGGTGTTCTTGACGAACCCGGCAATTGCCTGCGCGATCAGGTCCGGCCCGATTTCGCCCAGCGCACACATCTTCTCGCCCAGCAGTTGCAACTCGCCCGGCCCCAGCTGGCTGAGGATGCGGGCAGCCTGTTCCTCCTCCAGCAGCATCACCATCACGGCGGCGCGTTCGGCATCGCCCAGGCTGATCGCTTCGGCGGCGGCGGCAAGGTTCTGGGACTGATCGGTCATCGCGCGTTTTCCGGTTCGGTGTTGGCCAGCATCTTGCGCAGGGCGTGGAGCGCATCATCGGGCTTTTCATCGACGATGCGCTGCGCCAGCCCGACCTGACGGCCCAGCAGCGTGGCATCGACGGCGCGCGGCGCGGCGGGATCGGCGGCATGGGCACCATCGCCGAGCTCGCCATCGGGCGCGGCATCGGCCTGTTCATCGCTGGCGGCCGGAGCGGCGGGATCGCGCTTTAGCGCACGCACCAGCGGACGCACGCCCAGCAGCAGCACCAGCAGCACCGCCAGCAGCGCGACCACGCTGCGCACCACCATCGCGAACCACGGCGCTTCGTAGAACGGCACCCCTTCCGCGCTGACCGGCTCGAACGGGCGGGCCATGACCGTCACCTGGTCCCCGCGCTGCGGATTGGCGCCAACGGCGGCGGCGACGAGTTGTTTGACCTGTTCGATGTCGGCGGGCTTGGCCCCCTTCATCGCGGCCTGGCTGATCGCGACGGCCACCGACAGGCGCTTGACCTTGCCCGGCGCGGCATTGGCGACGGACACTTCGCGGCCGAGTTCGAACGTGCGGGTCGCGCTGGATTCGCCGTTGACCTGGCCCGCCGCGCCGGGGGCGGGGGTGCCCTGCGGCGCGCCGGGCTGGGCGACGGTGGGGGGCGGGGGCGTGTTGGCCGTCACGCCGGGAATGCCGCCCGCCTGACCCGGTCCGGTGGTCTGCGATTGCGCCTGCGTTTCGGTGCGCAGGACGCCGTCCTTGTCATAGCTTTCGCGCGCGGAAGTGACTTCATCCATGTCGAGTTCCAGCTGGATCTCGCTGGTGAAATTGCCCGCGCCGAGCATCGGGGTGAGCAGTGTGTCGAGCTGGGTGCGCAGCTTTTCTTCCATGCGCACCTGCAATTCCAGCCGGTCGGCATCGGCGCTGGCCTTGTCGGACAGCAGCCGCCCGTTCTGATCGACCACGCGCACCGCATCGGGCGAAAGGCCGGGGGTGGACGCGCCGACCAGGTTGACGATCGCCGAAACCTGGCTGTCCGACAGCTGCCGTCCGCGCGCCATGCGCACCATGACCGAGGCGGTGGGCGGGGTATCTTCGCGCACGAATACCGATTTGTTGGCCTGCGCCAGATGGACGCGGACGGATTCGACGCCGTCGATCTGCTGGATCGTCAGCATCAGTTCCTGCTCGCGCGCGGCGCGCAGCCGCTCGCCTTCCAGCGTGCGGCTGGCGCCCAGCGGCAGGCTGTCGAGCGAGGCGGCGGCATCGGGCACGGCCAGCGCCCCGTCCGAAGCGACCAGCATCCGCGCGCGGTAGAGGTCATCCTCGCCCACGGTCAGCGCGCCGGTCTGGTTGTCGATGGTATAGCCGATCCCGGCCGCATCGAGCGAGCCGACCACGGCGGCGCGATCCGCATCGTCCAGCTGGGCATAGAGCACCCGCTGCGGCGGGCTGGAAAGCATGGCGTAGGCCAGCGCCGACACGCCCAGCACGGCCGTGCCCGCGATCAGCGGCAGGCTGCGCCGGACCGCCGGCTGGGCGGCGAAGGCGCGCACGCGTTCCAGCGGGGTGCCGCCGCCCAGACCGGGAAGGGACGGCTGGGCGGCAGCAGGGGAGGGCGAAGCGGGAACCAGATCAGTCATCTATCAGACCCCCATCCGCATGATGTCCTGGTATGCGGACAGCAGCCGGTTGCGCACTTGCAGTGTGGCTTCGAAGGCGATGCCGGCCTCCTGCCGGGCCAGCATCACGCTGGCGACATCGGTGACGGTGCCCTGTTCGAACCCGGCGGAGAGGTCCGCGGCCTTGGCCTGCGTGGCGCTGACATTGTCCAGCGCGCTTTTCAGGGCATCGGTAAAGCCGCCCGCGGGCCCTTGCGGCGCGGCGGGCTGCGCGGCCCCCGCATCGGGGGTGTGGATCTGCTGGAGCAGCTGCGAGCGTTCCAGGATCTGCTGGCGCATCGCCATGATCTGCTGGAGGCTGCCCGCCCCTCCTCCAATACCGCTGATGCTGCTCATCGCCGGGCTCCGGCCACGGCCAGGCCAGCCTCACGGAACGAGGCGAGGCGATAGCGCAGGGTGCGTTCGGAAATGCCCAGCTGGCGCGCGGCTGCCACGCGGCTGCCACCGCAGGCTTCCAGCGTTTCCATGATCGCGCGCGCTTCAGACAGCTGGACGATGTTGGACAGGCGCGCCGGGGCGGTGCTCTGCGCAGCGGGGGCGGGCAGGGCGCCATCGGCGGGGACCAGCCGGGCCGGGCTGTCGAACACGATGTCGGCCGGGGTGACTTCGTCCTTGCCCTCGGCCAGCAGCAGCGCGCGGCGGATCACGTTTTCCAGCTCGCGCACGTTGCCCGGCCAGCCGTGCAGCTTCAGCATCGCTAGCGCGCTTTCCGAAATCCACGGCACCGGGCGGCTGGCGGGCGTGTGGCGCAGCGCCAGCGCGAAGGCCAGCGGCGCGATGTCCTCGGCCCGGTCGCGCAGCGGGCGCAGGCTGAGGGGGAACACGTTGAGCCGGTAGTAGAGGTCGGCGCGGAAGCGGCCTTCGGCCACTTCGGTCGGCAGATCGCGGTTGGCGCAGGCGATCACACGCACGTCCACCTTGATCGGCTGGGTAGACCCGATCGGCACGACTTCGCCTTCCTGCAGCGCGCGCAGCAGCTTGGCCTGCAGGGCCAGCGGCATTTCCGCGATTTCATCGAGCAGCAGCGTGCCGCCGTCCGCCGCGCGGAAAAAGCCTTCGTTGGCATTGGTCGCCCCGGTGAACGCGCCCTTCTGGTGGCCGAACAGCAGGGCTTCCAGCATGGCTTCGGGCATCGCGGCGCAGTTGACCGCCACGAACGGGCCGGCGCGGCGCGGGCTGTGATCGTGGATGAAGCGGCTCAGCACTTCCTTGCCGGTCCCGGTCGGACCGTTGATCAGCACCGGGATCTCGCTCGCCGCCAGCCGCTCGGCCAGCGCCAGGATCGAGAGGCTTTCGGGATCGGCGGCAATCGGCGCGCCGGGGGCCGCCAGCGCGGCGAGCAGCGCGGCCAGCGCGGCGGGGCTGGCGGGGTCGCGATAGGTCAGGGTGAAACGCCCGCGCCCGTCATCGCGGCGCAGCCGGTCGTGGCCCGCGCGCTCCAGCGTGATGCAGCCGCCCGGGCCTTGCACCGCCGGATCGCTGGCGGTGCGCAGCAGCGGCGTGCGCCCCGCTGCCACTGCCCCGACGATTGCGTCCGCGCGCTGCACAAGCGGGGCGTGAAGCCGTGCCACGCTGTCGCTGAATGCCAGTGCCGTCATCATTCTGGTCCCCGTCGTTAACCATCTCTCGTGGGGGACTTGTGCGCGCAGAACGTCAAACGCTCCGGTAATTTAAGGTCCGGGGCAAATACTTAGACGGATCGCGGCGCTGTCGCTTGCCGCCGCGGCAGAATTTTGCCGCCCGCCCTTAACAATCGGCGGAAACCACCGGTCTTTGTGGGGACTGCCGCGGCAATTCCCTGCCGGGCCGGTCGGGCGAGACTTTCCTCGGGAGTAGAACATGACTGTGATCAATACGAACATGGGCGCCCTGCGCGCCGCGAATTCCGCCACTTCGGCTGGCAAGATGCTGGGCACGGCGATGGAACGGCTGTCGTCGGGCAAGCGCATCAACGGCGCGAAGGACGACGCGGCGGGCCTGGCCATCGCCACCACGATGACCTCGCAGGTGCGCGGCATGAGCCAGGGCATCCGCAACGCCAACGATGGCATCAGCCTGGCGCAGACCGCCGAAGGCGCGCTGTCGGAAGTCAGCAACATGCTGCAGCGGGTACGCGAACTGGCCGTGCAGTCGGCCTCGGGCACCTACCAGAGCTCGGACCGCACCTACATGCAGTCGGAAGTGACCGCGCTGACCGAGCAGATCTCGGACGTGCTGACCGACACCAAGTTCAACGGCAACGCGCTGTTCTCCACCACGGCGGGCACCGATGTGACCTTTGACATCCAGACTGGTTCGGAATCGGGCGAGACGATCACGCTGACCAGCGCCGCGATCGATGGCACCAACATTTCCGCCACCGCGCTCGACGTCACCACAGCCGCGCTGGCGAGCACGACGATGGACAACGTCGACCTTGCCCTGGCGGATGTGAACGCCGCCCGCGCCGGGCTGGGTGCCGGGCAGAACCGCCTCGAATCGGCGATCAACAACCTGACCGGCAATGTCACCAACCTGTCCGACGCCCGTTCGCGGATCGAGGACGCGGACTATTCGTCGGAAACCACCGCGATGGCCAAGGCCCAGATCCTCAGCCAGGCTTCGACCGCGATGCTGGCGCAAGCCAACCAGAGCCAGCAGAACGTCCTGTCGCTGCTGCGCTAAGACCCACAGCCTGACCCCTTCCAGGCTTGAACCCGGCGGTCCGTCCCTGACCGCCGGGTTTTTATTTAATCTTCAAACCCCACGAACACGACCGCTTCGTCCACCGACTTGCGTTCCGATACCACGGCGTTGGCGGGAAAGCTTTCGTCCGGCCAGCCCAGCGCGACCGCTTTCATGATCACCTGATCGTCGGGGATGCCGGCGTGCTCACGCACGACCGGGCTTTGCATGATGCCCTGGCTGTTGATCACGCAGCCCAGCCCGCGTGACCACGCCGCGTTGACCAGCGCGGTGGTGACGGCGCCGCAATCGAACGCGGTATCGTCGCTGTCGGCCAGTTCGCGGTCATAAGTCACGATCACGCAGACCGGCGCGTCGAACTGGCGAAAGCCGCGCAGCACCCAGTCGAGCCGCGCGTCCTTGTCGTCGCGGGCGATGTTCATGGCGGCGAACAGCTGCTTGGCCACGCCGACCTGCCGTTCGCGGTGGACCCCTTCAAAGGCGTGCCCGGTGCGAAACTCGCGGCTGTGCGGCACGCCGGCCAGGTTGCGTTCGGTATTGCCCGCGCGGATCCGGTCCAGCGGCGCGCCGGTAATCACGTGAAAGTTCCAGGGCTGCGAATTCATCGAGGATGGCGCGCGCATCGCCAGGGTCAGGATTTCCGCGATCAGTTCCTTCGGCACCGGCTTGTCCAGGTATCCCCGGATCGAGCGGCGGCCCATGATGACGTCATCGAATTCCACGTGTTGTTTTCCTCTCAGCCCAGAACCAGAACATTGTTTTCGCGCACGATCGGGCGCGTGGTGGCAATCGCCATGACTTCGGCCCCGCCAGTGCGCTCCAGCAGCGCCGACAGGCGCGCGGCGTCCGTCCCGTCCAGTGCGGCGGCCAACGCCTGCGCGCGGGCCAGGTGCCACAGCGAATGCGGATGGCTGGCCCGTTCCATCGTTACGCCGCGCCACGGATAGCTGATCCGGCCGACATGGGGGTGCACCTGTCGCGCGCCGTTGTGCGACACCAGCGTGCCGGGGGCGGGATTGTCCAGCCCGGCGACCCACCGGTTGAAGCACGCCGCATCGGCCAGGATGCCCGGCCCCCAGTGCGCGAAGGCCACGGCCAGCACCGCCTCCAGCGTTTCGGGCAGGGCATCGCCTGCCGGGAGGGCACCATCGGCATGGTCGGGATAATCGGTGTCGACCAGTGCGGGCGCATTCATCCGCTCGGTCCAGCGGAACACGCTGGGGGCAGTGGTCTTCATCAGGAAGGCCGGCACCGGATCGCGCGCAAGGTGGGCATAGAGCGGCGCCATCAGGCCGAAATCGGCCAGGCTGGGACGTCCGCCCAGCAGATAGGGGTGGGCCTGAAAATGCGCGTCCAGCACCGCCAGCAATTCGCCATAACTGGCCTCCAGCGCCGGGATCACCGCCTCGGTCACGCCCAGGTTGGGCAGGAAACCCGCGAACTTCGTCATCAGCTGACCGGCCACTTCCAGCCGCTGTGCATGGGGCATCCGCGGGATCGCGCGGGCGAATTCGGTGCGCAGGAACAGCTCCTGCCGGTCGCGATAGGACCAGCGGTAATGCATCGCCAGCGGCAGCAGGTAGTTAGAACCGAACGCATCAAGGAATGCCGCGACCACCCGCTGGACCGGCCCCGGCGGCGTGAAATCGGGGGCAGGGGTGCGCGCCTCGATCAGGTCGATGATGTCGGTCGTGTCCTGCACCACTTCGCCCTGCGGCGTGCGCACCACCGGGATCACCATATGCCCGACCTGCGGAATGATCTGGCTCAGGAATTCCGGGTCGGATGCGATCACCTCGCGATAGGGTACGCCCTTCTTGATCAGGTAGCTGCGCGCCTTGCCGGCATAGAGCGAATGGGGCGTGCCCCACATGACATACTCGCCATGGCCCATGAATCACCCCTCCCGTTTCATCTTGCAACCGAGTGTGGCACGCGTTCAGCTGGCTTGAAAGCCCAGACGGTTTGCCGCCGCGATCAGGTCCGCGCGGCGGTTCGGGGCAAGGCGATTGGCGCGCGCGGTGTAGACCTCCACCAGCTCGGCCCCGGCCTTGGCGGGGGAGCCGCTGTCGAACGGCGGGGCCGGATCGTATTCCAGCGCCAGCTGCACCGCGCGGGCGACATCGTCCCCGGCGATCCGCGCCATCAGCGTCAGGGCAAAGTCGATCCCTGCCGTCACCCCGCCGCCGGTCGCGCGGTTGCGGTCGATCACGGTGCGGGCCGCCACCGGTTCGGCGCCGAACAGGGGTAGCAGATCGTGCCAGGCCCAGTGGGTCGTCGCCCGGTAGCCCCGCAGCAGCCCGGCCGCACCCAGCACCAGCGCGCCGGTGCACACGCTCGTCACCCACTCCGCGCCGGACCCCACCTGCCGCACCCAGTCAAGCGCGCCCGCGTGGTCGATCACGCTGGCCACGCCCATGCCGCCCGGCACGCAGAGCAGATCGGCGTGCGCCACGTCGGCAAAGGTCGCGGTTGGCAGGATCGAAAACCCCGCGTCGGTCGGCACCGGATCAAGGCTGTCCCACACCAGATCGACTTTCGCGCCCGGCAGCCGCGAGAGGAACTGCGCCGGACCGGTAAGGTCCAGCTGGGTGACGCCGGGGAACAGCAGGAAGGCGATGTGCATGATGGCCATCGTGTCGTCCGCCCGCCTGCTTGGCAAGGTCGTGTCGCATTTGGCCAAGGATCGGAAGGGCGATGGTTGATAGGTCGCGGCCATGAAGCTGAAACCTGCCGTCCGGTCGCTCCTGTTCCCTGCCATCGTGCTGACCGCCGGGATTGGCGGGTATCAGGCCTTGGCCGAACGAACGCCCAGTTTTCCGGCGGCCTATTCGCCCGACGATGCCAATGCCTGCACCCTGCTGGCGCGAGTGCATCGCGACAATCAGCCCCGCGGCAAGCGCAAGGCCTGGCAGGACGTGGTCGATTGGTGGGATGCGGTTTTCCTGCAACGCCCGCATAGCCGGTTCGGCATGTTCACGCCCGAAGTTCGCGCCAAGCTGTCGGTCGAGCAGATCGCGGCCGGGGCGGAGGCGTGCCGCGCCGTCAGCAAGGCCAAGTCCGGCATTGCCCTGCGCCCGCATACCGAGACGCTGTTCGGGCCGATCGCCCCGCCCTCTCCGGTGCAGTTTACCGTGGCGCAGCTGTTTCCCGATCAACCCGCCGCTGACGAGGATGAAGTGGATTGCGCCATGGCGCTGCTGTCGACGCAGTCGCGCGACTTTGGCCTGCCGGAAGACCAGCGCACGCGGTTCGAGGCGGCCTACCTGAAAACCCCGTTCAGCGACTATGGCTTCTTTTCGGGCGAGAACTGGAAGATCAAGGCGGCCTACCGGTCCCGGCACATGGAAGCGGCGCTGAGCCGCGATGAAGTGATCGACGTGGCCAATCGCTGTCTTGCCCGCCGCGACGGGCAGGCCATCGAAGCCAATCCCTATCGCGCCAAGCTGCTGGGGCCGGACCGTATGACGCGCTATCTCGCCCGGCGCGAAAGCGACCGGCAGGAAGCCGCGCGCGCCGCCGAGCGGGCCCGGCTCGCACAGGTTGCAGCGGCCGAGCGCGAGGAAGCGGAGCGCCCGCTGCGCGAGCTGAGCCAGCGCTGCGATGCCGTCGCCAGCGAAGGCGTGGAGCGCGCGGGCCGCAACATGCAGGCGGCCTATCGCATGGCCGAAACCTGGCTCAAGACCGGCCGCTATGGCACCAACTATGCCTGGGAGGATTTCGAGCGGGCCTGCCGCAACATCGCCAGCACCGAACGGACGCTGGAGAACATGAGCTGCCCCGGCCAGTATGTCAGCCTCGTGCGCTCGACCCGCAGCCGCTTCCAGCTCGACCTTGGCAATGGCGGTGCATCCTATTGCCGTGAGGACTGGCGCTAACGCATCAACAGGATCGAGATCCGCCGGTTGCGGGGGTCTTCGGGCTTGTCGCGGATCAGCGGTTCGCGGTCGGCGACGCCCTCGATCCGGCGGAAGCGGGCTTCGGGGATGCCGTCGCGCAACAGGGCCTGCCGGGTCGCTTCGGCGCGTCCGGCGGAGAGCGACCAGTTGTTCGCGCCCATGCCGCCGCGCCAGGGCAGGGCATCGGTATGCCCCCGGATCGAGATCGCGCCCAGTTCCGGGCCGATCATCGCGCCGATCGCATCGAGCAGCTGCGCGGCCTCGCCGGTCAGCACGGTGGTGCCCAGCTGGAACATCGAGAAATCGGCATCGTCCACCAGGTCGATGCGGATACCCTGCGTGGTGTCGACCATCCGCACCTGCTTGGCCAGCCGGGCCAGCCGCTGATCCTGCGCCAGCTTGGCAGCCAGGCGCTGCTGCATCTGCTGCATCATCTTCACCCGCTCGCCCCCTTCCTTGGGGCCGCCGGTGGTGTCGCGCGGGATGGTCATCGATTTGGTGCCGGTCTGCCCGGCGCGGTTGGGATAGTTGTCGACATCGGTGATCGACGAACCGCCCAGCATCCCGTTCGAACCGGCGCTGCCCTCCTTCAGCTTGACCAGCGTGGGGGTGAAGTAATCGGCCAGCCCCTTGCGCTGCTTCTCGGTGGTTGCGCCCAGCAGCCACAGCAGCAGGAAGAACGCCATCATCGCGGTCACGAAGTCGGCATAGGCCACTTTCCACGCGCCGCCGTGATGCCCGCCTTCGACCACGGTCACTTTCTTGACGATGATCGGGGCGGGCAGCTCGTTCTTTCCCTTGGGGTCTTTTTTCGCGGCCATGGTCTATCGTCCGCGCAGCGCGTCGAGCAGTTCCGACAGGCCGGGGCGGAAATCATGCCCCAGCCCGGAGCGGGCGCTTTCGACCACCAGCGGCTGCGGCCAGCCGTGGAGCGAGGCGATCACGACCTGCTTGACCGCGTGAAAGATCTGCTCGTCAGCCTCGATGATCTGTTTCAGCCGGCCCGCCATCGGCGCGACCATGCCATAGGCCAGCAGCACGCCCAGGAACGTGCCGACCAGCGCCGAACCAATCATGCCCCCCAGCACCGAGGGCGGCTGGTCGATCGAGCCCATCGTCTTGACCACGCCCAGCACGGCCGCGACGATCCCCAGCGCGGGCAGGGCATCGGCCAGCCCTTGCAGCGCGTGCTGGGGTTCGTGCAATTCGTGGAAGTGGGTCTTCATGGCGTTGTCCATCACCTCCTCCACCGCGTGGACTTCCAGCGTGCCGGATGAGACGACGATCAGCGTCAGCGTGTCGCAAATCAGCGCGGTGAGTTCCTTGTTGGCCAGCAGGCGCGGGAATTCCGCGAACAGGGCGGAATTGGCGGGATCGGTGACGTGGCTTTCCAGCGCGACCGGGCCTTCCGCGCGCAGCAGCTTCATCAGCTTGGTGCACAGGATGATGACGTCGATGTGGTCCTGCTTGTTGTGCTTTGGCCCCTTGAACACTTTGCCGAAGGCGCCGCCGATGGCTTTCAACCCGTGGAGCGAATTGCCCGTAACCAACGCACCGATGGCCGCGCCACCGATGATCAGCATTTCGTGCGGCAGCGCGTGCAGCACCGGCCCCAGCGCGCCGCCGGTCAGGGCGAACCCGCCAAAGACCATGACGATCAGGATCACGATGCCGATTGCTGCGTACATGTCATTCTATCCTTGGATTATCAGGTCTGGATCGGCGCGGATCAGCGCAGCAGGTTGAACAGCGAAAGGCCCGCCAGCTTGGCAAAGCTGGCCTGGCTGGCTTCAAGCACGGTCATCACCTGCTGCAATTCGGTGACCGTGGCGGCGAGGTCCGTGCCGCCGACATCGGCCTGCTCCTCGGCGCGCAGTTCACTGGTCTGGACGCGGCGGTCGCCGATCAGGTCGATCCAGTTGAGCCGCGCGCCGACCACGGTCTGCGCGGTGGTGATCGCTTCCAGCCCGCCCGCGAGATCGCCCAGCGCATCGCGCGCGGCCTGGGCCGGATCGGCCGCGCCGCCATCGAGCGCGGCGGCCAGCCCGCCGATCACGGCGAACAGGTCGGTTGCGCCGCTGGAGCCGGTGAAGCTGAGGAATTCCGGCCCGGTCAGCCCGCGCGTCACGCTCTGCCCTTCGCCCAGCGGCATTTCCCCGGCGCTGGCGGTGCCGGCGTAAACCGGGTTGCCCGCCGCATCGAAGGTATAGGCCGCCCCGGCGGTTTCCCCGCCGAACAGGGCATGGCCCACGCTGTCGCGGGCGTTGGCCAGCCGGACGATTTCCTGGCCCAGTTGCGCCAGTTCGGTGGCAATCCCCTTGCGCTGGTCGCCGGTCAGCAACCCGCTGGCGGCCTGCGTCGCCAGTTCCTGCGCGCGGATCACGTGGCCGGCAAAGCTGGACAGCGCGCTGTCGGTCAGCGTCAGGTCGGATGCGGCGCGCGCGGCGTTGGTGGTGTCGATCGCGGCCATGGCATCGGCGCGGGTCAGGCTGCGCAGGCGCGAGGCCGCGACCGGATCGTCGGACGAGCGGGACAGCTTCTGGCCCGTGCCGAGCGCCGTTTGCAGCCCCTCGGCGCGGCCGCGCAGGGTGCCGATGTTGCGGGTCGCGCGTTCGTAGAAGGCGCTGGTGCTCAGCATGGTCATGTCGGCTGTTCCTGTTGCATCACTTCAGCGCCAGCAGGGTGTCGAAGATGTCGGAGGCCACTTGCAGCGCCTTGCCGCTGGCCTGGAATGCCTGCTGGAATCGCACGAGATTGGCGGCTTCCTGATCGAGATCGACCCCGGCCTGTTCATCCAGCGCAATCCGCGCGGAGCTGGCGATGGCGTCCAGCGCCTCGCTCGTCACGCGGCGGCCGGCGACAGCGCTCGATACGGTGAACAGCAGGCCATCGACTTGCCCCGAAATCCCGGCGGATTGCAGCACATCGCGCAGCGCGGTCAGGTTTGCAGGATCGCGGCTTCCCGCTGCGGCCCCGGCGGGGGCGGTGGCGATGCCGTCGCCCGATGCCAGCGCTACGGCGATGCCCGCCGCGCCGCTGCCGGTAAACAGCGGCTGGCCGGGCGTGCCGTCCAGCGCCACGCCATTGGCCTGCGCGGTGTTGGCAGCGGCGATCAGGCTGTCGGCGATGCCATCCAGTGTGGCGCGGTTGTCGCGCAGCGCGGTCAGCGTCTGGGCGTGGCCCGCCAGCTTGCCCGATGACAGCGTGATGGGATTGCCCCCCAGCGTGAAGGACAGCGTGCCATCGCTATTTGCGCTCATCGCCAGCGGGGCGGCATTGCCGCCGCTGACCAGCGGGGTCGGCCCGCCGCCCATGCGCACGTCGACCGTCTGGTCCGGGGCATAGCTGACGGCGATGTCGCCATAGCCTGACAGGCGTTCGAGCAGCAGGTCGCGCTGGTCGAGCAGGGTGACCTGGTCGCTCGTCCCGGTGGTGGTGCGGGTCAGCTGCAGGTTCACCCGGCCCAGCTCCCCCGCCAGCAGGTTGATCTGGTTGACGCCGTCGCTGGCCTCGAAGCGCTGGCCTTCGCCCGCCGTGTCCAGCGCGCTGGCGGCGAGATTGAAGGTGCGCGACAGCGTGCGGGCATCTTCCAGCACGGCGGCCCGCAGCGACGGGTTGACCGGATCGGAGCTCAGCCGTTGCAGGCTGGCCTCAAAGCCGGTCAGCGCGGGGAACAGCGCGGACTGTTCCAGCGCGGCCTCGATGTTTTCAAACCCGCGCAGCTCCGTGCTGGCGCGCGCGGCATCGCCGCCGGTGCGGCGCACTTCGACCTGGCGGAACAGGTCCGCGTTGCGGCCGATCCCGTCCACCCGCACGCCTGACAGGGACAGGTCGCTGACCCGCAGCCAGCTGCCCGGCCCGGCCATTTCCGACAGGCGCACGCTGCGCCGGATATAGCCATCGGTCGCGGCATTGGCGATGTTCTGGCTGGTGATCTCCAGCGCGGTGCGCGCGGCCTTGACCCCGCTGCTGCCGATGGTGAACAGGTCTGACGCCATGGCCTAGGCCTTCCCCCCGACGAACCGCGCCAGCTGCGCCTCGATCTGCGCGGCGAGGCCCAGCGCGCCGGTCTTCCCGGCGATGTCGGCAAAGTGTTCGTCCTGCATGGTGCGGAACGTATCCAGCGCCTGCCCGCCAAACAGCGGCTCGCCAAAATCGGCCTTGCGCGCCTGAGCCAGCATCTGCCGGACGAAGATCGCTTCGAACTGGCGCGCGGCGGCGGCCAGCTTGTCACGGTCGGTGCCGTGGTTCTGGACCAGCGAACCGGTGGCGAGCAGGGGGGCGGAAACCGGGCTCATATCACCACCATTTCCGCTTTCAGCGCGCCCGCCTGCTTCAAGGCTTCGAGGATCGCGACAAGGTCGGACGGGGTGACGCCCAGCAGGTTCAGCGCGTCGACCACCTTGGCCAGCGAGGCACCCGGCTTGAACAGCGCGACATGGCGGCCATCCTCGGTCGCGGACAGGGTGCTGTCCTGCTGGACGGCGGTGGTGCCGCGGCTGAACGGGGCGGGCTGGACGACGGTGGGGTTCTCGTCGATCTGCACGGTCAGCTTGCCGTGGCTGATCGCCGCCGGGTAGAGCCGCACCGCGCTGTTGATCACGACCGTGCCGGTGCGGCTGTTGACGATCACCCGCGCGGGCGTTTCGGCGGGCGACACGTCCAGCATCTCGATCGCGGCCATCATGCTGCCGCGTGCGTCCGGCCCGGCGGGCAGGCGCAGGGCCAGCGTCACGCCGTCCTCGATCGCCGCCGTCCCCGGCCAGCGCTGGTTGATGGCATCGCGCACGCGGGTCGCGGTCAGGAAATCGGCCTGGAACAGGTTCCAACGCAGCACGTCGCCGCTGTCGAACCCGGTGGCGACCGCGCGTTCCACGCTGGCCCCGTCCGCGATCCGGCCCACGGTGGGGACGTTGACTGTCAGCTTCGATCCGTCCGCGCCAGAAATGCCGAGGCCGCCGACCGCGAGGTTGCCCTGCGTCATGGCGTAAATCTGCCCGTCCGCGCCATAGAGCGGGGTCAGGATCAGCGATCCGCCGCGCAGGGACTTGGCCTTGCCGATGGCGGAAACGGTCACGTCGATCCGCTGGCCCGGCTTGGCGAAGGCGGGCAGATCGGCGGTGATCATCACGGCGGCGGCGTTCTTCAGCGCGGGGTTGACCCCGGCGGGCAACTGCACGCCGACCCGGCCGGATACGCCGCGCATGGCCTGCGTCAGGTATTCCAGGCTGTCATCGCCGGTGCCGTTGAGGCCCACGACGACGCCATAGCCGGTCAGCTGGTTCGATCGGACCCCCTGAAACGCGCCCAGATCGCGCACGCGTTCGGCATGGGCGGTCTGTGGCAGCGCAAAGGCGAGGGCGAGGCCCAGCAGGTAGAGAGAGCGGATAACCATCGTCAGTCCCCCATCAGAACGGGCTGATCGCGCTGAAGAACTTGCTCAGCCAGCCCTGCCGGCTGGCGCGGCTGACCGCGCCATCGCCGGCGTATTCGATCCGGGCATCGGCCACGCGGCTGGACGCGATGCGGTTGTCCGCATCGATATCCGCCAGCCGCACGATCCCGGCGAACTGGATCCATTCCTGGCCCTGGCTCAGCAACAAGCGCTTTTCTCCGCGTACCAGTGCGGTCCCGTTGGGGCGCACTTCGGCAATGGTGACAGTGACTTCGCCGTCGAGCGAACTCGTCTGCGAAGCGTTACCCTGGCCGTTGAACGACGATTCCCCCGAAGCTTTAAGGGCGTTGGGGTTCAGGAAGCTGAGCGGACCGGCGGTGGGCGGGGTAATCCCGAACCCGCCGCCACGCTGGGTCTTCGATCCGGCGGACTTGGCGGTGGTGGTGCGTTCCACCAGCATGATCGTCAGCGGATCGCCCACCGCGCGGGCGCGGCGGCCATCATGGAGCGGGGCATAGCCCGCGCTGACGCTGAAAATGCCGCCATCGGCCACGCGCGGGGCGGGCTGGGTGGTGGGCACGGCGGCCTCGAAACCCGGCTTGGGCTTCGGCCCGGCAAGGGCGGGGGCCGCGAGCACGCCAAGCGCCACGCTCAGGACAGTCAGCGCGCGCATCACAGCGTCTGGTTCGCGTTGCGAAGCATCTCGTCCACGGCGGAGATCATCTTCGAATTGATTTCATAGGCGCGCTGCGCCTCGATCATGTCGACCAGTTCCTCGACCACGTTGACGTTGGAGGCCTCCAGCATCCCCTGCCGGATCGTGCCGCGCCCGGCGGCCCCGGCCGCGCCGATCTGGGCCGCGCCGCTGGCGGCCGTTTCAGCCAGGTAATTGTCGCCCAGCGCCTGCATCCCGGCCGGATTGGCAAAGCTGGCGACGGTGATCTGGCCCAGTTCAACCGGCGCGGCATTGCCCGCGACAGTGGCGGATACCGTGCCGTCCGGCCCGATGGTGATCGCGCTGGCGCCTTCGGGAATGGTGATCGCGGGTTGCAGGGCATAGCCCTGCGCCGTCACCAGTGTGCCTTCGGCGCTGCGGCTGAAATTACCCGCGCGGGTATAGCCCAGCTGGCCGCCGGGCAACTGCACCTGAAAGAACCCGTCGCCGTCCAGCGCCAGGTCCAGCGCGTTGCCGGTGGGGTTCAGCGTGCCCTGCGTGGTGATGCTGGTGGTCGACTGGACGCTGACTCCGGTGCCAAGGTTCAGGCCCGTGGCATAGGCGGTTTCGGCCGAGGACTGCTGCCCCGCCACCCGCGCGTCCTGATAGGCCAGCGTGGCGAAATTGGCGCGATCGCGCTTGAAGCCGGTGGTGCCGATGTTTGCCAGGTTGTTGGCGATCACGCGCATCCGCACGTCCTGGGCTTCCAGCCCGGTTCGGGCGACGTGAAGAGCGGAAGTGGGCATGGGTTAACTCCTTGTGCTTGTTACGAAAGGCGCATCAGACTGGCGCTGCCTTCGTCGAGTTCCTTGGCGGTCGCGACCAGCTTGGTGCGCATGTCGTAGAGGCGCTGGGCCTCGACCATTTCGACCAGCACTTCGCTGGGCCGCACGTTCGATTGTTCCAGCGTGGCCGGGGCCAGCCGCGCATCGGCATCGGCGGGCAGCACCCCGCCGCCGGTCACGCGGAACAGGCCGTCCAGCCCCTTGGCGATATCGCTGCCGCGCCAGTTCGCCAGTTTCAGCCGGTCGATCTGCTGCGGCGGCGCTTCCGGGTTGGCGGGATCGCGCACCATGACCCCGCCGTCCTCCGCGATGGAAACATCACTGCCGGGGGGGATCGAGATCGGCCCGCCATCGTTCATCACCGGATAGCCTTCGCCGTTGACCAGCAGCCCGTTGGGCGAAACCGACAGGTCGCCGCGCCGGGTATAGGCTTCGGTCCCGTCGGCGGCCTGCACGGTCAGCAGCGCGTCGCCTTGCAGCGCCACGTCCAGCGCGCGGCCCGTGGGGGTCATGGCGCCGGCGGTCATGATCGCGCCGTGGACCGAGGCATCGGTCATCGCGCGCGATTCCAGGCTCGGCCCTTTCAGCGTCATCGGCGTCGCGCGCATGATCTCGGCGCGAAAGCCGATGGTCTGGGCATTGGCCATGTTGCTGGCGATCATCCGCTGGCGCGCCATGCTGGCGGACATGCCGGTCACCGCGGTCCAGATCATCCGGTCCATGCGGGGTTACTCCCTTTGCCTCAGCCGGATCAGCTGCGCAGGTTGATGATCGTCTGTGACAGCTGGGTCGCGGTATCGATCGCCTTGGCATTGGCCTGGAAATAGCGCTGGGCGGTGATCAGCCCGACCATTTCCTCGGCAATGTCGACGTTCGACTGTTCGAGGCTGCCCGACAGGATCGTGCCGAACCGCGCCGCGCCGGGCTGGCCATAGGTCGCCGGGCCGGAAATGCCAGTGGCCTGCCAGTCCTGCCCGCCGATCTGGAGCAGGCCGCCCGGCGAGACGAAGCTGGCCAGCGCCACCTTGCCCACGTTCGCCACCGAACCATCGGCATAGGACGCGATGACCGAGCCATCGGCCTTGATCGTCACGGCCATGAAATCGAACCCCGTGCCGCTGACCAGCGGGGCCTGCGCGTCAATGGGCGTGGTGGAGGTGACATTGCCCGCCGCATCGACGGGCAGCACCTGCAGGCGGCTGCCCTGCGTGTCGGTGACGAACCCGCCGCCATCCAGCGTGAAATTGCCGTTGCGGGTATAGAACGTCTTGCCGGTGACCGGGGAGACCTTGGTGAAGAAGCCTTCGCCGTTGATCGCCATGTCGAGCGCGCCGCCGGTCTGCTGCGTGGGGCCGAGCGAGAAGTTCTGGTCGATCGACTGGACGGCGGAACCGATGCCTTTGACCAGCTTCGGGTTGGCCGAAGCGGAACTGGCGACGATGTCGGCAAAGTTGATCCGGCTTTTCTTGAAGCCGGTGGTTTCGGCGTTGGCGAGGTTGTTGGCGATGACCGACAATTCGGACTGCGCGTTCTTCAGGCCGTTCAATGAGGTGTAGAAGGACATTGGACTTGCTCCTGCGGTGGGATCAGGCGGGGGTTTCAGGGGTTGTGGTGGCGGGCGCGGTGGCCGTGACCTGTTCCAGCTGGGCGGAAATCGCCTTCAGCGTGGCGTTGATCTCGCTGATGCCGGACAGGGACGAGAACTGCGCCATCTGCGCGATCATCTCCTTGTTATCGACCGGCTCCAGCGGGTCCTGCAGCTTCATCTGGGTGGTCATCAGCCGGATGAAATCCGCCTGCCCCAGCGTCTTGTTCTGGGCGACCGACGCGGCCGCAGCCGGGGCGGAAGTGCCGTTCGAAATTGCGCTTACGGTCATTTCATCCTCATCGTTTCGAGCATCAGCTGCTTGGCGGTGGAGAGCGCCTCGACCAGGTTCTGGTACTGGCGCGAGGCATCGAGCATCTCGACCATCTCGGCGTTTTCATCGACCGGGGCGGCCCAGACATTGCCGTCGGCATCGGCCAGCGGGTGATCGGGGCTGTGCTGTTTCAGCGGCGCGACGTCAGAGCGGACCACGCTGCCGACGCGGACGGTGGACAGGCCGGTGCGGCGGTCCAGCTCCTCGGCAAAGACGGCGCGGATCGGGCGATAGGCCTCGCCTTCGCTGGCGCTGACGGTGCCCGCGTTGGCAAGGTTGGACGAGGCCGCGTTCATCCGCACCAGCTGGGCGGACATCCCCCGGCGGGCGACGTCGAACAGGGTGAAGGGCTGCGTGGCCATCGTCAGTCGCCCTTCAGCGCGCGGGTCAGCGTTTCGATCCGCCCGCGCACGAAGGTCAGCGTGGCCTGATAGCCGACCGCGTTTTCGGCAAACGCCGTCTGCTCGGTCGCCATTTCCACGGTGTTGCCGTCCATGCTGGGCATCACCGGCACGCGCCAGCGGGTGGCCTGGGCCACGGCCTGGTCGTTGCTCAGCCCTTCGGTGCGGGCTTTCAGCGCGGCGGCGAAATCGATGTCGCGCGCCTTGTAGCCGGGGGTGCCGGCGTTCGCGATGTTCGACGTGATCAGGCCCATGCGCTGCGAGCGCAGCTGCAGTGCGGTGCCATGAATTCCAAACAGGCCTTCAGCCATTGTCCCGTCTCCGGTTGGTTGCGTGCCTGTGAAATTGCAAAGGGTGTGCCAGTTTGCCGAATGGCGGTTTTCCGGGGGTTTGTGGCTGCGGCGGCGCGGGGCAGGCGGCAAATCCTTGCCGGAATGCGGCAAAGTTGGATTGCCGCCTGAAATGCTGCGCGCACCGCCGTCCTTCGGAGGGAAGGAGTGCACACCGCGATGAACCTGATGACCCTGATCGACGGCCCGTCGGCCCTGATCGTGCTGGGCGGCACCGCGCTGGCGACCGTGCTGCGCTGCGGGATCGGTGATTGCCGGATCACACTGCGCAAGCTGGGCCAGCTGGGCCAGCCGCAGTTCGACGCCGATGGCACCCGCGCCGAAGTGGCGCTGCAGGTGCAGGAAATCCGCCAGGACGGATTCCTGCGCGCGCCGCTGCATCATTTCGACGATGACGAGTTCGAACAGGCAACCGAAGCGATGATCGCGCGCCGGTCTGTGCAGGCGCTGCTGGAAAGCCACGCCGCGTTTCGCGCGCGGCGGCTGGCCGGGGCGGAGCGGGCCGTGCGCACCTTGGCGCAGGCGGCAGAGCTGGCCCCCGTGTTCGGCCTTGCCGGAACGCTCGTTTCGCTTAGCCAGCTGCCGGTCGAAGGGCTGGCGCGCGGGGCGTTTGCGGGGGCGATCTCGATGGCGGTGGTGACGACGCTCTACGGCTTGCTCGCCGCGAACCTGCTGCTCGCGCCGCTGGCCCGGATGATCGAGCGCGCCGCACAGGCCGAGGAACGCGAGCGGCAGGCGGTGATCGACTGGCTCGCCGCGCAGCTCGCCGATCTCAACCCCGCTTCTCCGCCGCTCCCCGGCGATCCGCTGGCCGAGGCAGCATGATCGCGCGCGCGGGCAGCGGCTGGCAGACGGTGCTGGCCGATCTGTCGCTGATCCTGTTCATGGTCACGGCAGCAGCGGTGCAGGATGCACCGGCCGTGCCGCCAGCCCACTCTGCTACCAACTCTGGCGCGCCGACCGCGCCCCCGGCGCTGGCCGATCCGGTGGCGGTGTGGCGCGGGGTGGATGCGGCTGAACTTGCGCGCTGGCTGAAAACCCAGCCCGCCGATCCGCGCCAGCGCCTGACCATCGTTGCCCCCACGGATGCCGCCGCCCTCGCGCTTGAAATGGCGCGCGGGGCGGGGCGGCCCGCGCGACTGGTGATCGAGCCGGACGGGCAGGGCACGCCCTATGCCACGCTGACCTATGACCAGAGCGCGGGTCTGGCACGCGCATTGCAGCCAGCCTCGCAGTCTCAATCCACCGGAGTTGACCGATGATCCGTTATGCCATCCTGCCGCTGGCCCTGCTGGCGGCGCCCGCTCAGGCCGGGCCGCTGGCCGACCTCGCCATGATCGACCACGCGGTTGCCGCCTTTGCCGGAGCGCCTGCCACGCCAGTGGATCGGCGCTTGCGGCTGGCCGCCTGCGCCCAGCCGCTGGCGCTGGCCTGGCACGGGCCGCAGCGGGATCGCGTGCGGGTGGAATGCCCGCAGCCCGGCGGGTGGCGGCTGTTCGTGCCGCTGGCGGCGGCGCAGGGCCTGCCCGGCGAAGCGGCCGCGCCGCTCGTCACGCGCGGGGATGCGATCAGCATCACCGTCAGCGGCAGCGGCTTTGCCGTGTCGCAACCGGGCGAGGCGCTGGAAAGCGGCGCGGCGGGCGCGTGGATCCGCGTGCGCACGCTGAACCCCAAGGCCCAGCCGCTGCGCGCGCGGGTGATCCGGCCCGGCGTGGTCGGAATGGATTTGCCGTAGGGCGGAAAAAGCTTGCCGCCCGCCCTTAAACGCGGGCTGCCAGTGCCGTCCTTGGCTGTGAACCATCAACCAGGAGCGGCACCATGCCTTCCATCGAATTCGGGCCGAAAGGCCTCCAACCGGCCCGCGCCGTTGGCGCGGTGGATGTTCGGGCCACCCGTCCGGATGCCCGCCCGGCCGCGAAGGACGCGGCGGCGGCCAGCGATGCCCCCACTGTCGAGCGCAGCGATGCGTTCAAGGCGGGCGCGGCGCCGGTCGATGCGGAGCGGGTCTCCGAAATCCGCAAGGCGATCGACCGGGGCAACTACCCGGTGATCCCGATGCGGGTGGCGGATGCCATGATCGCAGCGGGCCTGCTGCTGAGGAGCGGGAAATGAGCGGAACCACCGCAATGCGCGAAAACCTGCGGCAGATGATTGCCGTGTTGCAGGCCGAACGGCAGGCGCTTGCCGGGCTGGACCTGGACGCGATCATGGGCTGCGCGCAGGACAAGGTCGCGCTGTGCGGCACGCTGGACGAATGCGGCCCCTTCGTGGAGGCCAGCCAGATCGACGAGGAATGCCGGGGGCTGCTGGATGCCGCACGGCGGTTGAACGAGGTAAACCGGCAGGTTCGCAACCTGATCGCGGCCAATGTCGCCGCCCGGCTGGACGCGCTGACCGGCAGTCCGGCGCTCTACAACGCGCCCGGCAATGCCCGCGCCGCCTATGCCTATACGGGCGGCCGCATCTGATTTGGCACGCCCCTTGCTGAACCCCCAGCGAAGTCATTTCGCACCGGGAGTTCGGCTTGAGCCAGACACCATCCATTGCTGCCGCTGCTGCCGGTCCGGTTCGGGCCGACGTGCAGGCGGCAATTGCCCGCGCCGCGCAGGCGACCGGGGTCGATTTTTCCTATCTGCTGGCGCAGGCGCGGATCGAATCCAGCCTGAACCCTGCGGCGCGGGCGCAAACGTCCAGCGCGGCGGGGCTTTATCAGTTCACGCAAGGGACCTGGCTGGCGATGCTGGACCGCCACGGCGCGCGGCACGGGCTGGGCTGGGCAGATGCCGCGATCGCGGGCGGCAAAGTCAGCGATCCGGCGCTGCGGTCGGAAGTCATGGCCCTGCGGTTCGATCCCGCCGCCTCCGCGCTGATGGCTGCCGAACTAGCGAACGACAACCGCGCCAGCCTGACCGCCACGCTGGGGCGCGAACCGGACGCGGCTGAGCTGTATGTCGCCCACTTCCTGGGGGGCGAAGGGGCCGGACGGTTCCTGACCGCGCTTGCCGCCGATCCCGGCCAGTCCGCCGCCGCCCTGCTGCCTGCGGCGGCGGCGGCGAACCGGGGCGTCTTCTTTGCCGATGGCGCGCCGCGTTCGGTCGGGCAGGTGATGGACCTGCTGCGCGGCAAGGTTGCTGCCGCGATGGACGGCACCGCGATGCCGGTTGCTGCAACCAGTCTGGCCGCAATCAACCCCGCGCTCGGCCCCATCGCGCGCGAATTCCACGCCGCCGCCGCCGCACCGGCCGAGGCCGCGCGGCCGTCGATGGCGGATACGCTGGCGACAACGTTTGGCGCGGGCGGCTCCGGCGCGCTGCCGGGCCATGTCCGCGCCGCCTATGGCAAGCTCAGGGCGTTCGGGCTGTGACCTGGCTCTCGCGCATCAATCCCACGGCGATGGCCCTGCCGGCGGGGATCCTGACGCTCATCTGCCTGATGATCGTGCCGACCCCCGCGGTGGTGCTGGACGTGTTCTTCGTCCTCAACATCGCGCTGTCGGTGGCGATCCTGATGGCGGCGATGAACGCGGAAAAGCCGCTCGACTTCTCGTCCTTCCCGTCGGTCCTGCTGTTCGCCACGCTGCTGCGTCTCGCGCTCAACGTGGCCTCGACCCGCGTCGTGCTGGTCAACGGGCACCAGGGCGGGGCGGCGGCGGGCCACGTGATCGAGGCGTTCGGCGCGTTCCTGATCGGCGGCAATTTCGCGGTCGGGCTGTTCGTGTTCATGATCCTGATGATCATCAACATGGTGGTCGTGACCAAGGGCGCAGGCCGCGTGTCGGAAGTGTCCGCGCGCTTCACGCTGGATGCCTTGCCGGGCAAGCAGATGGCGATCGACGCCGATCTGGCCGCCGGGCTGCTCACCGCTGACGAGGCCAAGGCCCGCCGCCGCGAGGTTTCGACCGAGGCGGACTTCTATGGCTCGATGGACGGTGCCAGCAAGTTCGTGAAGGGCGATGCCATCGCCGCACTGCTGATCCTGGGCGTGAACATCATCGCGGGCTTCTGCCTGGGGATGATCAGCCACGGCCTGAGCGCGAGCGAGGCGGCGGAAAAGTATGTCACGCTGGCCGTGGGCGATGCGCTGGTGGCGCAGGTTCCGGCGCTGCTGCTGTCCATCGCGGCGGCCGTGATCGTGACCCGCGTGTCCGACAGCCGCGACCTGACCGGGCAGATCGGCGGGCAGCTGGCCAGCCCCGGCACGTGGCTGCCGGTCGCCATCATCCTTGGCGCGATCGGCGTGATCCCGGCCATGCCGCAGACGATTTTCCTGCCCGCTGCCGGCCTGGCCTTCTGGCTGTGGCGCAAGCTGCGCGAGCGCGCGGCGCGGCCCGAACCCGCCGTGGTCGAGGCACCGCCCGCCGCCGATCCGGGGCGGATCGTGCTGGAGGACGTGTCCGACCACACACTGGTGACCATCGAACTCGGCTATGGCCTGGTCCAGCTGGTCGATGACCGGCGCGGATCGCCGCTGGTCGCGCGGATTACCGGCGTGCGCAAGCAGCTCAGCCAGGCGTTCGGCTTCGTCGTGCCGCAGTTCCGGGTGCGCGATTCGCTGGATATCTCGCCCAATGACTATCGCATCCTGCTGGGCGGGGTGCCGCTGGGGGGCGGCACGATCCGCCCCGACCGGATCCTGGCCATCGATGCGGGCGAAGTGCGCGGCGATCACAAGCTGGCGGGCGAAGCCACGGTCGATCCCAGCTTTGGCTGCCCGGCGCTGTGGATCGAACCGGCCGCGCGCGACCATGCGATTGCCGAAGGGTTCCTGACGGTCGATGCCAGCACGGTCATCGCCACCCAGCTGAACCAGCTGCTGGGCGAACGGCCGCAGGCGCTGCTTGGGCCGGATGAAGTCCGCGCGATCCTTGACGGGATGAAGGACCACGCCGCCGGGCTGGTGGAGGCCGTGCATCCCCAGCCGCTCTCGCTCGCCGCGCTGACGCGCCTGCTGCGGGCGCTGCTGGAGGACGGGATTCCCATCGGCCACCCGCTGCCGATCCTCTCCAGCCTGGCCACAGCGGTGCAGCAGACGCTGGACCACGACCGGCTGGTCGAACTGGTCCGCGCGGAGCTTGGCGGGTTGATCGTGGGGCGCATCTGCGCGCCGGGAGAGCGCTTGCCGGTGCTGACGCTGGATGCCCAGCTGGAAGCCGCCATCGTCCAGGGGTTGACCGACCCCGCCACCGGCCAGCCGGTGATCGAGCCGGATCTCGCCCGCAACATCGGCGAACACGTTGCCAATCTGATCGCCCAGCGCGGCCCGTCCGCGCCGCCGCTGGCGCTGATCGTCCAGCCCCGCGCCCGCCGCGCGCTGGCCGCGCTGCTGAAGCTGCGCGCGCCGTCGTGCCTGGTGCTGTCCATTGCCGAACTGCCGGTGTCGCAGCCGATCGAGGTGGTCGCCGTGATCGGCGGTCCGGCCCCGGCGCCCGCCCCTGTTCAGACGGCTGCGCTCCCGCACCCTGAAATCCTGTCCGAAGCAGAAAGTATCGCCGCATGAAACACGATCATCGCAGCTTTGCCGCCGCTGGTGCCTATCGCACCGATGCGAGCGAACGGGTCCGCCGGTTCGTGCCGATGGTCCGCCGGATCGCCTGGCACGTCCACGGCGGCGGTCGGCCGGGGATCGAGCTGGAAGACCTGATGCAGGCCGGCATGGTCGCCCTGACCGAAGCCGCCCAGCGCCACGCCGGGCCGACCGAGGACGGCTTTGCCGCGTACGCCAAGCTGCGCGTGCGCGGGGCGATGGTGGACCTGATCCGCCGCCACGTGCCGCTCTCGCGCGGGTCGACCGAGCGGCGGCGGCAATTGCGCGAGGCGCAGACCCGGCTGCGCGGGCAATTGGGCCGCGATCCCAGTGCTGCCGAACTGGCCGAGGCGATGGGCCTGCCCGAGGCCGAACTGCACGCCATGCTGACCGCCAGCGAGCCGGTCCGCTTCGAGGCGATCGACGAGGTTTACAGCGAAAGCGACATGGCCTTTGCCGATACCCGCCCCGACAGTCTGGCCTTGCTGGAGGACGAGGAACTGCGCCTCAGCGTGGCCGGGGCGATTGCCGAACTGCCTGATCGGCTGCAGCTGGTGATCCAGCTCTACTTCGTCGAGGAGCTCAATCTGGCCGAAATTGCCGAAGCGCTGCAGGTATCGGTCCCGCGCGTCCACCAGCTGAAAGCCCAGGCGCTCGACAAGCTGCGGAGCGCGCTGGCCGGGGTGGCCGATGTTATATGATCTTGCACAGAAAGGCCCGGCGCTGCATAGCCTTGCGCCATGACCGCCTGCGATACCTGCCTGGTGCGCAACCGCGCCATCTGCTCTTCCCTCGATACGGAAGAGCTTAAGGCCTTGAATAATATCGGCCGCCGCCGGACGCTGACCCCCGGCGAATCACTGATGTGGGAAGGGGAGGATTCGGTCCTCGTCGCCAACGTCATCGAAGGGGTGCTCAAGCTGTCGACCGGTACGGAGGACGGGCGCGAGCAGATCGTCGGCGTGGTCTATCCTTCCGATTTCATCGGCCGCCCGTTCGGCGCGACATCCGGCCACGGCGTCACCGCGTTGACCGAGGCGCGCGTCTGCGTGTTCAGCCGCAAGGATTTCGATGCCTTCGCGCGCGAACATCCCGCGCTGGAGCACAAGCTGTTGCAGCGCACGCTGGCCGAACTGGACCGCACGCGGCGCTGGATGCTGCTGCTGGGGCGCAAGTCCGCCGGCGAAAAGCTGGCCAGCTTCCTGCTGGAAATGTCGGAACGGCTGGTCCAGCCAGGCTGCATCGACGCACCCGATCTGCCGCTGCGCCAGTTTGCCCTGCCATTTTCGCGCCAGCAGGTGGCCGATGTGCTGGGCCTGACCATCGAAACGGTCAGCCGCCAGTTCACCCGGCTCAAGGCGGACGGGATCATCGATCTGCCGTCGCGCCGCGAAGTCGTGATCCTCGACCGGGAAGGCCTCGCGGCCGAGGCGGGTTGACCCGCCCCGGCCCACGGACCGGATCAGAACCGGGCGTAGACACCGCCCGAAACAACCCACGGATCAAGCTTGTGCGTGGTCGACAGCGCTTCGACCCCGCCAGCGGTGTAGAAGTGCGTCTTGGCCTTCATGAAATAGCGCTTCGCGTCGAGCGAGATGCCCAGGCCCGAGTCGCCCAGCGGCACGTCCACGCCAGCCTGCAGCGCCACGCCGAACTTGTTGTCCATCTTCAGCTTGGTCGCACCCAGCGCCTGCGCGGTCGCGCCGGGCTTTTCGTCGAAATAGAAGAACACGGCCGGGCCAGCACCGACATAGGGTTTGATCCCACCGGCATTGAAGTGGTACTTCAGGGTGACCGTCGCGGGGAGGATCAGCACATGCTGAGCGATATCCGCGCCAGCGATTGCGCCGGTGCCGGTAACATGATGCTGGGTGAAGCAGCAGATCGTCTCGACCGAGACGTTCGGCGTGGCGAAGTATTCCACCGCGAGCGTCGGGACGACGTTGTCATTGGCCTTGGTCGCCAGCGCGGCGGAAGGTGCGGCAGTCAGGTTGACGTTGACCGATTCGATCTTGCCATCCGGCAGCACGCCCGTGGCGAGCACCTTGACCTGGATCTTGCCTTCCGGATCGGCGGCTTGGGCCGGCGTTGCCAGCATGGTGGCGGCAGCCAGTGCCGCTGCGATGGTGAGCTTCTTCATAATCCCTCATCCGAGCGCCGCAGTGGTCGCACCGTGCGACCAAGGCAATTACGGCGTCACAGGGGAAATGCGCCCAGGGTGCGCCTGCGAACATTGATATTTCGCAATTTCACACGTTTTTCCGGGAACTTTTGTTGCAATCCGCGCAATTTGATCCGGGTCAATGTTGCAATGCAGAAGCCGGTTGAAATGGGACAGTATTGGTAATATTAGTTTTTTCTCATTTAACCCTGCTATGAGGGGATAGGGGCTCATGGAATCCGTAGTGGCACGCGCTGGCTGGTGGCTGGTTGCGCTATTCGTCGCCATTGTGGCTTACGCGAACGCGGTTGATGCCGGGTTTGCGGTCCACATGGTTGTTTTCGCACTGGCGGCCTTGGCCGGGCTGGTGATCAAGCTGACCGGGACCAACTACAAGCTGGCGACCGCCGGCTTTGGCAAGCTGGTGCCCGATCAGGGCAAGTATGATGACGATCTGGTCCGCTGGGGCGTGATCCTGACGACCTTCTGGGGCGTCGTCGGGTTCCTGGCCGGGCTGTACATCGCGTTGCAGCTGGCCTTCCCGGTGCTGAACCTGGGGTTTGAATACACCACGTTCGGACGCCTGCGGCCGCTGCACACTTCGGCGGTGATCTTCGCCTTTGGCGGCACCGCGCTGATCTCCACCTCGTTCTACATCGTCCAGCGCACCTGCCGCACGCGCCTTGCGCTGCCGGGCCTCGCGAAGTTCGTGTTCTGGGGCTACCAGCTGTTCATCGTGCTGGCCGCGACCGGCTACCTGCTGGGCGTGACCCAGGGCAAGGAATATGCCGAGCCGGAATGGTACGTCGACCTGTGGCTCACGCTGGTCTGGGTGGCTTACCTGGCGGTCTTCGTGGTCACGCTGATCAAGCGGACCGAGCCGCACATCTACGTCGCCAACTGGTTCTTCCTGTCGTTCATCCTGACCGTGGCGATGCTGCACCTGGTGAACAACGTGAACATCCCGGTCAGCATCTTCGGCAGCCGCAGCTATCCGCTGTGGGCGGGCGTGCAGGGCGCACTGGTCCAGTGGTGGTACGGCCACAACGCGGTGGGCTTCTTCCTGACCGCCGGCTTCCTAGCGATGATGTACTACTTCGTGCCGAAGCAGGCCGAACGCCCGGTCTACAGCTATCGCCTGTCGATCGTGCACTTCTGGTCGCTGATCTTCCTCTACATCTGGGCCGGTCCGCACCACCTGCACTACACCGCGCTGCCCGACTGGGCGCAGACGCTGGGCATGGTGTTCTCGGTCATGCTGTGGATGCCCAGCTGGGGCGGCATGATCAACGGCCTGATGACGCTGAACGGCGCCTGGGACAAAGTCCGAACCGATCCGATCATCCGCATGATGGTCATCTCGGTCGCGTTCTACGGGATGAGCACGTTCGAAGGCCCGATGATGTCGATCAAGTCGGTCAACAGCCTGTCGCACTACACCGACTGGACCATCGGCCACGTCCACTCCGGCGCGCTCGGCTGGAACGGGATGATCACCTTCTCGGCGATCTACTTCCTGGCGCCGCGCCTGTGGGGCCGCAGCCGGATGTATTCGCAGCGGATGATCAACTGGCACTTCTGGCTCGCGACGCTGGGGATCGTGTTCTACGCCTCCGCGATGTGGGTGGCCGGGATCATGCAGGGCCTGATGTGGCGCGAATACGGCGCTGACGGCTACCTGGTGAACAGCTTTGCCGAAACCGTGGCCGCGCTGCACCCGATGTACCTGCTGCGGGCCTTTGGCGGGATCCTGTATCTCTCCGGCGCGCTGATCATGGCCTACAACGTGTGGCAGACCATCGCCGGCAACCTGCGCCAGGAAGAACCGCTGTATCAGCCGGAATACTCGGCCGATGCCGACCGTCCGCTGACCGCCGTTCCTGCCGAATAAGGGTGACTTCCAATGACTGCTGAAACCATCAAGGATCAGGCACCCAAGGAGGCTTGGGGCCGTCACAAGAAGCTTGAGCGCAACGTTGCGCTGCTGGGGGTTGCCGCGTTCCTCACGGTGACCGTGGGCGGGATCGTCGAAATCGCGCCGCTGTTCTGGATCGACAACACGATCGAGAAGGTGGACGGGATGCGGCCCTACACGCCGCTGGAGCAGGCGGGCCGCGACATCTTCGTGCGCGAGGGCTGCTATGTCTGCCACAGCCAGATGATCCGTCCGTTCCGGGACGAGGTCGAACGCTATGGCCACTACAGCCTGGCGGCGGAATCGATGTATGACCGGCCGTTCCAGTGGGGCTCCAAGCGCACCGGGCCGGACCTGGCGCGCGTGGGCGGGCGTTATTCGGACGAATGGCACGTCCAGCACCTGAAGAACCCGCAGAGCGTGGTGCCTGAATCGGTCATGCCGCAATATGCGTTCCTGGCGAAGAAGGACCTCGATGCGGGCGATCCGGCGGCAACGCTGACCGCGCTCTACCGCGCCGGCACGCCCTATACCAAGGAGCAGGTGGAGAACGCCGCGGCCGACCTGGCCGTCCAGGCCGATCCCAATGCCGACGCGAGCGGGCTGCTCAAGCGCTATCCCAAGGCCCAGGCGCGTGACTTTGACGGCGATCCGTCGCGCGTGACCGAAATGGACGCGCTGGTTGCCTACCTCCAGATGCTGGGGACGCTGGTCGATGTGAACAGCGCCGCCGCGCAGGAGGAACTGGCCAAGGAAAAGGGCCGGTGAGCACGCACTCCACATATGACGCGCTGCGGCACTTTGCCGACAGCTGGGGGCTGGCCGCAATGGTCGTGACTTTCCTGGTGCTGGCGCTCTGGCCGTTCCGGCCGGGTGCCCGGGAAGACAACGAAGCGGCCGCAAACATGATCTTCAAGGACGAAGACGATGGCGAATAAGCGTATCGACGAACCGACCGGTGTCGAGACTGTCGGCCATGAATGGGACGGCATCGAGGAACTGAACAACCCGCTGCCGCGCTGGTGGATCATCACCTGGGTGCTGACCATCCTGTTCTCGATCGGCTACATGGTGGTCTATCCCGCCTGGCCGCTGATCTCGAAGGGAACTGAGGGCATCTGGGGCTGGACCAGCCGTGGCCAGCTGGCCAACGAAACCAAGGCCGCCGAAGCCGCCCGCGCCACCACGCTGGCCGCGCTGGCCGCCACCCCGATCGAACAGATCCCGGGCGATCCCAAGCTGCTGGCGGCGGCGAAGGCGGGCGGCAAGGCCGCGTTCCTCGTCAATTGCGTGCAGTGCCACGGTTCGGGCGCGGCGGGCAGCATCGGCTATCCCAACCTGAACGACGACGACTGGCTGTGGGGCGGCAACGTCAAGGACATCGAGTTCACCCTGCTGCACGGTATCCGCCAGCCGGGCCATGACGCGACCCGCACCAGCCTGATGCCGAACTTCGGCCAGGACGGGCTGCTGACTGCCGCGCAGATCAGCGATGTGGCCGATCACGTCCTGTCGCTGTCGGGCAAGGCTGCGGCCAATGCCAACGGCGCGGCGGTGTTCGCGGCCAACTGCGTCGCCTGCCACGGCACCGACGGCAAGGGCCTGCGCCAGTTCGGCGCACCGAACCTGGCCGACGCCATCTGGCTCTATGGCGGCAAGAAGGAACAGGTCACGGCGAGCATTCACAAGGCGCGCGCCGGGGTCATGCCTGCCTGGGGGGGCAAGCTTGACGCGGTGACCATCAAGATGCTGGCAGTCTATGTCCACTCGCTGGGGGGCGGTGAAGACTTCTCGGAAGCTCCGACCACTCCTGCAGCAGCGGACACTGGAAATGCACAGCCCTGAACCAGCCCCCGGCCATCTTGACCTCTATGCGAAGCGCAAGGCCGTCTTTCCCAAAGCGGTAGACGGCCGCTTCCGCCGCTTCAAATGGCTGGTCATGGTGGTCACTCTGGCCATCTACTACGGGACGCCGTGGCTCCGCTGGGACCGCGGCCCCTATGCCCCCGATCAGGCGGTCCTGCTGGACCTTGGCAACCGCCGGTTCTTCATGTTCGGGATCGAAATCTGGCCGCACGAATTCTATTTCGTGGCCGGGCTGCTGATCATGGCGGGCATCGGCCTGTTCCTGGTCACCAGCGCGGTGGGCCGGGCATGGTGCGGCTATTCCTGCCCGCAGACTGTCTGGACCGACCTGTTCCAGCACGTGGACCGGTTCATCGACGGCGATCGCAACGCCCAGCTGCGGCTGGAAGCGGCGCCGTGGGGGCCGCAGAAGATCTTCAAGCGCGGCCTGAAGTGGACGATCTACCTGGTCATCAGCTTCTGGACCGGCGGCGCATGGATCATGTATTTCGCCGACGCGCCGACCCTGACCCGCGAATTCTGGGCCGGGGATGCCGCGCCGGTGGCTTATGCGACTGTCGCCGTGCTGACCGCGACGACCTTCCTGCTGGGCGGGTTCATGCGCGAGCAGGTCTGCGTCTACATGTGCCCCTGGCCGCGCATCCAGACGGCGATGCTCGATGAAAAGTCGCTGATCGTCACGTACAAGGACTGGCGCGGGGAACCGCGCGGCAGCGTCAAGAAGGCGGAAAAGAACCCCGGCGCCGTGGGCGATTGCGTGGACTGCAACCAGTGCGTCAACGTCTGCCCGACCGGGTATGACATTCGCAATGGGCCGGACATCCAGTGCATCACCTGTGCGCTGTGCATCGATGCCTGCGACAGCGTGATGCAGCAGATCGGCCGCCCGCGCGGACTGATCGACTATGCCACGCTGGAAGACTGCGAGATCGAGCGCGCCGGCGGCCAGCCCAAGCCGATCATGAAGGCATTGTTCCACACCCGCACGCTGGTTTACCTCGGCGTGTGGGGCGCCATCGGCCTGGCGCTGCTGTTCGCGCTGGGCGTGCGTTCGCAGATCGACGTGTCGGTGCAGAAGGACCGCAATCCGCCGTTCATGCTGATGAGCGACGGGGAAATCCGCAACGCCTACACGGTCAAGCTGCGCAACATGCAGACCCGCCCGCGTCCGATGCAGGTGACGCTGGAAGGGCTGCCCGGCGGTGTGATGTGGACCGACGAAATGGCCCGCGAAAAGGCCGCGCGCGAAATCCGGGTGACCGTTGCGCCCGACCAGGTCGAGGTCATGCGGGTCTATGTCGTCGCTCCGTCCGATACCACGCCGCAGTCGTTCAGTTTCGCACTGAAGGCGACCGACGCCGAAGGCGGTGGCGACACCAGCGAAGCGCGCTTCGACGCGCCAGAGGAATGAATATGAAGGCGTTCACCAAAGGGCCGCTGACCGGGTGGCATTTCACCGCGATCATCGTGTCGTTCTTTGCGGTGGTGATCACGGTCAACCTGGTCATGGCCCGGTTTGCCTCCTCGACGTTCGGCGGGGTGGTGGTCGAAAACTCCTATGTCGCCAGCCAGAACTACAACGAATGGCTGGCGGCGGCGGAAAAGCAGAAGGCGCTGGGGTGGACGGCCACCGCCGCGCGGCAGGCCGACGGGCGCGTGGCCCTGACGCTGTCTAAAGTGAATGGGGCTGGCGCAACCGATCCGGGAGTGACGGTTGCGGCGGTCGCTCGCCATCCGCTGGGCCGCCAGAGCGACGTGGCGCTGGCGTTCAGCGCGACCGGTGCCGGGCAGTTCCTGTCTGAAACCGCGCTGCCGGCGGGCCGCTGGAAACTGCGGATCGCGGCGCGTGACCCGGCAGGTCAACCCTGGCGGACCGAACTGGACATCAAGTGAACGCGATTGCCCCCACGACCGGCCTGACGCCTGCGGAATCGACCGTGCTGGTCGTGCCGGGGATGCACTGCGCCGGATGCATGGCGAAAGTCGAACGCGCGCTGGGCGCGGTCCCCGGCGTGGTTGCCGCGCGGGTCAACCTGACCGCGCGGCAAGTGCGGGTGGAGCACGATCCCGCGGTGACGATGCCCGCGCTGATGGACGCGCTGGGCAATGTCGGCTTTGCCAGCCAGCCGCGGGGCGAGGAACTCGCGCCGCCGCCCTCCGCCGTGAAGCCGCTGCTGGCGCCGCTGGCGGTGGCGGGGTTCGCCTGCATGAACGTGATGCTGCTGTCGGTCAGCATCTGGTCGGGCGCGGACGGATCGACCAAGGTGCTGTTCCACTGGCTCTCGGCGCTGATCGGGGTTCCGGCGATCCTCTATGCGGGGATGCCGTTCTTCACTTCGGCGTGGAGCGCGCTGAGCAAGCGCACCACCAACATGGACGTGCCGATTTCCATCGGCGTCACGCTGGCGACCGCGCTCAGCCTGTATGAAACCGCCACGCACGGCAAGGATGCGTGGTTTGACGGCACCCTGATGCTGCTCCTGTTCTTGCTGGCCGGGCGCGCGCTCGACGCGGCGATGCGCGATCGCGCGCGCGCCGGGGTCGATGCCCTGCTGCGCCAGGCCGCACCGGGGGCGATGGTCGTGGCGCGGGACGGGGGGCTGGAATGGCTGCCTGCGACTGACCTCGTCCCCGGACTGGTCATGCGGGTTGCCGCTGGTGAGCGCCTTGCCGCCGATGGCGAACTGATCGCCGGGGCCAGCCGGTTCGACCAGTCGCTGCTGACCGGGGAAAGCGCACCCGTGGCCGCCGGCGTGGGTGATCCGGTGCTGGCGGGCACGCTCAACATTGATGCGCCGGTCGACGTGCGCGTCACGGCCGCCGGGCAGGGCACGACGCTGGCCGAAATCGCCCGGCTGATGGAAGCCTCGGGGCAGGTCCGCTCTGCCTATGTCCGCATCGCCGACCGGGCCTCGCGGCTCTATGCCCCCGCCGTGCATACGCTGGCGGCGCTGACGTTTGCGGGCTGGATGATTGCCGGGGCGGGCGTGCACCAGTCGCTGGTCATCGCCATTGCGGTGCTGATCATCACCTGCCCCTGCGCACTCGGCCTTGCCGTGCCGGTGGCGCAAGTGGTGGCGTGCAGCGCGCTGATGAAGCAGGGCGTGATGGTGAAGGACGGCAGCGCGCTGGAGCGGCTGGCAAGCGTGGACCGCGCGTTGCTGGACAAGACCGGCACGCTGACGATGGGCCGCCCGCTGCCCGATCCGGCCACGCTGGACGCGCTCCCCGCCGATGCGGCGGCGGTTGCACTGGGGCTCGCCTCACACAGCCGCCACCCGCTGTCGCGCGCGCTGGTGGAAGCGCTGGTCGCGCGCGGGGTCACGCCTGCTGCGCTCACCGAGGTGCAGGAACAGGCCGGGCAGGGCGTGCGCGCACAGTGGAACGGCGCGGTCGTGGCGCTGCACCGGCCCGAAGCCGCCAGCGGGATTGCCACCGCGCTGGATATCGCCGGACAGCCGGCGCGGCTGATCACCTTTGCCGACCGCCTGCGTCCCGAAACGGACCGGGCGCTTGCCGAAATGCGGGCGCTGGGGATCGAACCGGCGATCCTGTCGGGCGACAATGCCGCTGCCGTGGCCGATGTGGGCCAGGCTACCGGGCTGGCCGCACAGGGCAATGCTTCCCCCGCCGACAAGCAGGCCGCCATCGCCGCGCTGCAAGCGAATGGGCACAAGGTGCTGATGGCGGGCGACGGGCTTAACGATGGCCCCGCGCTGTCGGCGGCCAACGCCTCGATCGCGCCAGGCACCGCCAGCGACGTTGGCCGCCAGACGGCGGACTTCGTGTTCCTGGGCGATGCGCTGACGGCCATTCCCCGCACGATCCGCGCCGCGCGCCGGACCATGCGCGTGGTGCAGGAGAATTTCGTGCTGGCAATTGGCTACAACGTGCTGGCCGTGCCGCTGGCGATGGCGGGTTATGTCACCCCGCTGATCGCGGCGGCGGCGATGTCGACCAGTTCGCTGATCGTGATCGCCAACTCGCTGCGGCTGGTGAGGGCGGCGAAATGAACGGGCTGGCGGTCTTGATCCCGATTGCGCTGGGGCTGGGGATGTTCGGTCTGGTGGCGTTCTTCTGGGCGCTGAAGCGCGGACAGTTCGAGGATCTGGACGGCGCCGCCGCGCGCATCCTGATCGATGAAGATGAAGACTCCGCCGCATGAAACGCTCGGTCGTGCACTTCGCGATGCTGGCGCTGGTTCCCGCCGCGTTCAACCTGGCCGGGCCGGCTGCCGGCGCGACAATGATGATGCCGCTGTGCACCGGCGACGGGCTGGTGCGCATGGTCGAAGTGCCGCTGGACGGTCCGCGCGCGCCGGGGCAGGACCAGTCCAACTGCTGCGTCAAGGGCTGCCATGCCAGCTGCTCGCGCAAGCGCGACGGCAAGCCGGACGACGACGCCGCGGCCTGATTCGCGCAAATTTGAGCAGTCGCAATGTTTGAGCCGATGGCATCTGCCACACAGATTCCCATGTGGCCTTACCATCCCGATCTTCTAGCAACGCCGGTGCCGCGTTACACCAGTTTCCCCACGGCGGCGGAATTCACCGCATCCGTCGGGGCGGCGGATGCCGATGCGGCGCTGCGCCGCGCGGCGGGCGATGCCTCGCTCTATGTCCACATCCCCTATTGCGAGCAGATCTGCTGGTATTGCGGCTGCAACACCGGGGCGGCGAACAAGAAGCACCGGCTGGCAAGCTATCTCGATGCGCTGCACCGCGATATCGCGATCACCGGCGCGCGGCTGGACGGGCGGGTCGACGTGCGGCGGATCGCGTTTGGCGGCGGCAGTCCAAACGCCATCGCCCCCACCGATTTCGTCCGGCTCGTCGATGCGCTGACCCTGCACATGGCGCTGGTCGATCCGATGCTGTCGATCGAACTGGACCCGCGCACGCTCTCGCCCGAATGGGGCCAGGTGCTGCAATGGATCGGGGTGACCAACGCCAGCATGGGCGTGCAGACTTTCGCGCCGGAATTGCAGGCCGCGATCGGCCGCATCCAGCCCGACGCCGACATTGCCCGCGCGACCGACATGTTGCGCAAGGCGGGCGTCACCTCGCTCAATTTCGACCTGATGTATGGCCTGCCGGGGCAAACGCTGGACCAGCTGGAAGCGACCTTGCGCCGCACGGTGGAACTGGGCGCGGACCGGATCGCGCTGTTCGGTTATGCCCACGTGCCGCACATGCTGCCGCGCCAGCGCCGGATCGATGCCAGCGCGCTGCCGGGGCAGGATGAACGCTTTGCCATGGCGGACTTCGGCTATCGCCTGCTGACGGGGGCCGGCTATGTGCCGATCGGGTTCGATCACTTCGCGCTGCCCGGCGATCCGCTGGCCCGCGCGGCGGCGCAGGGGCGCGTGCGGCGCAATTTCCAGGGCTTTACCGATGATGCCGCGCCCAGCCTGATCGGGCTGGGGGCTTCTTCGATCAGCTGCTTTGACGACGTGCTGTGGCAGAACGAAAAGAACGCGGGCCGTTACCGGATGCTGCTGTCGCAGGATATCCTGCCCGCAACCGGCGGCGTGCGGCGCAGCGCGGACGACCGGCGGCGCGGCGCGGTGATCGAGGCGCTGCTGTGCAACGGCGCGGCGCGGATCGATGCCGATCTGCTGGCCGAAGTCAGCGGACGGCTGGCCCCGTTCCTGGCGCGCGATCTGGCGGTGCTGGATGGGGGCAGCCTGTCGATCCTGCCGGGCGGACTGCCCTATGCCCGCACCATCGCGGCGCTGTTCGACCCCTATCGCCAGGATTCGGCGCGGCGGTTCAGCTCGGCGGTTTAGGCGGACCTTTTCGCTGTAACCGTCACCCTGAACTTGGTTCAGGGTCCATCTCTCCACACACCCAAGGCGTGCAGTGACGGGCGCGAGCGGTCCGGCTGCTCCTGCCAGCTCAAGCGAAGGCGCATAAGGCACGATGGACCCTGAACCAAGTTCAGGGTGACGGTGTGTTGGTCACCGTGTGTGCAGATGTGTGGGATTTTGGCGACATTTTGCTGCGCATCAGAAGTACTTCGCGCAAGGCTCTTGCGGGCGCCCCCGCTTGCTGGCATCAGGCTGCGGCAACCAGCCAAAAAAAGAGAGCGACCGTCCCAAGGGATCAGTCGCTCCAGGTGGGGAGAACTGGTTGCGGTTCAGGCAAGTTCGGCGGTTTTTTCCGCTCCTGCGTTGCCTGCGGCGCGCGCTGCTTCGGTCTCCAGGACCATGACGGCGGCGGCCGTGTTCGAAATCGGAATGTGATAACTGCGGGTGACTTCGTGGACCTTGTCGCCCAGGGCCCCGCGCGCGGCGATCCAGTTGAGGATTTCCACGCCCTGCGTGCCCGACAGTTCGACGATTTCGTGCACCGAATGCCGGGTCAGCGCATCGGGATCGGCCGACAGGTTGTCCATGCAGAACAGATCGTATTCGGGGTTCATGAACCCGGCGCGTTCGCCGTCCAGCTGGTGTGAGAGGCCGCCAGTGCCCATCACCATGATCGTTTCATCGCCCTGCCATTCGGCCAGCGCCTTGCCCACCGCGCGGCCCAGGGCCAGACAGCGCCTGGCGCTGGGCAGCGGGTGCTGGACGGTGTTGATCGCGATCGGCACGATCTTCACCGGCGCTTCGCGGTCCGGCCAGGCCAGCGCGAGCGGGATGGAGGCGGCGTGATCGACCAGCATGTCCTGACACGTGGTGATGTCGAATTCTTCCGCGACCAGCTTTTCGATGATCGCCCAGCTGAGTTCGGGATGCCCCGGCGGAACCGGGAAGGGCGGCAGGCCCCAGCCTTCGTCCTCGTTGCGGTATTGCGCCGCCGCGCCGATGGCAAAGGTCGGCATCTTGTCGAGGAAGAAGTTCAGCCCGTGGTCGTTGTAGAACATGATGACCACGTCGGGCACCTGTTCGCCCAGCCATTCGCGCACCGGCGGCCAGGCATCGAAGAACGGCTTCCAATAGGGTTCGTTCTGCGCGCCGCGATGGATCGCGCCGCCGATGGCGGGGACGTGGCTGGTAAAAACGCCGCCGATAACCTTAGCCATGGGCCATCTCCTTGGTGGGGATCGCCGCCGCGTTGTCCAGCAGCATCTGCTTGAAGGCGTCCACCGTCATGCCGGTCTGCTGCGCGCCGACGTCCTGCACGTTGAGGCCGAAGATCCCGGCCAGCTTGGCGAGGTAATAGATGTTGCCGCCCGCCGCCATCATCGCCAGCACGTTGCGCTTCGCCACCGCGTCGCGCTGTTCGGCAGTCAGGCCGAAGCGGGCGCAATAGGCGTCTTCGTCACGCAGGAAGGCGTCGCGATTAGCAGCCTCGTTGAAGGAAAAGCACATCGCGTTGAGCGCGTAGCCCTTGCGCGCAGCGGCACCGTCGAAAATGTGCGTACCGGGTATAGCGGTGCTGGCCATGAGCAAATCCTTTCCTTGAAACAGGATATGCCTCCGGTCCGACCCCATGCACCTTGACCAAGATCAAACATCGCAAATTTTTGTATGCCGCGCTTACAAATAACCGCGCTTGACGCTGGCGGAGGCGGCTGCTTGTGCGAACGGGTAACGACAAAGACGAGAGGAATGGCGATGCAGCTGTCAATGGCGGGCCGGGTGGCCCTGATTACCGGGGCCTCGTCCGGGTTCGGCGCGCACTTCGCGCGGCTGTTCGTGCGCGAGGGCGCGAAAGTGGTGATCGGCGCGCGCCGGGTGGACCGGGTGGGCGCGCTGGCCGCGGAACTGGGCGACGCCGCACTGCCGCTGGCGATGGACGTGACCGACGAAGCCTCGCTGATCGCGGCTTATGACGCGGCCGAGGCAAAGTTCGGCACGGTCGACACGGTAATCTGCAACGCGGGGATCGCCCACGATGGCCGCTCTACCCACGTGCCGGCCGCGGACATGGCGGCGGTGGTGGCGACCAACTTCAACGGCGTCTACCTGACCGCGCGCGAGGGGGCGCGGCGGATGATCGCGGCCAACTTCAAGGAAACCGGGCGCGGGCGGATCGTGGTGATCGGTTCGATCACGGCGGAACTGACCGGGCAGGGCGAAAGCGCCTATGCCGCGACCAAGGCCGGGGTGGCGCATCTGGCCCGCCAGTTTGCGCGCGAATGGGTGCGCCAGGGGATCAACGTCAACACGATCCAGCCCGGCTATATCCAGACCGAGATCGCCGGGGACTGGTTCCAGACCGAAGGCGGCCAGCGCCAGATCGCCAGTTTCCACCGCCGCCGGATGTGCCCGATCGAAGCGCTCGACGCGCCGCTGCTGTTCCTGAGCGGCGATGCCTCGGCCTGCGTGACCGGCGCGACGATCACGGTGGACGACGGGCAGGTGCTGTAAGCGGCGAAGCCTACTTCGCCAGTTCGGCCAGCATCGCAGGGGTCAGCACTTGCGGCAATTGCTGCGGCGCGCCCCCGCCAGCGGGATACCACACATAGAGCGGCACGCCCGCCGCACCTTGCGCCGCCAGATAGCGGGTGATCGCGGGATCGCGCCGGGTCCAGTCGCCGCGCAGCACCACCACGCCCGCGCGCTCGAACGCGGCGCGGGTGTCCTCACGCTCGATCGCGACCTGTTCGTTGACCTTGCAGGTCAGGCACCAGTCGGCAGTGAACCACGCGAACACCGGCTTGCCGCTGGCGCGCGCCCTGACCAGCGCGTCCTCGCTGAACGGCTGGGCGGGGAGGATGCCGGTGGCGGCGGCGCTGGGCGCGCGCACCACGGTTGGCAGGCCCAGCGCGGCGATGACCGCGATGGCGACCAGCCCGGCCAGCACCGGCTTGCCCCCTGACAGGCCGTGGCGCTGGCGGCGGCCCAGCAGCAGCAGCGCGCAGACCAGCAGGAAGCCCAGCAGCGCGGCGGACAGGGCAAAGGCCGATCCGGCGGCCCGGCTGGCCAGCCAGACCAGCGCCAGCGCGGTCAGCCCCATCGGCACGGCCATTGCCCGGCGGAACCACACCATCCACGCGCCGGGGCGCGGCAGCATCCGCCGCAGCGCGGGGACGAAGGCGATGGCAAGGAACGGCAGCGCCAGCCCCAGCCCCAGCGCGCCGAATAGCAGCAGCGCGGGCAGGGTCGGCAGCAGCAGCGCCGCCCCCATCGCGGCGGCCATGAACGGCCCGGTGCAGGGCGTGGCGGCAAACGCGGCGAGCAGCCCGGTGGCGAAGGCGCCCTGCGGCGATCCCGCGCTGGCAAAGCCGGGCACCGCAAACTCATACAGGCCCGCGAGGTTGGCGGTGATCGCCACCGCCACCAGCAGAAGCGCGGCAACGACCAGCGGTTCCTGCAACTGAAATGCCCAGCCCACTTCCTGCCCCGCCGCGCGCAGCCCCAGCATTAAGGCGCCCAGCGCCAGACAGGCCAGCACGACCCCGGCGGTATAGGCCAGCCCTTCGGCGCGGGCCTGCGCCTCGCTCTCGCCCGCGCGGGCGAGGCTCAAGGCCTTGAGGCTGAGGATCGGGAACACGCAGGGCATGACGTTGAGCAGCAGGCCGCCGGCCAGCGCAGCCAGCACCAGCATCGCCAGCGGGGCGCTGGAGCGCGCTTCGCCCACCGGCTCTCCGCCCGGTTTCACCGCGCCGGGTGCGGCGGTCAGCGTCACGCCGTCGCCCGCGCCGTTGAGGCGCAGCACCGCATTCAGCGCGCCCGGCTGGGCGGGGGCGATCTTCGCGCGGTCGAGTTCCACCACCAGCAGGTCGCCCTGCCGGAAGAACTTCTGCGGCGCGGCGTAATCGACCACCCGGTCATCGCCGAGGAACAGGTGCGGCGAATCGAGCTGGACGGCGGCGGGCAGGGGAATGCCGATGCGCACTTTCGCCCCGTCCCACGCAAAACTGGCCGGGCTGCCCAGCGGTGCGGGCAGGGCCGCGCGCCAGGCATCGAAGCGGGCATCGCGCCCTGTTCCGACAATGCCTGTTCCGACAGTGACCGTGGTGGAGAGCCGCCCCTGTTCGGGCACGCAAACCTCATCCGTGCAGGCCAGCCAGGTGGCATCGACCGCCACGTCCAGCCGCTGCCCCGGCGCGGCATTGGCGGGCAGGGTCAGCGGGACGAGTACGGCATAGTCATGTTCGTAAACGTGGTTCATCAGCCCGGAAATCAGCAGCGTTTCCGGCACCGGGTATTGCAGCGCGCCCGCTTTCGCGCCGGCCGGCAGGGTCCATTCCAACCCCATGCCCAGCCCCGCATCGCCGGGGTTCTGCCAGTAGCCGTGCCAGCCGGGCTTGGGCTGCATCACGAATGCCAGCGTTATCGTCTGCCCCGGCGCGCCCGGTCCCTCGGCCACGAGGCTGGCGGTGATGTTCGGCTCGCGCGCGAGCGCTTGCCCCGGCAGGGCCAGCGCCAGCACTTGCAACATCACTGCAACAAGCCACTGCCACAGCGGCCGGGCCGGTTGTCCGGATTGCCAGCCGTGCCCGCGCTTGCGGGCGGGGCGGGCGGCGGGCATAGGATTTGCTGATGCGTTCACGTGCGCTATTTGCCTGTGCCGTGGCCATCCCGCAAGCGCGCCCTTGGGCCGTAGCGGGGCGGTCGGGCCAGGTAGCGCCCCAACAGGATTGCCCGATGCGCCGTTTCCCCCTGATCGCCGCCCTTGCGCTTGCTACCGCGCTCTCCTCGCCCGCACTGGCCGATGAAGCGCCCGCGCCTGTTGCCGCGCCCCAAGTTGCCCCCCAGCCTGCTCCAAAGCTGGTGCTGGCGATCTCGGTCGACCAGTTCTCCGCCGACCTGTTCGCCCAGTATCGCCGCCATTACACCGGCGGGCTGAAGCGGTTGCAGGAAGGGGCGGTGTTCCCGTCCGGCTATCAGTCGCACGCCGCGACCGAGACTTGCCCCGGCCACTCCACCCTGCTGACCGGCACGCACCCGGCGCGCAACGGGATCATCGCCAACAACTGGTTCGATCCCGGCATCGCCCGCGCGGACAAGCGGATCTATTGCTCCGAAGACCTCAGCGATCCGGCCAGCACCTCGCGCGATCCGGTGGTGTCCGCCAGCCTGCTGAAAGTGCCCACGCTGGGCGAATGGATGAAGCGCGCGAACCCGGCCAGCCGCAACGTTGCCGTATCGGCGAAGGACCGCGCGGTGGTGATGATGGGCGGGCACCAGATCGACGCCGGATACTGGTGGAAGGGCAGCGCCTTCGTCACCTTCAAGGGGCGCGAGCTGTCCCCCGCCGTGCAGGCGCAGAATGCCGCCGTGGCCAAAGTGCTGAAATCCGGCGCGCCCGCGCTGAACCCGCGCCCGTGGTGCGGCGCGCAGGACCGGGCGATCGCGGTCGGCAAGTCCACCGTCGGCACCGGGCGGTTCAAGCTGGAGCCTGGTGCGAAGGGCGATGCTTTGCGCATTTCGCCGCGTATGGATCAGGCCACGGCCGAGCTCGCGATCCGGCTGGTCGATGAAATGAAGCTGGGGCAGGGCGCCGCGCCCGATCTGCTCTCCGTCAGCCTTTCCGCGACCGACTACATCGGCCACGCGGTCGGCAACGAGGGCGTGGAAATGTGCATCCAGATGGCCGAAGTCGATGCCGCGATCGGCAAGCTGCTGGCGCACCTCGACGCGCGCGGGATCGATTATGCCGTGGTGCTGAGCGCCGACCACGGCGGGCTGGACGCGCCCGAACGCTCGAACCAGCAGGCGCTGCCCGCCGCCGTGCGGGTGGACGATGCGCTGCGCCCGGACCGGCTGGCCAAGGCGATCACCGCGCGCACCGGCATTTCCGCCAAACAAGGCCCGCTGCTCTATGCCGATGGCGCGTCGGGCGATTTCTACGTCAATCGCGGGCTTTCGGCGCAAGAGAAGGACCGCGTGATCGATGCGCTGGTCTCCATCGCCCGCGCCCACCCGCAAGTCGCCGCGGTCTACACCAACGGCGAACTTGCGCGGATGCCGATGCCGAGGGCCAACGCGCAGGACTGGAGCATTCTGGACCGCGTGCGCGCCTCGTTCGATGCAGAGCGGTCGGGCGATGTGCTGATCCTGCTCGACCGCGCGGTCACGCCGATCCCGGAACCGATGCCGGGCGCCTATATCGCCACGCATGGCAGCGTCTATGACTATGACCGCCGCGTGCCGATGCTGTTCTGGCGCAAGGGGCTGACCCCGTTCGAACAGGGCGCGCCGGTCGAAACGGTCGACATTGCGCCGACGCTGGCCGCGCTGGTGGGCGTCAAGACGCCGGACGGCACATGGGACGGCCGCTGCCTCGACCTCGATGGCGGGGAACGGGATACTTGCGCGGTCAAGTAGTGGCGACCGACCTGCCCAAAAGTCGGTAAAATTGATCTTTGCCCTACGAAGCGGGATCAAGGCGTCCTACATAGCGGGCCGACTCAAGCAGCAGGTTGAACCATGACGGACAAGCGCGATCTCGTGATCCTCGGCGGCGGCCTCGTCGGCATGACGCTGGCGCTGGCAGCGGCGAAGCAGGGCATTACCAGCCACGTCGTGGACAAGGCGCTGCCGGAGGACCTGACGGCGGAAGGCGTCGATGGCCGCGCCTCGGCGATTTCGACCGCCAGCTGGAACCTGTTCTGCAATATCGGGCTGAAGGACCGGCTGGAGCCGCTGGGCTGCGCGATCGAGGCGATTGCGGTGACCGATGCGATGCGCCCCGGCCGGATCGATTTCAAGCCGCAGGCCGATGAAGGCACGCTGGGCCGGATGTATGCCAACCGCGACATCCGCCTTGCCCTGTTCGAGGCCGCGCGCGGCGAAAGCGCGATTGCCTGGCACAGCGGGGTGGAACCGGTGAAGCGGGACCGCGGCCCGCACGGCGTGGCGGTGACGCTGAGCGACGGGCGCGTGCTGCAGGGCAGCCTGCTGGTCGGCGCGGAAGGGCGGCAATCGCCGACCCGGCTGGAATCCGGCCTCAAATCCGCCAAGTGGGACTATTCGCACCGCGCGATGGTGACCGCGATCACGCATGAACAGCCGCACGGCGGGGTGGCATGGGAAATCTTCTTCCCGGCGGGACCGCTGGCGCTGCTGCCGTTGCTCGACCTGCCCGATGGCCGTCATCGCAGCGCGGTGGTCTGGACCGTGGGCGAAAAGGATGCCGCCGGGGTGATCGCGCTGCCGGACGCGGCGTTCCTCAACGAAATCCAGCGGCGGATGGACGGGATCTTCGGCGCAATCGAACTGATCGCGCCGCGCATGGCCTATCCGCTCAACTTCCATCATGCGGGCCGCATCGTGGCGGACCGGCTGGCGCTGGTCGGCGATGCGGCGCACGGGATGCACCCGATCGCGGGGCAGGGCCTGAACCTGGGGCTGCGCGATGTCGGCACGCTGGTGCAGGTGCTGGCCGACGGGATGCGGCTGGGGCTGGAACCGGGCGATGCGCAAGTGCTGGCCCGCTATGAACGCTGGCGCAGCGTCGACAGCCTGACCGTGATGGCCGCGACCGACGCGCTGGTGCGGCTGTTCGGCATTCCCGGCCGGCTGCCCAGCCTGGTGCGGCGCATGGGCATGGGCGTGGTCCAGCGCACCGGCTGGCTGAAGAAGTTCTTCATGGAAGAAGCGCGCGGCATGTCCGGCGACTTGCCGGAGTTGCTGCGCGCCTAGAGTATTTTCCACTACCGTGGAATGCCGCACCATCCGAACCGTCTGGTTTGGATCAGACCCTAAATCGGTTTCGCGGGGACGGTGCCGTGCGTGGCAGCCTTGGGGGCAGGGTTCGCGGGGGCTGGTGCAGCGTCCACTCCCGGCTGCTCAACCGGTGCGCCGCTCGCGGTTTTGAGCCGCTGCGTATCGATCAGCGCGGTCGTCTCGATCAGGTCCAGCGCGCGCTGGCCAGCGGCATAGCGGCGGGCGGCATTGGTCCATTCGCCTGCGGCGGCAGCGCCGGGCAGGCGCTCCACATCGGCCAGCGCGGCGTCGATCTGGCCGGTGCGCAGCAGCACGCGGATGCGCTCCAGCCGCTGTTCGGGGCGGGCCGAGGGGCCGTCGCCGTGGCGGATCACGAACAGGCCGGAAAGCTCGCGCGTGAACTGGTCCCAGCCGGATTCGCCGCGCGGCGCGTTGATCAGGGTGGGGGCGAGGGCATCGAACTGGCCCGCCAGCCGGTCCAGCGTGACGGGGTTCTGCGCGGTGTCGATCACGGTGGCGACCGCGCCCGGCTGGGCCTCGCCAAAGCGCAGCTTCAGCTGGTCGGCCAGATAGCCCAGCGGCGCGCCGCGTTCCAGCGCGCGGCGGGCGGCGAAGGCCACCAGCAGGGCTTCGGCGCGGGCCGTGTTGCCCTCGCTTGCGGCGGCTTGCAGGTCGATCCGGGTCAGGCGCTGCTCCAGCGCGGCGATCCGCTGGTCCATCCCCCCCAGCGCGGCATCCTGCGCGGCTTCGGACGAGGCGGCGGCGGTGGGGCTGGCGGCGGGCTTGGGCAGGTTGGCAAAGCTGGCGCTGGCACTCGCCGGGGCAGGGGCGGCGTCATTCTGGGTCAGCGTGATCCGGCCATCCCAGACCAGCCAGCCGACCAGCGCGGCACCGCCGATGAACGCCAGCAGCGAAGTTCCCAGCACGGCCCGCAGCGAAGGCCCGCTGCGCCGCGCGGCTGCGGCGGCCTGCGAGCGGGTGAAGTAATCATCTGGCATCTTGAGGTGCCGTCCTGTTCTTGCCTATCGACCCTTGGGACCGGGGTCTTGGCACATCTGGCGGGCCAATGCCAGTAGCGCGGTATCGTTGGGCAGGGCGGCCACGGCCACTTCGCCCCAGCCGCCTTCCGCCGCCTGGGCGATCCGCTGGCCCAGCGCCGCGATCCGCAGCGGGGCGCGGCGAATGCCGTGATAGACGCATTGCGCGGTCAGGTGGCGCACGGCCTCGGCCGAATGCACCGCGATGATCGCGGGCGCGCGCAGCCGCTCGATCAGCTCGGGCGGCATATCCTGCGGCTTGCTGGCATAGACCACGCGCTCCTCCATCCGCAGCCCCGGCGGCAGGTGCAGCGGCACGCGTTCATCCCCGGCCAGCCGCAGCAATCGCGCGCCGGAGGGGACCACGCTATCCAGTACCGCTTGCAGCTCGCCGCTGCCTGCTGCTGCGACGGCAAAGCCTGCCGCCCGCGCGGCGCTCGCTGTCGTTTCCCCCACGGCATAGACCGGCAGGCGCTTCAGCCCGGCCAGACCGGGGCCGCCGTGGCGGAACACGTTGGCGCTGCCCGCCAGCAGTGCGTCGAAGCGCGCCGGATCGGGCGCTTGCCAGCTGCATGGACGGACCGCGAACAAGGGGTGGCCATGCACGTCCAGCCCTGCCGCCGTCGCCGCCGCGACCGTGGCGCTGCAGCCGGGTTCGGGGCGGATGACGATCAGCGGGACCATGGCGCGCTACTCTTGCGCCGGCCCGGAAAAGTGGGCCCGCACCGCATCCGGCGCGCGGTTGAGCAGCTCGGCCGCCAGCCGCGCCGGTCCCGCCGGGTCGCCAGCCGCAAAGCGCGTCGTCGCCTCCACTTTCTCCGCGCCGTCGGGGCTGTAGATCGCCGCGCGCAGGATCAACTCGCTGCCCTCGGCCGTGGTCAGCACGGCAATCGGGCTGTGGCAATTGCCGCCAAGGCCCGCCAGCAGCGCGCGTTCGGCAAACACCGCGTGGCGGCTCGGCAGGTCGTCGATGGCGGACAGGATCGCGCGGGTGGCGGCGTCATCGGCGCGGCATTCGATCGCGATGGCCCCTTGCCCCGGCGCGGGCAGCCATTCGTCGGCGGCCAGCGGATGGCCGGTGCCAGCGGCGTCCAGCCGGTTGAGCCCGGCGCGGGCCAGCAGGGTCGCATCGGCCTCGCCCGCTGCCAGCTTGGCAAGGCGCGTGGCGACATTGCCCCGGAACATCACCACCGTGCAATCCGGGCGGGCGTGGAGCAGCTGCGCGGCGCGGCGCGGGGCGCTGGTGCCCACGCGCGCGCCTTGCGGCAGGGCGCGGATGCTTTCGGCCCCGATCAGCACGTCGCGCACGTCCTCGCGCGGCAGGATCGCGGCGATGGCGATGGCGGCGGGGCGGATCGTCTCGACGTCCTTCAGCGAATGGACCGCAAAGTCGATCTCGCCGTTCATCAGCCAGTGGTCCAGTTCCTTGGTCCACAGCGCCTTGCCGCCGATCTCGGCCAGGGGGCGATCCTGGATCTTGTCGCCGCTGGCGGTGACGGGGACGATCTCGATGGTCAGCCCCGGATGCGCGGCGATCAGGCGGTCGCGCGCCTCTTCGGCCTGGGCCATGGCCAGCGGCGAATTGCGCGTCCCAAGGCGCAGGGCGGTAAAGGGCGGTTGTGGACTCGAAGGCATGGCCGCTTGTCCTATTGCGCAATCTCTCTAAGGGAAAGGCGCGATGGGGATTGTCCTCGGAATTGAATCGTCCTGTGACGAAACGGCGGCCGCGCTGGTTGACAGCGAGCGGCGCATCCTTGCGCAGCGTATCGCCTCGCAGGACGAAGCGCACCGTCCCTATGGCGGGGTGGTCCCCGAAATCGCCGCGCGCGCCCATGCGGAGCGGATCGCCCCGCTGGTCGAGGCAACGCTGGCCGATGCGGGCATGTCGCTGGACGATGTGGACGCGATTGCCGCCACGGCCGGGCCGGGGCTGATCGGCGGGGTCATGGTCGGCCTCGTCACGGCCAAGGCGCTGGCAATGGCATCGGGCAAGCCGCTGATCGCGGTCAACCATCTGGAGGGCCACGCGCTGTCCCCCCGGCTCGCGGATGCCACGCTTGCCTATCCCTATCTGCTGCTGCTGGTGTCGGGCGGGCATTGCCAGGTCCTGCTGGTTGAGGCGCTGGGGCGCTACCGGCGGCTGGCGACCACCATCGACGATGCGCTGGGCGAAGCGTTTGACAAGACCGCCAAGATCCTCGGCCTCGGCTATCCCGGCGGCCCGGCGGTGGAGCGGCTGGCGCGTGAGGGCAACCCCCGTGCCGTGCCGCTGCCGCGCCCGCTGGTCGGCAGCGGCGAACCGCACTTTTCCTTTGCCGGCCTCAAAAGCGCCGTGCTGCGCGCGCATCAGGCGGGAACGCACAGTGCGGCCGATCTGGCGGCCTCGTTCCAGCAGGCCGCGATCGACTGCGTGGTGGACCGCACCCGGATTGCCCTGTCGGCGGTAAGCAGCGCAACCGCGCTGGTTGTTGCGGGCGGGGTCGCCGCCAATCAGGCGATGCGGGCGGCGCTGGAGCAATTGGCGGCGGAGTTCGGCCTGCCCTTCGTGGCCCCGCCGCTGGCGCTGTGCACCGATAACGCGGCGATGATTGCCTGGGCCGGGGTGGAACGGCTGGGGCAGTCCGACCCGCTCGATTTCGCGGCGCGCCCTCGCTGGCCGCTGGACCCCGATGCGCAGCCGGTGCGCGGAGCAGGAGTAAAGGCATGACGGCGCAAATCGGCGTGATCGGCGCGGGCGCATGGGGCACGGCGCTGGCGCAGAGCCTCGCGGCGGACGGCACCGAAGTGCTGCTGTGGGCGCGCGAGCCGGAACTGGTCGCGGAGATCAACACCCGGCGCACCAATTCGCTCTACCTGCCGAGTGCGCAGTTGGCGCCCAGCGTTACCGCCACGCATGATCTGGCCGACATGGCCGCGCTGCCGGTGCTGCTGGTGGTCGTGCCCGCGCAGCATCTGGCGCGCGTGCTGGCCGACCTGCCCGATGCCCCCCCGCAGCTTGGCCAGCGCGATCTGGTGCTCTGCGCCAAGGGGATCGAGGCGGGGACCGGGCGGCTGATGGGCGATGTCGCCGCCGCCGCCGCGCCATCTGCACATCTGGCGGTGCTGTCCGGCCCGACGTTTGCGCACGAAGTGGCCGCTGGCTTGCCGACCGCCGTGACGCTGGCCTGTTCGGGCGGGCAAGCGCAGTGGGACCGGCTCGCCCCTGTGATCTCGCGTCCGGCGCTGCGGCCCTATTACTCGGATGACGTGATCGGCGCGGAAATCGGCGGGTCGGTCAAGAACGTGCTGGCGATTGCCTGCGGCGTGGTTGACGGGCTGGGGCTGGGCCAGAACGCCCGCGCCGCGCTGATCGCGCGCGGCTTTGCCGAAATGCTGCGGTTTGGCCTGGCGCGCGGGGCGCGGGCGGAAACGCTGACCGGCCTGTGCGGCATGGGCGATCTGGTGCTGACCTGCTCGTCCACGTCCAGCCGCAACTTCTCGCTGGGCAAGGCGCTGGGCGAGGGGATGAGCGCGGCCGAGGCGCTGGCGGGCAAGAACAGCGTGGCCGAGGGCGCGCATACCGCGCCGGTGCTGGCCGACCTGGCCCGGCGGGACGGCATCGCCATGCCGATCGTCGATGCGGTGTGCAAGCTGCTGGCGGGTGAGGCACCGGCCCGCGCGGTGGTGGCCGAATTGCTGGCCCGCCCGCTCAAGCCCGAACAGGAACACGCCGGGTGAGCGACGCCGGGCAACAGGATATCCAGGCGCTGGCCAAGGGCGGGCGCACCAATTTCCTGGGCTTTGTCCTGCGCCTGGGCGGCACCGCGCCGTTCCTGTTCATTGCCGGGCGGTTTTACGGGGTCGAAGCGCTGGGGCGCTATGCCTCGGCGCTGGTGGTGGTGGAGCTGGTCGGCCAGCTATGCGCGCTGGGGCAGCGCCGGGGGCTGGCGCAGCGCCTGTCCGAAGACGATCGCGACGCCTCGCACGTGGTTGCCGATGGCCTGACGCTGACGCTGATGCTGTCGCTGCTGGCGGCGGCGGTGCTCTACCTGTTTCCCGCGCCGATGTTTCCCAGCGGCCAGTTCAACGAATGGGACCGGCTGCTGCCCGTGGCGATCATCGCCGGGGCGCTGACCGACGTGGCGCTGGCAGGGCTGGCCTATCGGTACAACGTGGCGGCCACGGTGCGGGCGCGCTCCATCGTGGAGCCGTGGACGCAGACGCTGGCGGCGGTCGCATTCCTGTTCATCCTGCCCGAAGCCGGGCTGGCGCTGTCGTTTATCCTGGCCAAGCTGGCGGCGCTAGCGGTGTCGCTCTGGCCCTTGCTGCGGATGTATGGCCTGCCGCGCGGCTGGCACCCGCACCCGATGCGGATCGGGCGGCTGGCGGTGCAGTCCATGCCGCTGGCCGGGGCCGACCTGGTCGAATGGGGCACGCGCAAGCTGGACATCGCGCTGCTGGGCATTTTCACCAGCCCCGCCGCCGTCGGCGTCTATTACGCGGCGCAGCAGGTTGCGTCGTTGCCGCAAAAGCTGAAGACCAGTTTTGAACCGATCCTGGGCCCGGTCATCACCCGCAACTTGCGGGAAGGCAATCTGGCGGCGATTGCCCGGCAGGTCTGCCAGGTGGGCTTCTGGATCATCGCCGCGCAGGCGGGCATCGCGCTGGCGCTGGGCATTCCGGGCGAGGGCGTGATGGGTCTGATCGGGCCGGAGTTTGTCGGCGGCACCGGCGCGCTGGCGTTCCTGCTGGCCGCCGAAGTGGCCGCCGCGACCGCCGTGGTAAGCGAGGCGGCGCTGGTCTATGTCGCGCGGCTGCGCAACTTGTTGGTCTCGCTCGCGACCATCGCGGTGCAGGCTGTGCTGACCGTTGGCGGGATCATGCTGGCAACCCGGCTGGGCCTGAACGACAACTTCCGCGCCGCTGCCGCCGCCGCCGCGCTGTTGCTGGCGCTGGGCATGGCCTCGGTGGTCAAGGCGTGGATCCTCTCTCGCATCCTGCGCGAGCCGGTCAACTCGTGGCGCTGGCCGCTGGTCTGGGCCGCCGCCCCGGCCACGCTGGTCGGCTGGGCGGCAACGCAGTTCCTGCCCGAATGGGCCGAGCTGGCGTTCGGCATCCCGGCGATCCTGGGCGTCTATGGCTTTGTCATCTGGCACAAGGGGTTCGGCCCGGAAGACCGCGTGCTGTTCCGCCGCAGCGTCGGGCCCAAGCCCGCGGATAAGGCGCAGCCATGACGCGGCTGCGCGTGCCCTTTCTGGTGGTTGCCGGTGCCGCGGCCAGCGGCGTGCTGGCCTTTGCCAGCCAGATCGCCCACGGCCCCGCGCTGATCGCCGGGATCGAAGGGCGCGCCGCGCGAGCCATCGCCGCCAGTGGCGGGGGCGATGTGACCGCCCGGTTCCGCACCGCGAACGGATGGCTGACGCGCCACCCGGTGCTGGACGGGGGGCGCACGCTGGACCCGGCGGTCCGCGCGCGGGTCGCGGCGGCGGTGGCCGCGCAGCCGGGGGTGGGCGGAGTGCAGTGGTCGTTCGACCCGGCCCGCCGCCCGGTCGATCCGGCCTTGCGGCAGGGCGGCTTGCGCTGTCAGGGCGATGTCGATGCGATCCTCAAGACCCGAACGATCCGCTTTGCGGAAGGGCGCGCCACGCTCGATCCGGCCAGCGTGACCCTGCTGGATGAAGTTGCCGCCGCGCTGCGCCCGTGCCGGGGCAGCATCATCGCGGTCACCGGCCACACCGATGCGCAAGGGGCAGAGGAAGCCAATGTCGCGCTCAGCCTCGAACGCGCCCGCACCGTGCGCGAGGCACTGGTCCGGCGCGGCATCGCCCGCGCGGATCTGCGGGCGCGGGGGATGGGTTCGGCCGAGCCGGTCGCCGGGCTGGAACCGGATGACCCGGCCAACCGCCGCATCGAGTTTTCCGTGGTGTCGCCGGTTTCGCTGAAGCCGACGCCAATCGACACGCCGGGACCGGGTTAGGAACACGCGATGCCGTTGTGGATCGAACTGCTGCTGCTTATCCTGCTCACGTATTTGTTGGGCCTGGCGCTTGGCTGGGCCATCTGGGGACGTTCGGAATGATGACTGTGATCGAAGCCAACTGGGTGGTATTCGCGCTGGCGCTGCTGATCGGACTGGCGGTGGCATGGTGGCTGTTCGGCCGCGCCTCGACCGCCCCCCGGCGGGATCGCCGCCCTGATGTGCTGGACGAAGGCGCCGCGCCGGCCCAGCGCAACCAGGCCCTGATCGACGCCGCCCCCGCCGCGCAGATCGTCCCTCCGCCGCTGGGCGCCGCGATGGGCGGCATTGCCGAAGCGGTCGCCATCGGCGCGCAGGACGTGGTCGAGGAAGCCGCCGCCACCGCCGCACCGCAGCCGGCCGCGGGCGATGACCTGTCGAAGATCAAGGGTCTCGGCCCCAAGCTGCAGGCGCTGCTCCCCACGCTGGGCATCAGCACCTACGCCCAGATCGCCGCCCTGACCGAAGCGGACCTCGCCGACCTCGACGCCAAACTCGGCGCCTTCGCGGGCCGCCCGAAGCGCGACAACTGGATGGAACAGGCCAAATACCTCGCCGCCGGGGACGTGGCGGGGTTCGAGGCGCAGTTCGGGAAGCTGTAAGCGCGGAGGGCTACCGCCCCCACTTCTGCTGTTTCTTCCCGAACCGCGTCTTGCGCGTGCCGGGTTTGCCTTCGTTGCTGCGGCCCACGATGGGCGCCTTGCGTTCGTGGTCCGGCAGGCCCAGTTCGGTTGCCTCCAGCCGGCGGATTTCGTCCCTGAGCCGCCCCGCTTCCTCGAATTCCAGGTCGGCGGCGGCGGCGCGCATGCGACCTTCCAGTTCCTCGATGTAGGCGCGCAGGTTGTGGCCGACGAGGTTGTTACGCTCGTCGTCCTCGATCTCCACCAGTACGCCGTCGCGGCTGGCGGTGTCGGCAACGATGTCGTGGATGTTGCGCTTGATCGTCTGCGGGGTGATCCCGTGGGCCTCGTTATAGGCTTGCTGCTTGGCGCGGCGGCGGTCGGTTTCGGCGATGGCGCGTTCCATGCTGCCGGTCATCCGGTCGGCATAGAGGATCACCCGCCCGTCGACATTGCGCGCGGCGCGGCCGATGGTCTGGATCAGCGACGTTTCGCTGCGCAGGAACCCTTCCTTGTCGGCATCCAGAATGCACACCAGCCCGCATTCGGGGATGTCGAGCCCCTCGCGCAGCAGGTTGATCCCCACCAGCACGTCATAGACCCCCAGTCGCAGGTCGCGGATCAGCTCGATGCGTTCCAGCGTTTCCACGTCGGAATGCATGTAGCGCACGCGCAGGCCCGCCTCGTGCATGAACTCGGTCAGGTCTTCCGCCATCCGCTTGGTCAGCGTGGTGACGAGCGTGCGGTAGCCCTTGGCCGCCGTTTCGCGGCATTCGTTGATGCAGTCCTGCACCTGGTCCTCGACCGGGCGGATGAACACCGGCGGGTCGATCAGCCCGGTCGGGCGGATTACCTGCTCGGCAAAGACGCCGCCCGATTGCTCCATTTCCCATGTGCCCGGCGTGGCGGATACGGCCACCGTCTGGGGGCGCATCGCATCCCATTCGTTGAAGCGCAGCGGGCGGTTGTCGATGCAGCTGGGCAGGCGGAAACCGTATTCGGCCAGCGTGATCTTGCGGCGGTGGTCGCCCTTGGACATCGCGCCGATCTGCGGCACGGTCTGGTGGCTTTCATCGACGAACAGCAGCGCGTTGTCGGGCAGGTATTCGAACAGGGTCGGCGGCGGCTCGCCCGGCAGGCGCCCGGTCAGGAACCGGCTGTAGTTTTCGATCCCGGCGCAGCTGCCCGTTGCTGCGATCATTTCAAGGTCGAAATTGGTCCGCTGTTCCAGCCGCTGCGCTTCCAGCAGCTTGCCCTCGGCCACCAGTTCCTTCAGCCGCTCGGCCAGCTCGAACCGGATCGCATCGGCGGCCTGCTTCATCGTCGGACCCGGCGTGACGTAGTGCGAATTGGCATAGACCCGCACGGAGTTCAGCGTGTTGCCCGCCTTGCCGGTCAGCGGATCGAATTCCACGATCTGCTCGATCTCGTCCCCGAACATGCTGATCCGCCAGGCCATGTCCTCATAGTGCGAGGGGAACAGTTCCAGGTTGTCGCCGCGCACGCGGAACGTGCCGCGCGTGAAGGCGGCGTCGTTGCGCTTGTATTGCAGCGCCACCAGCTTGCGGATCAGTTCCCGCTGGTCGACCGTCTCGCCCGCCTTGATGTCAAAGATCATCGCCGAATAGGTCTCGACCGAGCCGATGCCGTAGAGGCACGACACCGACGCGACGATGATCACGTCATCGCGTTCCAGCAGCGCGCGGGTGGCCGAATGGCGCATCCGGTCGATCGCCTCGTTCACCGAGCTTTCCTTCTCGATGTAGGTGTCCGACCGCGGGACATAGGCTTCCGGCTGGTAGTAGTCGTAGTAGGAGACGAAGTATTCCACCGCGTTGTCGGGGAAAAAGCTCTTCATCTCGCCATAGAGCTGCGCCGCCAGGATCTTGTTCGGCGCCAGGATCAGCGCGGGCCGCTGCGTCGCCTCGATCACCTGCGCCATGGTGAAGGTCTTGCCCGATCCGGTCACGCCAAGCAGCACCTGCGTCGCCTCGCCCGCGTTCACCCCCTCGACCAGATCGGCAATCGCGGTCGGCTGGTCCCCGGCGGGCTGGTATTCCGACACGATCCGGAACGGCCGGCCCGCCTCGGACTTTTCCGGGCGCGCAGGCTTGTGCGGCACGAAGTTGCCTGAGGTGTCGGGTTCTTCAAGGCCCCGGCGGATGATGAGTTCGGCCATGGGGGCTGTATGGGGAACAGACCGGGGACATGCAAGGCGGGCAAGAGTCTGTTTCCGTTACACTGAAACAGGTGCGGCACCGGCCCGCTCCCACGGTAGTGGGGCAGACTCTAAGTACCCTTGGCGAACCAGCGCGCCTTGAACCACAGCGCCAGGTTGACCAGCGCGATCAGCACGGGGACTTCCACCAGCGGCCCGATCACCGCGGCAAAGGCCACCGGCGAGGCGAGGCCGAAGGCCGCGATGGCGACGGCGATCGCCAGTTCGAAGTTGTTCGATGCCGCCGTGAACGACAGCGCCGCCGTGCGCGAATAACCCGCGCCGATGGCCCGGCCCGCCGCGAAGGCCAGCACGAACATCACCACGAAGAACACCACCAGCGGCAGCGCCACGCGCAGCGCGTCCATCGGCAGGGCCAGGATCTCGCCGCCCTTCAGGCTGAACATGGCGACGATGGTGAACAGCAGCGCCACCAGCGTCAGCGGGCTGATCGCGGGCAGGAAGCGGTGTTCATACCATTCGGTGCCATGCGATTTCAGCAGGGTCCGCCGCACCACGAAGCCCGCCAGGAACGGCACGCCCAGATAGGTCAGCACGGCCTTGGCGATGGTGGCAAAGTCGATGTCGATCAGGTGCGCTTCCAGCCCGAACACCGGGGGCAGCACCGTGAGGTAGAACCACGCATAGGGCACGTAGAACACGATCTGGAACAGCGAATTGAACGCCACCAGACCGGCCACGTATTCCGCGTTGCCGCCCGCCAGCTGGTTCCACACCAGCACCATGGCGATGCAGGGGGCGATGCCGATCAGGATCAGGCCGGTCATGTATTCGCCCTGGTCCGGCAGGAACAGCGCGGCCAGCGCGAACATGAACGCCGGGGCGATGATCCAGCACAGCAGGAACGACAGCGCCAGTATCCGCCCATCGCGGAACACCTTGCCCAGCTCCTCGTAGCGGACCTTGGCCAGCGGCGGGAACATCATCAGGATCAGGCCCACGGCGATGGGAATGCTGGTGGAGCCCACCGACATCGCGTCCAGCGTCTGCGGAATGGCGGGGAACAGCGAGCCGAGCGCGATCCCCAGCGCCATCGCGGCGAAAATCCAGACGGTCAGATACCGGTCGAGAAACGACAGGCGCGGGGTTTCGAGTGGCAGCGTGGCCATCAGGCGGCTCCTTCCATCTGCCCGATCCGGGCGAGTTCGGCGGTCAGGACCTTGCGGTCCATCGTTTCGAACGGCAGGTCCAGCATGGCCCGCACGCGCAGTTCCAGCCAGTCCCAGGTCTGCGCGAAGGCGGCATCGACGGCGGCGTCATCGCCGGTCACGTCGGCGGGATCGGGCAGGCCCCAGTGCGCTTTCAGCGGCGCGCCCATGAACACCGGGCAGGCTTCCCCGGCCGCGTTGCCGCAGACGGTGATCGCCAGGTCGATCGGCGGGGCATCCGGCCCGGTAAATTCGTTCCAGCTCTTGGACCGGAACGGCGCGGGATCGATCCCCTTGCGCGCCAGCAGCCGCAGCGCGCCGGGATGCGGCACGCCCTTGGGCTTGCTCCCGGCGCTATGGGCCGCGATCCGCCCCGCCCCCAGCGACTGGAACATGGCCTCGCCCAGAATGGAGCGGGCCGAATTGCCGGTGCACAGCACCAGCACGGTAAAGGGACGGTCAGGCACGGGCACGCTCAGCAGCAGGAGGAGGAGGAGGGGGAGGCGGCGCAGGAGGAGGGGGCCGGGGCCGCCATCTGCGGCGCGCAGCACGCGCCGGCGGCGGCGTTGCCGGATGCCAGCGCGGCGAAATCGGGGCTGTCGCCATAGACCGTGCTGTCGCCATTGGTCAGGAACGCTTCCCACACTACGCCATCGGGATCGGCGATCCAGCTTTTCTCCGACTGGGCATAGCAGCAGGTCGTCGCGCCTTCTTCCAGCACCGGGCCATTGGCGGCTTTCAGGCGGCCATAGACTTCGGCCAGTTCCGCCTGATCCTCCACCTGCATCCCCAGATGCTCGATCCCCTTGGCCGCGCCGCACTTTTGCGAGATCGCGAAGTTGATGCGCGGATCGTCCAGCATCCACTTGGCATAGTCAGCCTTCGTCACCGTCGGTTCGCTGCCGAACAGGCCGGAATAGAACGCAATCGAGGCATCGAGGTCGGCCACGCCGACATGGACATGAAAACGCTTCATGCGACATCCTTTCTGGGTGAGCGAAGGGGCTTCGCAGGTGAGAGAGCAGGGGGGCAGGCCGCATCCGGCGCGCAACTGGCCCCGCCGCAGCAGTTTTCGGTCAGGTAGCCCATCAGCAGGTTCATCGCGCCATAGTCCGCCGAATAGATGATCGACCGGCTCTGGCGGCGTTGCAGCACCAGCCCGGCATGGGCCAGCTGGGCCAGGTGAAAGCTCATCGACGATGCCGGAACCCCCAGCGCCTCGGCCAGCGCCCCGGCGGGCAGGCCCTCTGGCCCGGCCTGAACCAGCAGCCGGAACACCGCCAACCGATGCTCCTGCGCCAGCGCGCCCAATGCTTTGATGACGGCAGTGGCTTCCATGACCTACTTTCCATGATTCGATGATTATGGAAATATCAAAGTGAGATGGGGAGTCAAGCGGGTGGGCGCTTTTACGGCACCCGCCGATCCATCAAGTCGGTGGCTGCGGCAAGCTGAGTGAATAGGTCTCCAGCGAACTGATCCGCTGGCATGACCCGATTCAGCTAGGACTTGCAGCCATTGTTGGAAAATAAAAAAATAATATTATCTAAATCTTGATCATCAATTTTTGAATGTTGTATTGCAGTAAGGGTGTGCAATTTGAGCATTACCTGCATGAGCTCCGCCACCCTCTGATTTACGATTTATATGATCAGTTGTCATTGAGTTTCGATGAATTAAAGATGAGCAGATGCCGCATCGCACTCCATTATCGTTCAACTCATTAATGAATGCTGCCGATTTGGTGGATGCAGAAAAGGCGCCATTTCCGTCACCTCTATCTCTCCGTGGCTGTGGCATAAGTAGGCTTGAAAGCAGTGGGTCTTTGCCGAGTTCGTTAATGATGTCATCGCCACGCAACCCCTTTTCGAGAATAGAGAGTAGGCGATTGAAAAAATCTAGAAGTACGGGGCGGCTACGCTTGCCACTTCCACGCTTTGATACGATAATTGAATATATCTCCTTGTATCTAAGCAGAAAATCCTCGAAATTTGCGCGATTTTTTGTAAATGAATCAAGCTTCTTTTCTTTAATTAATAGGTCAACAAACTGAGAAACTGCCAAAAATGCCGCTGGCTGAAAGCGGCCGCCACGAGTGTAGTAGTACACGAGAGGGTGAAGGCCCAAGGAACCGGGGGCATTGGTCGTGAGGCGCTGAACTTTCCGGCGAACATTCTCAAGAAAATTCAATGTCGCAGTGCCGTCCTGATCAATCGGAAGATTGTCTTTAACATCTTGTTTCGCGGTAGAATCTTCGATCGCCACTGCGTTGGCTAAATTAACAAAATCAAAAATGAATGGTAGTTGATTGTATCCTCTTCCACATACGGGAACATCGGATGTCTTAATTGGCATGCCCCCAAGTGGAGGTTTGTATAGTGCATCATGCAGTTCCAGACCAAGGGCTGCAATTTTGTCAGACGTTGGCTTCTCGAACCTCTGCCAATAGCGATGCCCGCCGCCAGCACGAGTAATTGCCCTTGTGGCAATTGCTGTGGCTGATTGACGAGACATTAATATTCTCCGCTCTGTAGCATCAAGCGGGGTACCTTGTTGATTTATCTTAAAAAATGAATTTTGCGCACCCTCTGCATCAGTTTCGCGCACCCATTGGGCTACAAATGAATTACGACTTAATCCAGTCAATCTGGGTCGCAAATGCTCAGGTGCGTCGAATAAAGAATGCATTGCATCATTATAATCCGAAAAAGGTCCAACTTTTTGATTTACAAGTGTGCGCGTCTGTTCGGCTAATTTCCTCTGCTCTTCCGGAATATTATTGTCAAAGAATGCCAGGGATCGCCGTTTGTCACCGTAGTCATCATAAACCCAGGCGAGCAATGCACTTATGCGATGAGCGCCGTCAATTACAAAATTATACTGCCCGGATTGCCAAAGAATTATTGCTGGTATCAGCTTTCCATCAAGGAATGACTCTATTAGATCGCATATTGCTGAGGGCTTCCAGCTCGTTGTTTGTCGTTGAAAGTCTGGCTTTCTTAGATTTCCTGTAAAGAAATTATTATTGGCAAGGTGGTGTATGCCGATCGTATTATCAGTGTTTCCTGCAGGTGATCCGCCATCGGCGGCAAAATCTTCACGCTGAATTAATGCATCAAGATTGACGCCCTTGTCTGACATTCGTGTTGGCTCCTACCGATCGATTACCCGGCTAAGTTATCAGAGGGCGGCCTTACTTGGTAGAGAAAACTCATAAATTTCCTACAGATAGATATTGGTTAGTGCTATAATTGGACAATTACGTTTGGCTGCACATTTCCGCAGAGTCGGTATAAGGATTCCGCGTCGTCGCTGAGATGTGGGTCCTAGGTCGGCCGTGCGTCCTCCATTTTCCTACACCGCCCAAACCCGGTAGGCTGGCCAGTTCCACCCCCTCTGCCACCGGATTTGCCGTGCCGTCGCCTTTCGCCCTGCCCGCCAGCCGCGCCCTGATCCCGCCCGCGCCTGTCCGCGCGATGGTGGGGGGTGGGTTTCTGTTTGGGAAAGACTGCCCGGAGGATGACTTTCATCAACTTGCGCGGATTGCAACGGCGGCGCGCGGGGCGGGAAGGGGCGGAAATCCGGGGTTTCGTGCAGGGCAGTGGGTACGGGGCGGGGCGCTGGGTGGGGCCGCCGTGCGCGCCCAGGCGGACCGGATGCACGCCGGGGGCGCGATTTGCGGTTCTTTAGGATTGTTCTGTCAGGGTGCGTTCACCACGAACGGAGGCTCCGCCTTGGCGGCGATACAGACGATCCAGTTGCTGGGGATGCTCGGCACGTTCTCCTATGTCCTCGCCCGCGCGGCGCAGGCATCGGGCGTGGCCGCGTTTCACCGCTATGCGATCGTCTCGCAGCCGCGCGCGCAACTGCCGGACATGCCCGCCGGATACCGGGTGGAGGCGCTGGACGCGGCGGCGCTGGGCGCGCTGGCGGCGGCGGGGCAGCGGATCGATGCTCCGGCCGAGGTGCAGGCGCTGCGCTTTGCCGCCGGGCTGACCTGCCTGGGGGCGTTCAACCGCAAGGACCAGCTGACCGGCGTGATCTGGCTGGGGACGGGGCGCTATGACGAGGACGAGGTGCAGGTGCGGTTCCTGCTGCCAGAGCATTGCTGCTGGGACACGGGGCTGTGGATCGCGCCGAAGTTCCGGCTGGGCCGCGCCTTTGCCGCGCTGTGGGCCGGGACGGGGGCGTGGATGGCGGCGCGGGGGCTGACCCACTCGCTCAGCCGGGTGAGCGATTACAACCTGCCCGCGATCCTCTCGCACAAGCGGATGGGCGCGCGCACGCTGGCGCATCATACCTTCATCCGCGTGGGGGGCTGGCAATGGTCCACCCACACGCGGCCCCGGCTGGTGCGCGGGGGCATGGTGACGGCGCCGGAGCTGGATTTGCGGGGCGTGGCCTATAGCTGAACGGCCGCGCCATCCGGGGGATGACGCGGCCGTCAGGTGGTGTTTCGGGTTGAAGGCTTACGCGGGCAGCGTCAGCGCCTCATAGCGTTCGAGGTGATAGTCGGCAGTGCCGAACTGGCTCTCGATCATCGTCGCGCGCTTGAAGTAGTGGCCGATGGCCAGTTCCATCGTGATGCCGATCCCGCCGTGGGTCTGCACCGCGCTTTGCCCGGCGATCTTCAGGCCGCGCGATACCTTGGCCTTGACCAGGCTGACCGCAGCCTTGCGCTCGGCCGCCGGAATGTCGAGCCGCAGGGTGCCCATCAGCGTCATCGAGGCGATCTGCTCCGCCTCGATCAGCATGTCGGCCATGCGGTGCTGGAGCGCCTGGAACTTGCCGATCGGCTGGCCGAACTGCTTGCGCTGCTTGGTGTATTCCACCGTGCCTTCCAGCAGCTTGCGGGCAATGCCGGACCCTTCGGCGCAGACCGCGACGGTGGCTTCATCGACGATCCGCTCGATCAGGTCGATCCCGCCGGGCAGCAGCGCATCGCCGGGGATGGCGCAGTTTTCGAAGTAGACTTCCGAGGCCCGGAAGCCATCGACCGTGGCATAGTCGCGGCGGGAAATGCCGGGGCTGTTCGCATCGATCAGGAACAGCTCCACGCCCGCGCGCTCCCGCCGGCTGCCACCGGTGCGGGCAGTGACCAGCAGGTGCGTGGCCCACGGTGCGGCATAGACGCTGGCCTTGTGGCCATTGAGGACATAGCCCGCGCCGTCCGCCTTCGCAGTGGTGCCGATGTCGGCCAGGTTGTAGCGGCCCTGCGGTTCGGCATAGGCGAAGGCGATGGTGGTATCGCCCGCGATGATGCCGGGGATCACCGCGTCGGCCACCGCGCCGCCCACGGCCTTGAGCGCGCCGCCGCCGATCACGACCGTCTGGAGCCACGGTTCGATCGCGATGACCTTGCCCAGTTCCTCCATCATGATCATGTTCTCGATCGCGCCGCCGCCCATGCCGCCGTGCTCCTCGGCAAAGGGGGCGCTGGTCAGGCCCAGCTCGCTCGACAGCGCGCGCCAGATGCCGGGATCGCGGCCTTCGGGGCTGGCCAGCATCTTCTTGCGGGTTTCGAAGTCATACGTATCGGCCAGAAAGCGCGCGAGCGTGTCGCGCAGCATGTCCTGGGTTTCGGTGAAGCTCAGATCCATTGAAAGTCCCTCTCGTTCCGCGCGTCGCGGCGCGCGTTCACCCGGAATGGTATGTTGCAGCGCTGGCGGCCCGCCACCCGCTTGTGCGCGGGCGGCGGGCCAGCCGGGTCAGAGCCCCAGCACCATCTTGGCGATGATGTTGCGCTGGATTTCGTTCGAGCCGCCGTAGATCGTGGTCTTGCGGGTGTTGAAGTAGGTCGGCGCGGCGCGGTTGGCCCAGGCCGGGCCGATGCCATGCTCGTTGTCGCCCTCGCCAAAGCTGCGGAAATAGGGGGCGCCGTAATGGCCCGCCATTTCGAGCGTCAGTTCGGTCAGCCGCTGCTGGATTTCGCTGCCCTTGATCTTGAGGACCGAGCTTTCCGCACCCGGACCCTTGCCCGCCGCTTCACCGGCGAGCGTGCGCAACTCGGTGTATTCCAGCGCGGTCAGGTCCATTTCCAGCTCGGCCACCTTGCGGCGGAAGAACGGGTTGGCGAGCAGCGGCTTTTCACCGTCCAGCTCGTTCGCGGCGATCTGGCGGATGCGTTCGATCCCGCGCTTCGATGCCGCGACGCCGGCAATGCCGACGCGTTCGTGGGCGAGCAGGAACTTGGCGCAGGTCCAGCCCTTGTCTTCCTCGTACACGCGGTTCTCGACCGGCACGCGGACGTCTTCGAGGAACACTTCGTTGACTTCGTGCTCACCGCCCAGCGTGATGATCGGGCGCACTTCGATGCCGGGGGTCTTCATGTCGACCAGCAGGAATGAGATGCCTTCCTGCTGCTTGGCATCGGGGTTGGTACGGACCAGGAAGAAGCCCCAGTCGGCGTGCTGGGCCATCGTGGTCCAGGTCTTCTGCCCGTTGACGATGTAGTGATCGCCATCGCGCACGGCGCGGGTGCGCAGCGAGGCAAGGTCAGAGCCCGAACCCGGTTCGGAATAGCCCTGGCACCACCAGTCCTCACCCGACAGGATGCGGGGCAGGAACTTCGCCTTCTGCTCAGGCGTGCCGAAGGTGTAGATCACCGGGCCAACCATCGTCAGGCCGAACGGCATCAGGCGGATGCAGTCCGCACGAGCGGTTTCTTCCGACCAGATGTAACGCTGCGTCACGGTCCAGCCGGTGCCGCCGTATTCCACGGGCCAGGCCGGGGCGACCCAGCCCTTCTTGTAGAGCACCTTGTGCCACGACAGGAAATCTTCCTTGGAAAGCTCGTCCCCCTCGTCCTGCTTGCCGCGCAGTTCGGCGGGATAGTTTTCGGCGATGAAGGTGCGCACTTCGTCGCGGAAGGCGATGTCCTCCGGGCTGAATTCAAGGTCCACGGTCTCTCTCCGGTTTGTGATGTTGCCGTGCAAAGTGGCGCGGAAAAGCGCGTTTCGCAAGGCATGCGTTGCAGTAACGGCCGCTTTCCTGCCAGCGCGAAGGGCGGCAATCAGCACGGTCTTTCTGCCGTCCCCGGTGCTGCCGTTACGGCATGCTGATGGTTTGCATGCTGCGGGCCGGCATGAGCAGCCGACAGGACAATTTTTGTGCGCTTGTGTCGAAGCCCCCGACTGACGCTCTGGCACGGGAAATGCGGCGAATCGCAGTCCGCGCGCCGGCATTGGCAGAAGCGGTTGCGGCTGTTAGCGTTCCGCCGCGGTCTTTACGAAAGGCAGGATAGCATGCGCATCTCGATTGTGATCGGACTCGCCGGGGCAGCGCTGCTGGGTGCTTGCCAGCAAGCCAAGCACGAAGCGGGATCTGCCGAGATCATGCCGACAGAAGCAGCCGCGGCCGGGATCGCCCAGCCGCAGCCGGGGCAGTACCGCATGGTGACGAAAATCACAGATCTGGCGATCCCCGGCATGCCGCCCGAAATGGCCGCGCAGGCCAAGGGCATGTTCAGCGCAACGGGCCAGACCGTGGAATACTGCCTGACGCCTGAAGATGCCGCCAAGGGGTTCGAGGAGATGACCCGCCGCAGCGCCGAGGGCAATTGCACCTATGAGCGCTTCAGCGCGCAGGATGGCAGGCTGGACGCGGCGATGACCTGCAAGACCGGGCAAGGCATGGTCACGAAGTCCGAAGTAGCGGGCACCTTCACGCCGACCGGATCGGAATTGACGATGAAGTCTGAAGCGAGCGCACCCGATATGCCGGGCGGGACGATGAAGATGTCTGGCTCGATCAGCACCCAGCGCATCGGCGACTGCAAGTAAGGAACGTTATGTCCCGCATCTTCGATTTTACCGATGCCATCGTGCGCCGCCCTGGCGCCAGCGTGGTCAAGGGTCTGCGCGCGGGCGGGGGAGACGATCCCACGCTGGATGGCGTGCTGGCCGAACATGCCGGATATGTCGCGGCGCTGCGCAGCGCCGGGCTGACGGTGGAGGAACTGGAACCGCTGGAGGACTTCCCCGACGCGATCTTTGTCGAGGACCCGGCGCTGGTGTTTACGCAAGGGGCGATCCTGCTGCGCCCCGGCGCACCCAGCCGCGAGGCGGAGGGGCAGTATCTGCGCGATGCGCTCAACCGCCGCTTCCCGCGCGTATTGCAGCAGACCGATGGCTATGCCGATGGCGGCGATGTGCTGGTCATGCCGGATCGGGCCTGGATCGGCCTTTCCGCTCGCACCGACCGGACCGGCGCGGCAGCGCTGGGCGCGTTGCTGGAGGAACTGGGCATTCGCTGGCAAGTGGCCGAAACCCCGGCGGAGGTGCTTCACCTCAAGACCGCCAGTTCGCTGGTGGATGAGGAGACCGTTCTGGCCACCGCGCCCCTCGTCGCCAGCGGGATCTTTGCCGGTTACCGCGTGCTGGAGGTCCCGGCTGGCGAAGAGGGCGGAGCCAACGTGCTGCGCGTGCGTGATACGTTGCTGGTGGGAACAGGCTATCCCCGGCTGGCGGAGATGCTGGACGGTTATGGGGCGAAGGTTACGGTGTTGCCCAACGCTGAAATTGCGAAGATCGACGCCGGGTTCACCTGCATGTCGCTGCGCTGGCGAGCCTGACCGCACTTCTTTTCGCACTTGCAGCATTATTGCGCTTGACTTCGTTCCGTCACGCGGCAGTCATAGGCGGCGAAGGGGACGCAAGCCGATGAGTCACTTGCCCTCGTCGTTTGACGAGATGATCGCCGCCGATGGATCGATCCGCGAAGCCTATACCGGCTACCGCGAATGGTATGACGGACAGGACCAGGCGGTGCTGCGGCGCAAGGGCAAGGAGGCCGAAGGGTTCTTTCGCAAGACCGGCATCACCTTCAACGTTTATGGCGACGACGCGGGCGAGGAGCGGCTGATCCCGTTCGACATGATCCCCCGGATCATCACCGCGCGCGAATGGCGCAAGCTGTCCAAGGGGATCGAACAGCGGGTGCGGGCGCTCAACGCGTTCCTGCACGATATCTATCACCGTCAGGAAATCGTCCGTGCGGGGCGTTTGCCACAGCGGCTGATTGCGGAAAACGCCGCGTTCCTGCCGCAGATGGTGGGAATGGTGCCGCCGGGCGGGGTCTATACCCACATTGTCGGGATCGATCTGGTCCGCACCGGCCCCGACGAGTTCATGGTGCTGGAAGACAATGCGCGCACGCCGTCGGGGGTCTCCTACATGCTGGAGAACCGCGAGACGATGATGGCGATGTTCCCGGAACTGTTCAGCAAGGTTCCGGTTCGTCCCGTGCAGGACTATCCGCGCCGACTGGCGAAGAGCCTCGCGGCCTGTGCGCCCAGTTGTGCGGGGGAGAGCCCGGTGGTCGCGGTGCTGACGCCGGGGATCTACAATTCCGCCTATTTCGAGCACTCGTTTCTGGCCGACCAGATGGGTGCGGAACTGGTGGAGGGGAGCGACCTGCGCGTGATCGATGGGCGGGTCGCGATGCGCACTACGCGCGGGTACACGCCGATCGACGTGATCTATCGCCGGGTCGATGACGAATATCTCGATCCGCTGACGTTCAATCCGGAATCGGCTCTGGGCGTGCCGGGGATCATGGACGTTTATCGTGCCGGGCGGATCACGATCGCCAATGCCCCCGGCACCGGGATCGCCGACGACAAGGCGATCTACAGCTTCATGCCGGAAATCGTGGAGTTTTATACCGGCGAAAAGCCGCTGCTGGCGAATGTGCCGACGTGGCGCTGCAGCGAGCCGGACAGCCTGGCCTATGTGCTCGACAATCTGGCTGAGCTGGTGGTCAAGGAAGTGCACGGCTCGGGCGGATACGGGATGCTGATCGGGCCGACTTCCTCGAAGAAGGAAATCGCCGATTTCGCACTCAAGCTGCGCGCAAAGCCGGACAACTACATCGCCCAGCCGACCCTGGCGCTTTCGACCGTGCCGATCTTCACCAAGGCGGGCCTGGCTCCCCGCCATGTCGATTTGCGCCCGTTCGTGCTGGTAAGCCCGCAGGGGATCGACATCACGCCCGGCGGGCTGACGCGCGTGGCGCTGAAAAAGGGGTCGCTGGTGGTCAATTCGTCGCAGGGCGGCGGGACCAAGGATTCCTGGGTGCTGGAGGACTGATGGCCATGCTCGGACGCACTGCCAACGGCACTTTCTGGATGGCCCGCTATCTGGAGCGGGCGGAAAACACCTCGCGCCTGTTGGAGGCGGGATTCCGCATGGCGCTGACCCGCGATGCGATCACTGCTCATGAGGAGTGGCGCTCGGTCATCATCACCGTCGGCGCGACCGCCGCTTATGAAGCGGCGCATGGCTGCGATTACAGCGGCGACAAGGTCTGGAATTTCCTGCTGCGTGAAAAGGCCAACCCCGGCAGCGTGCTGGCGATGATCGAGGCGGCGCGCACCAACGCCCGTTCGGTCCGCACCGCGCTGACCCGCGAGGTTTGGGAAGCGGTCAACGAAAGCTGGATGTCGTTGAAGGACGTGCTGGCCCGGCCCGTGCGCGAAGCCGCGCTGGGCGAAGTGCTGGGCGCGGTGCGGCGGCAGATGACGCTGGTGCGCGGCGCGATGGACGGATCGATGCTGCGCAACGAGATCCACAACTTCACCCGGATCGGCACGTTCGTGGAACGCGCCGACAATACCGCGCGCATTCTGGACGTGAAGTATTACGTGCTGCTACCCTCGGTCGCGTGGGTCGGCTCCAGCCTGGATAACGTGCAGTGGGAATCGGTACTGCGCGCCGTGGCGGGGGAGCGGGCCTATCGTTGGCTCAATGCGGGCAAGATGGACCCGCGCGGGATCGCCAGCTTCCTGATCCTGGACCAGCGTTTCCCGCGCAGCCTGGCGTTCTGCGTCGACAAGCTGCGCTCCAACCTGTTCGGGCTGGCGCACGAATATGGCTGCGAATCCACGGCCCACCAGTTGATGCGCGAACTGGGAACGACCTTTCACCAGAGCAATATCGAGACGATCCTGGAGGGCGGGCTGCACGAATTCATCACCGCCTTCATCGCCAGCAACCAGCAGGTGGCGCAGGCGATCGAACAGGATTACAGGTTCTACGCCTGATGCGCCTGAAAGTTGCCCACACCACCCGGTATGAATTTTCGCAGCCGGTCTCGCATGGGCTGCAACGCCTGCGGCTGACTCCCAAATCGACCGCTGGCCAGCAGGTGCTGGACTGGCGGATGCAGTATGATGGCGCGGTCGAGGAAGTCAGTTACGAGGACCATAACCACAACCGCGTGACGCTTGTCTCGGTAGTCCCCGGGGTCAGCGAGGTGGTGGTCCACTGCGAAGGGCTGGTGGCGACGGCGGACAACCACGGAATTACCGGCCATCATTCCGGGCATATGCCGATGTGGAGCTTTCTGGCGCAATCGCCGCTGACCCGGCCGGGGCCACGGATGCGCGCAATCCTGTCGCAGCTGGACGTGTCGAAGGACGAAACGCTGGCCGCTTTGCACCGGCTTTCGGCGCTGGTGCTGGCCAATGTCGCCTATGCGCCGGGCGAGACCGGGGTGCATACCTCGGGCGAGGAAGCGGCGGCGCTGGGGCTGGGGGTGTGCCAGGACCATGCCCACATCTTCATCGGCGCGGCCCGCGCGCTGGGCGTGCCCGCGCGCTATGTCAGCGGCTATTTGATGATGGATGACCGGATCGAGCAGGAAGCCAGCCATGCCTGGGCCGAGGCTCATGTCGATGGACTGGGCTGGGTCGGGTTCGATGTATCCAACGGCATCAGTCCTGACGAGCGTTATGTCCGCGTCGCCACGGGCCGTGATTACGCCGAGGCGGCACCGGTGACCGGAATGTCGTGGGGCGCCCATGAAACCCGGCTGGCGGTGCAGCTTGCGGTTGAACAACAGCACGCCAACCAGTAGGCGCGGGGCAAAAGGGGGCTGCGCGTGACGTATTGTGTTGGCATGATGCTCGACAAGGGTCTGGTGTTGATGAGCGACACCCGCACCAATTCGGGCGTCGACAACATCTCCACCTTCCGCAAGATGCACCACTGGTCTGTTCCGGGTGAGCGGATCATTTCGATCATGACGGCGGGCAACCTGGCGACCACGCAGTCGGTGATCAGCCAGTTGGAAGAGCGCAACAAGGCCCCGGAAGACCGGCATAACTCGCTGCTGGAAGCGCCGACGATGTTCCAGGTCGCAACGATCGTGGGCAAGTTGCTGCGCGATACCATTGCCCGGATCGATGCGCACAACGGGCAGGAAGGATCGGCCACCTTCACCGCGTCGATCATCCTTGCCGGACAGATCAGGGGAATGGAGCCGCGCCTGTTCCTGATCTACCCCGAAGGCAATTTCATCGAGGCAAGCTTCGACACGCCGTTCTTCCAGATTGGCGAAACCAAGTATGGTCGACCGATCCTGATCCGGGGGTATGAGCCGGGGATGAGCTTTGAAGACGCGGTCAAGCTGCTGATGGTCAGCTTCGACTCCACGATCAAGGCGAACCTCTCGGTCGGGATGCCGCTGGACCTGCTGGTGATTGCCCGTGACCGATTCGAGGCCGCCCACGCCCGCCGGATCGCGGCGGATGATTCGTATTACCGGGCGATTTCTGCGGGCTGGAGCGAGGCGTTGAAACTCGCGTTCGAATCCCTACCTGACTATAGCTTTTATCACCGTAGCGGTGGGTAAGCGGCCACGCTCATTCGCGGCGTTGCCTCAATACGGTATTTAGGGCATTGCTCGCCGCATGACGGCGAATGCAAGCGGGACGATGGAACAAGAAATGCAGTCCGGTGACGCTGATGCGCCGCTGCCGGCCCTGATCCGGCAAAGCCCGATGGCCATGTGCCTGACCAATCCGCGTCTGCCGGACAATCCGGTGATCGCCTGCAACCAGGCCTTTACCGATCTGACCGGCTATCGCGAAGAGGACATCATCGGGCTCAACTGCCGGTTCCTTTCGCGCGAACCGACTCGCCCCGAAGTGCGCGCGCAGATCGAGATCGCGAAGCGCGAAAAGCGCGGTGTGCTGTTCGAAACGGTCAATTACCGCAAGGATGGCGTGCTGTTCCGCAACGTGGTGATGGTCGCCCCGATGTTCGACGACGACGGGGAACTGGCGTTCTACCTGGGTTCGCAGGTCGAGGTGCCGCTCGATCGCGACAATGGCGGATTTTCCAGCGATCGCCGTGCTGCCGCCCTGGCGAAGGTTGACAGCCTGACCCCGCGGCAGCGCGAAATCCTGGTGCTGATGGCGCAGGGGCGGCTGAACAAGCAGATCGCCCACGAACTTTCGCTCAGCGAGAAGACTGTGAAAATGCACCGGGCGCTGTTGTTGCAGCGGCTTGAAGTTGCCACCTCTGCCGATGCGGTGCGTCTGGCGGTCGAGGCTGGGCTTTAGCCCTACCACCTTAGGTCCGGGTTGGATCAGCCAGGCTGCTGGCCCACCTTGCATCTGTCCGCATCACCCACGGACAGGTCAAGCCAGCCTGCATAGCCCCTCCCCTCCAGCGTGCAGACCGGGCAGGCCATTTACCTACCCAAGCCCGGCTGGCGACGAATCTTCAGGCGTCGCCAGCCGGGCGCCCTTTCCGGGATGGTAGCGATCAGCGGCAGAACGAGCTGCCCGACAGTTCCAGATGCAGATGATCGCGATGGGCCGCATTGTAGGCGGGGCCCAGCACGGTACCGAACCGTTTGCATGCGCTGGAATGGATCGCGGTCAGGAACTGGCGCTCGGCGGGGGTGCCGCCGTGCCAGTCACCGGTAATCGTGATCCGGCGCCCATCCGCCAGCACGAACGCGGCGATGTCGATCGCGTTGGCGGTCGCATGGGCGCTGCGGCGGTCCGAGCCCGCCACGTTTCGGCAGTTATAGCTGCCCATCGTCTCGATTCGCACCAGTGGGCTGCCCAGGATCTGCTGTGCGGCCCGGTCGACGCCAAAGCGCGCCCACGCAGCAAAGGTTTCCGCCAGTGGGCAGGTAACCGGCCCCAGGTTGGTCAGGGCCAGCTGCGCATCGTCGCTGCGCAAGCTGGCGAGCTTGACCGTCCCCAGCGTGGAGCAGCCAGCCCCAAAGTACTGGTCGGGCAGGGGGGTGAAAGCGGCGCGGGCTGCACTGAGGCTTGACAGGCAGGCCTGCATTTCCGGGCGCGGCGTCACCTGTACGGTCGATTGCGAAACCGCTTGGCGCGCGGGCTTCGACGCCTGCGGGATCGCGCCGCACGCTGCCAGCAGGGCTGACAAGGGCAGGATCAGGAGCAACTTGCGCATGGGCTCAATATTCCCCGCACGTGGTTAAGGCGGGATACCATGATGTGGTTAATTTTTCCGTAAGCCTCGCGCCTTGAGAGGTCTGCTGACGTATTCAGTGCAGCATTCGCTTGACTTCCCGCTGGCCGCCACTACCTGCGGCTCCGGGCCACGCGGTCCCAACGCCGCGCGTGCTCTCTGCAAGGAGAGACTACAAATGACTGCACCTGTTCCGGCTCGCAAGCCTGCGCGCCCCTTCTTCTCGTCCGGCCCGTGCGCCAAGCCGCCCGGATACGCTCCCGAAAAACTGGCTGCGGAATGCCTCGGCCGCTCGCACCGTGCCAAGATCGGCAAGTCGCGTCTGGCCTATTGCATCGATCTGATGCGCGAAGTGCTGGGCCTGCCCGATACGCACCGCATCGGCATCGTGCCGGGATCGGATACCGGCGCCTTCGAAATGGCGATGTGGACGATGCTGGGTGCCCGCGGCGTAACTGCTCTGGCCTGGGAAAGCTTTGGTGAAGGTTGGGTCACCGATGCGGTTAAGCAGCTGAAGCTGGAACCCAAGGTGCACCGCGCCGATTATGGCCAGCTGCCCGATCTGTCGAAGGTCGATTTCGCCGATGACGTGCTGTTCACCTGGAATGGCACGACCAGCGGCGTGCGCGTGCCGGATGGCGAATGGATCCCGGCTGATCGCGAGGGGCTGACTTTCGCTGACGCGACCAGTGCGGTCTTCGCTTACGACATTCCGTGGGACAAGATCGATGTCGCCACCTTCTCGTGGCAGAAGGTGCTGGGCGGCGAAGGCGGCCACGGTGTTCTGATCCTGGGCCCGCGCGCTGTCGAGCGGCTGGAAACCTATACCCCCGCATGGCCGCTGCCCAAGGTGTTCCGCCTGGTCAGCAAGGGCAAGCTGGCCGAGGGCGTGTTCAAGGGTGAAACCATCAACACCCCGTCGATGCTGGCGGTAGAAGACGCGATCTTCGCGCTCGAATGGGCGAAGTCGGTTGGCGGGCTGGAAGGCCTGAAGGACCGTTGCACCGCCAATGCCGACGCGCTGAACAAGATCGTGGCCGAACGCGACTGGCTGAGCCACCTTGCGGCGGACAAGGGCACCCGTTCCAAGACGTCGGTGTGCCTCTCGGTCGAAGGCGCGGATGCGGACTTCATCAAGAAGATGACCGGCCTCCTCGAAAAGGCAGACGCCGCCTACGACATCGCGGGTTACCGCGATGCCCCGGCGGGCCTGCGCATCTGGTGTGGCGCGACGGTTGAAACCGCCGACATCGAAGCGCTCGGGCCGTGGCTCGACTGGGCTTACGAAGCCACCAAGGCTGCCTGATTTTCCGGGCGGGCCATGCGCCCGCCCGCATTCCCCATTCTGATTGAAAGAGGCTTTCCATGACCAAGCCCCGCGTACTCATTTCCGACAAGATGGACCCCAATGCCGAAGCGATCTTCCGCGATCGCGGCTGCGACGTGGACGTCATCACCGGCGAAACCCCTGAACAGCTGATCGCCCGCATTGGCGACTATGACGGCCTTGCCATCCGCAGCTCCACCAAGGTGACCAAGGAAATTCTGGCGGCCGCCAAGAACCTCAAGGTGATCGGTCGCGCCGGGATCGGCGTGGACAACGTCGATATCCCGGCTGCCTCGGCGCAGGGCGTGGTGGTGATGAACACCCCGTTCGGCAACTCGATCACCACCGCGGAACACGCCATCGCGATGATGTTCGCCCTCGCGCGGCAGATCCCCGAAGCCAACGCGCAGACCCAGGCGGGCCTCTGGCCGAAGAACGGCTTCATGGGCGTCGAAGTGACCGGCAAGACCCTGGGCCTGATCGGCGCGGGTAACATCGGCTCGATCGTTGCCAGCCGCGCACTGGGCCTGAAGATGAAGGTCGTTGCGTTCGACCCGTTCCTGACCCCGGAACGCGCGGTCGAAATGGGCGTTGAAAAGGTCGACCTCGACACGCTGCTGGCGCGCGCGGACTTCATCACGCTGCACACCCCGCTGACCGACCAGACCCGCAACATCCTGAGCCGCGAAAACTTGGCCAAGACCAAGAAGGGCGTGCGGATCGTCAACTGCGCGCGCGGCGGGCTGATCGACGAAGCGGCGCTGAAGGACGCGCTGGACAGCGGTCAGGTAGCCGGGGCCGCGCTCGACGTGTTCGAAACCGAACCGGCCAAGGAATCGCCGCTGTTCGGCACGCCCAACTTCATCTGCACCCCGCACCTGGGCGCATCGACCACCGAAGCGCAGGTCAACGTGGCGCTGCAGGTGGCCGAGCAGATGGCCGACTATCTGGTCACCGGCGGCGTCACCAACGCGCTCAACGTGCCGTCGCTCTCGGCCGAGGAAGCGCCGAAGCTGAAGCCTTACATGGCGCTGGCGCAGCAGCTGGGCAGCCTGATGGGCCAGCTGACCACCGGGTCGATCCCGCGTATCTCGATCCACGCCGAAGGCGCGGCGGCGGAACTGAACATCAAGCCGATCGTCGCCGCCGTGCTGGCCGGGTTCCTGCGCGTCCAGTCGGACACCGTGAACATGGTCAATGCACCGTTCCTGGCCAAGGAACGCGGCATGGAAGTGCGCGAGGTCAAGACCGAGAAGGAAGGGGATTACCACACCCTGATCCGCGTTTCGGTGAAGACCGAGGCCGGCGAACGTTCGGTTGCCGGCACGCTGTTCAGCAACGCTGAACCGCGCCTCGTCGAACTGTTCGGCATCAAGGTCGAAGCCGAACTGGCAGGCCACATGATGTATATCGTCAACGAGGACGCCCCCGGTTTCATCGGCCGGATCGGCACTCTGCTGGGCGAGAACGGCATCAACATCGGCACGTTCAACCTGGGTCGGCGCAATGCGGGCGGGGAAGCCGTGCTGCTGCTGTCGGTCGATAGCCCGGTTCCGGCCGAAGTCATCGCCACCGCGCGCACCCTGCCGGGCGTGAAGCGGGTGATGGCGCTGTCCTTCGCCTGAGGTAAAAGGCTCCCCTCCCGGTCTGGGGAGGGGAGTTTCATGTGTGCTACCCGTCGGGGCTTGAGGAATATGGATACCGATCGCGATCTGTTGCCCGAAGGGCTTGAGGACCGGCTGCCCGCCAGCGCTGCCGCTGCGGCGCGGGTAACGCGGGCGATCATGGACGTGCTGGACAGCCACGGTTACGACCGCGTCCAGCCCCCGACGATCGAGTTCGAAAAGTCGATGGCCAGCCGCATGGCAGGCGTGCAGCCGCGCCGGATGTTCCGGTTTGTCGATCCGGCTTCGCTGCGGATGATGGCGCTGCGCAGCGACATGACCGTGCAGATTGGCCGCATTGCCGCCACGGGCCTTGGCGGCGCGGCGCGGCCCCTGCGGCTGTGCTATGCGGGCCAGGTCATCACCATCAAGGGCGACGGGCTAGACCCCACGCGTGAGCGCTTGCAACTTGGCGCGGAACTGATCGGCAGCGATGCTGTGAGCGCAGCGGGCGAAGTGCTGGCCGTGGCGCTGGAAGCCCTGCGTGCGGCGGGCGCAACCGGCCTGTCGGTCGATTTCACGCTGCCCGATCTGGTCGATACGCTGGCCGCCAAGGCCTTGCCGCTGGACGCGGACAAGGTCGAGGCGGTGCGCCGCGAACTCGATGCCAAGGACGCGGGCGGACTGGTCGCAGCCGGGGGTGAGGCTTACCTCCCGCTACTCACCGCAATCGGCCCGTTCGACGCCGCGATCGAGCGGCTCGCCGCGATCGATGCGGGCGGCGCGCTGGCCTCGCGCATTGCCGCGCTGCGCGAGATCGCGGGGCGGGTGAAGGGCCTTGCCCGGCTGACGCTGGACCCCAGCGAGCGCCACGGGTTCGAATATCAAAGCTGGTTCGGCTTCACGATCTATGCCGCCGATGTGTCCGGCGCGCTGGGCCGGGGCGGCAGCTATACCATTCTGGGCGCGGACGCGGGTGCGCAGGAACCGGCCATCGGCTTCTCGCTCTACCCCGACGAGTTGATCGACGCGCTGGCCGCAGCCGATGCCCCGCGCGACACGCTGTTCCTGCCGCTGGGCCATGACGCCGAGGCTGCCGCACGGCTGCGCGCGGTTGGCTGGCGCACGGTTGCGGCGGTCTGCGCGGATTGCGATCCGGCGGCGCTGGGCTGCACCCACCGGCTGGAAAATGGCGAGGCGGTGCGGGTCTAACCCCCGAACACCCGCTTCAGCCACGCATCCACGACCGGTGTTGCGGCATAAGCCGGATCGCCCATGCTGCGGTTGATTTCGGCGTGGCCTTTCAGCCCGCTGCCGTCAAAACTGGCGGTTTCCGCCCGCGCCCCGGCGCTGCGCAGCGCAGCTGCCAGTGCGTCGGACTGGCGGATGCCGTCGGGCCGCTGGACGTGCGGGATCAGGAACGCGGGCGCATTGGGCGCGGCAGCTTGCAAGGTGGGGGAAAGTGCCCGTTGGCGGGCGGAATCGGTGCCGAACGCCTGGGCATAGGTATCCTGCATGATGGGCGGCCCATCGCGCATTTGCGCGGGCACGTCATAGGCCGCTCCGTCAATCGGGATCACCCCGTCCACGTCCGCGAACGACAGCCCCGCGCCGCGCAAGTATTGTTCGTCCGTACCGACCAGTGCCACCAGGTGCGCGCCGGCGCTGTGGCCCATCAGCACCACGCGGCCACGATCGATCCCCAGCGCATCGGCCCGCTTCAGCAGATGCGCCAGCGCGGTCGCCACATCGGCGGCTTGCTGTTCCACCGTGGCATCGGGCACCAGTCGGTAATTGATCGAGGCATAGGCATAGCCGCTGGCCGGATAGTGCACCTGTTTCCATCCGCCCGCGGCATTGTCCTTGCTGCCCCGTTTCCACCCGCCGCCGTGGACGAACAGCACCAGCGGGGCAGGCCTGGCGGTGCCTTGCGCGCGATAGAAATCCAGCACTTGCAGCGGGTTGCTGCCATAGCTCAGTGTTTGCGGCATCGCTGCCGTCGGAGCGCTGGAGGTCTGGCTGCGCGCGGCGATCCGCTCAGCCATGCGTTCGCGCCATTTTGCGGCAGGGCGGGCATCGGCCACGCTGGCGCCGATCAGGCCCAGCGCGGCGAGGGACATGATCACGGTGTTTCGCATCGACAATCTCCACGGTAGCATGGCGTTGATGCCCCGCCGCACCTGAACGCGGCACGAATAGTTACGGTTTATGCCCCGCCGCGCCTTGCCCTTGTGGGCTGCATCCCCTACGGCCCGCGCGGATTTTCAGTCGGATAAGGATTCTTTCCGCCGTGGCCAATGTTACCGTGATCGGCGCCCAGTGGGGCGATGAAGGCAAGGGCAAGATTGTCGACTGGCTCGCCAGCCGCGCCGATGCCGTGGTGCGTTTTCAGGGCGGCCACAATGCCGGCCATACGCTCGTTGTGGGTGAACAGGTCTACAAGCTCAGCCTGCTCCCGTCGGGCATCGTCACCGGTACGCTGTCGATCATCGGCAACGGCGTGGTGCTGGATCCCTGGCACCTCAAGTCGGAAATCGAAAAGCTGGAAGGGCAGGGGGTTGTCATCAACACCGACAACTTCGCCATTGCCGACAACTGCCCGCTGATCCTGCCGCTGCACCGCGATCTGGACGGCCTGCGCGAAGCGGCTGCCGGTTCGGGCAAGATCGGCACCACCGGGCGGGGGATCGGCCCGGCTTATGAAGACAAGGTCGGCCGCCGCGCAATCCGCGTGTGCGATTTGGCGCACCTCGATGCGCTGGATAGCCAGCTGGACCGGCTTTGCGCCCATCACGACGCGCTGCGCGCGGGCTTTGGCCAGCCGCCGGTGGACCGCGCTGCGCTGCTCGCCGAGCTCAAGGAAATTGCGCCGTTTGTGCTGCAATACGCCCAACCGGTGTGGAAGCGGCTCAACACCGTTCGCAAGGCTGGCGCGCGCATCCTGTTCGAAGGTGCGCAGGGCGTGCTGCTCGACGTCGATCATGGCACCTATCCCTTCGTCACCAGCTCCAACACCGTCAGCGGCACCGCGGCCAGCGGTTCGGGGCTTGGTCCGTCGAGCACCGGCTTCGTGCTGGGCATCGTCAAGGCCTACACCACCCGCGTCGGCTCCGGCCCGTTCCCGACCGAACTGGAAGACGCCACCGGCCAGCGGCTGGGTGAGCGCGGCCACGAATTCGGCACCGTTACCGGGCGCAAGCGCCGCTGCGGCTGGTTCGATGCCGTGCTGGTGCGCCAGTCCTGTGCGATTTCGGGCGTCACCGGCATTGCGCTGACCAAGCTGGACGTGCTGGACGGATTTGAAACGGTGAAGATCTGCACCGGCTATCGCCTGCATGGCAAAGTGCTGGACTACTACCCCAGCCACGCCGCCGATCAGGCCGCTGTCGAGCCGATCTACGAGGAAATGGAAGGCTGGAGCGGCACCACCGCCGGGGCGCGTTCGTGGGCCGATCTGCCCGCGCAGGCGATCAAGTATATCCAGCGCGTGCAGGAACTGATCGAAACGCCGGTGGCGCTGGTTTCCACCAGCCCTGAGCGCGAAGACACGATCCTGGTGCGCGATCCCTTCGTGGATTGAGCGCGCCTTCGGTCCATTCTTGACATAATCCCGGTTTGTTCTACTCCTGTTCATATCGAGCAGGAGTCGGAACGCCATGCCCCCAGCCAATTTCGCATATGCCCCGGTGGAAGCGGGCGACGCGGTGACCTTGCCGCTGGCCTTGTCGGTGTTTGCCGACCGGGCAATGGTGCGAACGCAAATGCGCGAGGACGCCGAACTGGCTGGCTTCCGGATCGTGGCGGCAGAGCCGGTCGACAGCCTGCTGGATGACGCGATCCGCCCGCTGGGTGACGTGGTCTTGCTGGATTGCCCGGACATGGCCGGGACGCGGCTTGCCGCACTGGCGCGGCTGGACATGCGAGTGGCAAATGCCGGGGCGCAGCTGATCGTTTCCACCAGCCTCGATGCGCTGGATGCGGTGTTCGGGTGCCTTGATCAGTCCGCGCCGCAGATCCTGATCGCCCCTAGCCGGGCCGAACGGATGATCGCCCTGGGGCGGGCGCTCGCCCATGCGCCGGGGCTGCACGTGCGCGAACTTGAAGAGCAGGACCGGCTGACCTTGCTGCGCCTGACCGAGCAGGTGGCCCAACTGGCCCAGCGGCTGGGCGGACTGGAAGGTGCGCCGGCCACAGCGGGGCGGGCTAAAGGCGCATTCCGCTTTGAAAGCCCGCGCCCGGCCTTCGCCGCGCAGGGTGACGATCCCGGTGACCGATTGGTTGCCCCCGCGCGGTCTGCCCTGCCGGATGCGCGCATGATCCGCCAGATCATCCGCAACCGGCAGGCCCGCGCGCGGTTCTTCGACGGGGAACTGTTTGCCGATCCGGCCTGGGACATCCTGCTGGACCTGACCGCAGCCCGCGCCGAGCACGCACAGGTTTCGGTGACCAGCCTGTGCATCGCCAGCGGTGTTCCGCCCACGACCGCGCTGCGCTGGATCGGGCAGATGACCGATGCGGGCCTGCTCAAGCGGGTGGAGGACCCCTCGGACCGCCGCCGGGCATTCATTGCCCTGACCGATAGTGCTGCCGACGGAATGTCCCGCTATTTCGCCCAAGTCGGGGCGGGGGGACTGGCAGTCGTCTGAGTGCAAGATACGGGGTTATCCGTAATTTGAGGGAAACGGTTTCTTCCGGTTAACCACGTTATATCAAGGCCATGCGGCGCTCTTTCGCCATTCTTGCGGGCCTGTTCGCAGCGGTGCTGGCGCTGATCGCGCTCGTTACCCGTGCCGATGCGGCACTGCGGTCATCGCCTGGCTGGTGGGACCCGGATGGTGTGGGCACTGGCTCGGACTGGCACTACCGCGTGCCGGTGACACTGCCTGCCGGGTCAAGCGTGAACAGCACCGCGAAAGTCGACGTCGATTTCGCCGCCTTGATGACCCAGATGGGCATCTCCGGCACGTTCGATGCCAACTCTGTGCGCGTTGTGCGCCCGGGTGGCACGCTTGCGGCCACGCAGGAATACAATGACAGCATCTATGCCGGAGCGACCGATACCACTGCCACGCGCGGCGAAGTGCGCTGGCTGGTCGAGGATGGCGGCGCACAGACCTACTACGTCTATTTCGACATCACCCAGAACGGTGCCAAGGCCGCCTCCACCCAGACGCGGATCAACGGCAATTTCGAACACAGTGCAGCGGGCACCCAGCTCCCCACTGGCTGGACCAGCGCCACCCGCAGCAATGCACTCTACGACTTGCAGGTCCGCCCTGCCGAAACGCTAAGCATTACGTCCGATGGCTCGCCGATCAGCGACAACCCGCGCAACGTCACGGGAAATCCCCGGACCGGCAATCTTTCCTACCTGCTGGGCGCGCGGACCAACAATGAGCCAACGACCGGGGCCTATCAGGTCGACGCCGCGGTCCTGACCCGTCAAATCTCGGTGCCCGCCGTAAACCCCGGTAATCTGACCGTAAACTGGCGAACCCAGGGCTGGGATGCGGAGAGCTTCGACAATCTGGTAATCAGTGTCGTGACGTCCGGCGGCGCGGTCACCGAAATCGTCGGCAATAGCCTGGCTTCTTATACCACCTACCCCAACTCACCAAACATCGGAGCCAACGCGGTCGGACTTCTCGCTGCCGGTTACGGGCATTACAACGGCTTCGACATGACGTCGGCCGGGGTCCACACCGCCGGCATGACGGTGGCCTATCGTGCGGAAGCGTGGTGGACGCGCAGCTATTCGCTCGCTGCGTTTGCGGGGCAGACTGTGACACTGCGGATTTCCACCAACCAGACGGAACTGTTCCGCAGCTGGTTCCATATCGACGACGTGGAATGGTCGGTTGTCACAGGCACAGTCGGGGCCGCGCAGGGCTTTGGAGTGGCGGTGACCAGTCCGCTTGGCAATCTCGCCCCCGGGCAGAGCGTTCGCGTCCTCGCGACCGTCGATGCCCGCCCGACCGGCGCTGGCAATCCGGTGCTGGCAGACATCTTCAACCCTGATGGATCGCCCTATTTGACCGGCGTGGTGCTCTATAACGACGGCGCGCACGGCGATGGGGCCGCTAACGATGCCGTATGGGGCAGCTTCCAGCAGATCATTCCCCTCAATACGCCCAGCAGCACAGGCTGGCTGGTCAGGGTCTATGCCCGCGATGCCAGTACCAGCACATTCGGTTCCGGCAACAACGGTCTGGTCCATCGCAACGGTCTGGGAACGCCGCAGATCATGGCGAACTGGTGGAACATCGATGAAGGCAGCTTTGCCGTGCAAGGGGCGTCAATCGGCGTCAGCAAGACCATGACACTGGTCAGCGATGGGGTGAATGGTTCGGGGTTCAAGGCGATTCCCGGTGCACGGGTGCGCTATTGCGTGACAATCACCAATGCCGGCCCGGCTACTGCGGGCACAGTGCTGGCGACCGACCCCTTGCCCCCGACGCTGACCTACGTGCCGGGCTCCATGCTGAGCGGCACAACGTGTGCGGCGGCCAGCACGGTTGAAGATGACAACGCCACCGACGCCGACGAGAGCGATCCCACCGGTGCCAGCATTTCGGGCACCACGATCACGATTGCCCGGCCGACCCTGAGTGCCTCGGCCAGTTTTGCCGTCACCTATGACGCGACGGTCAATTAGGCCGATTGACGGACCCGCCAAACCCGGTAATAGCGCCCCTTCTCCGCAAGGGGGCGCTTAGCTCAGTTGGTAGAGCATCTCGTTTACACCGAGAGGGTCAGCGGTTCGAGCCCGTTAGCGCCCACCACTTGTCCGGGGACACTGCTGGTGTAATTTCTTGTCGGCACCTCTTGTGTTGCGATTTAGCAACACTACCTGAGGGTGTGACAGGAGGCTGACACACCATGAACCTCGAAAAATTTACCGACCGCGCCAAGGGTTTTCTCCAGAGCGCACAGACTGTTGCGATCCGTATGAACCATCAGCGGATCACGCCCGAGCACGTGCTCAAGGCGCTGCTGGAAGATAATGAAGGCATGGCGGCCGGGCTGATCACCCGCGCGGGCGGCAACGTGGGCATCGCGCAGGCCGAAACCGACAAGGCGCTGGCCAAGATCCCGGCGGTGACCGGTGGCGGCGCGCAGCAGACGCCGGGGCTCGACAACGACACGGTGCGGATGCTTGACCAGGCCGAGCAGCTCTCGGCCAAGGCGGGCGACAGCTATGTTGCCGTGCAGCGCATCCTGCAGGCGCTGGCGCTGGGGCTCACCAACCCGGCGGGCCAGGCGCTGAAGGCCGCGAACGTCGATCCGCGGGCGCTGGAAACCGCCATTCAGGAAGTCACCGGTGGGCGCAGCGCAGACAATGCCAGCGCCGAAAATGCCTATGACGCGATGAAGAAGTATGCCCGCGACCTCACCCAGGCCGCGCGCGATGGCAAGCTGGACCCGGTGATCGGCCGCGACGAGGAAATCCGCCGGACGGTGCAGATCCTCGCCCGGCGGACCAAGAACAACCCGGCGCTGATCGGCGAGCCCGGCGTCGGCAAGACCGCGATTGCGGAAGGGCTGGCGCTGCGCATCGCCAACGGCGACGTGCCCGACAGCCTGAAGGACCGCCGCCTGATGAGCCTCGACATGGGGGCGCTGATCGCGGGGGCGAAGTATCGCGGCGAGTTCGAGGAGCGGCTGAAGGCCGTGCTCGATGAAGTGAAGGGCGCCGAGGGCGAGATCATCCTGTTCATTGACGAGATGCACACCCTGATCGGGGCGGGCAAGGGCGAGGGCGCGATGGATGCGTCCAACCTGCTCAAGCCTGCACTCGCGCGCGGCGAACTGCACTGCATCGGCGCGACCACGCTGGATGAATACCAGAAGCACGTCGAGAAGGACCCTGCGCTGCAACGCCGGTTCCAGCCGGTGTTCGTGGGCGAACCCACGGTCGAGGACACGATCTCGATCCTGC